>Ga0335078_10005340_pt1 | contig 19009 bp, 16 predicted proteins | sample Lox_Sample_32_FD_206711 | JGI IMG/M metagenome (GOLD analysis project Ga0335078, IMG submission 206711) | Soil microbial communities from Loxahatchee National Wildlife Refuge, Florida, United States - Lox_Sample_3.2 | ecosystem: Environmental > Terrestrial > Soil > Wetlands | place: USA... | reverse complement strand
AGCCAGCGGTCCCGCCGCGAGATCCCACGCCAGGACCCGAAGAGGATCGGCACCGGACCGATCAGCACGAATCCTCCCGCGCCACCGGACGCTTTCCCGGACGACGTCCCGTGTGCGTCCGGCCCCAGTGGCGCTTCCTCTGACGGCCACGCACCTGAGAACGCGAACAGTAGCGCGACGAAACCCGCGACGACCAGCGCGACTCCCGCAACGAAGGTGACCGACGACCCGGAGACCACCGGGATGATGAGGACCAACGAGACGGTCGCGCCACCCTGCACGACACTGACGACCACCAGGGTGACTCCGACGAACCAGAGTACCGCGGCGACCGTCCAGGGAACGTGCACGGGAGGGCCGACCGCTCTACGGCCTCTTTCGGGTTGCGGCGCTCAATGGTACGTGTCGAACCGGTACGGCTCGAGCGGAAGCTCGCCGAGCGCCATGAGGAACTCGGGGGGGGTCAGCATCGGTTTCGGGTAGTTCTCCCCGTCGTCGAGCGCGATCCGCGGGCACGCCGTGCAGACGTAGGCGTCGAACGCGCGACCCTCGAGGTCCCTGCCGTCCAGGCGGTCGAACAGGAGGATCTCCGCTTCTCGCCCCCGGGCGAGGGCCCGTGCTTGAAGGGCGAGCGCCGTCGGGCTCCGATTCTGGCCGGCGAACGTCGAGACGAGGATGCCCCACCGGCGCGCGTCGCGCACCCCGGCGACCACCAGCTGACGTTTCCGTATCAGAGCCGAGCGGTCGATCGGCGGCTCGAGGGTGGCCTGGAGCGGGTCGAGCGCGTACACCGGCCGGTCGACCGCGAACGCGAGGCCGATCGGATGAAAGCGGCCGGTCCCGAGGAACAGGAACGCTTCGACGTCCTTCGCCACGGCTTCCGCGCCGGTGTAGTTGCAGCCGAGCGCCTGCGCCGGGTAGGCGAGACGTCGGTCTCCGGTCCCGACCCGGACCTCGTACCCCCGCTCGGCAAGCTCCGCCGTGAGAGGAGCCACAAGGCCGAGATGCTGGACCGAGGACACGAGCCCGAGCCGCCGAGGAACTCCGGCCCCGTCGACGACGCGGGCGAGCTCAGTGGGGTCACCGCCCGGCTCCCGCATCTCCACGAAGAAGGTACGCCGCGAGAGCGGCATGTTCGGGATCGGGGCGTGGCCGAGGACGACCGCGAGGTCCGCGTGGCGCGCCTCGGCCTCCGTGGGCACGTCGCATGCACCGAAGCACGGGCGCGTCGCGAGGTCGACCGCGGCGCCCGTCGTCTCGCGTAAGCGCGCGGCCAGTTCGTGCGCGTTGCGCACCAGACCGGCGGGGACCTGGAGGATGACCCGCCTCGGTCGCGCGTCCCGGATCGCCTCCGTAAGTTCGGGCCCGACCCCCGGAAAGACACGGGCCAGAGGGACCGAGGCGTCCCCCCCGGAGACGGTTTCCGCCATTGATTTCCTACCGGAAGAATGGCCTAAACGTTTGGGGGAGCGTGGGACCCAAAGCGGCCCGCGAGCCACCGCGAGCATGAGCCGCGGCTTCGACTCCCCAATCGCGGTCGCGAGGAGGCCGCGCGTGCCCCCCAGAATCGACCGAAAACGACGGGCCGATGGTTTTAGGAGGGGAGGTCGGTGGGGGGTGGGGCACGTCGGGGAGGAGCGTAGGTCGAGGCATGGCTCATTCCCCCCGCGGTAGCCTCACGTGGAGCCGCGAGCTTCTGCTCCTCGCGACCATCGTTGTCCTCCTCGGTTCGAGCGTGGGGGTCCCCCAATCTTTCCACTCGTTTGCACCGGCCAATGGCGCAGGGGCTCCGCGGTCTGATGGACCGGGGGTCCACGTGTCAACCATTCCGAGCCCTTCCACGGGATCCGCGAACGCGCATGGTGCGGTCTCGAGCATCGGGTCGGTCATCTCGACCCTGGACCTGGCCTCGAACCAGTACTACTCCGGAAGCGCGGTGATCGGGGTGCAGGATCAACCCGAGATCCCGGTCTACGACCCCGTGAACGGGAACATCTACATCCGGGGGAACATCGTGGGTGACATCTCCGTGGTCAATGCCACGACCTTCACGGACGTCGCAAACATCGTCTCGTCGGTCGACAATCAGCCGTCGTTCTTCGTCCCGTCGATCGCGGTCGACACCCTGACCGGCTATCTGTACGCCACCAACGCGGCGTCCAACAACGTGACGATCATCAACGGAGCCACCGAATCCGTGAGCGGCTCCGTCGCGACGGGAGGCGGACCGCGCGGAGTTGCGTATGATGGGAGGAACCACGACCTCTACGTGGCCGACTACGGCACGGACCAGGTCTCGGTGTTCTCGGGGACCAACAACCAGTCGGTCGCCACGATCCCGGTGGGCGCGAACCCGCTCTCCGTGATCTATGATGCGGCGAGCGACCGGGTGTTCGTCACCAACTATGGCTCCTCCAACGTGTCGGTGATCGACCCGAGCACCAACACCGTTTCCTCGTCCGTCGGGGTGGGATCCGACCCGCTGCTTCTCACGCTCGACACCGTGGACGACCTCGTGGACGTGCTCGACTACACGGGAGGGACGGGCTACGTGGCGGTGTTTTCGGCGACGAGCCCACCTTCGAGCGCGTCGACGATCACGGTAGGGAATGCCGCGGAATCGTTCGCTTTTGACGAGGGGTCGGACTCCCTCTTCGTCGCCGCCGCCACGAGCGTCGTGACCATCATCTCGCAACCGAGCGACACGGTCGATCGAACCGACTCTATCGGTCCGGGATCCGCCTACTCCGCCATCGCCTACGACCCGGGGGACGGCGACGTCTTCGTCTCCGCGTTCGACGGAGGGCCGGGCGGAATCGGGAACGTCACCGTCATCAGTGGGGCGACCGGACGTTCGATCGAGAACGATTCCACTAACGATGGACCGATGGGAATCGCCGTGGACCCGGGCACCGGGAACGCCTACGTGGTCAACCTGGGCACCTCGACCCTCGAACCGAACGTCACGGTCCTCGGCAATTCGACGGGCCTCCCCATCGCCTCCGTTCCGCTCTGGGTGGCTCCCACCGGGCTGGCGTACGATTCCGCCGAGAAGACGGTCTACACGGTCGACAACGCCGGCAACGACATCTATCGGATCAACACGGCGTCGGGCCTCGTCTTGGGTGTGGAGTCGGGGGGTCCGCACCCCACGTCGACGTCAACTCCCGCCCCCGTTGTCTACGATGGAGCCAACGGAGACATCTACGCGACCGACCCGACGGAAGAGGCGGTGGACGTGTACGGTCCGACCCACGCCTTCCTTACGCGGATCCCGGTGGGCCTGTATCCCGTCGGGATGGCCTACGACAACGCGAGCCAGCTGCTCTTCGTTGCTGAGGATTACAACGGCAACGTCACGATCATCGACACGGCGACCAACACCGTCCTCGCCGCGAGCCTGACGGTCAAGAACTACGACATCCTCTCCGCGGTCGCCTACGACCCTCACAACAACGAGGTCTACGTCGCCGACCGCACCGGTGGCAACGTGACGGTCTGGGGCGCCCAGAACCACACCAACCTCCGCTCGATCCCCGTCGGCAGCAGTCCGACCTCGATCGTGTTCGACTCCGAGAACAACACGCTCTTCGTGGCGAACGAAGGCTCCGGCAACGTGAGCGTCATCAACGACACGACGAACTCCGTCGTGCGCTCCGTGTCGCTCGGCGGAGCGTATCTTCTCGCCTACGACGGTGGGACGGACTCGATCTACAACGCCGAGTACTTCACGAACGACGTCGAAGCGTTCAACGTTTCGACGTACGCGACGCTCTCCGGCAGCCCCCTCTTCCTCGGCGGCGGAGGAGGCTACTACGTTCAGGGGTTGGACTACGACCCCGCGAACGGCGAGCTGTACGTCGATGACTCGACGGGGGACGCGCTCTACGCGTTGGGCACGGCCAGTTCTCCGACGTACCCGGTCGATTTCGTCGAGACCGGCCTCCCTCAGGGCACGTCCTGGAGTGTGACCCTGAACGGCGTCCCGCAGACCGCCACCGCACCAGCGTCGATCGATTTCCTGGACGAGACCGGGAGCCTGCCGTTCTTGGTCGGGGCCGTTCCCGGCTACACGGCGAACGTCACGTCGGGGACCGTGGATGTCACGACCAGCGCGACGACGGTCTACATCGGCTTCACGGCCGACCAGTATGGGGTCTCGTTCGTCGAAGTGGGACTCCCGCCGGGTTCCCTATGGAACGTGACCCTGAACTCCGTTCAGAACCACTCGACCACGAACACGGTCGGCTTTACGGAGACCGCGGGCAGCTACCCCTTCACGGTCGGGGTGTTCACCGGATACATCGCGAACGTCACGGGCGGGATGGTGACCGTCACGTCGAGCGCCGTCGTCGTCGACCTTGAGTTCTCCCCGGTCAGCTCCGTTTATCCGGTGACCTTCGTCGAGACGGGCCTTCCGGGGTCCACGCTGTGGAGCGTTACCTTCCATGGCGTGACGAACAGTTCCACGACCACCTCCATCGGTTTCCTCGACCCGAACGGCACCTGGTCGTTCACCGTGGGCTCGGTCGCCGGCTACTCGGCGAACGTAACCTCGGGCTCGGTCCACGTCCACGGTGGGCCCGCCGAACAGGAGGTGTCGTTCTCGCAGGGGACGACCCCCCTCTCGGTTCGGCTGACCGTGGACCCGACCAGCATCACGCTCCGGAACTCCACGACGCTGACTGCGACCGCCTCGGGCGGCACTCCTCCCTTCTCCTACCTTTACTCCGGGCTTCCGACAGGTTGCGTGACCCAGAACAGCTCGACGTGGTCATGTACGCCCACCGTCACGGGGAGCTTCTCCGTCCTCGTGAACGTCAGCGATTCCGTCGGGGGAAAGGCCAGCGCGACGGCCACTCTCACGGTGAACGCTTCCTCGCCGGGCGGTCCGACGAACTCCTCGAACTCCTCGGGCCTAGGGACGGAAGAGATCGTTGGCGGGGTCGCCGCCGCGATCGGGGCGGCGCTCCTGGTCATCTTCTTCGTGGCGCGTCGCCGCCATCCCCCACCGGGCCCGACGGCCGCGCCCGCTCCTCCGCCACCCGCGCCGTGAGCGGGAAACCTCACCGGCCGGACGAGGACGCACCCTGCGCGTCCGTGATCCTTCGTTCGAGCCGTTCGACCGCCGCTCGGTTGTCCTCGAAGTGAAGGCGCCGGACCGCCTCCTCGGACGAGACCCACTCGGCCGCGTCGTGCTCTGAGCTCAGCCGCGGAACGAACGACCGCGGCACCCGGACGGCGAACGCGTGGAGGCGCCAGGTCTCGCCGTTGTCCGCCCGGAACGGCACATGCCAGTCCAGGTCAAGGAGCTCGGACGGGTCAAGACGAAGGCCGGTCTCCTCCTCGACCTCCCGGCACAGCGCGGAGGAGAAGTCCCGGTCCGTCGGGTCGACCTTGCCGCTCACCGGTACCCAGAAGCGGCCCCGGACCGGCGGTCGCCGGAACAGGAGGAGCTCGATCGGAGGGGCCGTGAACAGGTAGCCCTCGACGCACTCCTGCGCGATCGGTCCGGCGACGTCGGACACTACCGAGACCGGGAAAGGATCTGGAGGATCGCCTCGGCCGGCTGGCCCTTTGCCTGGAAGAGGGCCTCGATCGCCTCCTCGCGAGAAACGTTCGCCTGCTCCATCACGAGTCGGACGTCCTCCTCGGGGGGTCCGGTGGGAGCCGCGGGGGCGGCCGAGGGAGCAGCGGGGCCGGTCGCCGGGCCGGCACCAGAGATGGGCCGGATCTCGGGCTTTCCGACCACCTGGTAGGTGCGCACCCCCTGGACGGTGAGGATCGTCACCTCGGGCGAGCGAAAGACATGCTCTTTCGACCTCGTCCGGACGATCACTTCCTGGACGTCGGGGACCTCCTCGGTCGTCATCCCCATCCGTCGCATCATCAGCTCCATCTGGCGCGAGTTCCTCGGTCCGCCCGGGATCATGGTCCGTTCCCCCTACTCTTCGTCGTCGTCCCCGGAGACCGCCCGGAGCTTGGCTTCCAGGTCCGGGTCTTCGGTCGCGGCATCTTCCATCTCGGGCGGCAGCCCGCGGCGCCGCCCCCGACCCCGGGGCGCTTCGCTCGCCCGGCGCGTCTGGACCGTGAGGTCGTCCAGGAGCCCGACGACGCCGGCCATCAGGTTCCAGCCGGTGTGGGACGCGTAGAAGATCCGGCCCTGTTCCGTGAAGAGGCGGGCCTCGACGGTGAGGTCGTTCGTGCGGTGGGTCCCCTGAGGGGCGAAGTGCAGCGTCAGTAGCGTGGGCCGGACATATCGAGCGATCCGCTTGAGGCCCTTCGCGACCCCTCCGTCGATCTCCGCGAGGAGTCCGGGGTCGACCGAGCCACGGAGCCCGGTAATCTCGACGTAGACGTTCTCGATCCCTCCCTGGGCGGAACCGGGCCGGGCGCGAGAGATGGCGAAGCTGAGGAGGTCCGCCTGGCCGACGACGCGCGTCGGCCGGCCTTCCTCGACGACAAAGACGCTCGAGACCTTCTCTCGGGCCATCGTCCGGGCCGCGTCGATCGCGCTCGCGCCGAGGGGGATGGTGATGGCCGGTGAGCGCATGATCGACCCGACCTTCACCTCGAGCGCCGAACGGTTCGCCCGCGCGTCGCGCTTGCCGCCGATGGTCGGTCGCCAGAGCACTTCGCTCAGGTCGGAGAGACCCACCGCGCCGACGACCCGTCCCTTGCGGTCGACGACGGGCAGCGGGTGCTCTTCCAGCACGCGAAGATGCGCGATCAGGTTCCGGCACTGGTCGTCCTCGTGGACCACCTCGCCGACCGCACGGGCGACCTGTTCGACGGTGGGCCCGTCGGACGGGCGGAAGGCGCTGAGACCCGGCATCGCCTCGACGAGGTCGGTGCGACCGATCACCCCCAGGAGCTCGCCACGGTGGCCCACGACCGGGGCCCCCCGCAGACCGGTGGACAGGAGCTGCTCGGCGACCTCCGAGAACGTCGTGGTCGGGAGGATGAGCGGGGGAAGGACGAGGAGGTGCTCGACCTTCGTCGTGAGCGACCAGCGGCCCCGCCGGGCGATCGAATCGATCGTGATCATGCCGATCAATCGACTGTTGCGCAGGACGGGGATCTCGTGGACGCGACGCCCGCGCATCAGGCCGAGCGCCTTCGAGATCGGAGCGTCGTGCGGGAGCGTCACCGGTCGAGCGGTCATGAGGTCGCTCGCGGTGGGCCAACTGGTTGGCATAGGTGGGGGGCACCTAGAGGGGAGGTTTTGAAGGCTGCGGGTCGAGCGGATGCGGCATCAACGAAGGTCGCGAGCCATCTGGTAGCCGTTCTCCCCGTCGGAGTAGTACGACCGCAAGAGGTCGACGACCGAGAACTGGTAGCGCGTATAGAATCGGATCGCCGTCGCGTTCGACACGCGGACCTCGAGGGTCACGCGCCGGAATCCCCGCGCGCGACACCGCTCGAGGAACGTCGACATGAGCAACGTGCCGACCCCTTGCGCGCGCTGGTGGCGCTCGACCGCGAACATCAGGACCCGCGCTTCACCTTCGACCTGGTGCACCCCGAGAAGGAATCCGACGGGGACCTCCGACGCGTCCGCGGCGACGAGGAACCCGGAGGGCCACTCTGTGGAGAGGGACGTGTACAGCGACGGGTCGTAGTGTTCGTGGAGCGCCTCGGCGACGATCGCGCCGACGAACGGAAGGTCCGTCGGGCGGAACTCCCGGAGCGTCACCGCGGGACGCGGCTCCGAGGGCGGGCTGGTCGGCGGACCTATCGCGGAATCAGCGATACATCTCACCCGGCCCTTGCGGCTCCGCGTGCCGCATGCTCGCCATCGATTCGCGGGTCTGCTGGAGCGTCTTGCGGACCTCGGACTCGATCTGCCGGGCCTTGTCCCGGAGCGGCTTCGTGTCGAGCACGAGGAGAGGCACGAGCGGGTTGATCGTTTCGATCACCTTCGCCGCGGCGCGCGCGTCGGGATAGTCCTTGTGCGCCTGGGCCACGAGGCAGAGCACCGGGGTGGTCCTCGCGATCGCGCCCAGGAGCAAACCGCCAGAGAGTCCCGTCACGACCCCGCTCGCCGCGTCGAACCGGTACTTCTCGAGAAGCGGGGCGGCGGCCCGGTTCGCCATGGCGACCACGCGCGCGTCCCCGCGGGACTCGCCCTCGATCGGCTGACCTTCGACCGCGACCACGAGCTGGATCCCCTTGCCGTCCGCCCAATCGAGGAGCGCTCGACCGATCGCGTTGAGCATCGACGGCGGGGGCTGGATGTCCGATAGCACGACGAGCAACTGGTCGCACGACCGGTCGACGCCGCAGACGACCTTGCTCGCGTAGAATCGGACGGGGGCGTTGACCACCCCTTCCTCCATGATCACGGTCGGTGGGAACTCCTCGCTCGTCATGTACGCGACGAGCGTCATGTCGAGAGAGTGCACGAGGTACGACGCGGCGACCGAACCGACCAGGCCGTGGGTGGGGAACCCGACCACCATCATCGCCCCCTTGAGCGGCTCGTCGCGGGTGTCGATGATTCGGACGTCGATGGCGGCCATGCGACCCGGCCCCAGTGAGGGTTCCGGAGAAGGTTCACCGCGCCCGCGTTTATGCGGTTTGGGCCTAGGTCGGTTTTGGCCGTTCGGCTTTTAAACCGGGCTCGTGCATGGTACGGTCGACGCCATGAAGGTACTCATCACCGGCATCGATGGCTACTCCGGCTGGCCGCTCGCGATTCACCTCCTCTCGAGGGGCCACCAAGTGCTCGGGGTCGACAACTTCGTCACCCGCCGTCGGGTGTCCGAGGTCGGCTCGTGGTCGGCGGTGCCGATCCCGTCGTTCCCGAACCGACAGAAGGCGGTGCGGGCTCTCCTCGGAAAGGAGCTCGGTTTCTATCGGGGCGACCTCGGCAACTACGAGTTCGTCCACCACGTCCTCGACGCCGAGAAGCCGGACGCGATCGTGCATCTGGCCGAGCAGCGCAGCGCCCCGTACTCGATGATCGACGTCCATCACGCGGTCGCGACCCAGGTCGAGAACATCACCGGGACCCTTCACCTTCTCTACGCGATCCGCGACACATGCCCAAAGACCCACCTCGTCAAGATGGGCACGATGGGCGAATACGGGACCCCGAACACCGACATCCCCGAGGGGTTCTTCGAGACGGAGTTCCGCGGACGAAAGGACTACCTGCCGTTTCCCCGCCAGGCGGGGTCGTGGTATCACTGGAGCAAGGTCTTCGACTCGGGCGACGTGATGTTCGCCTCGAAGATCTTCGGGGTCGCCGCCACCGACGTCATGCAGGGAGTCATCTACGGGATCCGGACCCCTGAAATGACCGACCGACGGCTCCTCACCCGGTTCGATTTCGACGAGACGTGGGGCACCGCGCTCAACCGGTTCATCGCACAGGCGGTGCTCGGCCTCCCGATCACTCCGTACGGGAAGGGCGAGCAACGTCGCGGCTTCATCGCGCTCGAAGACTCGATGCAGTCGCTCCGCCTCGCGGTCGAGAACCCGGCCCAGACGGGGGAATACCGGGTCTTCAACCAGTTTGACGCGGCGTACTCGGTGAACGAGCTCGCCGAGACGACCGCTCGCGTGGCGCGGGAGTTCGGTCTCTCGCCCACCATCGAGCACCCCCCCGACCCGAGGGTCGAGGCGGAGCAACACTACTACAACCCGATCCACGAACGCCTCTACACGCTGGGCTACAAGCGCACGCGCGAGCTCGAAGAGGTGATCCGGGAGATCTTCCACGACCTCAAACATTTCCGCCGTCGCCTCGAAGCCCGGCGGTACGTCGTCCAGCCGACGGTCCAGTGGCGGTCGGTGGATAGTGGCCCCGCGATCGCCTCGCGGCACGCAACGGCACCGTCCGCGCCTCCGCCCGGCCCGGTTGAGCCGGCGCCCTCCGAGGGGCCGACCGCTTGAACGGAACGATGGAGGCCGTCGTTACCCTCGCCGGCGAGGGCACCCGGATGCTCCCGTGGAGTCGGGGGCTCCGGAAGGAGTTCCTCCCGCTCTTCGACCGCGGCGGCAATGGCTCGGCCGTATTGAAACCGGTCGCCCACCTCGTGGTCGAGTCCCTGGTCGCGGCCGGCGCGTTCCACCTCACGATCGTCCATCAGGCGAGGGACGCCGACGCGGTCCGCAGCTACTTCTCGGTCGATCCTGCGTTCCTCCGCCGCCATCGCGACCACGGCGAGAGGCTGACCGAGACGCTACGGTTGTACGATACGCTCCAGCGACTTCGCATCTCGTTCGCTGTGCAGGACCGGCCGAAAGGGTTCGGCGACGCCGTGCTTCGGGCGCGCGACTCGGTTGGAGGCCAGCGATTCCTCCTCCACGCCGGCGACGCGGTGCTGGTCGAACCCCACCGAGGAGCGGTCCTGCGGGCAATGGCGGCCCTCCTCGAGCGCGACGGTCTCGACGCGGTCTTGCTCGTCCGCAGGGTCGCCGACCCTCGCCGCTACGGCGTGGTCGAAGGCCACCGTGGTCCGTCGATCCACGGGATCGCCCGGCTCGACGTGGACGCGATGATCGAGAAACCGCAGCATCCGAGGTCGCACTGGGCGGCCACCGCCGTCTACGCCTTCCACCCTTCGATCTTCGCCGCACTCGAGAAGTATCGACGTTCCCATCACCCCCGGGAGCTCGAGCTCACGGACGGCATCCGGACGCTGATCGCGGACGGCGGTAGGGTCGCGAGCCTGGTCCTGAGCCCCCGGGTCGGAGAGTGGTGGTCGGTCGGGTCTCCCGAAGGGTTCCACCGCGCCCTGGTCCGGACGCGGGCGGTCGCGGCGCGCGCGCCCGCCGAACCACACCGTTAAGATACGACGGAGCCTTCCGGCGGAAGAGTTCGTCAGCGGGTCCGCAGTCGAACGTTTACCGGGAACGGATGCGATGAAGCGCCAGATGGTGGACATGCTGTCGGAGCTCGTGAAGATCCCGAGCGACCCGTTCTCCGACAAACAGGAGGTCCTCGACTACGTCCAGTCGTTCACCGACCAGATCCACATGCGGAACACGCTGTTCGGCGACCCACAGGCACCCGCTTTGCTCGCGGAGTTCGGACAGGGCGGGGTCGTCCTCTCCGGCCACCTCGACACCCCGCCGATCGGGGACTACTGGAGCTTCTCGCAGAGCCAGCTCGCCTCCGGGCGGATGTACGGCCGCGGCGCGGCCGACATGAAGGGCACGGTGGTCGCGATGCTCGACGCGGCCCAGGACCTGGTCGCTCGCAAGATCCCGGTCGTGCTCGCGTTCACGACGGACGAAGAGACCAGCATGCAGGGGGCCGCCGCGCTCGCGAAGACGCTGCCTCTCCGCCGGGCGAAGGCGGTGGTCGTCGGGGAGCCGACCGGCCTCCGGGTCGCCTACGCCGAGAAGGGGGTCCTCGACCTCGCGATCGAGACCCGGGGAAAGGCGGCGCACGGCGCGATGCCGCACCTCGGAGAGAACGCGATCGGCAAGATGATGCGGATCCTCCGCGGGCTCGAGTCGTTCAAGGGACGGATCGCCCACCCCGAGCTCGGCATGGTGACGCTCAACATCGGCACGTTCGTCGGGGGCACGCGGATCAACGTCGTCCCGAACAAGTGCACGAGCGAGGTCGATATCCGATTCCCGCCACCGTACACTCCCGACCAGCTCTACCACGAGATCGAGGAGCACCTGCGCCGGATCAAGACCCCGTTCACCCTTCGCCGGATCCTCACGATGCCGGCCGTGCAGATCGACCCGAACGCCGACCACGTGAAGCTGCTCCGGGACGTCGCGCAGGCGGAGACCGCCGTTCTCGTCCACGCCTCGGAGGCGGTCCACTACACGCAGGTGAACCCGCGCGTGGTCATCTTCGGTGCCGGCGAGGAGGAGCTCTCTCACCAGGCGAACGAGTACGTCAAGATCGAATCGGTCGCCCGCGCGACCGAGGTCTACAAGAAGTACGCCCAGCGCCTCGCCGCCATGCGCGGCCTCTCCTAGGCGGTCGGCCGGCGGGCGCGGTGCCCATGGACGGGACCGTCAAGTAAGGGGAGCGCTACTCGCTCGGCGTGAAGGTCGCCCAGCTCGCGACCCGGTTCCCGCCCGGTCCGGGCGGAGTGGAGCAGCACGTCGCGGAGATCGCGCCCCGGCTCCACGCGCGCGGGCACTCGGTCGACGTCTACACGAGCGACCTCTACCGCGAGTTCCCGGAGATGGAGCGGCTTCCGGCGAGCGTTCCGCGGGAGGAGCACCTCCCCTGGGGGAACGTTCACCGGCTCGCCGTCTGGTCGTTGCCGGGAGAGCTCCACTACACGTTCTTTCACGGGCTTCCCGAGGCGCTCGCGCGGGACCGTCCCGAGATCGTGCACGCCCACACCTACGGGACGAACCAGGTCGCCGCCGCTCGCCGGCACCACCGTCGGTTCAATACCCCGTTCGTGCTGACCGCCCATTTCCATCCGATCTGGTCGATCGAGGGAGGGTGGCTGCGCCACCGCATCCGCGCTTTCTACGACCGGTGGGTCGCGGGCGGCGTCGTCCGGGACGCGGCCCGGATCATTGTCCAGACCCACGAGGAAGAGCGACTGTTGCGTTCGCTCCGGCTCGACCTTCCACCGCTCGAGATCATCCCGCCGGGGTACCGCCCGCTCCCGGCGCCGTCCCCCGGCGCCGCTTCGTTCACGGAGAGGTTCGGTATCCCCGGACCGTTCGTCCTGTTCGTCGGTCGGCTCGCTTCGAACAAGGGGCTCCTCGACCTCGCGGACGCCTTCGCGAAGCTCGCGGCCTCCGACCGGTGGGCGCACCTCGTCGTGATCGGTGAGGATGGAGGTCAGCGAGCCGCTCTGCTGGCCCGGCTCCAGAAGCTCGGGGTCGCGGGCCGGGTCCAGCTCCTCGGACATGTGGGCGACGACGCCCTGCTCGCCTCGGCGTACCGGGAAGCCCGGCTCACCGTGCTTCCGAGCGAGTACGAGGCGTTCGGTCTGGTGCTGCTCGAGTCGCTCGCCGCCGGGACACCGGTCGTCGCATCGCGGGTCGGCGGCATCCCGGAGTTCGTGGAGGACGGCAAGGCCGGCCTCCTGGTTCCGCCCAAGACCCCCGCGGCCCTCGCCGAGGCGATCGCCCGGGTGTGGAGCGACCGGGACCTCGCTCGGCGGCTCGGAGAGTACGGACGCGACCACGTCGTCCCCCGCTACCAGTGGGACGCGCTGGTCGACCGGCTCGACCGGTTGTACCGGGAGGTCGTGCCGCGGTGAAGGTCGCCCACGTCCTGCTCCGTTTTGACGCTCCCGGCGGGGTCGAGACCAACGTGCGCGAGGTCACGCGACGCCTCCGCGCCGCCGGGGAGGACGTGGAGGTATTCGCCAGCGACCTCTTCGACGAGGGGCGCTGGGAGCGCCGGGCCGACTATGCGCCAGCCGTTGACGGAGTTCCGGTGCACCGGTTCCCCGTCCACAAACGCCTCGTTCCCGGCCTCACGATGCCGATGATGGTCGGTCTCATCGACGCGCTCGCGGAGAGCGGCGCCGATGTGATCCACGCCCATTCTCATCGCTACGGGCACGTGCTGCAGGCCGCGGCCGTCGCGGACCGACTGCGGATCCCCCTCGTCGTCTCGACCCACTACCACCCGGCGGACCGACGGGAGCCTCCCCTGAAGAGGGGTCTCCTCCGCATGCAGGACGTCCTCTTCGGGGCCACCGCGTACCGTGTGGCCCGCGCGCTGGTCGTGCAGACCGACCGCGAGGCAAACCTGGTCGGCGAGTTCGCCCCCCGGAAGAAGTTCCGCACGATCCCGCCGGGGATCGACCTCGCCGCGTGGTCGACTCCCGAGTCTGACCGCGCCGACGACCTCGACCTTCCGGGCGAGTACTTCCTGTTCGTCGGCCGGGTCGCGTCGAACAAGGGTCTTCCGATCCTCCTTGACGCCCTCGCAACGCTCGAGCCGCCCGCGCGCCGACCGCTCGTGCTGATGGGACGCGACTGGGGAGAGCGGGCTCGTCTCGAAACGCAGGCGCGCGCACTAGGGCTCGAGGACCGCGTCCTTTTCCTCGACCACGTCGCCTCTCCTTCCGCGTACCGGGCGGTGATCCGCGGTGCCCGGGCGCTCGTCCTCCCCTCGGAGTGGGAGGCGTTCGGCTTGGTGCTGCTCGAGGCGATGGCGGCCGAAACACCGATCGTCGCGACCGCGGTCGGCGGGGTCCCGGACGTTCTCGACCAAGGACGTTCCGGCCGGATGGTCCCGTACGGCGATGCGACGGCGCTCGCCGCCTCCCTCCGCGCGGTGCTCGAGGAGACGCGGGAGACGGAACGGTTGCGGGCCAACGCCCGCGAGCGCGTCCAAGGGTTCGACTGGTCCGTGACCGTCGACCGGCACCGGGAGCTCTACCGAGAGCTGACCGGCCGCTGAGCGCGCCGGCCCTCGAGACGGACGAGTTCCCGGCCCACATGGTCGAGGTCGTCGCTCTTTTCCGAAGGACGCAGTCGCGCGATCGAACGGAACGCCCGCCCGATGAGCCCCACGATCACCGCGCCACCTCCTCCGCGTAGTCGTGGAGGATCGCGAGGCCGTCCCGCAGTGCCTTGCGGGATGCCGCGAAGGAGATCCGCAAGTGCGCCGCCCCCAGGGAACCGAAAGCGTCCCCGGGCGTCGTGATCAACCCCCGGGCGAGGAGCGCTTGGGCGATGTCGGTGCTCGACCCGGGCCAGTCGACGTGGGGGAAGGCATAGAACGCCCCCTGCGGGGGAACGAGCGAAAGACCCGGGACCTTCGAAAGGATACGGCCCACGAGCTCGCGACGGGCCCGGAACTCCTTCACCATCCGTTGGAGCGAGTCTCCTCCGTTCGTGAGTCCGGCGAGGATCGCGACCTGGACCGGTGTGGAGGGGCAGGCGATGATGTGGTAGTGGATCTTGTTGAGGGCGACCGCGAACGAGCGCGGCGCGACGAGGAACCCCGCCCGCCAGCCGGTCATGGCGAGCGTCTTCGAGAACGAGTTCGCGATCACGACCCGGTCGCTCCGTCCCCAGAACGACGTGGCGGGCTCGCCGTAGACGATCTCTTCGTACACCTCGTCCGAGATGATCGTGAGGTTGTGCCGGTCGGCGAACGTGACGATACGATCGACCACAGACCGGGGGAACACCGCTCCCGTCGGGTTCGACGGACTGTTCACGACGATCGCCCGGGTCCGGCCGCTCACGAGGCGCTCAAGCTCTTCGAAGTCGGGAAGGTACCGGGCCGCCGGTCGAAGGCTGTACGGGACCGGGACGGCCCCGGCGAGACGCGCGTGAGGAGCGTAGAGGACGAACCCCGGGTTCGGCACGAGCACCTCGGTCCCCGGGTCGTAGAACGAGAGCGCCGCGGCCATCAGGCCCTCGGAGCCACCGGCGGTCACGATCACGTTGTCGCGGCGGGTTCCCGGGTCGAGCTCGCGATAGCGCTCAGCGATCTTGTCGCGGAGCTCCGGGATCCCGGCCGACGGTCCGTAGTGGTTGCGTCCGGAGCGGACCGCCGCGCAAAGCGCCTCGATCACCTCCGGGGCCGGGTCGAAATCCGGCTCTCCGAGCCCGAGGTTGATCGAGTTCGGAGGGGCCGCTTCGAACATCTTCCGGATGCCCGAAATCTCGACCTCGTTCGTCCGCTGCGCGACCATTCGCGCGAGGACCGCCCGGCTCGTTCTTTAGTCTTATCCCGTGCGAGAGCGAGCCGTGCGGCACTCTGGTCGTCGTGCCCGGAGGCACAAGGGCCTTCTACCCGGAAGCCTCCGTCGGTCGGGAGGGGAACGCAACGGCCGTTCGGGTGGTCGTCGGGGCGCAGTTCGGGGACGAGGCGAAGGGGAAGATCTCCGACTTCCTGGCGGCGGGCGCCCGCTACGTCGTGCGGACCGGCGGGGGCCCGAATGCCGGTCACTCGATCCACCTTCCCGAGGGTCCGGTGGTGCTGCACCAGCTCGCCTGCGGCGTGCTCCGTCACGGCGTGGTCGGCGTGAGCGGCCCCGGTATGGTGGTCCAGCCGATGAAGCTCGAGGCCGAGATCCAGGACCTCGAACGCCGCGGCCTTTTGCGCGGTGAGGTGGTCCTCTCGGACCGAGCCCACGTGCTCCTGCCGGTCCACGAGCTCGAAGATGTATGGGAGGACGAGCTCCGCGCCAGCAAGGACCCGAAGGCCGCGCTCGGCACCACGAAGAGCGGGATCGGCCCGGCGTACGCCGACCGCTCCGGCCGCTGGGGCGTACGGCTCGGCGACCTCGCCCGCCCGGCGCAGCTTCGCGAGCGGCTCGAGCTGCTCTACGCCACCAAGCCGTACCTCTCGAACCTTCCTCCCGTCGACGAGCTTTCGTCGCAGCTGGTCGAAGTCGGAGCTCGTCTCGCGCCGATGATCAAGCCGACGGAACCGATCCTGTGGGACGCGATCGCACGGCACGAAACGATCCTGCTCGAGGGCGCCCAGAGCGCGCTCCTCGACGTCGATTTCGGCACTTATCCGTTCGTCACGAGCTCGCATCCCACGAGCGCCGGCGCGCTCGTCGGGAGCGGCATCCCTCCCACCGAGGTCGATGACGTCATCGGTATCGCGAAAGCGTACTGTACCCGCGTCGGCGCGGGCCCGTTCCCCACCGAGGACACCGGGGAGCGCGGCGAATATCTCCGACGCGTCGGCGGCGAGAAGGGCGCCACCACGGGTCGTCCGCGACGATGCGGCTGGCTGGACCTCGTCATGCTGCGCTACGGTGCCCGACTCAACGGGTTCACCGGCTTCGCGATCACGAAGGTCGATGTCCTTGGAGGTCTCGAGGAGATTCCCGTCTGCACGCAGTACGAGATGCCGGACGGCTCGACCGTCAGGGACGTCCTCCCGACGTACGCGGACGAGCTCGCGAGGGCGAAGCCAGTATACGAGCACCTTCCGGGATGGCCCGAGTTCCACCAGCGCCTCAAGGACCGCATCCGGCTCGAGGGCCCCTCCGCGCTACCGTCCACGCTTCGGCGCTACCTCGACCGGATCGTGGAGGAGACCGGCGTGCCGGTGCAGTATGTCGGGTACGGGGCGGACCGGAGCGAGACGCTCGCCCTCGCCGCGCCAACGGGGCCGCCCCACCGTGCCGCGATCGCTCCGTGGTCCGGCTAGGCCGGGACCGTGGCGTTCGACCCGTTCCTCTACGTCGCCTTCTTGATCGGGCTGGCCGCGGGCCGACTGGTCCACCGTCGGACCCGATGGTTTCCCCGGGCACTGATCCTCACGGTCATCGTCCTGGTGGGCCTCCTGGGCGCGTCGCTCAACGACGCCTCCCCCGGTGCGCTTGCGGTCATGATCCCGGTGGCCCTCGGCTTCGCGGGCCTCGTTCTCGCCGTCACCGCAGCGATCGCGCTCCTGCTCGCCCGCCTTCGTCCCTCACCGCCCGCCGCGGCGACGGGGGCCGAGCCGACCGAGCGGTTCCCGTTGAGCCTCATCCTTGTCGGGGCCGTCTGCGCGGGGTACGGGGTCGGTCACGTCGTGCTGCTGCCGACCGGCACGGCCATCGAGTGGGCGCTCTACGTGCTGTTGGCGCTCGTCGCGTTCGACCTGCCCCTGATGTGGAGCGGACTTCGGTCGGTGTGGGTTCCGCTGACCGCGGCGGTGGTGGGTGCCCTGGCCGCGGGAGCCGTCTTCGCGGCGGTGTCGGGTGTGGCACTGCCCGTCGCGATGGCGACGACCCTCGCGTTCGGTTGGTACACCCTCGCGGGACCTCTCGTGCTCGCGCGAGCGGGGGCCCTTCTCGGTCTTCTCGCATTCCTGACGAACTTCCTCCGCGAGAACCTGACGATGGTGCTCTCTCCGGTTCTTGGACGCCGTCTCCGCGGGGAAGGACTCGCGGCTCTCGGGGGCGCCACTTCGATGGACACCACCCTCTACTTCGTCACTCGGTACGGGGATCGGAACGCGGGTTCACTTTCCCTTGCGAGCGGACTCATCCTCACGGTCGCCGCGAGCCTGATCCTCCCGTTCGTGCTGGCGTTCCCGGTCTAGGTCGAATCCCTTAAGGAGGGCCGCTCTTCGGCTCCGGCGTTGGGCTCGTGGTCCAGCGGTTACGACGTCGCTCTCACACAGCGAAGACCGCCGGTTCGAATCCGGCCGAGCCCACTCTCGCTCCTCGTCTCCCGACCGTCACGTCGGGTGGGGACCCCTTCGGGCTCGACGGGCTGCGCCGCGCCCGGTCAGCAGGCGCCCCGGGCAACGACCTGCTCGCAGTGCGAGGCCGGCGTCACCGAGAGCGTACCCATCTGTCCGAACGGGGCCAGGTACTGGCGCACGGTCTGCTCGTTGGCGGCCTCGGCGATGATGTAGAGATGGTGCTGGTGGTCGGTCACGGCGTCCCCGTGGATCCGGATGCCCGCCTTACCGGCGTTCTGGATGAGGGCGAGGAGCCCCGCGGCCATCTGGGGGTTACCGGCGGGGCAGCGTTCGGCGGGGTGAGTGTGCTCGGCGACGAACAGCGGCATGAGCGAGCGGCACGGACGACCTTGGATAAACATGCTGAAAAGCGAAAATTCTGCCTTCGCGGACGATTTTCGCATGGGTCGAGGCCCCAGAAGCGCACGCGGGCCTCCGACGTCGACCCACCCGCCTAGCTGACCGCTCCACCGATAAGGAGCCCGATCAGGTAGGTTCCGGCGGCAGCCCCCATTCCGATCGCGAGCATCTCGAGCCCGCTTCGGACGAACGGGTGCAGCGAGCTGAGGGCGCGGAACAACCCGGCGAAGAAGAGCGCGACCGCGGTCACGAGCACCGACGCGATAACGGCCGTGGGGATGCCGACCAAGAGGTATGGAATCAAGGGGACGGCGCCCGCGAGCGCGAACGCCACTCCCGTGAGGAATCCTTGACGACCGGGGCGCTCGTGCTCCTCGGCCGTCGGTCCGAACCGCTCGACGATCAGCGCGTTCAGGAAACGTTCCGGGTTCGCTTGGAGCCGATCGACGAGCGTGCGGGCCTCCACCGGGGAGAGGCCCTTCTCCTCGTACGTCCGCACGAGCTGGTCACGTTTCGTCTCCGGGGAGTAGTTGGCCGCCTGGGCCT
>Ga0335078_10005339_pt1 | contig 19010 bp, 17 predicted proteins | sample Lox_Sample_32_FD_206711 | JGI IMG/M metagenome (GOLD analysis project Ga0335078, IMG submission 206711) | Soil microbial communities from Loxahatchee National Wildlife Refuge, Florida, United States - Lox_Sample_3.2 | ecosystem: Environmental > Terrestrial > Soil > Wetlands | place: USA... | reverse complement strand
GAATGCGCCAAGAATTCTCCCGGACCCTCCTAGAATTTTCCGCCCGCCCGGAATTCGTCTTTTTGACCGGCGATCTGGGATTCATGGCCTTGGAAGCATTGCGCGAGGCGATGGGCGAACGGTTTATCAACGCCGGGATCGCCGAGCAGAACATGGTCGGCCTGGCGGCAGGACTGGCGAAGGGCGGGCTGCGCCCCTGGGCTTACAGCATCGCCCCGTTTCTATACGCGCGCCCCTTCGAACACATTCGAAATGATGTGTGCCTGCACAATCTGCCGGTAGTTCTGGTGGGTAACGGCGGAGGGTACGGATACGGGGTCATGGGAAGCACTCATCACGCCTTGGAAGACTACGGCGCACTTCTGGTTTTACCCAACATGCGCGTCTATGTGCCGGCTTTCGATGATGACGTGCGATGCATGATCCGGCAGCTAATGACGGTCAACCACCCGGCATATCTTCGCCTGGGCCTTTCCGAGCAACCCGCGTGGCTTGATCCGGGACCCTACGCCGCGTGGCGCCGCTTGCTGCCCGGCGACGGTCCGACGGCCGTCTTCGCCGGCCCTCTGGCCGGAGGTGCTTTGGATGCCATCCGGCAATCCGGAATCAACGCCGACGCATGGCTGGTTTCCGAACTGCCCATTCATCGGCCGCCACCCGAGTTCCTGGCCAGCGTGAGAAGATCCCAGTATCTATTGGTTGTGGAGGAGCACGTGGCCGCGGGCGGGTTCGGGCAAATGTTGGCCCATGCGCTGCTCGTGGCGGGTACGTCCCCGGCGTCCTTCGAGCATCGGACAGCGTTGGGCTATGTGTCGGGCCTTTATGGCTCGCAGAAGTTCCACCGCAAGGAGTGCGGGCTGGACCCTGCCAGCATCGTGTCGGAACTGAGCCGCGCGGCGCACTTATGAGCGAAACGCTGTCCGAGCGGGAGAAGGTCGAGCGTCTGCAGGGGCCCATCCTGGTCCTAGGCGGAAGCGGATTCGTGGGTGCGAACTTGCTGCGGGCCCTGGCGCGGTACCGGGATGACGCTTATGGAACCGCGTCCCGCCTGCCAGCTTGGCGGCTGGAGGGCCTCCCGGCGCAGAATGTGAAAGTCGCCGATCTACTGATCGATTCCAATCTCGATCAGTTACTCAATGCCGTCCAGCCCCGCACGATCATGGATTGTGTGGCCTATGGCGCATATTCGTTCGAGACCGACAGCCAACTCATCTACCAGACGAACTTTAACTTCGTATCCAGGTTGCTGGCCCGGCTGCAGAATCGCCGGATCGCGGTGTATCTGCACGCCGGCAGTTCCTCGGAGTACGGGTACAACGCATCCGGCCCCGGAGAAGACGCGCCGCTGGCGCCCAACAGCCACTACGCCGTTTCCAAAGTGGCCGCCTCAAACCTGATTTATTTCTACGGTAAGAAACTCGGGCTGCCGTGTGTCAATCTGCGCCTGTATTCGGTTTACGGTCCGATGGAAGACGCATCCAGGCTAATTCCAAACTTGGTGCGTCACGGCATCGAAGGGCGATACCCCGAGTTTGTGCATCCGGACATCTCGCGCGACTTTATTTATGCGGACGATGCGGTCAACGCGTTTATCGAGCTCGCCCTGCATCTGACGGAAGCCGACTATGGCGAGTCATTCAATATCGGGACCGGCCAAAAAACAACCATCGGCCAGTGCGCCTCTGTCGCCAGGCAGTTGTTTTCCATTCCCGTTGCCCCCGTCTTCACGATGCCCAGCCGGGAATGGGACCTGCAGGATTGGTACGCAAACATTGAAAAGGTCCGGACCAGGATCGGTTGGGAACCGCGGACTGCGTTTCCGGAGGGCCTGAAACGAACGGCGGAATGGTTCCAGCACCTGCCCGACCGCACGTTGTATTTTCAGGCTTCCAAACAATTTGGTCTGGATACCAAACACAGCGTTTCCGCAATCATTGCATGTTATCGGGACAATCTTGCCATCCCGATCATGTACCGGCGCCTCAAGGATACTTTCACGAAGCTGAACGTGGACCACGAAATCATTTTTGTGAACGACGGCAGCCCCGACGACTCCGAAGAAGTTATCCGCGCCATTTCGCAGAACGACCGGCGGGTGCAGGGTATATCGCACTCCCGGAATTTCGGGTCGCAGGCCGCATTCCGCAGCGGGATGGAGATTGCCACGAAGAATTGCTGCGTGCTGCTGGACGGGGATCTGCAGGATCCTCCCGAACTGATCGAGGCGATGGTGGCCAGGTGGCGCGAGGGGTACGACGTAGTCTACGGCCGCCGGGTCAAGAGAGAAGCCCCGCTGCCGATGCAGTTCGCCTACAAGGCTTTCTATCGGCTCTTTGACTACTTTTCTTACGTTCGGATACCGCATGATGCCGGCGATTTCTCGCTCATGGACAAGCGCGTGGTCGAGGCTGTATTGAATTTCCCCGAGCGAGACTTGTTTCTGCGCGGAGTACGCGCTTACGCAGGCTTCAAACAGACGGGCATCGACTACATCCGGCCGGAACGGATGTTTGGTGTCACCACCAACAGCCTGCTCAAAAACATCGGCTGGGCAAAAAAGGGGATTCTGTCGTTCAGCTACGTCCCGTTGAACCTGTTGAGTGCATCCGGATTCCTGCTGCTGGCGATTACCGGATTGCTCGTGCTCCTGCAAATCGTCGCGCGGCTGCTGTTTCCACAAGCCGCACCCAAAGGCGTAACGACTCTGTTGATTGCGGTTCTCTTTTTCGGATCATTGAACTTATTCGCGGTCAGTCTGGTCGGCGAGTATCTGGCCAAGGTTTTTGAGGAGGTCAAGCGACGGCCCCATTTTATCCGCCGCAGCCTGATCAAGGAAGGTGAGGTGCGCTTCACGTCCACGGATGAGGTTCCCCGTGTGGAGCTGTAGTCCTCCCCGGGGATTTCATGGAATATGCCGCTGGTGCTGAATCGAACGAACATGGTTGACCAGCACGGCGAGGCTTGGCGGCCGCCGCTGTTTGAAAGGCCTGACACGCCGGCGCGGAAAGCCATTGCAGCGCTGCGCCGCTTTCTGGATTTGCAGGCCTCGTCCATATGGCGCGATCTGCGCGTGCTTCTGCCGCAGTTGCGCGGCACGGTGCTGGACGTGGGCTGCGGAGCTCAGCCGTACCGGCCCTTGTTCTCTCCCGCGGTCCATTATGTCGGTATTGATACCGAGCAGGCGAAGGCCCACTTCGGGTATCAACTGCCGGATGTTCTTTATTTTGCAGGCGATTCGTGGCCCATTGCGGACGCGAGCGTCGATTTCGTCTTGTGCACTGAAACCATGGAACATGTGCCCGTGCCCGAAACTCTGCTACAGGAGGTCTTCCGCTGCCTCGTGCCCGGGGGTGCGGTTCTATTGACCGTGCCGTTCGCCGCCCGCTGGCATTTTATTCCGCACGATTACTGGCGCTTCACGCCATCCGCACTGAGACTTCTCCTAGCACGCGCGGGCTTGACCGACATACGTGTCTATGCCCGCGGCAACGCCTTTACCGTGGCATGCTACAAAGCCATGGCGCTGATTCTCCGGCTGGCAATGCCGCAGAATCAGTGGTGGCCGGCCCGCATCGTGCTGCAACTCGCCGCACTCCCGTTCGTGCCGGTTCTCCTGCTCCTCGGGATGTTGGCTAACCTGTCGTTTCGAGGTAGCGGGGGAGACGACTGCCTCGGCTACACCGTGCTGGCCGAAAAGAAGTCCGCATGAAGGCCGAATGGCTGGAACGCGGCTGCCCGCTCTGTGGCTCCCAGAGCGGCGGCCGGGTCTTCGCGGAGTCCAATATCGACTTGGCGGCACTCGATGGATTCGCCTTCGCATCCAGAAAGTCGCCGGAGTACATGCATCCGCGGCTGATCGAGTGCGGCCGATGCGGAATCCTCTATGGAAACCCGGTACTGTCGCCCGATTCGCTGGCCGGCGCCTATCAAGAGGCGGAGTTCGATAGCGCGGGAGAGGCGCGCCTCGCCAGCATCACATATGCCGCGCTCGTGCGCAGGATTTTGTCGCGTTTGCCGGATTTGAATGGAACGCTCGATATCGGCGCGGGCGATGGAGCGTTTCTGGAGGCGCTGTTGCAGCTTGGCTTCCGGGAGATCACTGGCGTGGAGCCGTCCAAAGCTCCTGTTGCGGCGGCGAAAGCTCATATCCGGCCGCTCATTCACAGTGGTTTCTTCAGACCGGATGATTTTCCACCCGCATCGTTCTCCTTGATCAGTTGCTTTCAGACCCTGGAACATGTTTCGGCGCCCGCGGAAGCCGTGCGGGGAGCTTATCATTTGTTGAAGCCGGGAGGCGCGCTTTTGGTGGTGGTGCACAATCGCAAGGCAGCCTCCGCCCGGCTGCTGGGCATGAAATCGCCTATTTTTGACATCGAGCACTTGCAGCTCTTTTGTCCCACCACAATCCGGCAACTCCTGGAGCGCGCAGGCTTCCGGGAGGTCACGGTATCCGGTCTGTGGAACCGTTACCCGCTTCACTATTGGACTAAACTGCTTCCGATACCGGCACGTGTAAAGCGGCCTCTGTTGGCTGTTCTAAAGCTGCCGATCCTCCGAGAACTGCCCGTGGCGCTACCTGCGGGCAACCTGGCATGCTTGGGCTTCAAACCCCTTGACAGTGACGCCCAATCTGTGTGATTATTCATAGTAGTGAATAAAAATTCACAACGAGGTGCCGCCGTGGCCGCTTTCCCCATTTCCCAATCCGCCATCCCCCGAATCTCCGCCCCGGACCTCGCCCGCGACCTCGATCTCACCGACGACGAACTGTCCGGCCTCCTCGACCTTGCCCTGGATGTCAAACAGTCGCCGCGCAGTTACGCCGGCGCGCTGGCCGGCAAGTCCATCGGACTGCTCTTTGAAAAGGCTTCCCTGCGCACCCGCCTCACCTTCGAGCTGGCCAGCAAGCAATTGGGCGGCGATTCCGTATTCAGTGAAGGCCCCATCGGCGCGCGCGAGCCGGTCAAGGATGTCGCCCGCAACCTGGCGCGCTGGGTGGATGCCATCGTAGCCCGCACCTTCTCCCAGGAAACCATTGAGGAGCTGGCGCAGTGGTCTTCCGTGCCCGTCGTCAACGCTCTCAGCAATCTGTACCATCCCTGCCAGGCGCTGGCCGACGTTCTCACCCTCAAGGAACACTTCGGCGATCTGCCGGGCCTGAAGCTGGCCTTCTGCGGCGATGGCAACAACGTGGCGCATTCCCTCATGCTCACCGCCGCTCGCCTGGGCATGGATTTTTCCATCGCCACGCCGCACGGCTACGAGCCGAATCCGGAAATCGTGGCGCAGGCCGAGGGTCTGGCGGCCGTCTCCGGTTCCGCACTGCACTTTACAGACGATCCGGCCGAAGCCGTGGAAGGCGCGCACGCCGTTTACACGGATGTCTGGGCCAGCATGGGTCAGGAGAAGGAAGCTATCCGGCGGCGCAAAGCCTTCGCGCAATACCAGGTGAACGAGGCGCTGTTCGCCCAGGCGCGGCCCGGCGCCGTCTTCATGCATTGCCTGCCCGCGCATCGCGGCGAAGAAGTTGCCGACGCCGTAATCGAGCACAGCCGCTCGGTGGTCTTCGATCAGGCCGAAAATCGCCTGCACGCCCAGAAGGCGCTGCTGCTCATGATGCTGGCATAATCACCTGTATATGAACAAACCGAAGAAAGTCGCCCTGGCATATTCGGGCGGCCTGGATACGTCTGTCATCATCCCGTGGCTGAAGGAGAACTACGGCTGCGAGGTCGTCGCGGTATGCGGCGATATCGGCCAGGGCGCCGATGAGTTGACCGGCCTGGAGGCCAAGGCCCGGCGCACGGGCGCCTCGGAAGTCTATATCGAGGACATGCGCGAGGAGTTCGTCACCCAGTACCTATGGAAGCTGGTGCGCTCGGGCGGCGTTTACGAGCACAAGTATCTGCTGGGCACCTCGATTGCGCGGCCGCTGCTGGCGAAGAAGCAAGTGGAGGTGGCGCTGCGCACTGGCTGCGACGGCCTGGCGCACGGCTGCACCGGCAAGGGCAACGACCAGGTGCGCTTCGAGCTGACCTACAAAGCGCTCGCGCCCCATCTGCAGGTGATCGCGCCGTGGCGTGAGTGGACCATCGCCTCGCGCGAGGATGCCATCGCCTACGCCCAGGCGCACAACGTGCCGATTGCGCAATCCACCACCAAGATCTACAGCCGCGACCGCAACATCTGGCACATCTCGCACGAGGGCGGCGCGCTCGAAGACCCCGCCAACGCCGCGCCGGATGATATCTGGATGCTGACCCGCAGCCCGCGCCAGGCGCCCGATACGCCGGCCGAAGTGACCATCGCATTCGAAAATGGCGTGCCGGTCTCGGTGAACGGCGAGCGCATGAGCGGCGTCGCGCTGGTCGAGACGCTCAACCGCATCGGCGGCGAGCATGGCATAGGCCGCATCGACCTGGTGGAAAACCGCTTCGTGGGCATGAAATCGCGCGGCTGCTACGAAACTCCCGCCGGCACGCTGATCTACGCCGCGCACCGGGAGCTCGAAGCGCTCACGCTCGACCGCCAGACACTGCACTACAAGCAGCGCCTGGCGCTCGATTACGCCGAGATGGTTTACAACGGGTTGTGGTTCACGCCGCTGCGCGAAGCGCTGGACGCCTTTTTCGCGCAGGTCGGCGCCGCCACCACCGGCGAAGTCACGCTGCGGCTCTACAAGGGCAACCTGGAGCCGGTCAGCCGCAAGTCGCCCCATTCGCTCTACTCGTTGGATATCGCAAGCTTCACTATGGGCGCCTCCTACGACCAGAAAGACGCGCTGGGCTTCATCAACCTCACCGGATTGCCGATCAAGGTGCGCGCGGCCCTGGCCGCCGCGAAATCCGCATGAAGCTGTGGGGCGGCAGGTTTGAAAGCGGCCCCTCGGAGATCTTCGAGCGTTTTTCCGGGTCGCTGGCTTTCGACCGCCGTTTGATCGATGCCGATATCCTCGGCTCGCAGGCCTTCGCGCGCGCGCTCGAAAAGGCCGGCATCCTCACGGCGGACGAGCGCGCCCGCATCGTGGAAGCGCTCGACCGCATTCGCGAAGAAGCCGCCGCGCCGGAATTCTTCGCCGGCGCTGAGGATGAAGACGTCCACACGCTGGTTATCCGCAAGCTGCACGAGCATGCCGGCGCGGTGGCGGATAAGATCCACACCGGACGCAGCCGCAATGAGCAGGTCTCGCTCGATGTGCGCCTGTGGCTGCGCGGCGAATGCGACCGCGCGCGCGCACTGCTGGCTGGCCTCCTGCAAGCGCTGCTCGATCTGGCCGCGCGCTATCCCGGCGCCGTCATTCCCGGCTACACGCACACCCGGCGCGCGCAGGCCGTGCTCTGGCCGCACTACCTGCTGGCGTATTTCGAAATGTTCGCCCGGGATGCCGAGCGCATTGCGGAAGCCCGGCGCCGCACCAACGTGATGCCTCTCGGGTCCGGCGCGCTGGCCGGCAGCGGTTTCCCGTTCGATCGCCAAGCCATGGCGCGCGATCTGGGCTTCGACGCGCTCACCGCCAACAGCATGGATGTTTCGGCCGATCGCGACTTTGCCCTCGATTTCCTCTACGCCGCGTCGGTGGCCATGCTGCACCTCAGCCGCCTGGCGGAGGATTGGATCCTGTATTCCGGCGAAGAATACGGCTGGCTGGAACTGGCCGACGAAGTGACCAGCGGCTCCAGCCTCATGCCGCAAAAGAAGAACCCCGATTCGCTCGAATTGATCCGCGGCAAGAGCGGGCGCGTGTTCGGCTGCCTGCACTCCCTGATGGTCACTATGAAGGGCTTGCCGCTGACCTACAATCGGGACATGCAGGAAGACAAGGAGCCGCTTTTCGACTCCGCCGGCCAGTTGTGCGGATCGCTCGAAATGGCCCGTGCCGTGGTGGAATCGGCGCGCCTCAAGCCGCACCCCCCCCTGGCCGCAGTGCAGGAAAGCTGGGTGGTGGCCACCGACCTGGCCGAAGCTCTGGCGCGCGCCGGCATGCCCTTCCACCAGGCGCATCAACTGGTGGGCAGGCTGGTGCTCGAAAGCGTGCGGCGCGGCAGGAAGCCGGCGGACTGGACCGCGGAAGAACTGCACGAGTTTGCGCCCGAGTTCACACCGGATATCGCCCGCCTGCTCGATCCGCGCGAAGGCATGCAATCCCGCGAGATCCTGGGCGGCACCGGCCCGCAAACGGTGGCCGCGGCGCTCGAGCAGGCCCGCGCCCGTCTCGCACAGATCGCCGTATGAGCAAGAGCTACCGCCACGGCCAGATCCTGAAGCTGATCCGCTCCCGGAACATTCACACGCAGGAAGAACTGGCCCGCGAGCTGCAAAGCGCCGGCATCCCCGCCACCCAGGTGACCCTCTCGCGCGACATCCGCGACCTGCGGCTGATCAAAACACCCGAGGGCTACCGCGAGATGCTCGCCGAGGAAGCCGGCCCGAGCTTCGCCACCTTGGCCGCCGAGTTTTTGCATGATATTCGCATCGCGCAGAACCTGGTGGTGCTCAAGACCTCGCCCGGACATGCCAACTCCGTAGCCGTGTCGCTGGATGCCGAGGAATGGCCGGAAGTGGTGGGAACGCTGGCCGGCGACGACACCATCCTGGTTATCGCGCCTGACGCCCCTACCGCCGCGAAAGTGCGGCAGCGTTTCCTCGACCTGATCGCGAAGCCGTAGGCTTCAACGCAGCTCCGCGATCCGCTTGCGGATTCGGGCGGCGTCCTTGGCGTCCGGCTGCAGTTGCAGGTACTTGGTGTAAGCCTCCTTGGCGTCCTTGTTGTACCTGCGCTTATCCTGCGCCTCGCCCAGTTTCAGCCAGGCTTCGGCGAAATTGGGATTCCAGCGGGTGGCCTCCAGGTAACGCCCGGCCGCTGCCTTGTAGCTATGCTTCTTGTAGTACTCGTCGCCCACATCGAGTTCCTTCTTCGCTTGTACCGGGTTGAAGGCATACACTTGCGGCTTGAGGTTGGCGTCCTCCTCGGGCGGCTCCTGCACCTGCGGCTGTTGCGCCGCCGGCTGCGATTTCTGCGCGGGCCGGTCATGCGCGCCCGCCGCCAGCGGCAAACACGACAACATCAGCGCGTAAACCCAGCGGGACATATTCCGATTTTACCGCCGCGTCAAACGGGCGGTTTTGGGATAATTGAAGCATAGCTCGCCATCGCGATGGATCTGCGTGAAAAAGCGGCCCAGTTGCCCCTCGCGCCCGGCGTGTACCTCTACAAGGACGCCGGCGGCACAGTCATCTACGTGGGCAAAGCCAAGAGCCTGCGGCTGCGCGCGCGCAGCTATTTCTCCGACGAGCGCCTGGCCGATGTCAAGACCGGCACGCTCATCTCCGACGCCACCGACATCGACTACATCCTGGTCGACAACGAAAAAGAGGCGCTGGCGCTCGAAAACAACCTCATCAAGCAATGGAAGCCGCGTTTCAATATCCTGCTGCGCGACGATAAGACCTACCCGTATATCAAGCTGACCGCCGAGAAGTATCCGCGCGTCTACGTCACGCGCCGTCTGCGCAAGGACGGCTCTACCTACTTCGGCCCCTACTTTCCCGGCAACCTCGCGCACCGGCTGGTGCATTTCATCCACCGGCATTTTCTGGTGCCGTCGTGCAAAGTCGATCTCACGCGCTATCATCCCAAGCCCTGCCTGCAATACCACATCCATCGCTGTCTGGGCCCATGCGTTGAGGGACTCACCACCGACGATGCTTACGCCCGGGCGGTGCGCGATGTGCGGCTCTTCCTGGAAGGCCGTCACAGCGACCTGGCGGCCGGTTTGCGCGCGCGGATGGAGGCCGCCTCCGAGGCCATGCGATTCGAAGAGGCCGCCTCGCTGCGCGATCTGCTCTCCACCGTGGAAGAGCTGGACGAGCGCCAGAAGATGGCCGCCGCCAAGGGCGACGATATCGATATCTTCGCCGGCTACGCCGAGCCGCCCCTGGTCGCTCTCAACGTGTTTCACTTGCGCAACGGCCAGATCGTCGACCGCCGCGAGTATTTCTGGGAGGACCAGGACGAGTTCGACCCGCCGCAGTTTTACTCCGCGCTGCTGAAGCAGATCTATCTCGATCAGCGTTACGTGCCGGCCATCATCCACGTGCCCGTGGATTTCGAGGATCGCGAGGCGCTGGAAGAAGCGCTCTCCGAGAAGCGCAACCGCAAGGTGGAGATTCACACCCCCCAGCGGGGCCAGAAGAAAGCCCTGCTCGACCTGGTGGAGACCAACGCCAAACACAGCTTCGACGCGCGCTTCCGCGTGCTGAAGCCGTCGTCGCGGGCGATCCAGGAGGCGTTGCAGGATGCCTTGAACCTGCCCGACGCGCCCAAGCGCATCGAGTGTTTCGATATCTCCCACATCCAGGGCACCGACAAAGTCGCCAGCATGGTGGTGTGGGAAAACGGCCGCATGAAGAAATCCGATTACCGCAAGTTCATCATCCGCACCGTCGTCGGCAACGACGATTTTGCCAGCATGCGCGAGGTGGTCACGCGGCGCTACTCGCGCTTGCAGCAGGAAGGGCAGGCGATGCCCGGGCTGGTGCTGATCGATGGCGGCATCGGGCAGCTCCATTCCGCCGCCGAGGCGCTGGAAGCCATCGGCATCATCAACCAGCCGCTGGCCTCCATCGCCAAGCGCGAGGAGATCATCTATGTGTATGGCCAGGAGGACGAGCCGGTGGTGCTCGACCGCTTCTCGCCGATCCTGCACCTGGTCGAATCCATCCGCGATGAAGCGCACCGCTTCGCCATCACGTTTCACCGCACCCGCCGCAACGCCCAGCGCCTGACTTCGGAGTTGGATCAGATAGAAGGCGTGGGCGAGCGGACCGTGCAGAAACTGCTGAAGCACTTCGGCAGCTCCGAGTTGGTGCGCGCCGCCGATGAGGAACAGCTCACGGCGGTAGTGGGCCGCGCGGCCGCGCGGCGGGTAAAACGGTATTACGAGGAGCAGGCAGGCGCCCAGCCCGCCGAATCTCTCACGCGGTGACTGTGCGCTGGTGTTAATGCCTCGCGACCCAGAGTGACAACCACGGTGCCATTGCCGTGATTCAATAAACGATAATAATACGCAGAGATGACTGTCGAAATCGAAGGCATCCCGTTGCACCTCGCGCATCCCGACGAGCTGCCCGTGCGCTGGGTGGGGCAGGAAGAGCTGATGCGCCAGTTGCTGGCCGCCTGGCTGGTGGTCAGCGAGCAGGATCTGCCCATGCATCCGCGCCTGCTGGGCAAGCCCGGCGTGGGCAAGACCACGCTGGCGTATGCCGCCGCCAAGCGCATGGGCCGCGAGGTCTACATCCTGCAGGCCACCATGGACACGCGCCCGGAGGATCTGCTGGTGACGCCGGTCATCGAAGGCGAAGGCCGCCTGCGCTACGTGGCCTCGCCTCTGCTCACCGCCATGATCCGCGGCGGCATCGCCATCCTCGACGAAGGCAATCGCATGAGCGAGAAAAGCTGGGCCAGTCTGGCGCCGCTGCTCGATAACCGCCGCTACGTCGAGTCCATCGTGGCCGGGATCAAGATCAAGGCGCACCCGCAGTTCCGCCTGGTGACCACCATGAACGACGACGCCTCCACGTTCGAGCTGCCCGAGTACATTCACTCGCGCCTGCAGCCGCAGATCCTCATCGATTTTCCGGAGCGCGACGAAGAGTATCACATCCTCAAAGAGAACCTGCCGTTCGCCGAGGAGCGCATTCTGAATTACGTCACCGGCTTTCTGCAAATGGCCCACGCCGCCGACGAGCGTTACACCGTCCGCGACGGCATCAACATCGCGCGCTTTGCCATGAAGTTGAAGAGCTTGGCCACCGAACGCGCGCACGAAACCGTGGCCTTGGAGACGGCCATCCTGAAAACGCTGGGAGAGGAAGCCTTGCGCTATGCCCGCGGAAACCGGCCTGCCTGACCTGCCCGATGCGGGTAGCCTGCGCCGCGGCCGCTTCACTTACTTTCCGGTCGTGCCGGGACGCCTGGAGTTCGCCCTCGAAGTGCGCCAGGCCATTCTGCGGGAAAAGCCGCAGGTGGTGGCGCTGGAGTTGCCCGTCACCTTGCAGCCGCATTACCTGCGCGCGGTGGCGCGCTTGCCGCAACTGTCGGTGATCTTCTATCCCGACGACAGCGGCGAAGACGCCGCCATTTACATCCCCGTGGAACCCGCCGACCCGTTCGTCGAAGCCATCCGCACCGCGCTCGAAATCGGGGCCGAAGCCGTCTTCGCCGATCCGGACTCGGGCGACCGTCCGCACCTCAAAGACGCCTATCCCGACCCCTATTCCATCCGCCACATCGGCTATGAGAAATACGTCGAAGCCTATCGCGTCTATCCGCAGGAGCGCTCGCATGAAATCGCCCGGCACGCCGGCGGTATCGCCTGGAAACTGCAGGGCTGCGATCCGCTGGCGCGCGTGCTGGTGGTCGTTTCGCTGAATCTGCTGGACCCCGTGCTGGATGCCATGGAGGAGCCGCAGGCTCAGCCCATGGCGCGCCTGCGCCGGGAAGGCGTGCGCGTGCTCAACCCGCATCCCGAAAGCCTTGCCGAGATCACCATCGAGTATCCCTATCTGCAACACCGCTACGAAGAGTTCCGCCGCGCGCCGAAAGATTTCCGCCTGATCGACCGGCGGCACGCCCAGTTCGCGCTGTTTCGCGACGCGGAGAAAAGCCACGAGGCCGCGACTGGCGAGCGCGTGGCGCACTGGCAGCGGCGTCTGCTGGCGCGCTACACACGCAACCTGGCGCTCGCCGACAACGCCCTCACCGCCGGCATCTTCGACCTGACTCTGGCGGCCCGCGGCATCGTGGATGACAACTACGCCTGGGAGGTTTGGGAGACAGCCGGCCGCTATCCGCCGCAAAACGCCGCCAGCGATCTCGAAACCGTGCGCATCTCGGGCGAGGAAGTCTGGCTCGATACCAAGCGCATCCGTCTGCGCCGCCGTCTCCCCAGCGCCAAACGGCGGCTGCGTCCGGTAGGCTTGAAGCCGCGCAAGAAGGAGAAGTTTCCGGGCGAATGGGCGCAACAGTTGGATGGCAACAGCATCTGCTCCTATCCGCCCGAGGACCTGGTGATCGAGGACTACAGCCGCTTCCTCAAGAAGAAAGGCAAGAGCATCCTCTCGGAGGAACACACTCACACGGAGCCCTTCAGCACTTCGCTGCTGGATGGCATCGATCTGCGCGAGACCATCCGCAATTGGCACGAAGGCAAGATCTACGTGCGCCAGTTTCAGAAGATAGCCGGCGAAGTGGGCTCCGTAATCGTCATCTTCGACGAAGACCGCGATGACCGTTACCCTTACATGACCACCTGGCTGGGCGAGCATCAGAACGAATCGGACATGGCGTTCTACTCCACCTTCCCGTTCGACAATCTGGTGGGGCCGGGCATCGGACGCGGCGAGTATGGGGGCTTTCTCATGAGTCTGCCGGCGCGCCGCATGTTCAACGTGTGGCAGGACCCGGATTACGATTTCGCCGAGACCAAGCCCGAGCGCCTGCTGCTGGCGGGACTCGATTACTCGCTCGAACGCTTTGTCGTGTACGTGGCCGCCCGGCCGCCACGCTCGGTGTTCCGCAACATCGCCGCGCGCTTCGGCCGCACGATAATTTACATTCCTGTCGGCCAGCTTTCTCCGCTGGCGCTGAAAAAGATCCGTGTGGTGCACGTGCTGGATGGCTACGACAAGCGCAAGCTGGCTAAAGAGTACATCTGGTAACCGCGGCTGATCTGTGCTTCCATAGTCCTGATGTCCTTCACACTGGATTCCAAGGTGGCGCTGGTGACGGGCGCGGGCCGCGGCATCGGCCGCGCGATTGCCGGCAGGCTGGCGGCGGCCGGCGCCGCCGTGATGATCAATGACCTGGATGCTGCGCCGGCTTCCGAGACCGAAGCCGCCGTCCGCCAGGCGGGCGGACGCGCCGCGCAACTGGCCGGCGACGTCACCGCTCCGGATTTCCCGCAGAAGCTGGTGGATGCCACGCTGGCGGCATTCGGTGGACTCGATATGATCGTCAACAACGCCGGCTATACCTGGGACAACGTCATCCAGAAGACCAGCGACGAACAATATCTGGCGATGCTCAACATCCACCTGGTCGCGCCGTTTCGCATTCTGCGCGCCGCCGCGGGGCACATCCGCGAGACGGCCAAGCGTGAGATCGCCGAGGGCCGCCGCGTCATGCGCAAAGTTGTGAACATCACCTCTATTGCGGGCACGGACGGCAACGCCGGCCAAGCCGGATATTCGTCCGGCAAGGCGGGCGTCATCGGCCTCACTAAAACGATGGCGAAGGAATGGGGCCGCTACAACGTGAACGTGAACGCGGTGGGTTTCGGCCTCATCGAGACACGCCTCACGCAGCCGCTCACCAAGGCCGGCGCCAGCATCGACGTGCAAGGCCGCCAGATCGCCGTGGGCGTGCAACCCGCCGTGCTCGAAGCGGTCAAATACTTGTGCCCGCTGGGCCGCGCGGGTACGCCGGAAGAAGCTGCGGGCGCCGTCCTGTTCTTTTGTTCGCCGCTTTCCGACTACGTTACCGGCGAGGTTCTGATCTGCGGCGGCGGTATGCATTTCTGATGTGCCGCCTGTTGTTAGCTGATGACGACGCCCAGCAGCTTGCCGTCCGCAAGTTGCTGCTGGAAGCCGCGGGACACGAGGTGACGGTAGCGCACGATGTAGGGCGCGCACGCCGCCTGCTCGAGGACTCGCCGCCCGACGTACTGGTCCTGGATCTGCGGCTGCCGGAACTGGAGGATGGCCTGGGCCTCATTCGCTTTGTGCCTGAGAGGCACCTGGCGGCCAAGATTATCGTGCTTTCCGGCTGGACCGAGGAGCTTTGCGACCTGCCCGAGGAGAAGCTGGTTTTCCGCGTGCTCGCCAAGCCCTTCCGCAACGACCGGCTGCTGGAAGCCATCGCGTGCGCGGTGGCTACGGATGCACCGGCTGCGCCAGCTTCTTAGCCCGCGCGTAATCCTCGATGAGTTGCCGGGTGATCTTGTCGGCCACATCCTCGCTGGCGCCCAGAAACTTGCCGCCCCGGCTTTCCTGTGTAGTGGACCAGATGACGTCGCCGTTTTTCGTCACCAGCCGCACGGCCGCGTCCGCTTCGTGGCGCCGCTCCACCGAGTGGCTCGACTGCTCCTCGCCCGCCCCCAGGCCCATATTCCTGCTCGACCGGTCATAGGTGCGGGTGCCTCCGCGCAGGGCGGTATCTTCGTCCGACTGGCTGGTGCCCAGGCTGCTGCGCACATTCAGATCGTCGCTCGAAGAATGCACTTCGTTGAAGACCAGGTCTTCGCCCGAGCCGCGCAGAGTGGCGTCGGCGTGGTCCGGGTTCTCCGTAATGATGAACAGATTGCTATTTTGCAGGCTGCTGATAATCATGTCGCGCATCTGCCCGGCGGTCTCGCCGCCCGCGAAGCGGTCCACGTATACGCGCCGCAGGGTGAGCAACTGGCGCAGGCATTTCGTCTCCGGGGCAGGCACTGGCGCCTTCGCGGCCGGAGCCGGCGTAACGGCGGGTTGGCTGCTGAACAGCACCGCCACGAGCCAGGGGAGCATCAGCATGCCTCAGCCCCTCCCGCCGCGTGCGGCATCGTCGGTGTATTCCACGCGGCGGCCGGTTTTGGCTTCCAACTCCGCCAGCACCGCGCGCACGTCGCCTTTGCCCACCTGCAGCACCAGCGCCTGCTGCCGGCCCTTGGCGTCGAGGTAGCTGACAGTCACATAGTGCTTCCGCGTTTTGCAGAGCAGAAACAGCGGCGAAATCAGGACGGCTTCGGCATAGCGCCGCCCCACATGCTGTCCATATTCGAGCGAATCTACCTTGTCGTAAGGCACGTGCAACGTCAGCCACCGGGTAACGAAGAGAATCTCCTGGTCCCCGCTGATATCGACGCGCACATCGCATTTGGTGGGAAAATCCGGGACCGTGGTCCCCAACAGGTAAGCGCGGACGCCCGGTTGGGCCGCCCGCAGAATCGGCGCGGGTACGCTGCATGTGAACAATACCAGCCAGACACACACCCGCCTGCATAATAATTCCATTGCCAGATATAGTGCCGGCGGCAGCCGGCTTATCTCACCACGTGCCGCTAATTCCGGGATTTAGCGTGCGCCGGCGCGCCCAGCAGGCGGTCGATCTCGCGATTCAGGCCGTCGCCCTCGAAGATGTTCCGCGTGTTGAACGCATAACCAAAGTCGTTGCGGATCATCCCTTCACGGTCAATCAGGAACAGATGCGGCACCGTGATCTTGGGGTTCTGCGGGGTGGCCTTCAGATAAGAAACTGACACCTGCCCGCAATCGAACAGGATCGGCCAGCTTGTGTGGTACAAAGCCGTGAAGCGCGCCACGGTCGCCTGGTTGTCCGGCGGGTTCACGATCGACAGCACGGCCACTTTGTCACTGTACTTGGCCTGCGCCTTCTCCAACACGCCCGCCAACTCCGCGCAATGGGGGCAGCGCGTCTGTATGATGTCGAGCAGCACGATCTTGCCGCGATAATCCTGCAAGTCGTGCTGCACCAGGTGCAGGTCCGGAAGCGAAAACCCCGGCGCGCGGCGCCCCGACAATTCTCCCGCCGCCCACAACATCGCCGCCGAAGCCAGTAAACCCAAGACGTAGCGCATCAGATCAAACGTAGCATGGGTGCCCCCTTGCTTTCCCGCCGCGCATTGGGTAGCCTGACATCTGGAGTCGCCGCTGTCGGTCCGCTAAATCACGATTCACCGCGAGCGCTCGGACGCAACGTCTGAAGTCTGCTCGCGGCGAATCGATTCCCCTTCTTACCCCACGAAAATTTGAGGAGAACTGGAATGCACGAGTGTCTCGACTTGGCGGCCCTGGGCGCGACCGGCGCCGTGCGGGGAGCTTTTGAACCTTATACGCGGCGCGGCTTGCTGCTGGGCCGCGTTTCCGTGGTGCACGGAGAGCGGTACCGGCTCTACACCGCGCGCGGCGAAATGGAGGCGGAAACCATCGGCGCGCTGCTCTATCGCGCCGAACCGTCCGCGTGGCCCGCGGTCGGCGATTGGGTTGCAGCTCAAGAGGTCGGGCCAGGCGAAGCCATGATTCACGCCGTGCTGCCCCGCCGGACCGTCTTCAGCCGGCGGGCGGCCGGCAATCGCGAACAGGAGCAGGTGATGGCTGCCAACATCGATCTGCTGTTCATCGTTTGCGGGCTGGACCAGGATTTCAACTTACGCCGCATCGAGCGCTACCTGACGCTGGCGCATGCGGCCGGCGTCGAGGCGGCCATCGTTCTCAACAAGTCCGACCTGTGCCGCGATGTGGCGGCGCGTACGGATGAAGCCAGGCTCGTGGCCGCGGGCGCGCCGGTGATTTCGATCAGCGCCCGCGCGGCGGCCATTGATCCGCTGCGCGAGCTTCTGCGGCCTGGGCTGACCATCGCGTTGGTAGGCTCGTCCGGAGTCGGAAAATCCACGCTGGTGAACCTCCTGCTCGGCGAGGACCGGCAACGCGTCGAAGAGGTCCGCGAAGCCGACAGCCGCGGCCGGCACACCACCACGCACCGGGAACTGCTGCCCCTGCCGCAAGGCGGCGCGCTCATCGATACACCGGGCATGCGCGAGTTGCAGTTATGGGCGGATGAGAAAAGCCTGGACTCCGCCTTTGGCGAGATCGCCGCGCTCGCCGCCGGATGCCGCTTCCGCGATTGCAGCCACGTGGTGGAAGACGGTTGCGCCGTCCGCGCGGCCATCCTGGCGGGAGAGTTGGATCCTGCCCGTTGGGAAAGCTATCGCAAGCTGCGCGCCGAAATCGCCTGGCACGCGCGCCAGGCCGATCCGCGGGCGGCGCAGGCGCAGAAGCGGAAATGGAAAGTCATCCACAAAGCCATGCGCCACCAGCCATAGGTGTCACGAGTATTCCCAGCGCCGCGCGAAACGCCGCGCGATCCAAAACAGCGCGATGCCGGAGCCGATCAGCACGGCCACCTGGGGCGCCAGCCGCCATACCGGCTCATCTCGCCAGAAGACCTTGACATAGCCATCGATCGCCCACGCATTGAACGTTAACAGCCCGGCCTTCTGCATGGCCGGCGGCATGAGGAAGCGTGGGAACATGCTGCCGCCGATGGCCGACATCGTCAAAATGATCAGCGTACCCACGGCGGCTTGTTGCGCGCGTGTGTGCGAAATGCTGGCCAGCAGCATACCGAACGATGCCACGGCAATCGCAGTGGCCGCGGTCATGACGAAGAAGCCGGGCAGGTGCGTGAACAGGTCCAGTTGAAAGAGGGCGGCACCCCACAGGAACATGAGCGTGAGTTGCAGGAAGGCCAGCAGCGCGCTGTAGGCCATCTTGCCCGCTAGCAGCGCCGTCATGCTCACGCGCGCGCTCAGGATGCGGTCCAGCGCCCCGCTTTCGGCTTCATCCAGCAGGCTGCCTCCCGCGGCGCTGGCGGTGAAAAGCAGGAACATCACGCCGATGCCGGCCGCGTAAAACGAAATCATGGACTTCTTGCGGTCACCCGCCACATCGTGCACGTCCAGGGCGATCAGTCCCGCGCCGCCTTGCGAGCGACTCATCCCACCGGCGCCCTCGAAGCTTTGGAGGCGCGACAGGTCCGCTTCAATGCGCGTGCGCTGCTCGGCCGTGAGTCCGCCGCTGGCCTGCTCGAAATACCGCATGCCCATCCTGGCCATGGAGTCGGGCATAGCGGTCATCGCCACTTTCTGCAGGATCCCGGCGGTCATCTGCCCGGCCACCGGGTCGGACCGGTCGTGGTAAAGCTGGATAGCCACGCGCTCGCCGGAAGGCCCGAACGTCAGCGGGTGCGCACCGAAGCCTTTGGGGATCACCAATGCCGCCGGCGCGTCGCCCGCTCTGACCGCGGACTCCGCAGTCGCGGCTGTGTAATCCGGCGGCGCGGCCTCGCCCTTCTTGCCCGCCGGATGCGTGCGAGCGTCAATGGAAGGCTCGCGGAGCAGCGCGCGCACCAGACGTTCCGAAACCGGGCTGTGATCTTCATCCACCACGAGCAC
>Ga0335078_10005338_pt1 | contig 19011 bp, 18 predicted proteins | sample Lox_Sample_32_FD_206711 | JGI IMG/M metagenome (GOLD analysis project Ga0335078, IMG submission 206711) | Soil microbial communities from Loxahatchee National Wildlife Refuge, Florida, United States - Lox_Sample_3.2 | ecosystem: Environmental > Terrestrial > Soil > Wetlands | place: USA... | reverse complement strand
CGAGTAATTTGCCTGCCCAAGTTCAGTCAGGGGGTGCAGAACTCTCGTCTTCAACGTCCGCAGGGTCATTTCGCCGTTCAAATCCCAGCAGCGCTGTTCCACGCCGTGGGACATGACCACACACGGTGGCAATGCGGAATTCCATTTTCGGGCCAAGGTATATGCCGCTGCCGAAGGCTCGTGGATCACTACTACGTCGTATTTCGCGGCTTGCCGCACGACTCGACGCGCGGAAACCATCGGAAATGCAAGCCGGGCGGAGCGGCCCAAACTCGCCCACGCCGGCACATCCTCCCGCAACAGCGTCTCCACGGTGTGCCCGCGACGGCGCAATGCATCCGCGAGCGACAACACGGCATTACCGGCGCCCGTGCACATGTCGCCGCTGAATCCTGCCACGAAAAGTACGCGCAACGGCCGTATCGCACGACTCTCGGGTCGTGCAGCAGAATTCGGACGGAGAGAAAAACCCGTTTCCAGAGCGGCTACTCGATTCTCTGCCGAAGCAGACACTTCAGGAACACCTTCGAAACGCGACCACGACGTTAATGGCCAGATAGGGCCCGATGCGCGCGTCCACACCATCCCACATCGATTCCCACTGCCGAGCGAGGGCGCCCGGGCGGTAACCGTTGCCGGCTGCGTTGCCATTGCCGCGTGCGAGCAGGCGATGCATGGTGCGATGGGGATGCATGAGCAGCCGGTCCACAAACTTTCCGTGCTGGTAACCCACTGCACCCGCGACCTCCAGACCGTAGAGCGGAGCCCAGCGGCGCAATTCGCCCGCGCTGTACTCCGTCTCCCATCCCCACGGCCAGTTGCCCTCGCGCATGGCCTGATGTTTCCGCAACGTATAGACGTTGAACCTTTGCGGCACATCCACCACAAGCACGCCGGCAGGCCGCAGCACGCGCACCTGTTCGCGCATGGCCGGCGCGGGATCGCGGAAATGCTCGAGAACTCCCTGGCTGAACACCAGATCGAACGCGCTGTCCGCAAACGGGAGCGCCGTCAGATCCCCGGCGAACGTGCGAAGCTCGACTCCCACTGCTGAAGCGTTTGTGCGCGCCACTTGCACGGCTTTCTCCGAAAGGTCGCACGCATACGCGTGGAGGGCGGGACTGCCGGCCGCCAAAAGGCAGCTATCGAGCGCCGTTCCGCAACCCACTTCCAACGTGCGGGCAACATGCCCTTCCGGCAAGAGCCTCGCCAGCAGTTTCAGCAGCGGCCGTCGCGATTCCCGATGAATGGCGAGCTGCTTCACCAGTGAGCCGCGAAAACCGCTCCACAACTTCTCGTAGAATTGGCGGTCGTTCACTTTCACAACGGCCTCGATTCCGTTTGTCCGGTGGGAAACAGCAGGTGCCGCAGCCGTAACGACTCGCCGCCCCGGCCGTGGCGGCGGCGCAGGGATTCAAATCTCCGGTAACCCAGCAGCAGACCGGCGTAGCTCATCAGCCAGCGGTAGGTGCGATAACGCCGCGTCCAGAGGCTGCCGTAAACACGGCGATGCTTCCTCAAATGGTGGAACAGCTCGTCTCGGCTGGCGCCATGGGTGGCAAAGCGATGGCCCTCCTCGATCAGGTGAAAACGCTCTAGATATCCGTCCAGTCCTGCCCCCGGATAGTGTGAGCGTTGGACAGCCAGAGCACGCTCGAGTTCGCGAACGAACGTCTGCAGCTGGTCCAAACGCCGGTCGGCGCGCTGCTGGTCGGAGTCATGAAACGAATACAGATTGGCGCCGTGGATTCGGTATTGAGCGAGCGGCAGGTCGAGCGAAATCACAGGGCCATGTAAAACAGCCAGCGCACTCAGGTAGCTGTCCGCGTGGCCGGTAAGAATTTCCGGAATCGGCAGCAGTGCTCCGAGACGCGATTTCCGGAAGGTCAGAGCCGAGGTCGCCGTGGGCCCATAGCGCAGCAGGTCTTCCGGCAGCGGAGGGAATATTCCGGAAAGCCCCGAGGGCGGCGGTTCCGTCTCCAGCCGCCCGCTCTCCGCAAACAGTACCTGCCGGCCGTGCTGCACCATCACCGCATCGGGATGTGCCTGGAACGCGGCCAGCACACGCTCCAATTTTCCCTGCAGCCATGCGTCGTCCGCGTCCAGCAGGGCCACGAGGTCAGCGCGCGCGTTAGCGAATCCTGCGTTCAGCGCGGAGGCCTGCCCGCCATTCGGTTTGCGGACGTAGGTGATGCGGCCGTCGAACGGGCGAACGCGCTCCGGAGTGTCGTCGGTCGAGCCATCGTCCACCACCACAACTTCCAATTCTTCCCGCGAAAGCCCCTGTGCCAGCACGCTCTCGACGGCCTCGCCGACAAACCGGCCGTAGTTGTAACAGGTAATGACTGCGGTGACGCGGGGCGTGCTCATCGCAGGCCCATGGTTTCTGCGCGCCCCGTACCCGCCGCGCCCTCGAAATCGCGGCGCATCGCGGGTACCAGGGATTCACGCAGCCGAGGCAGCGAGAGGGAACGGCGATAGAACCGCTGCGCGGCATAGAAGCCTTCGTATCCCAGGACAAATCCCGCACCCGCCTTCAAATTGTCGAACGCGCGGTACGCAGGTGACCATAGGGGCGAATACAACCGGTGATAGCGGCGGAGGTGCGCCAGGAATTCTCCGCGGCCCGGCGCACGCATAACGAACCTCTGGAGCTGCTCGACCAGCGCCATACGCTCCAGAAGGAGCGCCGCAGCACGCGTGCTAGGAAGGAACCCGTTTTTCTCCAGCCAGCGCCGCATTTCTGCAATTGCAAAGCGGAAGGAATCGTTGCTGCGGTGCGCCCGCACCGGATCCGGCCGCACAGAAAAAGTAAGATTCGCGCTGTGCTGACGGTAGCGCGCCAGGTATTCGTCTACGCACGCTACCGGAGCGCAGAAAATGGCCGCGCCGATCAGGTAGCTGTCGGCGAATACCTTCAGGCTCTCGGGCAGCGGCAGGATCCGCTGCGCCACGCTGCGGCGCAGCGAGGTCCAGGAAGTGCTCACGCTGCCGAAACGCAGCATGGCGTCCTCGGAATCGGGTAGGTATCCGCAGAACGCCAAGAACGAGTGATCGTCCTCGCAGCGGCCCGACTCCGGGCACCAATACTGGCTGGGGTGAAAGACCGTTCCCGCGTCCGGATGCCGCTCAAACTCCTCCACCACGCGGGGGATTTTTCGCGGCAGCCACACGTCGTCCGCGTCGAGGAAGGCGATGAATTCGCCCCGCGCCTCCGTGATTCCGGCGTTGAACGCCGAAGCCTGCCCGCCATTTTCCTTCCGGATATACCGGACGCGCCCGGCGTAACGCCGCGCGATCTCGGGCGTCCCATCCGTGGAACCGTCGTCCACCACCACGATTTCCATCTCGCCCGGCGGGAAATCCTGCGCCAGAACGCTTTCGATAGCCTCGGCGATGTAGCGCTCGTGATTGTATGTGTCGATCAGAGCGGTGATGCGCGGCGATTGTGCCATGGCGGGTATCAGAGATCCCCGGCGTCCTGGCGGCTGGCAAACAGCGTGACGGGTGGCGCGGCGGCGTTCCCGGGCGCCGGTCGGGCTCCGCTCCGGAGTTCCACAACGAATCCGTGCTTCGCCAGCGTCTCCCGCAGCCACGAATATCCATCGCGGCCGGGAAAGAAAGCTGGATGGTATTCGACCACCATCTGGCGGATGCGCGCGATTTTGCCGCTGAGCACCAGGTCCTCGATTACTTCGAGTTCCGCGCCCTCGATATCGAGTTTCAACAGGTCGACGTCCCCGTGGATGAAGTGGGAGAGCGCGACACACGGGACAGCAACTCGCTCCTCCAACCCGCACTGCGCCAGCAGGCTCATTGCTGTTCTTCCCGGCCGGCGCGAATCGCAATGCAGGTCGCGGGTGCCAGGGCTCCCGCTCAACGCCAGATTCCGTAACTCGATTCCCTGAAGCCCGTTCCGCTCCACGTTTCGCCGAAGCAGCGAAAACGTCACGGGATCGGGTTCAAAGGCCAGGATCTGCGAATCCGGAAATTCCCGTTTGAAGAACAGAACGGACAGTCCGATGTTGCTCCCACAATCCACAATCCTTGGCCGCAGTGTCTCCGGCTTGAAGTGATACTCGCGCGAAAGAAAAACAATTTCGAAAGTCGTGAGCATCTCGTAGTAATCGAAACAATCGAACATCCAGCCGAAAACCCGCTCGCGGTGAAACTCCCAGCGCGGCGAAAGTTTCCTGAGGAACTGCTTCGCGCGAATCCGCATCACCGCTGCACCCAGCCCCAGGCGATCTCCCGCGCGTCCGTTGCGGACCGTGCCGCAGACCTCGACGAGAGAGCGCGAGGCGAAACTCACCGCATGCCGCGCGCGATCAAAAACAGACGCGCCGTCCCGGAACTCCCCTGCGGGGAGCTCGCAGATGGCGGAACCCACCGATGCCTCCCGATTCTCGGCGGGAGCAGCGGTCAGTTGATTTTCGAACAGCGCCACGGTTATCGGGGGATCGGTTACTTCCGGTATGCCCGGATCAGCAGGTCCTGAAACGTCTCACGGGTAAAGGCCTGCCACGGAGTCGACCGGATCTGGTAACCGAATCCGTTCTCTTCCAGCAGACGGAGCGTGCGCGAGAGCCGGTCTTCACTCCGGTCCGTATGATGGTGATACTCCACCACCATCTCACGGACCAATGGCATCCGTCCGGATTCGGCCAGTTCCTCGAGCACTTCCGCCTCGGCCCCCTCGATGTCCATCTTCAGGAAATCCACTGGCTCGGAGATGAACTTCGAGAGCGGCACACCCGGCACCATCCGGGCAGTCCCCGCCACCTGCCCTGCGCCGGAGCAGTTGGTCAGAGAAGTCGGAGACGTCGGGCTCACAAAGAATTCCACCGGCTGCTCGGCGCGATGCAGCGCCACGTTGTGCAGCTCGATCCCGCCCCACCGGTTTGCCTGCACGTTACGCGACAGCACGTCGAACGATTCCTTGCAGGGCTCGAAGGCCACCACGCGCGCCTCCGGATACAGTCGTTTGAAATACGCCACCGACATCCCGATGTTGCTTCCGCAGTCGAAAATCAACGGCCGTTCGATCGCCGCTGTGAACTCGTAGTCCCGCCGCAGAAAAATCTCTTCGAACAAAAAAGCGAGCGCGCCGTATTCCGGGCATTCCAGCCGAAAGCCGCAGATGGATTCTCCGCGCAGGCTGCGCACCGGCAACACGCGCCGCAATTTGTATTTCGCGCGGAGTTTCAGATAGGTACCCTGCAGCTCGCGGCGCGGAGGTCCGGGAGCCCGCTCGTCAATATTCCGGGCCCGGTCAATCGTTTCCAGGACGTACGACATCGTGTTCATCGCCGCGCTCACTGCTCGAATCCCCACCGGTGCCGAACCAGCACGCACTGGTTGTTCCAGCCCCCTGGGGCTTGACGCCCGCTGCCGAAAAAATTGCCTTCGGAGACGTCGAATCCGACCGCCGAAGTCACCCAATCCTGCGTATCCCCATTCGCTTCCAGGTAGAGCGTCAACAAATACCTGCCCTGGTGGAGAGGCAATTCCGGAACCGTGCAGACCACACGTCCCGAGGGCGGCCGTGGCGCCGTGGCGTCACCGCCGAGCGACGTGTCGCACAGGAACAGCGGCTGGCCCAGCATGTCTTCCACCGCGATGCTGAACCGCGAATTCTCCAGCGGCTCTCCGTTCGCCGATACGTAGCTGGCCACGATGCGCACGGTTTCGCCGGACATCACGTATTCCACCGGCGTTCCCTCCGCGTTCTCTACCCACGCGCGCGTGAACCGCACACCCCCTTTTCCTCTGCGGTCCGCTGACCCGTCCAGGACTCCCGGCGTACCGGACTGGAGCGAACCCAGATATTGCGCCACTACCTGGCGCGAAGGTCCCACGGCCCGCACACCCCCGCGGTCCAGCCACACCGAATGCGGGCAGAGCTGAAGAATCGCGCTCGTCTGGTGGCTCACGAACAGTACGGTTCTTCCGCTGCGCGCGACGTCGCCCATTTTCCCCAGGCATTTTTTCTGGAAGGCGGCGTCGCCCACCGCCAGCACTTCGTCCACCAGCAGCACTTCCGGCTCGAGGTGGGCGGCCACGGAAAACGCCAGCCGCAACTGCATTCCGCTCGAATAATGCTTCAGCGGCGTATCCAAAAACGTCTCGACTCCCGCAAACGCGACGATCTCGTCGAACTTACGGCTGATTTCCCGCCGCTTCATCCCCAGAATCGAGCCGGAGAAATAAATGTTCTCGCGCCCGGTCAGCTCCGGATGGAAGCCTGTCCCCACCTCCAGAAGACTGCCGACCCGCCCGCGCACTTCCGCGCAGCCCTCGGTAGGCAACGTAATGCCCGCCAGAATTTTAAGCAGCGTGGATTTGCCGGCGCCGTTACGTCCCACGATTCCGATGGTCTCGCCTTCACCCACCTGCAACGCCACGTCGCGTAGCGCCCAGATATGCGCGTTCCCGTTTTCCTTCTCGCCATTTCGCGGCAGGAACGGCGCTTTCACCGCGCGCGCCAGTACGTCACGGAGCGCGAAGTACCGCTCCCGCTCGCCCACGCGGAAGCGTTTCCCCAACCCTTCCACACGAATTGCCGATGACGCCATCGCTAAATCACGGGCCAGGCCTCGTGTCCGGCCTGCTGCCGTAACCTAAACCACATCCGCCACCGTCGCTTCCACCCGCCGGAAATACCACAGCCCCGCCACCAGCATTACGATTACTGCCGCAGCCGAGACAGTCACCAACCCCGCACTCGGCGGATTTTCGCCCGTCACGGCCCAGCGGAACCCGTCAATCACGCCGGCCATCGGATTCAATCCATAGAGTGCGCGCCACCGCACCGGCACCAGGCTGGACGGATAGGCCACCGGCGACGCAAATAGCCAAAACTGCACCAGAAAGGGAACCACGTAGCGCACGTCGCGATAGAGCGCGTTCAGTCCCGCCAGCCACAGCCCCGCTCCGAACGCCGTCAGTACCGCCAGCAACAGGAACACGGGCACGAACGCGAGCCACGGCCCGGGCGTCACCCGGTAATAAAACGCCATCCCGATCAACAGCACAAATGCGATCGCGAAATCCACGAGTCCGGACAGGACGGCAGAGAACGGAAGCAGTACGCGCGGGAAATACACCTTCGCAATCACACGTTGATTGTCCACCACGCTGTTCGTCGCCCCGGCGAGGGCTCCCGCAAAATACGTCCACGGAAGCAGCGCGGTGTAGAAAAAGAGAGGATAGGGCAGCCCGCCCGACGGAATTTTCGCCAGCCGTCCGAAAAACAGACTGAACACGAGCATCGTCGCCACTGGCTGCACCACTGCCCAGCCCGCACCGATGAGCGTCTGCTTGTAGCGCACTTTGATTTCCCGCCAGACCAGAAAATAAAGCAGCTCGCGGTAGTCGGCCAGCTCCTTCAGGTTCCAGGAGAACCACCGGCCAGGCGGAACGATGCGCTTCACGGGAACCGGGTGTGCGTCTGCGTGCTGCTCCGCCGGGATGCGCGCGCTCTCCGCGCCCACAGCCAGCGCCTCTCCCACCGAGTTCGATTTCGTGCCCATTCTCGATGTGCGAGAAACTCCGCTCACTCAGAGCGGGATCACTTCGTAACCTGCCAGTTCCACAGCCACGGCTTGCCGGATTGCCTCCACCGCAATCACCAGCCGTTCCTGCCGCTTCACCCGCACCAGAATTCCTTCCATGCCGGCCAGTGCTCCTGTGGCCACCATGACACGCTGTCCGATGCGCAGGTAGCGATGCGGATGCAGCAGCGCTCCTTCGCCCGCCAGCCTGCGCAGCGCCGCAATCTGCTCTCCCGGAACTTCCGCATCTTGCTGGCCGAATCCCACGATGCGCACCACACCGGTCGTCCGCAGGATGGCTGTGCGCTCCGACGAATTGGGCTCGAATTGCGCGAACAAATATCCGCGGAACATGGGAACTTCGACCTTCTGATATCGGTCCTGCCAGCGATGCACTTCCATCCGGAGCGGAAGGAACACGGGCAGCCGTTTGCGCTCGAGTTGCTCGGCCACCTGCTTCTCAAATCGCGAGCGCGTGTAGAGCGCGAACCACGGCGCGTCACACTCCGCAGTAGCGCGAAGAGCGACTAGCGCATCTGCCCCAGCCGTTGTCCTGAATCCAATTTGGCCAATTAGAGACACAGCTCCGCTCCCTCGGTTACATCAGAAATGCGCTGTAACCGACTGAAACTAAAAACTTTACGTCTCGTCCCAGCCGCGCGCCGCTACCAGAGCCGCCAGGACAGCGAAACTCGACGCATTGGCCGGAATGTGAAAGTTGAAATCCAGCCAGCCATGCGCCAGAAATCCGATGCAGCCCGCCGCGAGCGCCGCCAGCAATGCTCCCGTTGCCGTACCGCTCGTGCGCGCCATATTGCGCGCGGCTTCGCGGCTGCCGGCAAACAGCATCCATCCCGCCAGCAGGCCGCCGATCAATCCCGTCTCGGCCAGAAACTGCAGAAAGTCGTTGTGCGCGTGCGTCCAGATCAGGTCCGTGGCAAACGAGCGCGCGGCCGGAAATCGCGTGGCAAACGTATCCAGTCCGCTGCCGATGACGGGAGTCTCGCGAATCAAACGGAACGTATCCTTCCACGCCGCAATGCGGTAGGCGGCTGCGTCTTCCTGCTGAAATTGGTTCGGACGCAGCACGGACTCGTAACGCTCCAGCAATTCCCCGCGATCGAGCGCCATCACCGTACCGCCTGTGAGGAACATGGCCACGAGGAGCCACACCACCGCGTGTTTTCCCGCCCGCTGCGCAGCCACGAGCAGCGCGAATACCACCACCGCCAGACCCAGCGAAATCGCTCCTCCGCGCGACCCCGAAAGCATGACGGCCCCGCCCATGACTACCGCGAGCGCGCTCCAGAACCATCGCTGCGCCAGTCGATGTTCCGGCACCAGCGCCATGCCTAAGGCCAGCGGGCACCACAGTTCCATCAGCCCGGCAAAATGGTTGCGGTTCACGTACGGCCCGAACATCCTTCCGCCGTTTTCCAATTTCCAGGTCCAGTACAGCCGGCCGTCCGCCGTCAGATACTGCGCGATTCCCATGGCCGCGATCAGGAATCCGGCCACGGCCAGCGCGCCGCAAAATGAGCGCAGGCGCTGCGGGGAATCCACGCATCCTGCCGCCGCCACGGCCAGCGCGATGTATCCCACCCAGCGCAGCCATTCGATCTGGCTCGCCACCGGCGCCGGAGAAATTCCCGTGGCCCAATGCAGTGCCGTAAAGGCCAGCAACGCCACCGCTGGCAGCGCCATGGGATGGCCGAAAACGGCCACGTGCGCCCGCAGGATTCCGTGCAGCAGCCACAGCAAAAACATGCACCACGAAGCGCCTACCAGCAGCAGCGCAGCTATCCGCGAAGTCGCACCGAAAGCCAGCGGTGCAACCATTAGCACCGCGCACACGCCTCCCGCCGCCAGCCGGCCGGCCAGCGTGGACTCGGCGGTCTCTTCCCGCAGAGGCCAGGCTTCCGCACGGCTGATCAGCACGCTCATCGCGCCGCTCCAAGGGCGTCCTTCGGAAGGGCAGTTCCCGCGGCCGTTGCTCCACCTAATCGCATCCGCCGCCATTGCACCTCGGCGAGACACACCTGACCGCTCGCCGGCGGATCGCTGGCCCGCATGCCTGGCCGCGCGAGCACCACCTGGGCCAGATGAGTTCCCGGTCCCGCTGCGAATTCCGCGGACACGTCCTCCCATCCCGTGCTGCCCGTCACGTGGTCCGTGGTGGCCGGTTGCTGTCCCGCCGCCCCGATGCCGGAAACCACCAGAAATGCTCCGGCGAGAGTAGCCAAGTGGCGCACCCGCATCTTTGCGGTCAGCAGGTATTCCTCGCCGGGCTCGACTTCCACCGCATGCGATACCTGGTAGAAATCCGCGCGCGCCTCCCCATCGAAATCCGCGCACAGGCAGGCTTCGCCGGGCGTGGGCCCCTCGTCGCTCACCCACACTGAGACGTCATCCTGGGGAATCACTTTCCAGTCGAAACCAAAGCCCATCGTGGGCCGGCGAAAATCGCTGTTGTAGAGCGGCTCGCCGAGCCCTGCGGCATCCCCCGCGATCCACCCGCGTTCGACGGAATCCGTCCAGACCCGCGCCGCCAGTTTTCCATCCCCCTGCGCGATCAACGTGTCGAGAAACCGCCGGAGATACAGGTCCGAGGGCGGAATTCCAGAAGCCATCACGCGGTTCCACAGAGCCTCGGCGGGCTTGTCCTGCATGCGGTTGCAGAGATACGCGGTGACGTCGTCGATGGCCTCCCGGTCGGCCGGCAGAATGATTGCGATCAGCGAGCTCAGGTCCTCGACTTCCGACAGTTGCGGCAGCACGCGCGCCGTATACGGAGGAGCTGCGGCCACCAGTTCGCGTCCCAGCTCCAGGGCGCGTTCCGGTTGGTTGTTGCGCAGCGCGAAGCTCATCGATTGCCACAGCATCCGCGGCGTTCGCGGCTCCGCGGCACGCGCCGCCTCCAGGGCTCTCGCGGCCCCCGCGGTGTCTCCCGCGTTTTCACGCGCCTGCGACAGGTCCGCCCAATAGGCCCCGGAATGCGGATCCAGCTCCGTGGCCTGCTCCAGCGCGGCGACGGCTGTCGCCGGGCTTCCCACCTCCGAAAAGAGTTCGACTCGCCCCAATTGCCAGTAGAGCTCCGCATTGCGGGGTTCCAGACGCAGCGCGTGTTCCAGGCTATTTACCGTTCCTTCCTGCGCCAGCCGTTCGGCCTCCACGTGCCGCCACAATTCCGCAGACAACGCTACGGTCGCGGCCAGCGCTAGCACCGCGGCAAGGATTCTGCTGGGCCGACTTTCCAGGACCAGTTCCATCGATCTTCAGCGGGTTCCCGGGTCGCCGTCGTCTCGCAAGGCGCGGATGCTCTGCTCAAAGCTCCGCGAACCTGTCGGCAAACTACCCGCCGTCGGGCCTGCACCCCCTCCAGGGTTCCCACCCCTGAAGCCGTCACTTCGGGTACTTCTCCGGCGCCCTACGACCTGGCTCGAGTCCCTGATCCCGCACGGTTCTCGCGTTGCTGATCCTCATGCCCGTAACCATATCCGTGCCCATCAAGCAGGTGGCGGTAGTAGTCGCCGTAGTAATTCGTGTAGTAATACTTGTAATCCACGGACCGCACGTCCACGTTGTTCAGCACGATCCCCAGGATTCGGGCGTTAACGCTGTTCATCAGCTTCGTCGTATGTTTCAGCGTCTCCCGCGTGGTCACCCCGCCGTGCACCACCAGCATCACGCCGTCCGCGTGGGCCGCCAGAATCATACTGTCCGCCACGCTGATGGCGGGAGGCGAGTCCAGCACAATGAAATCGAAGTGCCGCCGCAACTCCGCGAACAGCGCCTCGAGCGGCTCCGAACTCAGCAATTCCGCCGGATTCGGCGGCGTCGGCCCGGAGGTGATCACATACAGGTTGGGAACCTGCCGCACCGGACGCGCCAGCTCTTCCGCGGACGCCTGGCTGGTCAGGAACGTGCTCAGGCCCCTGTCGTTCGTCATCTGAAACGAGCGGTGAATCCTCGGGCGCCGCAGGTCCGTGTCGATGAGCGCCACGCGGTCGCCCCGCTGCGCCAGCGTGATGGCCAGATTCAGCGCCGTAGTCGTCTTTCCTTCGCGCGGCTGCCCGCTCGAAATCAGAATCAGTTGGGGCGCGTGTCTCGAAGTCGACAGCAGGATGGACGTCCGCAGCGCGCGGTACGCTTCCGACACCACGGACTGCGGCTGGGCCACCGTAGCCAGTTCCGATGTGGTTCCTGTGGTCGCCGCGGATTGCGGCAACGGCCGGCGCCGCGCCGCGTACGACATCACACTCGACACGGCCGGGATGATTCCCAGGACCGGCAGGTTGACGAGCTGCTCGACGTCCTCCGGAATCTTCACCGAGTTGTCCAGGTATTCGTTGAAGAGCGCCAGCGCGCACCCCAGGGCCACACCCACGATCAGGCTCAACATGAGGTTGAGTGATTTCTTCGGACGGACCGGGTTGATCGGGGGCCGCGCGCGGTCCACCACATGGATGTTGCTGGACCGCAGCCCCGAAGAGATGCCCGCCTCCTTCAGTTTCTGCAACAGGCCCTCATACAGTTGCTGGTTCGTTTCGTAATCCCGCCGCAGGAGGCTGTACTCCACCAGTTTCGAGTTCAGCGAGTTGGCCTCGTTCTTCTGCTGGTCGAAGGCGCGCCGCAGCAGCTCTTCTTTGTTCACAGCCGCCTGGTAGTCGTTCTCGATGCGGCTGGCCGCAGCCTGTTCTTGGCTCTGGATCTGCGCGTCCAGGTCCTGGACCTGCCGTTCGAGCTGGAGCACCTTCGGGTGTTTCGGCCCCAGCGTGACCCGCGAATCCGCCAGAGTGTTCGTCGCCTGCATCCTCTGCTTCTGCAGATCCTGGAGCATGGGGTTCTGCATCACCGACGTCAGGTCCCCCAGCCGGTGCGTCTTCACCAGTTCGTATTGCGATTCCTTCGCGATCCGGTCGGCCTCCGCTTCGGTCAGGTCTTTGTTCAGGTCGGCGAGTTTGGTCACCGTCACGTTCTGGCCCTGGTCCAGCGCGAAGATCTGGTTGTCGCGCTCGTATTGCACCAGCGCCTCGTGCGACTGCTCCATCTTCACTTTCAGCTCGCGCATCTGCTCGGCCATCCAGTCGGAGGCCTGCATCGCTGACTCGTACTTCTTGCGGAAATTGTTCTCCACGTAGAGGTCCGAAAGCGTGTTCACCACGTCCGCCGCTTGTTTCGGGTTCGTGCTGTCGAACCGTACCTCCACCAGCCGGCTCGACCGGATCACGTTCACGCTTAGATGCCTGTGGAATGCCTCGATCAGCCGCAGCTCTTCCGCCGACGTGAACGGCGCATTGGCGTTGCTGCCCGGCGGCCGCACCGCGAATTGCGGGTCCTCATACAGACGCAGGGCCCGCACGGCCTGCATGGCCAGATCGTCGCTCTGCAAAATGCGCACCTGCGTCTGCACGTAGTCTTCGGTTGTGGGCATCTGCAGAAAGAGTTCGCGCAGGCTGGTCAGGTCCGGCGTCTCGCCGTTGATTTCGATTCGTGCGGCGGCTTCATACACCGGCTGGATCCGGTAGGTCACCACCGCCACCACCGTCATCATCACGGTGACAACCGTGGCGATCATCATCCGGTGTTTATGCAGAATGCGGAGCAGGTCCCGCAGCGGAAGGGCCGCGGTCAGATGATCCGGCAACGTCGCCGGCAGGGACGGAGACCGCCAGCCACCCGAATCGGCCAAGAGCGTCCCCGGGCCGCTTCGCACCGGGCGTTCCAGCGCGCTGCCCGGTTTACGCTCCCCCGAGTCCCCGTTTCCTTTTCCAGGCCCCATGGGCCGTGTTGGTTCCATCCCCGCTTTCCCCCGCGTCCACCCCGAACTGCTTCCTCCGGACGCGCCAGTCTTCCCAATCCACCCTAGTGGACCACACCTAACAGCACCACTCCCGTGCTCAACTGGATAGCCGCCTCCACGCCCCGTGCGAATGCGCGCTTCGCCGTGCTGTCCGGCACGAACAACACGTCGTTCGCCATCACCGCAATGTCCGGCTGCTGCCGCGCCAGGATCTTCGAAAGATCCACCGGAATCTGCTCCACCTCGGCGTTCGGCCCCTTTTTGCGGATCAGCACTGCATGCGACGGCTTCGCCGTCCGTTTCAAATCTTCCGCCAGCGCCAGTACGTTCAACACCGAGGTCTGGTCCCCGCTCGAAGGCAGCAGGAAGCGTCCCGGATGGTTCACGGCCCCAATCACGTACACCGAACCCGCCGGCAGAACGTTGATCGTGTCCCCGCCCTGCACCGGAAGGTTGGCCTCGATGCGTCCCTGCCGCAGATCCTCCACCTTTACCTCGGTGACCTTCGGCTTCTCTCCTTCCTCTTCCCGGATGATCTGCACTGAGGTGCCCGCATCGTCAGCGAACCCTCCCGCCATGCTGATCAGCCGCATTAGCCGCACCTGGCCGCTTACCTGGAACACCCCCGGCTGGCGCACCGACCCCATCAAGGTCACGGGTTTGCTCTCCAGTTCCTTCAGCGTGATAGTGATATTCGGATCGTTCAGAATCCCGCTTTCCTGGTATTTCTTTTTCAGTAGTGCCTCCGCCTGTGTCAGCGAAAGACCGGCCACGTGCGGATGCTCCGCGAGCAGCGGCAGACCGACCGTCCCGTCCGAATCCACGCGAACGTCCCGCGTCAGGTCCGGCGATTCCATCACCGAAATCGACAGCAGATCATTCGGACCGATCAGGTACTCGCCCAGCCCGTCACCCGGAACTGTAGAGAGGATGGTCGTCGTCTGGCCGGTTCGCGCCGACGCAGTGGCCGTGCCCTGTCCTCCGGGAGACTGCGCGGACTGCGCAAATGCGGCTGTTGAAAAGGAAAACGTTAGAGCGACTAAACCTGTGAAGAAGACAATGGCGTTGATTCGGCTAGCCAATCGACACCGAGGCCGAAGGGAAACGCGGCCGGAAACGTACTCTCGTCGCGTCAAGGTCCCTCAAAAGGACACAAGCACAGTCGGACCGAGTCTGAGAGCCGACCTGAATCCTGTCAAGACCATATCGGGACGCAGTGTCGAACAAATCCTCACGCAGTTTCAGTGTGGAACACACCCCTCTACGCCCTCTTTTGACCCTGGCTACCTTCCTCAGTGCTGGCCGACCCCACGGATTCCGGTCCATCGACCGTTTTTCGCTTTCACGATTCGCCCCGCACGTCCGGGCGGCTCGATTTCTCGCCTGGCACTCTCCGTCAACTCCGCGTTGACGCGTCCCGACGTAGGCTTCTATAATAATGGTTTCGCTTTCTTCCCTGGAGGCTCCATGTATGCCCTGATTCGTACCGGCGGGAAGCAGTACCGCGTCTCCCCCGGTGACCGCATTGAGGTCGAATCCCTGCCCGGCAAGGTCGGGGACGCAGTCGAGTTCGGCGACGTGCTTGCCGTGCGCACTGACGACAAGATGGTTACCGGCAAAGGCGCGTCTGAGGCCAAAGTTTCCGGCAAGATCGTGGCCCAGACGCGCGGCCCGAAGCTGACCGTGCTGAAATACAAGAAGAACCGGCAGTACAAAATCCAGCGCGGCCACCGGCAGAACCTGACCGCCGTCGTGGTCGGCGACATCAACCTATAAGGCGGATTCCATGGCGCACAAAAAAGGCGGCGGTTCTTCCACCAACGGGCGCGACTCCCAGGGGCAGCGCCTGGGTGTCAAACGGTTCGGCGGCCAGCTCGTCAGCGGGGGCTCCATCCTGGTCCGGCAGCGCGGCACACGCTACAAGCCCGGCCGCAACGTCGGCCGTGGCAAGGACGACACCCTGTTTGCCAAGATCACCGGCATTGTAAAGTATGAGGACAAAGGCCGCATGGGCCGTTTCATCAGCGTCGATCCGGCCGAAGCTCACGCGGGTTAGCTGGAAAGCCGGGCTCCCGCCGCTCTTTTGGTTTTATCCCCGGCGTGTCATAGTTCTCCCAGGAAACGGCAGACCATCTTCCGTGTTCGTTGACGAAGCCCGCATTTACGTGAAGGCTGGCGACGGCGGCCGCGGCTGCGTCGCCTTCCGGCGCGAGAAGTTTGTGCCTCGCGGCGGCCCCTCGGGCGGCGATGGGGGCGCTGGCGGCAGCATCACCCTGGTGTCGACTCCCAACGAAAACACGCTGCTCCGCTTCCGCTTTAACCGCGAGTTCCGCGCCGAATCCGGCCGTCATGGCCAGGGCTCGAACTGCCACGGCAAATCGGGCGCGGATGCGGTGCTCGATGTCCCCGTCGGCACTCTCGTGTACGACGACGAGACCGGTGATCTGCTGTTCGATTTCACCACGGCCGGCCAGCGTTTTGCGGCTGCGCGCGGCGGCCGTGGAGGCCGCGGCAACCAGCATTTCGCCAAGCCCTGGCATCAGGCGCCCCGCGAATTCGAAGATGGCCAGACCGGCCAGGAGCGGCATCTGCGCCTGGAGCTCCGCCTGCTCGCGGACGTAGGGCTGGTCGGCCTGCCCAACGCAGGCAAGTCCACGCTCATCTCGCGCATCTCTGCGGCGCGCCCGAAAATCGCCGACTACCCGTTCACCACGCTCGAGCCGCATCTCGGCGTTGTGTCCGTGGACGGCCCTCGGCCCGGTACCGGAGGCAGCTTCGTGGTGGCCGATCTTCCCGGACTGATTGAAGGCGCCCACGGGGGCGCCGGGCTGGGTATTCGCTTTCTCCGCCACATCGAGCGCACGCGCCTGCTCGCCCATCTGGTGGACATCAGCGGAGCCACTCCCGGCGACCCCGTGCATGATTTTGAAATCGTGCGCCACGAGCTGGCTGCTTCCAGCGAATCGCTTGCTGGGAAACCGTTTCTCGTCGTGGCCACCAAACTCGACGCGACCACCGACCGCACCGCCCTCGAGGCGCTCCGCGCCCACTGCCAGTCGCACGCCTACCCCTTTCACGCCATTTCCGCGGCCACCGGCGAAGGCGTCCAGGCGCTCGTTCGCGCGATGGCCGACGCGCTCGCGTCGCTCCCGCAGCCCGAGCACTCGGAGATCGCCGCAGACTCCGAAATCCGCGCCGCGTCCAGCCTGCACAGCGGAGGGCACAGCGAGTGATCGGCGACTTTCCGGCCCCACCCCTCGCGCTCCGTTCGGTCGCCCTGTTCGGCGGCACTTTCGATCCCGTGCATCGCGGCCACCTGGCCGCGGCCCGCGCCGCTCGCGACCGGTTCCACCTCGATGCCGTGCATTTTGTCGTTGCCGGGCGCCCGCCGCACAAAACGCGCGCGCCGCTCAGTCCTTATCCGCACCGCTGCGCCATGGTGGCGCTGGCCTGTGCCGGGCAGCGGCGCCTCAGTTTGTCGCTGGCCGAAGCCGGGCCCGATTTTTCCGGAAACACCATCGGATATTCCGTGGATCTCGTGCGCGCCTATCGGAAACACCTGCCCCGCCCCGCGCATCTGTACTTTTTGATTGGCGCGGATGCCTTCCTTGATGTCGGCCAGTGGCGCGAATCGGATGTGCTGCTCGACTCGTGCGATTTCATCGTCGTCAGCCGTCCCGGCTTTCGCCTGGAAAGGCTGCGCGCGGCCCTTCCGGCGGGCATGCTCGCCGCCGCTCGACGGCGCGCGGAGCCCCGCGGAATGTTGCTCCTGCGCCGTTCGACCGTGCATCTGATACCCAGCGTCCACGTGGACGTTTCTTCGACCGGGATCCGAAGCCGCACCGCGCGCGGCCTTTCGATCCGCTCGCTCGTCCCCGCCGCCGTGGAGGAATACATTTGCAAACAAGCCCTCTACCGTTGATCGACCGCAGTCCCGAACTTCGCGCCGCAGTGGCCGCCGCGCAGGAGAAGAAGGCCGCGGGCATCACTCTGCTCGATCTCTCCGGCCTTGGCGCGTTCACCGGAGCGTTCCTGATCTGCACCGGGTTCAGCCAGCGGCAGGTTCAGGCCATCGCCGACGGCATCGAGGAGGCGCTCGCACGCGCCGGGCCCCGACTGCTCCATCGCGAAGGCTACGACTCCGCCGAATGGGTCTTGCTCGATTACGGCCGCTTTGTGGTCCACGTTTTCTCCGAGCGCGCGCGTCTGTTCTACGACATCGAGCGCCTGTGGCGGAAGGCGCCGCGCGTGGATGTGCCCGACGCCCCGGCCTCGCGCGACGATCCCACGCTGCGCGACGGAGCCGCTACCGCATGAGCGATCCGCGCGTCGAGTGGATTGCCGTGGACCCGGCCTCCCGCCGCGTCCTCGAACTCGCCGAACGCGTCGCTTCCGCCGCTACCAACCTGCTGATCACCGGCGAAAGCGGCACCGGAAAGGATCAGCTCGCTCGCTTCATCCATGAGCAGGGCCCGCGCCGCGACGCCCCCTATCAGAAGATCGATTGCGCCAGCCTCCCGCCGGAACTGGTCGAATCCGAGCTGTTCGGGCACGAGCGCGGCGCGTTCACCGGCGCAGTGGAATCCAAACGCGGCCGTTTCGAGCTGGCCGGGCGCGGCACTCTGGTACTCGATGAAGTGGCTGCTCTCGGTCTTCCCGTGCAGGCAAAACTCCTTCGCGTGCTGGAGGAGCGCCGCTTCGAGCATCTCGGAGGAACCGAATCCCTGCGCATGGAGGCGCGCCTCATCGCGCTCACCAATTCGAATTTGGCGCGCGCCGTGGCCGAGCATCGCTTCCGCGAAGATGTTTTCTTCCGCCTGAACGTCCTGGCGATTGAAGTACCTCCGCTGCGTTCCCGTCCCGGTGATCTGCTGCCGCTGTCCGATCATTTGCTCCGCCGTCTCGGCCCCGTTCACGGCCGGTCGGAAGCCCGCCTGGACGCGGAGGCGCAGGCCGCCCTCGCTGCCTATTCCTGGCCGGGAAACGTCCGCGAACTGAAAAACGCGCTCGAACGCGCGCTCGTATTTGCCCAGCACGATGTGCTCGGCATCTCCGACCTTCCCGAATCCATCCGCACCGCCGCGCGACCCGGCGCCGCCTCTGGAAATCTGCGCTCTCTGGAACAGCTCGAAAAGGAAGCCATTGGCGCAACGCTCGAAGCCACGCGTTACAAGATTTCCCGCGCCGCGGAAATACTCGGCATCAGCCGCAAAACCCTGCTCGAAAAACGCAAGAAGTATGGGCTCTTATAGGGGCTCGGCATGCCGTGCCGCATTTATCGGGGAGTGTCACCCTACTCGCCATGATCCTGCACTTCGTCTTCGTGAACCGCATCCGCCGCCCCGAATGCCGCACTCTATTCGAAGACTACGCATCGCGCATCCTGCACTCCGCCGATGTCCGGGTCACCGAACTGCGCGAGCCAACCGGCTCCGCCCTCGCCCGCGTCAAATCCGACACCGCCGCCCGCTGGGTTCTCCTCGATGCCGCCGGCCGCCAGTACTCCTCGCAGGATTTCGCCCGCTGGCTCGGTAGATTGCGCGACCGCGGCACCCGCGAACTCGTCTTTCTGTGCGGTGGCGACACGGGGTTCCCGGATTCATTCCGCGATCGCACGCACGAATCTCTCTCGCTTTCCCCGCTCACGATGCCGCA
>Ga0335078_10005337_pt1 | contig 19012 bp, 10 predicted proteins | sample Lox_Sample_32_FD_206711 | JGI IMG/M metagenome (GOLD analysis project Ga0335078, IMG submission 206711) | Soil microbial communities from Loxahatchee National Wildlife Refuge, Florida, United States - Lox_Sample_3.2 | ecosystem: Environmental > Terrestrial > Soil > Wetlands | place: USA... | reverse complement strand
AGCTCCACGTTCTCGGCCACCGTGAGGTCGCCGATCAGGTTGAACGCCTGGAAGATGAAGCCGATCTGCCTGTTCCGGATCTTCGCGCGCTGGGACGCCGTGAGCGTCGCGACGTGCTCGCCGCCGAGCAGGTACGACCCCTCCGACGGCGAGTCGAGCAGCCCGAGGATGGAGAGCAGCGTCGTCTTGCCGCACCCGGACGGGCCGGCCACCGCGAGATACTCGCCCTTCTTGATCTCGAGATGCACGTCCTCGAGGGCGTGCGTCTCCACCTCGTCGGTGTAGAAGACCTTCTTCAGGCCCTCGAGCTTGATCAGTGCCTGGCCGTTCGGAGCCGTCATCGTCGTTCCCCGGGGTTGTCGGTCCAGCGTCACGTTGCCGGCGCGGCGTCCGCCGCCCGCGTGGCGGCGGTCGCGGCGCCGGCGTCCAGCCGTCAGTCGAGCTTCACACGATCCACGGCGTCGTACCGCGACATGTCGGAGAGAATCACCTGGTCGCCCTTCTGGAGGCCGCCCAGGACCTCGATGTCGTTCACCGAGGCTCGGCCGAGCTGCACGTTCACCCGCACCGCATAGCGGCCGCCGTCCACGAGCTTGAACAGCCCCACCGTGCTGTTGGACTGGCCGTACGCGGGCCGGCCGACGTACAGCACGTCCTTGAGCCGCTCGATGGTGATGGTCCCCTCCACGCTCAGGTCCGGGCGCGAGCCGGGCGGCAGCGCGCCGTCGAGCGACACGTCCACGGAGACGGTGCCGTTCACCGCCTGCGGGTCCATCCGTGACACGCGGCCCGGGACGAGGCCGTTGCGCGTGTCAATCGAGGCCTCCTGCCCGAGCGCCACCTCGGCCGCCTGCGTCTCCGCGATGCGCAGCACCGCTTTCAGGCGCGTGGGTTGCACGACTTCGGCGAGCTGCTGTCCGGCCTGCACCCACTGCCCGACTTCGAGCGACAGGTCCTGGAGCACGCCCGGCGCGCCGGCCGTCACGTGCATCGAGGCGACGCGGCTCCTCTGGAACTCGTCAATGGCGCGCAGGCGCTCGACCTGGTCCTTCTGCAGCACGATCTGACTGTCCACCGACGCGGCCAGCACCGCGAGCTGCTGCCGCGCGATGGTGAGCTGCGTCTGCAGCTGCTCCGCCTGGTCGCGGTCCTTCTGCAGATCGTAGGTCGCGATCAGGTTCCGCTGCGCCAGGCTCTCGGCCGCGACGGCGGTGCGCTGCGCGTCCTGCCACGACGCCTGGGCCTGGGCGACCGCGGCCTCCTGCTGGAGCCGTTGGGTCGCGAGCGTGGTCCGCAGCGTCACCAGCGCGGCCTGCGCCGCCGCGAGCTGTTGATCGGCCGAGAGGAGCTGCAGCTCCACGTCGGGGTTGCTCATCTCGAGCAGCACGGTGTTGGCCTCGACCTTGGCGCCGGGCCGGAGCAGCACGCGATCCACCCGGCCGGACGTGACGGCCGAGATGAAGTTCGGAGACTCGGGCTCGAGCGCGCCGGGGCCGCGCACGTCGCGCACCATCGCGCCCTGCTTGACCGTGTCGATCACGATCGAGGCGCGGTCCACCGATGGCGCGGCGGGCTTGAGGCGCGAGAGCGCGACCGTCACGAGCACGATGGCGGCGACGCCGCCGGTCGCCATGAGCGCGCGTCGGCGCTTCCGGTTGGGCGGAGTCCGGGGGATGTCCATGCTGGTCCATATGATAGCAAGGGGCGGACCGGGCGGGACGTGATGGCAACCTGGTGTGTGTCAACACGTTAGCGGTTAGCGGTTGGCGGTTGGCCTTGGGGGACGTGACCGGGCGCGGGAATGTGTGTCCCACAGGCGAACACCCTCGGGTATGGTCGGTTTGGGTGGCCGGGCGTCGTGCGGGCACCTACGCAGAGATGCCGCAACGCGCCTGCGGCGTTGCAGCTTCTGGCCCTCGAGGAACGTGGCCGGGAAACCGGCAGTCCGGAACGCGGCGAACGCTCCGACGCTCGTTCCCGCGAGGTAGGCGAAGGCGCCGAACGCCCCCGGCAGCGCGAGGTCACCGCCGTCGCGGCGCCTGTCCATGTACGGCCGGCCGCCACGCGGCGGCGGCGCTCCACGATTAGCTTTCCCGGCCGATGGACGACCTCGCGACCTACGTCGCCCGCTTCCAGGGGCTGTTCGAGATCGAGCACCTCGCCGCCCGGTCGGACGAGCGGCTGCTCTTCCTCGCCACCGACCCGGCCCTCAAGCGGCGGGTGGCCCTGCGCCTGCACCTCGATCCGAAGGCGCCGGGCCGGGCGTGGTTCCTCAAGGAGGCGGAGGTCGTCGCGACGCTGGACCACCCCTCCATCCGCCACGCGTACGCCGCCGGATTCCTCGGGGACATCGCCTGGCGCACCGGGAACTGGATCGAGGGCGAGAGCCTGGAGGAGGCGGTCGCGCGCGGCCCGCGGCCCATCCCCGCGGTGCTCGGTCTCGCGCGCGACCTGCTCGACGGGCTCGAGCATGCGCACGTCCGCGGCATCGTGGTCCGGCGCGTGCTCCCGTCCACCCTGATGCTCGACGTCGCGGGCCGCGCGATCATCACCGACCTGCGCTACGCGAACCTCGTGCTGCCGGCGGTCGCCATCCCGGATGCGCCGGCCAACCACCCGTTCCTGGCCCCCGAGGTGCGCGGCGGCGACGCGGGCGATCCCGGCGCCGACGTGTACACCGCCGGCGCCGTGCTGTACTACGCCATCACCGGCGCGCCGCCCGGCGACCCGATCCGGCCGCCCCGCGAGCTGCGGCCCACCTGCCCCGCCGTCGTCGAGCGCATTCTGCTGCGCGCGCTCGACCCGAACCCGCGCCGCCGCTACCTGACCGCCGGCGAAATGCTGGCCGACCTGGCGGCCGACGCCGGCGACATCATCGCGCCGGAACCCGGACCGCCGCCCGAGCATATCGTCCCGGGCTCGCCGCTGTGGGAGCGCCGGCTGCGGCGCGCCTTCGGCGACGACTACGAGCTGCTGGGCGAGATCGGCAGTGGCGCGTTCGGCCGCGTGTACCGCGTCCGCGACCTGCGGCTGGAGCGCGAGGTCGCGCTCAAGGTGCTCGACCCGGCACTCACCCGGGATCCCGAGGTCGTGGAGCGGTTCCGGCGCGAGGCGCAGCTCGCCGCCAGCCTGCAGCATCCCAACATCGTCAGCATCTACGACATTGACGAGCGCTACGGGCTGCTGTGGTACACGATGGAGATGGTGAAGGGCGACAACCTCGGGCAGCTGGTCGAGGAGCTGGGGCCGCTCGACCCCGAGAGCACGGTGCAGATTCTCGAGGACACCCTCGCCGCGCTCGAGCACGCGCACGAGCGGCGCCTGGTGCACCGCGACATCAAGCCCGAGAACCTCCTCCTCGGACCCGACGGCCGCGTCCGCGTCACCGATTTCGGCCTGGCGCTCGCCCTCCCCCGCGGCCGCATGTGGGGCGGCGCCACGTCGCGCAGCGGCACGCCGCAGTTCGCCGCGCCCGAGCAGCTCGTCGGCGGCCAGGTGGACGTGCGCACCGACCTGTTCTCGCTCGGCCTCGTCGGCTGGTTCGCGCTGCTGGGCAAGCCGCCGCTCGAGGGGCGCACGGCGGAGGCCGTCATGAAGGGGCACGTTGGCGGGGTGCTCCCCGACCTCGCGCGCGTTCGCGACGACGTCCCGCCGCCCCTGATCCGCGTGTTGAAGAAGGCCGCCTCGATGGACCCGGCCGGGCGCTACGCGTCGGCCACGACGTTCAAGCGGGCGCTGGACCGCGTGCTGCGGGTGTCCGGAGAGCTGCCGGAGACGCCGGCGCGGAGGAATCTGCTGCAGCGGATTACGGGGATCTTCGAGTAGGGCTCTAGACCACTCTCCTTCCCAACCTGGCGACCCGTTCCCCCACCCCCAGCCCCGCCAGCCCGGCTGCGTCGCTGACACCCATCCGCCCCTCGCCATCCATCGTCCACTCGAGCAGATCCGCGCCGGGCGGATACCACCGCTCGCTCGGCGCGGCGTCGGAGGGCTCGACGAAGCCGGGGAACGAGGCGAGGCTCAGGACCGCGTGCATGCCGACGCCGGTCTCCGGCATCGAGCCCGCCCACAGGCGCACGCCCGCCGCGACCGCCAGCCGGTAGATCCGCACGCTCTCCATCAGTCCGCCGACCCGTTGGACCTTGAGGTTCCACACGCGCGGGCCGCCGGCCGACAGGAAGAACCGCGCCGCCCGCTCGCCGGCCAGCGACTCGTCGAGGCAGAGCGGCGTGGCCAGCTCGCCTGCCAGGGCGAGCGTGCCCTCGACGTCGTCCGGCTCCAGCGGCTGCTCGAGCATCACGAGGCCCTCGCGATCGAGCGCGCGCAGCGCGTCGGCGTGCGCTTCGCGGTCGTAGGCGCCGTTGGCGTCGGCCCACAGGGGGCAAGCGGCGCCGACCGCCGCGCGCACCGCCCGCACGGCGGCCACGTCCCAGCCCGGCATCACCTTGAGCTTCACCCGCCGGTAGCCGCGCGCCACCGCGGCGCGCGCCTGCGCGGCCAGCGTCCCGGGGCGTCCGTCCTCGGGGATGCCGAGGGCGGCACCGCTCGCGACCGCGTCGCGCGGCACGCACGACGCCTCGGGCACACCCAGCCGCCGCAGCGCCGACGCGATCAGGCGCCGGAGCGGCACGCCGGCCTTCGCGCACACCAGGTCCCAGAGCGCCGTCTCCACGCCCGCCCGCGCCATCCGGTTGCCGCGCACGCCGGCGGCCAGGGCGGCCGCCGCGGGCTCCAGCCCCGCGAACGCCCGTCCCGCCAGGCGCGGCAACAGGTGCGCGACGATGCAGGCCCGCGCGGAGTCGAGCGTCTCCTCCGAGTAGAACGGCCCGTCGAACGGAGCGCTTTCGCCGAAGCCGGCGGCGCCCGAGCGGTCCGCCAGCTCCACGATCAGGGAGCGGCGCACGGGCAGCGTGCCGCCACTGATACGGAACGGCTCCACGAGGGGCACGGCGACCTCGTGGAGCCGGCACGCCGCGATCTCGAGCGGCGTCTCCAGCGGATCGGGCGCCGGGCTCACCCCGGGAACCGGGCGGCCCCGTGCGCGACGTCGAGGAAGTGCAGCAGCTCGCCCCGCGGCTCGAGCCGGCCCATCTCGCCCAGCGTCAGGAGCCACGCAATGAGGCCGTCGTCGGGATGGAAGACGAGCGCGTGCAGCGCCCGCGCGCTGCGGCTGCCCGCCGTGGCCGGATACTCCGAGAGCGGGAGCTGGAAGTAGGTGTGCAGCTGGCCCGACGTCGCGCCGCGCAGGGCGTACTCCACCATCGTGCGGCCGGAGCAGATGTTGCCCGTGGCCGAGAACACGGCGCCCGGCGGCAGCCGCGAGCCGCGCACGACGTAGGGATCGGACTGCCGCGGCGCGGCCGCGCCCGCGGCGCGGTACGCGTCGAGCACGCGGAGGTTGCGCTCCGAGAGGTCCCACCCTCCGAACGCCACGCCCCGCGCCGGATCGAACAGCCGGTTGAACAGCACCAGGAAGTCGGCGCCGGACCCGGCGGCCACGCGCAGCATCTCGACCTGGAAGGCGTCGTCGCGGAGGGCGTTCATGAGCTTGAGGCCGACGGTCGCCGCGGGCGCGTGCCGCCGCATCAGCGCCGGCACCTCGCGCAGCCACCGCAGCACCGCGTCGGGGGACGCGGCGCGCCCGTCGCCCGCCAGCGTGGGCGAGAAGTCCTTCTCGACGATCATCCCCTCGCCGGCGACCGCCGCCAGCCGGCCGAGCGTCTGGCGGTACTCGTCCTCGCAGAAGGGCTCGTCGCCGGCCGGCAGATGGCACTTGACCGAAGCGGCGACCGGCAGGCCCGCGCGGGCGCCGATCGCGAGCGCGTCGCGGTAGAGCGCCAGATAGTCGCCGAACGAGCGGTCCCAGCCGCGCCCCTTCCAGGTCACCGTCCAGCCCGCGCGGCCCGACTGCGAGGTGATCCGCTCCACGTCCATCGCCGCCTCGTGGACGGCCCACGGCTCCATGGTCCGACGGCCGTCGGCGTCCTCGCCGATCACCGTCTTGAGCACGACGAAACCCAGCCCGGCCGCCGCGTCGGCCTCGACCTCCGCCACGGTCATCGAGAGCTGGCCGGAGCCCTTCCCGAACGGGACCTTGATGCGCCGGCCGGCGTACGACCCCCCCAGATCGAGGCGGTAGAGATCCCGCACGTGCTCCGGCAGGTCCGGCGGCATCCCGGCCTTGAAGCGCTCGAAGTCCCAGGTCAGGCGCGAATGGAGGGGGCGCGGGATCGTCGGCTTAGGCGGCAGCGTGAACGGCGTCACGGCTCGGGAAGCTCGGCCGCCACGCGCTCGAGCGCGGCGAGCTGCTCCTCCGGCACCGGCACGCCCCAGGGGTCGTGCGCCGCCTCGCGCGGGATCACACCGTCCACGGCCAGCAGCCACAGCATGCGCCGCACGTAGCCGTCCACGGGCTCCGCGAACGCCGCCGCGCCCAGGCGGTCGCAGGCGGCGGCGAGGCGGAGGAACCGCTCGTGCTCGCCGCGGGCCCGCGCGGCGAGCAGCGCGGCGGCCACCGCGGTCCGGGCCGCACCCAGCCCGACGAGCGCGCTCCGCGCGCCCATCATCAGCGAATAGCCGAGGAAGCGGTCCTCGCCGCTCACCAGCGCCTTGCCGGCCGGCACGCGCGCCGCGATCGCCTGGAAGGTGACCACACTGTCGAGCGTCGCCACCTTGATCCCGGCGACGTGCGGCATCGCCAGGACCCGGTCGAGCACGGCGGGACCGTACGGGCATCCGCCGGCGGCCTCGTACAGCCAGAAGGCCAGCACCGGCAGGCCGGCGTCGGCGAGGGCGGCGTGGACCTCCACGATCCGGCGCTCGCGGTCGGCGAGGCGGGACAGCAGCGACGGCGGGAAGGCGAGGATGGCGTCGGCTCCGAGGTCGCGGGCCTGCCGCGCCATGGCCAGGGTCCGCTCGATGACGAAGGCCGTGAGCACCGCCGGGTCCGCGGGCGGCGTGAGGCGTGCGCCCGCGCGGCCCGGCGCCCCCAGGGGCCGCGCCCCGGCGCCGGCGATGACGAGCCGCGGCGCGGGCAGCGCGCGACGCCACGACGAAAACACCGCGGCCGCGGCCTCCTCGGAGAGATGGAGACCGCGGCCGGTGTGTGCCCAGACGGCGACGCCCGCCACGCCCTGCCCCGCCATCCACGCCGCATACGCGTCCTGCGCGGCAGCATCCGGCCTGCCGTCGACGCGATGCGGCACGGGCACGGCCGGCACGAGGCCGTGCGCGAGCCGCGCCGCCAGGTCGCTAGCGGAGAGTGCCACTCATGGAGCGGCGCGGCATCCGGGAGCGGCGGTCCTGCCCGCAACGTCGATCGCGGCCGGACCGGCGCTCACCGGTGACCCGGCGATGGTGCGTCACCAGCATGATCGCGACCCGCCGCTCGCCGATTCTCCGGTCGAGCATCTTCCGCCGCGTTCCAGCCCCGCGCCGCTCGCCCTCCGTCCGCCGTTCCCTTGGCTGGTGCCCATGCGTCCCCAGGCTCACTACACCCTCCGGTGCCTGCCCACGGCTCGGTTGCTGGAAGAGGATAGGGAAAACCCGGACACAAACTACTGAACGGCGCCCCGCACAGGCAAGACGCCGCGCGCCGAGCGCCCGGGGCCGCCCCCGACCGGCCGCACCGGGGGCGCCCTGCCACGCTTGACGCATGCCCACCTGGATGACCTGCAGCCGGGAGATCGCCGCCCCCCGGACCGTCTGCCGACCGCAGGCGCGCGCCTCAGGCCGGCGCGTAGCGGGCCAGCACCCGGCCGTCCCGCCGCCGCACGAGGGCCATGCCGGCCCGGCCCGCCGGGACCTCGACCTCGAGCGAACCCGGCACGTCGCGCAGCTCCAGCCGCGCGGCGACCGCCCCTCCCTCGGCGACGACGGTCGCGAGGCAGGCACCCTGGTACGTCGCGACATGGACCAGCGTGGCGTCGTCTGCACCCTCCACGACCACCGGCGGGACGATCCCCGCTTCCGCGAGCGCCCATCCGTACAGCGCCTCGGCCGCCGCGGCCGCGGCGCTCAGCTCCACCGGCTCCGGCGCCCAGAGCACCGCCCCGCGCCCCATCGGGATGCGGACCGCGCCGGAGGGACCCGCGGCCGGCCGCGAGGCGTAGGGCTCGAGCGCGTCCAGCGGGCCGGTGACGAGGACGCGCGCGCCACGCCGCGCCCACGACCGCAAGGTCGCCCACGCCGGGCCCTGCAACACGCGCGGTGAGGGCACGACGGCCAGCCGCGGCACGCGCGTCGCGGCCCCCAGTGCCAGCTCGGACACCGCGGCGAGACCCACCCGGCACCCGTACTGCATCGCCCGCACCGCCCGCTTGGTGGCGTCGGTCGCAGTGTTGCGGGTCGAGAACATGTTCGAGTGCGGGACGACGAGCAGGACCGGCTCCTCCTCCCGGCCGACCAGGTGACGTCGCGCCGCCGCCGCGAAGGCCGCGACCGCGCGCAACGCCGCCAGCTCCGGCTTGGCGCTCCCGTCCGCCCGCAGCAGCCCGATCGCCGCCTCGTTGTCCGAGGGCATGTAGCAGTTCGAGTTCCACACCCATTCGATGAAGCCGGCGCCGCCCGGGCCCAGCGCAATCGCCATCTTCCGCTCCAGCAGGTCGCGCGCGTACGCCTCCCACCGCGCCTCGGCGCCCGGCGGATGCGCGCTGAACATGACCCCCGTCTCCTCGACCAGGTTGGCCTTGCCGGGCGCGCGGGTCATGACCTCGTCCCACGCGACGGCGTCGTTGAGCCACCAGGTATGGATGCAGGTGAAGTCCAGCGCCGGCGCCAGGAACAGGTTGTTCGGGCTGTCCCGCGTGCCGGCCTCGTCCTGGCCCACCGTGACGAGCTGGTGGCCGGCGCCGGCGGCCCGCAACGCCGCGCGCATCTCGCCGACCCAGCGCGCGAACATCGCCTGCGCGAACAGCCGGTACTCCACGACCAGCGGGTTCTCGGGCGCGCCGTCGGCGAACGCCTCGAGCGGCGGGAGATCGGCCGGCGGCTCGGCCGGCCGGCGCTTCCGGCGCCATGCCGCCCAGGCCGCGCGCTCGAACCGGTCGTAGTTCGGCCGGCAGCTCCACAGGTGGTCCGGGTTGCAGAACGACGGCTCGTTGATGAGGTCCCAGGCCAGGTCCCGCATCCCGCGGTAGCGGTGCGCGATCGCCGTCAGGAACGCCCGCTGCGCGGCCACCGCGGCCGGATCGAGATAGGCGTTCGCGCCGCCCCATGTCTCCGGCAGGAAGGCGAAGCAGGTGAAGATCACCGGGAGCCCGTGCCGTCGCGCGGTGAGAAGCCACGCGTCGAGCGCGCGCAGCGCGGCCTCGTCGAACCCGGCGGGGCCGGCGGAGGCGTCGGGCATCAACGCCCTCCAGCCGCTCCAGATCCCCGTGCGCACGAGGTTGACGCCCGCGCCCTTCATCGCGGCGAAGTCCTGCGCCCACAGCCACGGGTTAGGCCGCTGGAGGAACTTGCGGTGCACGTCGGAAGCCATGTACGTGGTGCCGGTGGCGACGAGCGGCTCGCCGCCGCGCGCCAGCGCGAACGTGCCCGCCGCGAGCGGGGTGCCGCCTGCGAGCAGCCGCTCGTCCCACGACCAGAACCCGGTGCTGTGCCGCAGCTGGCGCGGCACCTCACTCCCCCCGCCCGCGCCGCCAGGCAGCGTCAGCACGGCATCCAGCCGGTAGAGACCCGGCGGCAGCGGGTCCGGCAGCGCCGGCCCGAGGTCGGTCGTAACGTCCGCCGAGGCGTCCGTGCCCCGCACCTCGACGTCCACCGTGGCGAGCCGCGCGCCGGCCGCGTCGGAGACGGTGAGCCGGCACGCCGCCGCGAACGGCGACGGGGCACCGCGCGGGAACCCGGTGCTCGCCACGGTCGCGGCCGGCCGCTCGCCCCGGCGATAGCAGGCGAACGACGGCCGCACCTCGAGGCGACGCACCTCGCACGCCGCCGCGTCCACCAGCGTGCGCAGCCCCGCACCACCCACGCCGCCCGTCGCGGTCGCCAGCACCCAACGCCCTCCGGCGAACTCGCGCTCCACGCGATCCACGAGCAGGTACGGCACCGCCACCGGCGTTCCACCGGCGTCGTAGCCCGAGACCAGCGGGCGCACGACGGCCTCCGTCGGGCCGGGCGAGCCGCTCTCCTCGGGATCGTCGGGCACCGAGGACAGGCGCCAGTAGGGCTCCCACACCGTGCCCGCGACCCCGGCCGCGAGCGGCGCCGCCCACGGCGCGTCCGGACTCGCCCGCCACTCGGTCACAAGCGCGGCGTCCACCGCGCAGGCCAGCACGATCCCGAGCTGTCGGTGGTACGTCGTCGCTCGCGCGCCCGCTGCCCAGCCGCCGGCCGCGCGCGTCACCGGCACGGCGCACGGCACGCCGCCCAGGTTCACCCAGTGGCCGCCCGCGTCGAGAAACCGCTTCAGCGCGGGCCAGCCCTCGGTGGGGAAGGCGCTGCCGTAAGGGTTCAGGAACACGTCGCACTCCTGCGGCGTCAGGCGTGTCCCCAAATCCGCGACCGCGACCGGCTCGACCGCGTACCCGTCGAGCGCGGCGGCGAGGGCATCCGGGGACGGGGCGGGTGCATCCACCGCAGGGAAACCAACTTCGCTCAGGATCGCGACCCGGAGGCGGCCCTGGGGGGCCCTTGGCCCGCTAATTGCGGCATGCCTTGTCCCGAATAGCCCCACAAGCGTGGCGCCACCGGTCGCTTCGAGGAAGGTGCGACGATCAAGGGAGGCAGGCATGAGGCACCGGGCAGGTGGCGGACGTGATGAAGGTGACGGGAGTGATGAGGTGATGGCAAGCGCGCCCTCACGTCATCATGCCATCGCCCTCATCACCTGCTCACCTTCCCGTCGGAAGAGCCACCGGTCGGACTTGAACCGACGACCGCTCGATTACGAATCGAGAGCTCTACCACTGAGCTACGGTGGCGACAAGCTGGTTGCCAGCTGCCAGAGGCCAAGTTGCCAGACCGCCCGCCCCACGGGCTCGCTGCCGGGCCAGCCCTGGCAACTGGGAACTGGCGACTGGCAACTGGCAACCAGCCTGTCAGTGCCCTGGGCCGGACTCGAACCGGCACGGATTTCTCCACCACCCCCTCAAGATGGCGTGTCTACCAATTTCACCACCAGGGCCCGGCGGACGTGAAAGCTAGTCGCCACCTTCAAACAGCGTCAACTTGACCGCGTGAGCGCCCCCCGGCGTCCCGCCAAGGCCAAGCGGAAGGCCACGGCCGCCGCACCGAGCGGCGCCGCGCCTGCGGCCCCGCCGGTGAGCGCGCCGCCGCCGGTTCCCGAGCGGCGTGCGGCATCCCCCGCCGCGTATCGGGCCATTCTGGACTCCACCGCCGACGGCATCCTGGTCGTGGACGGCCACGGCCGCATCGTCAGCTACAACCGCAAGTTCGTCGAGTTGTGGCGCCTGCCTGAGGCGGTGGTGGCGTCGGGCGACGACGACCTGGCGCTCGCCACGGTGCTCGAGCAGCTGGAGGCCCCCGAGCGGTTCCTCGACAAGGTCCACGCGCTGTATCACGACCGCGAGGCCGAGTCGTTCGACGTGCTGGAGTTCAAGGACGGGCGCGTCTTCGAGCGCTATTCCCAGCCGCAGCGCGAGGAGGGTCGGGTCACGGGGCGGGTGTGGAGCTTCCGCGACGTGACCGCGCGCCGGCGCGCCGAAGCGGCGCTGCGCGATACCGAGCGCCGCTACCGCCTGGTCTCCGACAACATCGTGGACGTCATCTGGACGACGGATCTCGATCTGCACGTCACCTGGGTCAGTCCGTCGGTCGAGCGCTTCACGGGGTATGCCGTGGACGAGCTCACGCACCTGCCGCTGGAGCGGCTGCTGACGCCGGCCTCGGCGGCGATGGCGCGGGAGAATCTCGCGGAGGGCCTCGCGACGGCGGCCTCGCGCGCGCGCGGCGGCGGGCGGACGCTGGAGGCGGAGATCGTCCGCAAGGACGGCTCGACGGTGTGGGCGGAGATCACGATCTCCTTCCTGCGGGACGAGGGCGGCGTGGCCCAGGGCCTCCTGGGCGTCGCCCGGGACATCTCCGAGCGCCGGCGCACCGAGGACGCCCTGCGATCGGTGATGCTCGCGACGTCGGCCGCGACGGGCGAGGCGTTCTTTCGGACCCTGGTGAAGCACCTCGCCCTGGCGCTGGACCTGAAGTATGCGCTGGTGGGCGAGCTGGACGGCCCGGAGCGCGACCGCATCCGGACCCTGGCGGTCTGGGCGGGCGACCGCTTCGCCGCCAACGTCGAATACGCGCTCCGCGGCGCTCCGTGCGGCCACGTCATCGAGGGCGACGGCGTGGTGACCTGCGCCGCGGGGGTGCGCGAGCGCTTCCCCGACGACGCGCTGCTCGAGCGGCTCGGGGCGGACTCCTACATGGGCGTCCCGCTCCGGGACAGCGCGGGCCGGGTGATCGGCAACCTCGTGGTGATGCACGACGCCCCGATGCGGCGACAGCCGCTGGCGGAGTCGCTGCTCGCCCTGTTCGCGGTGCGGGCGGCGACCGAGCTGGAGCGCCGGCACACCGTCCAGCGCCTTTCGCTCCAGAGCGCGGTGATGGAATCGGTCGCGAACGCGATCGTCATCACCGACACGGACGGCGCGATCGAGTGGGTGAACCCCGCCTTCACGCGGCTGACCGGGTATGCCGCGTCGGAGGCGATCGGGAAGAACCCGCGCCTGCTCAACTCGGGCAAGCAGTCCCGGGCGTTCTACGCGGGCCTGTGGGACACCATCCGGTCCGGCAAGGTGTGGCGCGGCGAGGTGATCAACCGCCGCAAGGACGGCGGCCTCTACACCGAGCGGATGACGATCACGCCGGTGGTGGCCGACGCCGCCAGCGGCGGCACGGGCATGATCCGCCGCTTCGTCGCCATCAAGGAGGACGTGACGGAGCGGAAGGCCATGGAGGAGCAGCTCCGCCACGTGCAGCGCATGGACGCCGTGGGCCGGCTGGCGGGGGGCGTCGCGCACGATTTCAACAACCTGCTCCAGGCGATGCTCGGCCTGACCCAGCTGCTGCGCCTCCGCGACACGGACCGCGGGGACGCGGAGCGGTTCCAGGAGATGGAGGAGCTGCTGCACCGCGGCGCCCAGCTCGCCCAGCAGCTGCTGCTGTTCAGCCGGCGCGGTGAGCCGCAGGCGGAGCCGCTCGACCTGAACGAGGCGATCGGGGACACCGCGAAGCTGCTGCGGCACCTGCTGCGCGCGAACGTCACGCTCGCGCTGGACCTGTCGGCGGAGCCGCTGCCCGTGCTGGCGGACCGGGGGCAGCTGGGCCAGGTGTGGATGAACCTGGCCGTCAACGGCGCGGACGCCATGCCGCAGGGCGGCACGCTCACGGTCCGCTCCGGCGCCGACGGCGACGCGGTGTGGTTCTCGGTGTCCGACACGGGGCACGGCATTCCGGAGGACATCCGCGACCGGATCTTCGAGCCGTTCTTCACCACCAAGGGCGACGCGAGCGGCACCGGCCTCGGCCTCGCGGTGGTCCACGGGATCGTGACGCAGCACGGCGGCGAGGTCGAAGTCGAGAGCGAGCCCGGGCGGGGGGCCACCTTCAGGGTCCTGCTGCCGCGCCACGCCGCCGCCGACGGGCGGGCGGCGGCCCCCCGAACCGGCCTCGACGCGCTGCCGGCCGGCGACGGGCAGCGGATCCTGCTCGTCGAGGACAATCTCCCGGTGCGCCGCGCGATCGAGCGGCTGCTCACCCGCCTGCGCTACCAGGTGGTCGCGGCCGGCAGCGCGGAGGAAGCCGAGGGGCTCGCGGCGGGCCAGCCGCCGGCGCTGCTCCTGACCGACATGGTGCTGCCCGGCCGCTCGGGCTCGGAGCTCGCCACCCGGCTGCGGGCCGCGCGGCCCGACCTGCCCGTGGTGCTGATGTCGGGGTACACGGAGGACGAGATCGCGCGCGACCAGGCGGCGAAAGGGGAGGTGCGGTTCCTCCAGAAGCCCGTGGACCTCGCGACGCTCGCCCGCGAGATCCGCGACGCGCTGTCCCCCGGCGGCCGCTAGCGGGCCGGGGCGAGCAGGCGCCCGGCGACCTCGCGCAGCTGCGCGGGCGAGAACGGCTTTTCGAGCGTCGCGACCGCTCCGCACGCGGCGGCCATCTGCAATACCTCGTCCTTCGCCGCGTAGCCGCCGCCGGAGATCACGACCACCGGCACCTTGACCCCCCGCTGCTGGATGCGGACCAGCAGCTCCATGCCGTCCATCTCGACCATGTAGACGTCGGAGAGCACCAGATCGAAGTGCGAGGCCTCGAGAAGGCGGAGCGCCTCACCGCCCTCGCTCGCCTCCGTCACCCGGTGACCGAGCTTCCCCAGCACGCGGCCGACGAAGGCCCGCACCTCCGCGTCGTCGTCCACCACCAGCACGTTGGCCACCGTCACCTCGCCTGTCGCGGTGCAGCCCGGCGGGCCGCGCTCCGCGAGCCGGCCGGCAAGGGAGGAAGAAACCGCCGCCGCGCCGGCGCGACAAGGCCGGCGGCGACCGCCAGGACCGCGGGCACTCCGGCAGGCCCGGCAGGCTGTCGAGGCGGCCGCCGTCGTCTACGCCGGCCGACGGTCCAGGACGGCGCGCACCTTCGCGGCGAGGGCGCTTGGCGTGAAGGGCTTCTGGATGTAGGGAACGCCCGCCTCGAGCACCCCGTGGCGAACCACCGCGTCGTCCGTGTATCCGGACATGTACAGCAGCAGCACGCCGGGCCGCGCCGCCGCGAGGGCCTCGGCCAGCTCCCGGCCGGTCATGCCCGGCATCACGATGTCCGTGACGAGGAGGTCGATCGCCCCCGGATGGGAGCCGGCCATCTCGAGCGCGGCCTGTCCGTCCGGCGCGCGCAGGACGCGGTAGCCCTTCTGCGTCAGGACGTCGGCGACCACGGCGCGCACCGACGGATCGTCCTCGGCCACCAGCACCGTCTCCTTGCCGCCCACCGCCTCGGGCTCGACCTGGGCGAGCGGCTCTCCCGCGACCGCTTCGTCCACGCGCGGCAGGTAGATCTTGAAGGTCGTGCCGCGTCCGGGCTCGCTGTAGACCCAGACGGACCCGCCGCTCTGCTTGATGATGCCGTACACCGTGGCCAGGCCCAGCCCGGTCCCCTTGCCCTGCTCCTTCGTCGTGAAGAACGGCTCGAAGATGTGCGCCTGGATCTCCGCATCCATCCCGGTGCCCGTGTCGGTCACGGCGAGCATCACGTAGCGCCCCGGCGCCGCGCCCGGGTGGGCGCGCGCGTAGGCCTCGTCCAGCTCCACGTCGCCCGACTCGATCGTGAGCCGGCCTCCGTGGGGCATGGCATCCCGGGAGTTGACGGCGAGGTTCAGGATGACTTGCTCGAGCTGCCCCGGGTCCGCGCGCACCGCCCTCACCGAGGGCGCGAGGGCCAGCTCCAGTCTGACGTCCTCGCCGATGAGGCGCCGCAGCATCTTCTCGAGCGTCCGCACGACCTCGTTGACGTCCAGCACGCGGGTCTGGAGCACCTGCTTCCGGCTGAACGCCAGCAGCTGCCGCGTGAGCGCGCTCGCGCGCGCGGCGGCCGCCTTGATCTCCTCCACGTCCGGCCGCTTGGGGTCTTCGGGCCCGAGGTCCTCGAGGAGCAGCTCGGCGTACCCGGTGATGGCGGTGAGCACGTTGTTGAAGTCGTGCGCGACGCCGCCCGCGAGGCGGCCGACCGCCTCGAGGCGCTGCGCCTGCCGGAACTGCGCCTCGAGGGTGCGCTGCTGCGTCACGTCGGAGGCGGTGCCCTCGAAGTATTCGATCCCCGCGCCCGGCCCCTTGACCGTGTGCTCCCTGAGACGCACGACGAGACGCCCGCCGTCTTTCCGCTTCCACTCGACCTCGGCCTCCGCCTCGCCGCTCCGCGCGAGGGCCGCGACGATTTCCGCCCGCGCGGCGGGGTCGACGTAGACGTCCTGCGCGACGTCCAGCCGCAGCAGCTCCTCCGGCCAGCCGTAGCCGAGCATGCGGACCAGCGCCGGGTTGACGATGACGAACCGGCCCTCAGGCGTGGCCCGGAAGATGCCCACGGAGGCGTGCTCGATCAGGCCGCGGAAGTCCTCCTCGGAGCGCCGCAGCTCCCGCAGCGCCTGCTCCCGATCCGTGATGTCCTGCCCGATGCTCACGACGCCCGTCACGCGGCCGCCCGACTCGTGGAGCAGCGTGTTGCTCCATTCGATCTCGCGGAGCGCGCCCTGGCGGGTCCGGATCGGGTTGCGGAAGTGCGCCGGCGCCTCGCCCGTGGCCATCGCGGCGTCGAACACCGCGAGGGCCGGGCTCCCGGGCGGGAGGAACGTGGCGAGGTAGTCGGCCCCGAGCGCCTCCTCCCGCCGCCAGCCCGTCAGCGACAGGAAGTAGTCGTTGCAGTAGGTGATCCGCGCGTGCACGTCCAGCTCCAGCCCGATCAGCTGCATCCGGTCGAACACGCTGCGCAGCCGCTGCTCCGATTCCCGCAGCGCCTCCTCCTGGCGCCTCAGCTCCGTGACGTCCTCGACGGTCCCCTCGTATCCCTCCAGCCGGCCGCTCGCATCGCGGACCTCGCGGACGAGCAGCCGCACCCGGATCTGGCGGCCGTCCCGCCGCGTCCATCGGGTCTCGCCGGCCACCTCCGTCTCGTCGGCGAACCGGGCGACGACACGGCCCCGCTCGCCAGGATCGGCGTACACGTCGCGCCCGATCTCGAGGGCGCACACCTGCGCGGCCGTCTCGTAGCCGAGCATGTGCACGAGCGCGGGGTTGACGCTGATGAAGCGCCCCTCGGGCGTCGCGCGGTAGATCCCGAGGGGCGCGTGCTCCACCAGCCCGCGGAACTCGGCTTCCGAGCGGCGCAGCAGCTCCTCGGCCTGCCGCCGCTCGGTGATGTCGCGCGAGACGCCGAAGGTGCCGATGATGGCGCCCGACGCGTCGCGCAGCGGCATCTTGGTCGTCGAGACCCAGGCGTCCGGCCGGCCGGGCCAGGACTCCAGCTCCTCCTTGTTCACCATGGACTCGCCCGTGCGGACGATCCGCTGCTCGTCCTCGAACGCGGCGCGGGCATGCTCGGGCGCGAACAAGTCGAAGTCGGTCTTGCCCACCACCTCGGACGGATCCTGCAGGCCGCTGTGCTCCGCCATGGCACGGTTGGCCCGAAGGATGCGGCTGTCGCGGTCCTTGAAATAGATCGCGTCGGGCAGGGTCTCCAGGAGCGTCGTCATCAGGAACCGCTCCCAGCGCAGCGACGCCTCGGCCGCCCGCTCGTCGGTCACGTCGCGGCTGTGGACCACGAAACCGGCCACGGCCGGGTCGTGCAGCAGGTTGGTGACCACGGACTGGAAGGTCCGCCAGGAGCCGTCGGCGTGCCGGACGCGCACCTCCTCGCGGATCGCCGCGCCCTCGCGCCCCAGGGCGCGGCCCAGCGTCTCCTGCACGCGCGTCACGTCCTCGGGATGGAGCTGTTCGAACGCCACCTTGCCGACCAGCTGCTCCGGCGCATAGCCAAGCACCTGACGCGCCGTGGGGCTCAGATAGGTGATGCGGCCGTCCGCCGCCAGCACCATCACGAGATCGGTGCTCTGCTCGATCAGCGCGCGGAAGCGCTGCTCGCTGCGAAGCAGCAGCTCCCCGGTCCGGCGCAGCTCCTTCCGGTTGGCCGCCTCCCGCATCTCGCGCTCGATCGCCGGGCACAGGCGCGAGAGGTTGTCCTTGGTCACGAAGTCGTGCGCCCCGGCCTTGAGCGCGGCGACCGCCGTCTCCTCGCCCACCGTCCCGGAGACCATGATGAACGGCAGATCCCCGGCGAGCTGCCGCGTCAGCTCGAGCGCCTTCGTGCCGCTGAAGCGCGGCAGGCGGTAGTCCGAGACCACGACGTCCCACGTCCCGGCCTCGAAGGCGCGGCGCATCGCCGCCGCCGTCTCCACCCGCTCGACCTGGGGCGCATAGTCGTGCCGCCGCAGCTCGGCAAGCAGCAGGTCGGCGTCGTCCGCCGAATCCTCCACCAGGAGCACGCGCAGGGGGCGGGTCATCGGTTCAGTCCTGCGCGCGGGGCGCCGCGATGTTGAGCACCAGCCAGTACAACCCCAGCTGCCGCACGGCCTCGAGGAACTCCTCGAAGGCCACCGGCTTGCGCACGAAGCTGTTGGCGCCCTGCGCGTAGCTCGCCGCCAGGTCCCGCTCCTCGTTCGACGACGTCAGGACGACCACCGGCAGCAGCCGCGTCGCCGGGTTCGCACGGATGCGGTGCAGCACCTCGAGGCCGTCCACCTTCGGCAGCTTGAGATCGAGCAGGACCAGCTCCGGCATCCGCCGGCCGGCCGCGCCCGGCCCCATCAGCCGGTCGAGCGCCTGCGCGCCGTCACGCGCGATCACCACCTCGTTGACGATGTTGTTCTTCTGCAGCGCCCGGAGCGTCAGATCCACGTCGTCCGGGTTGTCCTCCACCAGGAGGATGCTCTTCCCCGTCTCCATGGTCCCCTGCCTCTAGCCCAGCGTGAAGGTGAACGTCGCTCCCCGGCCCACCGCCGCCTCCGCTTCGATCCGCCCGCCGTGGCGCAGCACGATCCGGTGCACGATGGCCAGCCCGATGCCCGTGCCCTCGAACTCCGCCGCACTGTGCAGCCGCTGGAAGGGACCGAACAGCTTGTCCGCGTACGCCATGTCGAACCCCGCGCCGTCGTCGCGCACGAACCACGCGGGCCGCCCGTGGATGGCTGCAGCGCCCATCTCGATTCGAGCCGATGCCCGGCCCGACGTGAACTTCCACGCGTTCGACAGCAGGTTCTCCAGCAGGAGGCGCAGCAGGTCCCGGTCACCCCTGGCCGTCAACCCCGGCGCGATCGCGACCTCGACCGTCCGCGCCGGCTCCCGCCGCCGCAGCTCCGCCACCACCTCGGCCGCGAGCGCGCTCAGGTCCGCCGGCTCCCGCTTCATCTCGGTGCGCGCCACACGCGAGAGCCGCAGCAGGTCGTCAATGAGCTGGCCCATGCGCTGCGTGGCCGCCTGCACCCGCGCCAGGTGACCGCGGCCGGTCTCGTCGAGAC
>Ga0335078_10005336_pt1 | contig 19012 bp, 19 predicted proteins | sample Lox_Sample_32_FD_206711 | JGI IMG/M metagenome (GOLD analysis project Ga0335078, IMG submission 206711) | Soil microbial communities from Loxahatchee National Wildlife Refuge, Florida, United States - Lox_Sample_3.2 | ecosystem: Environmental > Terrestrial > Soil > Wetlands | place: USA... | reverse complement strand
TGCGGTACCAGACTGGGCGCACCTCGCGAAGGAAGATACGCGCCGTCACAGGTCCGATGTGCTTGAACTCTTGGAGCTTGCGTGAAAGCTCGGCAGGGGTTTGAGCCTGTTTGAGCAAGGTGGTCAGGGTGCCGTAGTGACGCTTCAACTCCCCACAAACGTCAAGCAGTTTTGTCGCCGTGGAGAAATCATACCGGACGTAATGAGCGCGATCCAAGAGCGATACGAGCTTGTCCCATCCGGCCCGCAGGATTGCCGCAGGACTTGTGAGGTGCGCGTTGATAAGTTCGCGATAGGCCTGCTCCGCGATTTCCGTCTGGATCGGTTTGCCGAAAAGCAGGCAGGCCAGAAACCATTTGAACAGCTCTTTTTCATTCTTCGATTTGAGATCGATACCCAAGCGGCGCGCGTTAGATGTGTTCGTCGCCATTGGCGCTGTGTTTGGCCTCCCTTTGTGCCCGGCCTATTTAGAAGGATAGCCAACTGTTTGGGCCAAAATAATTCGTTGCTTCGCGCGCAGCGCCATAGCCTTTGACAACGCGGCCCTATCGATGCTACCGCGAACGACCGTAGCAAGGCCCTCTGAGGCACAAAACAAATAAACGTTCTCAGCGATGACTCCAACGTCTGCACCCAAATCCAGGTCGTCAGATGACGTCTTTGCGAGATCGGCGACGTAGACCAAGTTCACTGGCGCCTCGCCGACAAAAGACTGTATTCCGGTTTTCGCGCGGAGGTCTCTGGCCAGAAGCGCGTTCAACCGGTTTGCCTTGGCGTCGTAGATGTAGACGGCGTCTGCAGTGGTGAGGTAGATATCGATCTCCTGCTTGTTGGAAGCGGACGGCGCGGTGCGGCGACCGTCCGGGCGGTTAACCCCAAATGCCGACCAGAGCAGATTCGAGAGCGTCTGCAGCGAGAGTTTGTCAGGGCGGAAGTCCCGGGTCGACTTCCGGTCCTTCAGTACTTGCATCAAAGGCCGGCCTCCATCCGTTTGAGGCGCTGGGAGCTGAATATCTCCAACGCCTTGCGCGGCGGCGGTTATAGAAAACACGCAGACGAGAACCGACGCGGCGAGCTCTCGTTTGAGTGAAAAGACCGTTGTCATGAACAACCTTCCGTTCGCAGTTTGCATTTCCGACCTCAGTTCTGCCTGCAACGCAGTGGTCACCAACTTGCTGGAGTGAAAACGAAACCGCAGTGATCGGGATCACTGTGGCAGTCCTGCCGCTGTGGAAAAGTCTCCAGTGGGAGCGGACAAAAACCGTGTCGAAGGACAATCCAATCACAGCGACGCAACCCCGGCGGACGCTGGTTGATCTATTTGATGAGTTCTCCGAATCGCCAGTCGAATTCCTTCAATACGACGACGGATACCGCCGATGGAATTATACGTCTGCGCAAGTGGGTCTTGCCGCGCGCCATTTCGCCGCGCGATTGTCTGAACAGAACATCCATAAAGGTGACAAAGTCGTTATCTGGTCGGAAAATCGCCCCGAATGGGTCGTCGCGTTTTGGGGCTGTGTCCTCGCAGGGGTGATCGTCGTGCCGATTGACTACCGCGCGTCGTTTGCTTTTCTGCGCCGCGTTCAAAACATCGTTGATGCGCGCATGGTTCTTATCGGAGAGGAAGTTCATCTGCCCGCCGTGGAATCCCTGGGGCACGTTCATCGTCTCCGTGATCTTGAATGGACCGCTGCAAGGTGTGCGATTCCATCTGTGTGCATCGACAAAGACGATCTCGTCGAGATTGTGTTCACATCGGGCGCCACCGGCGAGCCAAAGGGAGTTCTGATCACGCACCGCAACATTCTGGCCGACATTGCCTCCCCCGAACGGACCATTCGCACCTATCGCAAACGGCTCCTGCCTTTTCTGCCACTGCGTTTCCTGGGCTTGATTCCATTGAGCCACATGTTCGGTCAAGTTATCACCATGTTCCTCGTACCGCTCATTCCGGGAACTGCGATTTTCATGCGTGGGTACAGTCCAAATGAAATCATGCGACAGATCCGCTCCCGGAATGTTTCTGTGGTCGTCGCGGTGCCGAAAATCCTCGCCGTGCTGCAGAAGCAGACCCTTTTCCAATACCCGGAAACTAAAAAGCTTCCGGCAGCAACACGCCATTGGATTTTTCGCTGGTGGCGATTTCGGCGGTTGCACTGGAGGATGGGATGGAAGTTCTGGGCATTCATTGTCGGGGGAGCGCCGCTCGATAAGGGGCTAGAGGACTTTTGGCTGCGCGTCGGATTCGCGGTCATTCAGGGATACGGGCTTACGGAAACGGCGCCAATCGTGACATTCAACAATCCTTTCGACACCAAAGAAGGCACTGTGGGCAAGCCGGTTGAGGGCGTTGATATAAAGATCACAGCGGACGGCGAGATTCTCGTCCGCGGCGAGAGTGTTACGCCCGGTTACTATCAAAGCCGCGCGGATACGGACACCGCCTTCGAGGAGGGATGGTTTCACACCGGCGACATCGGCACGCTTGATAAGGCCGGTAATCTGACGATTCTGGGACGCAAGAAGGAAATGATTGTCACAGCGGAGGGACTAAATGTCTTCCCCGAGGATGTCGAGAATGTCCTTAATCGGCTACCTGGTGTGCGGGAATCTGGAGTGGTAGGCAAAGACCGCGTGCATGCAGTTTTAGTCCTCGAAGACACGACTGACCCGAACGAAATCATCCGCCAGGCTAACGTGCAACTGGAGGGTCATCAGAAAATCCAAAGTTTCTCGGTCTGGCCAGGCGACCGGCTACCCCGAACGGAAGGCACGCAGAAGATCAAACATCTTGAAATCCAAGCTTGGGTGGAAAGCGGCGCACCGAAGATGCCAGCCAGCGGTCAAGGCGGAGTCATGGAGCTCCTCCAACGATATGCACCGCACCGGACTATAACCTCGGCGACTACGCTGGATGAACTCGGTTTGAGTTCGCTCGATCGTGTGGAGCTCCTGGTTGACTTGGAGCAACAATTTGATACCAGCATCGATGAATCGTTGCTGACGGGAGCGCAAACCGTCTCGGCGCTGGCTGGAATCAGCGCACCACCGAGGCGTTCAGAACTTCCAAGGTGGAGCCGTCGCCGGCTTGCGAGGGCTGTGCGGAATGTGGCACTGATCGCGCTCTGGCTTCCACTTACGCGGATGTTTGCCCATGCTCAAGTCGCAGGCCTGGAGCATTTGGCGTCATTGCAAGCTCCCATCATCTTTGTCTCAAATCACCAGAGCCACCTGGATACGCCTCTGATCCTGTCTGTTTTGCCCCGCCGTTTTCGACACCGCACAGCCGTTGCCATGTGGAAGGAATATTTCGACGCCCACTTCTGGCCGGAACGGCACACGCGATTCGAATGGTCTCGCGAAAGCCTGATTTATGGGCTGGTCGTGCTGTTCTTTAATGCGTTTCCGCTTCCCCAGACCGAAATCGGGGCTCGGGAGTCTTTGAGGTATCTCGGAGACCTGGTCAGCGACGAGTGGTCGATTTTGTACTTTCCGGAAGGCGAGCGTACGGAAGCCGGGGAAATCCACACTTTCCAGCCTGGTATCGGTCTGATTGCCAGTCGCTTGGGAGTTCCTATTGTGCCTATTCGGTTGCGGGGCGTCGAGAAAGTGCTCCACAGGCACGCACACTGGCCGCAACCAGGACGCGTCGAGGTTGTGTTCGGCTCTGCATTGCAGCTCCGGGGTGAAGATTACTCCGCCATTGCAAAGAGAATTGAGGACGCTGTCAGAGGACTATAAGTGAAACCCAGAGAAGTCGTTAAGATTTCAGCCCTCGCGGAACTGTGATCGAGATCACTGACTGGGCAGGCCCGTGATCGTAATAAAAGCCGTGCGGCAATCCCGCGAAGCAAATCTAAAGGAGGTCAAGCTATGCCGGCCACCCGAACCGTTTTGGCAAAAGATGTATCCCAGGAAAATCGAGAAGATCATCCGGTCGTGCAGCACTTGCAGCGGCAGGTCGCCAATGCGATGGTGCTCTACGCTAACTACAAACATTATCACTGGCAGACGTTTGGGCCCTTGTTCAGAGACTTGCACTTGATGTTCGACGAGTTTGCCAAAGATGTGCTGGATACGGCCGATGAGTTCGCCGAACGAGTACGCATGATCGGACAGGATGTACAAAACGTCCAGTTGCGGCAGATGCAGGATGCTGCCAGTGTCCAGTCGGCATCCGCCAATCAGTCCATGCGCGAGGCGATCGAGGAGGCAGATGCGAATTTGCTTGTGGTCATCAAAGAAATGCGAGCGGCAGTCAATGCCGCCGACGAGAACAATGATCCTGGCACTGTCGATCTGTTTTCGAGAGTTGTTCAGATTCACGAAAAGCACGAATGGTTTGTGCGTGACATTCTGAAAAAGAAGGACGGTTTGGTGGCCTAAGCCCCGCTCGAATGTCATCCAAAACCGCTACCGATCCTTGTCATTAACAGTTCGGTGCGGGAGTTCTCCCGGGCCGCACATACGGGGAGAGCGGTCCTACCTCAATCAACAAGAGCGCCCCCTTGGCCTTTTTCTCAGTCTCATGCGCGCCGCGTTGATAACAATTCGGACGAGCCAGGTCGACATCTGAGATCGCCCCTCGAATTGAGGCAGATGGCAAAAAGCAGACACAAGCGCATCCTGAACCGTATCCTCAATATCCTCTTGATTGCCAAGCCGACCAAATGCTGTGCGGTAGAGAAGAGATGTGCCGTCCGCTCCAACTCCTCTGAGCTGCTTCTAACCTGAATCTCGCTTTCTTTCGGCGAAACAGGCGTTTGTGATCGGGGTGTGTGGCTGGCTCGAGCAACATCATGTCGATGCTCCTCTGGCCAAATCGGTTAACTGCATTTGTGAATTCACTCCCGTCACGGCGACAAACTAATCCACGTGATTTGCCTTGACTGTGATTTCAATCACAGCTTCCCCACATCGATGCGCGTAGAAAGTAGACATTGACCGGTTCGTGATGCGGTCGATTAGTGCGGAGGAGAGCAAATATGCTCGTTAAAGAGATCATGTCGAGGGATCTGGTTTGGTGTACGCCGTCGGATACAGCGCAGACTGCTGCGAAGCTCATGAAGGATCGAGGAGTGGGGGCTTTGCCGGTTGTCTCGGATGGTATAAACAAAAAACTCGAAGGCATCGTGACGGATCGTGATCTGTGCTGCACTATCGTTGCGGGGGCACAGCTTGCCGAGGCTACTCGCGTGGCGGACGTGATGACGAGTGACCCAGTTACGTGCGCGCCGGAGAATACGATGGAAGATTGCGAAAGGCTGATGCAGAAGCATCAGGTTCGGAGGATTCCAGCCATAGACGCCCAAGGACGCTGCGTTGGAATCGTGGCACAAGCCGACATCGCACTGCATGCCCCGGCGGGTCTGGTCGCAAAGACTCTGGCAGAAATCTCCAAATCCCTGAGACCGGCGCGCGAAGCGCGGGCTGCAGTCTGACCACAAAAGGTTTCTGCTCCGGCATCGATCCCGGTGGAACGAAGGTGTCAGTGTATCGAGAAGAGGAAGAAATGTTTTTTGAAAATCGCGTGGATGCTGGCGAAAAGCTCGCCAGCCGACTGGGTGCGTATGCCGACCGTAAAGACGTAATTGTGCTTGGTATCCCGCGTGGGGGTGTGCCAGTTGCATTCGAGGTAGCCGCCGCGCTAGGTGCGCTGTTAGACGTTTTCGTATCGCGCAAACTGGGTGTACCGGGCCAGGAGGAATTAGCCTTCGGGGCAATTGCTAGCGGTGGGGTACGCATTCTCGATCGGGAACTCATCGAGGCGGTAGGAATTAGGCATGCAGAAGTCGAACGAATCACAGCCAATGTTCGAAAGGAATTGGAACGGCGCGAAAAGCTCTACAGAGGCAGTCGGCAACCCCTGGTCGTACAGGGGAAAACAGTAATTCTGGTGGACGACGGCATTGCCACAGGTTCGAGTATGCGCGCGGCGATCGAGGGTCTGCGGCAGATGAAACCGGCACGTGTGGTAGTCGCTGTTCCTGTGGCACCGCTTGATACGTGCAACCAGCTGAGATCCAAGGTGGATGAACTGATCTGTCCATATCAGCCCGAGACCTTCTATGCCATCGGACAGTTTTACGATGACTTCCGTCAGGTTAGCGATGAAGAAGTTACCGAATTGCTGCGGCGAGCCGCTCGACCCGCTGAATCTCCAGCGTCTCCTTCGGCACCTGTTACCGATATCGTGGAAGAGGCGTCGCTAGAGTCTTTCCCAGCGAGTGATGCGCCGGGCTGGACTCAAACGCAGAAGGAGAGTGCCATGATCCCAGACAGAAAATCTAAAACGAATGGAATAGAAGTCGAAATTGGAATGGACGCTGGCAGGGTCGTCTTAGAAGGCATTCTAGAACTTCCGCAAGATACCCGTGGAGTGGTTCTTTTTGCGCACGGCAGCGGAAGCGGTCGGCACAGCCCACGTAACCAGTACGTAGCGCGAACGCTGCGATCGGCAGGAATCGGCACGCTGCTCTTTGACCTACTGACGCGTGAAGAAGAGCTGAAAGACCAAGTTACCGCTGAGCTCCGGTTCGATATTCCCTTCCTGGCGAACCGGCTGAAGGACGCCACGCGCTGGTTGATGCTGCGCCCGGAGATGAAAGGGATGCGGCTGGGATACTTCGGAGCCAGCACGGGGGCAGCGGCGGCTTTGGTAGCTGCGGCAGAATTGCCAAACATGGTCGAGGCGATCGTGTCACGAGGAGGGAGGCCAGACTTGGCTGGCAAAGCGTTACCCGCTGTCGCGGCCCCCACCTTGCTAATCGTGGGAGGAGACGACGAACCGGTGATCGGAATGAATCAAGACGCGCTGGCGGAGCTCCGCTGCGAGAAGAAATTGGTGATCGTTCCAGGCGCGACGCACCTGTTCGAAGAGCCGGGCACACTGGAAGAGGTGGCGCGGCTGGCAGCGGAGTGGTTCACCCAATATCTCGTGCAGCCGAGCCACGCTCGAGCGCAGGCTGCGAAGGGCCGTGAATAGTGGGTGCCGCCTTTCGAATAGAGAGCTACATCGGCTTTGGCGGGATGGGAGCACTACTCCCATGGCGCCGATATTGGGGTCCGCGGCTTCGGATGTTCTGTCGAAGAAGCATTTGAGCAGGCCGCAATTGCGCTCACCGCAGTCGTGGCCGACTTTTCCAACGTCCGACCATCAGTCCAGATTGAAATCCATTGAGAAGCTCCGGACCACGAGATCCTGTTTGTGAGTTGGCTCAACGCCACCGTTTACGAAATGGCAGTGCGGAACATGCTGTTCAGAAACTACACGGTTGTCCTCTCGGGGCTTTCGCTCAGTGGGACGCTGGTTGGCGAGACGATCGATCCAGAGCGTCATGAACCAGCCGTCGAGGTCAAAGGGGCTACGGTTACCGACCTCAAGGTTGAATGCGACCTCGAAGGGCGTTGGCGCGCGCAATGCATTGTCGATGTATGAGTCGGGTGAAGGATGCTCATGGATCCCCAACTGCTCTCCCGAAAATCTGAATACGAATGGTGGATCGAACCCACTGGAGAGATGCGCGTTCCCGGCAGTCTCTATTCCAGCAGTTCGTTGGTTGAGGGCATGGATGACAAGGTACGAGAGCAGCTGGCTAACGTGGCAACTCTGCCATGAATCCAGAGAGCAGCATATGCGATGCCCGACGCACATTGGGGCTATGGCTTCCCGACCGGCGGCGTCGCAGCTTTTGATCCTGCGGAGGGGGGTGTGATTTCGGCAGGAGGTGTGGGTTTCGATATCTCTTGTGCAGTGCGTGCGCTCCGTACCACGCTGAAGGCAAACCAGGTCGAACCCATGAAGGCCGATCTCGCTGAGGCATTGTTTGCAGAGGTTCCGGCTGGAGTCGGCAGTAGGGGCCTGATCTCTCTCGGCGAACTAGAGATGGATCAGATGCTCTGTGGCGGCGCCCGATGGGCTGTTGCTCGTGGCTACGGTGACGAAGCCGATCTGGAGCGCATCGAGGAAGGCGGATGCGCATCTGACGCGAGACCCGAATTTGTTTCTCACGAAGCTAAAAACCGCCAGGCGCGTGAGATGGGCATACTGGGGTCCCGCAACCATTATCTGGAAGTCCAACGAGTAGCTCAGATCTTCGATGGGGCTACTGCCGCAGCGTTCGGGCTCCAGCAGGATGAAGTCGTTGTGAGTATTCATTGCGGCTCTCGTGGGCTCGGTCATCAGATTGGCACTGACTACCTTAAGACCATGGTAATCGAAGGATATCGCCCAATTCCGGACCGCGAACTGGCGTGTGCGCCCATTCATTCGGAGTTGGGACAACATTACATTGGTGCAATGCGCGCTGGTATTAACTGCGCCTTGGCCAGCCGTGAAATCATCACTCATTTGGTGCGAAGGGCGTTCAGTAGAATCATTCCGGAGGCCAAGCTCACATTGCTGTACGACGTTTCGCACAACACCTGCAAGATCGAGAATCACGTTGTCGATGGGCATAGCCGAACGTTATTTGTCCACCGCAAGGGCGCGACCCGCAGTTTTGGGCCCGGTCATCCAGATTTGCCGTCTGCGCTTCGTGATATTGGCCAGCCAGTCTTGATCGGCGGAACAATGGGAACCGAATCTTATGTACTGGTAGGCACCGAAGAGGGTGAAAAGCTCGCATTCGTCTGCGTGTCATGGTGCTGGCCGCTCGATGAGCCGAACGCAAGCGATCAAGCACTGGCGCGGCCGGCAATTGGTGGATGAATTACGCGAGCGGGGAGTGCTGATCCGGACGCGATCCTATCGCGGAGTCGCCGAAGAAGCACCCCGGGCTTACAAAGATGTCCACGCCGTTGCAGAAGCGGCCGACTGCGCGCAGCTGGTGCCTCGCGTGGCCCGCCTCGTTCCAATCGTTTGCGTTAAAGGTTGAGTTCGCGCTTGTGCTGCTGCGTCGCGATAGCGCACCTCCCGCGCGGCCTGCTTGAAGCAGAAGGGGGCGACGCCCCGAAGGTGCGCGTCACAGTCCGCTTGGCTCGATCCGACAACTGCCGCATGAAGTGCAGACTACTTCCGCGTTTGTGCCTTCGCGATGTAGTCGACGAACCCGTCAAGGGTCGCAAGTTGAGGATAGTCGGCCTCCGGGATATCGATGTTGAATTGTTTGTGTACTGCGATCACAAAGTTCAACAAGTCCATCGAATCGATGTCCAGCTGATCGCGGAGCCGCAGATGCGGCTTGATACGTGAGAGATCAGCCTCCGGCGCTATTTGCGCTAGAGCGCGAAGGATCCCGTCTCGGATTTCATCTCTCGTCATAACCGGCTCGGCTCTTGGAGAAGCCGCTCGATGGCAGCCAAAAAGAGGCCGCCCCGGTGTCCGTCACTCACGCGGTGATCACCCGAAAGCGTTGCAGTGACGGCTGACCGAACAGTGATCTGCCCTTCCGATGCCCAAGGCCGGTCCACAATTTTTCCAAAGCCAACCAGAGCAACTTGTGGCGGGTAAATCACGCCAAAGACGGCTTCCACTCCTTGTTCGCCTAGGCTGGTGACCGTGATTGTCGGATCGCTCAATTCCGAACTGCGCAGCGAACCGGCGCGGGCACGTTGAACCAGATCGCGAAAGCTTTTCATCAGCTCGCCGAGGCTTTGCTGGTCCGTTTTGTGGAGCGCCGGCGCAACGAGACCCCCGCCCCGGAGGGAAATCGCCACTCCTACGTGGATGTCGGGCTTGGGCACCGCGTTCCCACCAACAAACAGGCCGTTCAATTCCGGGAATTCGCGCAGGGCCAAGGCAACGGCTTTAACAAGGAGCACGCCATACACAAGCCGATCTTCCACAGAATGCTTCAGATTTTCGCTTGCAAGCCATGCCAACGCGCGGCTCATGTCGATCGTCGTGCTCAGATAGTAGTGAGGAATTTCACGCTTGGAGCGCGCCATCGCGGCGCCAATGACTTGCCGCATCCGCGCTGCGCGATCCAGCTCTTCCGGCGGCGCGGCCTTGGCCGCCTGCGCTTGAGCCGCGCGTTGAACATCTTCCAAGGTGATGCGCCCTCCGGGGCCCGTTCCAGAAACGGAAGCCGGATCGACACCGAGATCAGCCGCGAGTTTCTTCGCGACAGGCGAAATATGAATGCGGGCCATTCCTGGGGCAGTCGGAGGCGCGACAGCTCGCACAGGAACGCGTGGTGGGGGCGCAGCCTCCGGGGAAAGCGCGGGGACCTCGGGGATCTCGGCATGAGCAGGCTTGCCTTCTTCGCGGATGATAGCCATGATTGTGCCGACGGGAACCTTCTGTCCAGGTTGGATCAGAACTTTCTCGATCACCCCAGTCGAGAAGACCTCAACTTCTATATCAGCCTTTTCGGTCTCAACGTCCGCGATGATGTCTCCGCGCTGTACACGGTCGCCGACGTTTTTTCGCCACTGTATGAGTTTCCCGGCGCTCATGTCCGCCCCGAGTTGCGGCATCACGAATTCAGCCATGGCGGGGAACAAGCTCCTGTGCGGCAGCAACAATTTGATCTGCCTGAGGGAGCGTCGCTTCCTCGAGGTGCTTCGCATAAGGCATGGGCACCTCGGCGCTGCATACACGGGCGATAGGCGCATCCAGTTCGTCAAATGCATTCTCCATGATTTGGGCGCTGATTTCGGCTGAGAAACTTCCCGTGCGCCAGGCTTCGTCAATCACCACTGCACGATGTGTTTTTGCAACGGAGTTCACAACAGTATGTATATCCAGCGGGCGAAGACAGCGCAGATCGATTACGTCCGCCTGAACACCCTCGTCTGCTAAACGAGCGGCAGCTTGCATCGTTTTTCCCAACGTTCCGCCATAAGTAATCAAGCTAACATCGCTGCCAGTGCGGACCATGGCCGCATGCGTGACGTCGAATGACTGCGCCGCGTCATCGACGTCACCTTCCAGCGGGTACAAGGTTGCGTGTTCGAAAATGAAGACCGGATCGGCTTCGCGAAGAGCCGCGAGCACCATTCCGTATGCGTCCGCAACAGTCGCTGGCGTCAAAACCTTGATTCCAGGAATGTGCGCGTACCAGCCCTCGAGGCTATGTGAATGTTGCGCAGCCATCTGCCGCCCGCCGCCCGTAGCGACGCGGCAAACCAGGGGCACGCTCAGTTGTCCTCCCGACATGTGGCGGAGAGTCGCCGCATTGTTGAGAATCTGGTCCATAGCCAGCATGCTGAAGTTAATGGTCATGATTTCGACGATCGGGCGCATTCCGCCCAGCGCCGCTCCGATGCCGGCACCCACAAATGCGGACTCCGAGAGCGGCGCATCTCGAACGCGTTCCGGTCCAAATTCGGCAAGAAGGCCGTGACTCACGGCAAAGGCTCCTCCGTAGCGGCCGACATCCTCCCCCATCAGGAAGACGCGCGGATCGTCTTTAAGGGCCTTCCGCATCGCCGCCCGAAGTGCCTCGCGATAGGTCATTTTCGTCATTTCTCGGTTCGCCTCTCGACATCCTTGAGAAGGTCTTCGACGGGCTCTCGCGGACTCGCCTCGGCAAATCGAACCGCGTCTTCGATTTCGAGGCCAACTTCCGATTCGATCCCCGCGATGTCGGAATCCGACAGCAGTCCCTGTTCCTTGAGCTTGTTTTCAAAAAGCGGGATCGGGTCGCGCTTCTTCCAGCTTTCAATCTCTTCCTTGGTGCGATACAGGTCGGGATCTGACATCGAGTGGGCACGAAAGCGGTAGGTGCGGAGCTCGAGCAAGTAGGGACCATCCCCCTTGCGCACGAAGTTCGCAGCCTCTTGCGTGGCAGCCTCAACTGCTAGAACGTCCATTCCGTCCACGGCGCTCGAAGGCATCCCGTAGGCACCAGCTTTCCGGCTAATGTCGGTTTGAGCCTCGTGACGCTCGAGAGCTGTGCCCATCGCGTAAAGGTTGTTCTCGCAAAGAAACAGGACGGGAAGCTTCCACAATGCCGCGAGGTTCAGGGACTCGTGGAATTCGCCTTCGGCAACCGCACCATCGCCGAAATAGCATCCCGTTATGGCCCGCCGGTTCTGCATCTTGTCGGCGAGGGCTAGCCCCACAGCGACGGGCATTCCGCCTCCAACGATGGCGTAGCCGCCATAGAATCGGCGGCTTACATCAAAAAAGTGCATGGAGCCGCCGTGGCCATGACTACAGCCCGTGGCTTTGCCATACATCTCGGCCATCAACACCCTGGCGGGCATACCCCTTGCGAGCGCGTGGCCATGCTCACGATAGGTCGCGACAATGGAGTCTTCCGGAGTAAAGGCTTGCATGGCCCCAACGCCGGTGGCCTCCTCGCCAATGTAGAGGTGCAGAAAGCCATGAATCTTCTGCAGACTGTACATCTCTGCCGCTTTTTCTTCGAAGCGACGGATGCGAAGCATCTCGCGAAGCAGAAAAAGCGAATGCTCTCGCTGGGCGACAGGCCGTTCCGAAATGTCAGGCGTGGCCATTTAATCAGCCTCAAGTGTTGAAGTGTCCCCTTCCGGAAGTCCCAGCTCTCTCGCTTTGAGGAGCCGGCGCATGATTTTGCCACTGCGCGTCCGGGGCACAGACTCGACGAACTCGATCTCTTTGGGGGCAACGACAGCTCCCAGCCTTGTGCGTGCAAATGCCATCAATTCGCGACGCAAATCCTCGCTAGCCTCGTAGCCCTTGCGGAGCACCACAAACGCTTTCACTACCTCCAAAGCCATGGGATCCGGCTTGCCGATAACGCCGGATTCGGCGACGGCTTTGTGTTCCATCAAGACACTTTCCACCTCGAAGGGCCCAATCAAGTGACCCGAGGTCTTGATCACGTCATCCTTGCGACCGATGAACCAGAAGTAGCCGTCTTCGTCTCGTCTGGCTAAGTCCCCGGTCAGGTAGAAGCCGCCGGAAAAACATTTCTTGTAGCGCTCGGGTTCCTCCCAGTACGCACGAAACATTGACGGCCATCCGGGACGGAGCGCCAATTCCCCCTGCACACCAGGCGCTCGAATCTCTTCGACCGAGCCGTCCTTTTTTTGCTCGACGATCACTGCGTCAATGCCGGGTAACGGGCGGCCCATCGATCCGGGCCGAATGTCCATGGACGCGAAGTTCGCGATCATGATGCCGCCGGTTTCCGTCTGCCACCAATTGTCGTGAAACGGAAGCCCAAAAGTCTCCTTGCTCCAGACAACCGCTTCCGGATTTAGAGGCTCACCCACGCTTGCAAGAAAGCGTAGCGATCGCAGGTCATGTTTGCGCACGACTTCCGCGCCTACTTTCATCATCATGCGTATGGCAGTCGGCGCGGAGTACCAGATGGTGACCTTCTGAGACTGAAGGATTCCGTACCATCGCTCAGCGTCAAAATCGGCTTCGTCGATGATGCTGGTGATGCCGCTCGTCAGCGGCGCAATAATGCCATACGAAGTCCCGGTTACCCAGCCCGGATCCGCAGTGCACCAGAAAATGTCCTCGGGATGAAAATCGAGTGCCAGCTTGCCAGTAATGTGATGAGCGATGACCGCTCCGTGCACGTGAACAGCTCCCTTCGGCGTTCCTGTCGTTCCGCTGGTGAAATGCAGCAACGCCAAGTCTTCGGGGGAAGTCGCCTCGATGCAGTATGAATCTGGAGCCTCCTGCATCGAGCGATATAGGTCAACCGTCTCCGGTACATTCGTTGGTTGGCGGTCGTCTCCGACCAAGAGAATGTGTTCAAGAAACGGCAGCGATCGGCGCAGTGACTTTACTTTTCGCTCGTACAGCGATTCGGTGGTGAGAAGAACTTTGGCTTTGCCAATTGTGAGGCGCGCCCGAATCGGCTCGGGACCGAACGCTGAGAACAGCGGGCAGAAGACGGCTCGATGTTTCAAGGTCCCCAGGGCGGCCACATAAAGTTCTGGAATGCGGCCTGCGAGGACATAGACGCGATTGCCCTTCGTTACGCCGAGCCTTTGTAGTACGTTCGCAAATCGGTTGCTAAGTTCGTCGAGTTTGCCGTACGTGTAATCCAGGATTTCACCGTTCTTGCCCAGCCATCTGATCGCGAGATGATCGCGTCTAGAGCCACTTGCGTGCCGATTAACGGCTTCGTAAGCAATGTTTAAGCCCCCCCCGTTCGGAAGGCCGTCCAGCTCGGCACGAGCTTGCTCCCACGAGAACGTACGCCGAGCGTCATCGTAAGCGGGGAGGTTTGGAGCGACATTCCAGTCGCGCGCCGTCTTCACTATGATTGGCCAAGCCATTTGTTTCTTCACCGTGCTCTTCGCAATATCGACTTAAGGCCTTCTTTCGAAGTCTTTTTCCCGTATTTACGCTACCGGACGGCCTTCTTGGCGGCTGTGTCGCGCGTCACAGCAGCGATGCTAATCGGAAGCCGCAGGTCCGTTAGCTCACCACACTCGGGGATCACTCGGTTGGCGGGGACAAAATTACATCTTCCATAGTGTCGACGCCTCGTTACTTCAATGGGAATCTAGCACGGACTGGAGGGGAAAAGACGGGCGCATCAGTTGGCACCATCTGGAGCGGAATCGGGAACGCACCTCGTTCAACCCCCCGCAGCGCTAATACTTCTGCGATTTCGGCCGTATTTGCGAAGCCATTGCCGGAACCGCACACCGATGTAGCTTCGCGTAACCTTGCCGGTCTTTATCATCTGCTCCATTACACGGCTCATGTCGATGGGGAGAGCGAATCCAATGGCCTGTGATCGTGGTCACGGCAAGAAGGGTCGTCGTGACGCATCCTGCGTCTAGAAAAAGCGGAGGGCGTCATGAAAGCAAGCACGTATTGCATTTTTCAGATCCTCTCCGGCGGAGACTGCCGCTGTATCGAGGAGATCGCAACTGTCGAAGAGGCGCGGGAGCGGCTGCTGTTTCTGGAAGCTATTCATCCGGGCGATTATGTCGCCATTAACAGCGACAGCGGCAAGCTCATTCGCTGCGCCAGTCGTAGTCAGTATGTGTGCTGAGCGGATGAGACGCTATTACCAGAATGGACCTGCACGAGCAAAGGAGAATCGCATGAAGGTTCGCGATGTAATTCGAAAACACCGCCCTTTTGCAGGCCCGAAACGAACCTTTGGAGGCAGAAACGGGCAAGCCGAATAGCCGGGAGGCAAGCATCTTGGGAGCAGACCATGGACTCACGCAAACAGAACGCGCTCGATTATCACCGCACAGGCCGCAAAGGCAAGATCGAGGTAATTCCGACCAGGCCCTGCCGTACCCAGGAAGACCTGAGCCTCGCCTATACGCCCGGAGTGGCGGAACCCTGCCGCGAAATCGCCAAATCTCCCGACCTTAGTTATGAGTACACCGCGCGTGGAAATCTCGTTGCCATCGTTTCCAACGGAACCCGTGTTCTAGGCTTGGGAAACATCGGGGCGTTGGCGGGAAAGCCCGTCATGGAAGGAAAGGCGGTGCTTTTCAAGCGCTTCGCCGACGTGGACGTCTTTGATTTGGAAATCAATACCCAGAAACCAGAAGAGGTCATTCAATTCTGCCAGCTTCTGGAGACCGCGGTGGGAGCCATCAATCTCGAGGATATCAAGACGCCGGATTGTTTCTTCATCGAAGAGACGTTGCGGAAAACCATGTCGATTCCCGTGATGCATGACGACCAACACGGAACCGCCATCGTGTCGGGTGCCGCATTGCTGGGCGCTTTGGAGGTTGTGGGTAAGCGCATTGACCGCGTGCAAGTTGTATTTGTGGGCGCCGGAGCGGCGGGGATCGCGTGCGCCAATCATTATCTGCGATTGGGCGTGGACCCCGCGCGAATGCTCGTCGCCGATAGCAGGGGCGTGATCTACGCTGGCCGTGCCGAGGGCATGAATCCTTACAAGGCGAAATTGGCACGAGAAACCGAATGCCGAACTCTCGCCGAGGCGCTGAGGGGAGCCGACGTGCTGGTCGGGCTATCAGCTAAAGGCGTCGTGACACAAGATATGCTGAAAGTTATGGGGCCGCATCCAATCGTATTTGCGCTGGCAAATCCTGACCCGGAAATTATGCCCGAGGAGGCGCGCTGCGCGCGGAGCGACGTCATTATCGCCACGGGGCGGTCCGACCAGCCTAATCAGGTCAACAACGTGTTGGGGTTCCCCTTCGTCTTCCGGGGTGCGCTGGACGTCCGCGCCAGCGCGATCAACGAAGAGATGAAACTCGCAGCGACCCATGCGCTGGCCGAACTTGCCAAAGAGAAAGTGCCCGCTTCGGTCTGCCAGGCCTATCGCGTGAATGAACTTCAGTTTGGCCGTGACTATATCCTGCCAAAGCCGTTCGATCCGCGTGCATTGATCTGGGTGGCCTCCGCGGTTGCGCAAGCTGCCACGGAATCCGGTGTGGCCCGAAAGGCGGTCGATCTTGTGCAGTACGGCCTGCAGTTGGAGGAATTGGGAGAGCGGCTTGCGCGCGCCAGTTCCATTTCGCGAGAGGATTCTGGGACGTCGGCTGTCGCGAGTGCGGTCCATGTATAGACCTGTGAATAATGTGTTGAAAATTATGCGAGCGCGGCAATCAGCGACGACAGCCATTCTATGCGAACCGCACGAAGCAGGACATCGCAAGCTTGCTCCCTGGCATCGCCGTTGCGGCAGTTCTCTGTCGAATTGTCCTTGGCTTGAACACTCCCTATTTCATCGATATGTGCGGTTGCTTCCTGCATAGTTACGTGCAAAGGTTGAGTTCCGCGGCTGGCGCTGCTGCGTCGCAGTCGCGCGCCACTGGCGTGCTTTCCGGAAATGATTACCCTACGGAATCGCGTCGCGGCGTCAAGCTCGTTTCTCTCGTGAGCCTAAAATAGTCTAGTGGCTGTCACTGTGCCGTATAGCCTCCGTCGATTACGAGCTCGGTACCAGTGACAAATTTCGCCTCTTCCGAAGCAAGATAGACAATTCCCCAAGCAATGTCGTTTGGCTCGCCGATATGCCCTAATGGATGCTTTGTGTCGATCGCTTTGCGGAATTCTTTAACGCCGAGATCTGATTGCTTAGCCACATTCTCTACCATTGGCGTCCAAATGAACCCCGGATGTACGGAATTTACACGGATGTTATCCGCCGCGTAGAGCAATGCGTCGTTCTTGGTCATCAGTCGGACTGCACCTTTGGAAGCGTGGTACGGCGGAAAATCGCCTGCCCCAACGAGTCCATAAATCGATGACAGGTTGATGATGCTGCCGCGGCGCCCGGCCTTCATATAGGGAATGACGTGCTTCGTGCAGAAGAATACTCCTTTCACATTCACCGCCATCAGCCTGTCCCACTCCTGTTCGCTCACTTCGTGAGTAGGTTTGTTCGTCCCCGACATGCCGGCGTTGTTCACCAGCACATCGATTTTTCCAAATCTCTTGTGAATTTTGCCTAAGACTTCTTTGACGTCGCCCTCTTTCGCTACGTCCAAGTGCCAGTATTCCGCGACGCCGCCTGAGGCATTAATCTCTCTAACGAGTTGGGTTCCTTCACTGTCAAGAATATCGGTCACAGCGACAATCGCTTTCTCTCGCGCAAACAAAAGGGAGGTTGCCCGGCCGATCCCTAACGCTCCACCTGTCACGACACCAACTAAATCCTTCAGTCTGTCCATTCGGGTCTCCGATCCAATGCTTCCGTGTTCTCAATTTCACTCAGTAGGACTGATTTCGCAATTTTCCATGTGGGACAAAGCTACGAGCAATCACGTCGACGAATCATTGAAGGCAAGAGATGATCTACGGAGGCAGCGGCCGGTTGCAAAGTGCTTCCGACAGTAGCGCGCCGGTGCGTCGAAAATCTCAAGGCGCATTCAGGCTTCGTACCTAGCTGCCATCTCGTGCCGAAAAACGGTGCCCGCCTCCGGGTTTCTTCGTTTTGAAGTTACCCCTCGGAATCTCTGTGCTTCCTCGCGCTACCGAGTAGCCTTGGAAATCCCTGTCGCGGTGCCGTCTCTCAACATGTCTTTTGTAAGCCAATGTGGAAAATCGGAGCAGTGACGCCGGTATCGATCATGTCGTCGACGATCACTACCTTCGCCCCAACTCTGCCGATCGGGCCCGAGTGCACAATTCCTTCCTTGGTCCTTCTCTTTTCGAAGTAGGGGATCTCACGGCCCTGCATTCCCGCGGCTTTCATAACAGCTTCGCAGCGGGCGACAGAGCCCTCGATGCTTGCGTGCAACTCCCGGTTTGCGTAGCGATTCACTGCAAATCGCCCCACTTGAAGAGGGGCAGCTTCTCGCAATTCTCTCGCGATATTCTCGTAACCCAGAAAGCTAAACAGGATCATATTTTTGCACAACGGTTAATCGTCCCATGCCGTGGTCTCGTCGCTTTAGAACTCATCTACGCCGCTACGCACCTAGGCCGCTCAATGAATCCTTCTCCTGGAGACAACGCGGACCGTGCTGGCTTGCGGCCCTTTTTCCCCTTGCTCCTCAGCAAACCGGACGTTTGTCCCCGTCTTCAAACGCGGGAACGCTCGGCCGAGCACGCTGTTCCTGTGAAAATAGATCTCCCGTCCATCATCTGACATCAGAAACCCGTAGCCCGCGTGCGGAAGGATTTTGCTCACCCGGGCTTCGGGAAGTGGCACATGACTCTTAATATCCCCTCGCTGGCGACGAGCGTAATCCTGCAAACGCCGACCCGCTGCTTTGAAAGCGTCATTAATTGCTTGTCGCAGGTCCTTGTGTGGAATATTCACCTCTCCGTGTTTCCTGATCTCGTTCTCGCCTAACTGGCGAGCCCGAGAACTCAAGCTCGGCGCATGCTTCACTACAATCTCGCCCTGAGGGACAGTCAAGTCGATCCGAACGTGGAACGGGATGCCCTTCTTGTGGTGGCGATGCGGAAGTTCAACCATGACGCGACATCCCATCAGTTGGGCATAAAGGGTGTCGAGCTTTGCCGCCTCCGCGCGAATCCATTCTTCAATTTCTGGAGATGGCTCCATATTTCGAAACGTAACTTGCAGCTCCGATTTCATAACCTTGCCTCCAGTTCGCGCCATCTAACCTTCGTTCAGCAGTTGCTGGACGATCTTTTTCTTGCGCTTTACAGTCTGTTTTGGCATCGAATTTCACACCGTGCAGATCCTGAGAAATG
>Ga0335078_10005335_pt1 | contig 19015 bp, 15 predicted proteins | sample Lox_Sample_32_FD_206711 | JGI IMG/M metagenome (GOLD analysis project Ga0335078, IMG submission 206711) | Soil microbial communities from Loxahatchee National Wildlife Refuge, Florida, United States - Lox_Sample_3.2 | ecosystem: Environmental > Terrestrial > Soil > Wetlands | place: USA... | reverse complement strand
CATCGATGAAGGGCACCTCGCGATAGAGCGACGCATTGCGCAGCGCCACGGTAGCCTGTCCGGCAAGCACCTTGATCATTTCTAAGTGGGCAGTGCTGAGAAAATCCGGGTCGCTGCTCTCAAACGATAGAATCCCCAACGTGCCGTCCTCATCCGCCAGCGGCAGCGCATGAAAGGCGCGCATGCCGGTTTCGGCGAAGTATTTCTCAAACTTCGCACGCGTTTCCGGGCGTTCATCCTCAATCTCGTCGCCGCGCTGGGCCACGAATATCGACTGCTTGGCTGCGGATGCCCATTCCAGCAACTCTTGAAGGCGAGAGACATTGGGGTCTTGCGGATTGATCTTGTTCGCTCCTGATATGGCTTTCACTTGCAACTTGCCCCGCTGGTCAAGCGCGATCGTAGCCCGTTCGTAGGGAATTACGCTGCTGGGCCCATTGACCACTGCGTCCAGAACCCGGTCCATATCGAGCGTGGAAGTAATCTCACCGCTGACTTTGACCAGAGCTTCCAGGATCTCCACCTTGCGCTCCGCCTGCAGCAAGTTGGCGTTGTGCAGGGCATTGCTGGCGGTCGCGCAGATGTTGGCCAGCAGGAACTCGTCATCTTCATCAAAGGGGATTCCATCCAGCCGGTTGACCGCCTCGACCACGCCCACCAGTGTCTCGTGCTCCAACAGGGGGGCGGCCGCGATGGAGAATACAGCTCCATCTTCCACGCCCTGGTTGCGCTTCTGCAGCCGTTCGTCTCCGGGATCTTCAATCACAACTGGCTCGCCGCTGTCGGAGATATCTCCTGCGATGCCTTCGCCTGGCCTCTGCACCATGCCTAGCTGGACCGTAAAATCGATTCCGGCACACGCCACCAGTTCCAGAGCATCGTCGCTGACCATCCACAAATTAATGCCCTGCACATTCATGACTTCCAAAAACTTTCCCGCAATCGTGTCCAGCAGTTCGTCCATCTCCAGCGTCGAATTGAAGACCTTTTCCAGGTCATACATCTGGGTCACGCGGCTGATGGAGTGCAGGTTGGTGTTGCGCTCGCTCTCATAGAAGAGTCCGGCCGCGATCGCCGGCGCCGCGAGTTCGGCGATCTCGTGCAGCGCCACCAGCATGGCTTCGGGAAACGACTGCTCGTAGTGGAACAGCTCGATGGCGCCCACCAGAGTTTCGTTCACCAGAAGGGGGACGCAGGCGAGGGTGACGAATTGCCGGCGAATGTCGAGGTGGGCATACTCTTCCCGCGGCAGGTCGTTCCCCTCAAACACCAGGAGCTCGCGTTTTGCCGCTGCGGCGCCCAGGGTTCCAGCGTCAAACTCCACCGTCTCTGTGACCGTGATGTCGCCTGCAGTGGCCTTGGCCGTCCAGACGGGACTTTCCTGGTCCGCAATCACATAGACCACGACGGCAGTGTCTGCCAGCAACTCGGAGATTTTGTTTGCCACCGCCTGCGCGCGGGGAGCGACCTCCTGCTGTGCCAGCAGGGTCGCGGCCAGTTCGGCCAAGTCAACAGCGAACACAGATTGTGGATTCGGCATAAGCGGCGTTTCCGCGAACGTCCTGCCGTAGATTGCCTGCGCGTTTGGGGGAGGGCGCAAGCCCGGTACTTTTCCGAGTGCGCATCTTACTGCCGCTAGCCATGGCGGGTCAACATCTGATTGTTATTACCCGGCGGGACGACCTGCGGATCGATGAGCCGCCAAACAATTCCCCGCAATTCATTGACTTGCCGTTGCTGTGCCTCCCGTGCAGTCGCTCTGGCTGCCTGCGATTCAGGCGCAGGGCCGGGCACGGAGCTTCCGCTCAGACTTGGAAGGAAAGCACCCGACCCAAAGGCGTATTCTGTGTATAGAATTCTTCTCTTAGGGTGTGAGCTATGCTTCTTCACCACTGTGACTTGTCGCAAGCCTTGCGGTCTTTGGCGACTTTCTGCCTGAGCGCTGTTTTGGTCTTGGGGTTGCCAGCGTTCGCGCAGGATTCCAATTTCGTAGTCCCCACGTCCCCAACCTGGGTTGATACCGGTCTCGATCTGCAGGCCGGCGACCTGGTGCAGATCACGGCTACTGGCAATGGGGGTTCGAGTGCAAGCGGTTGCGATCCGAATGGGAGCGGCGCTGCTGCCTCCACCGCGAACCTGCCACTGCCTTCCGCGCCCGCGTGGGCTTTGATCGCGCGGCTTCATGCGGGGGCAACGCCCGTGCTGATGGGCAGCAGCCACGATCTGAATATCACTGAAGCTGCGCACTTATTTTTGGGGGTCAACGGAGCGGGCGATCCTCCGTGCGTGGGGAAGTTTGTGGTGAAGGTTCACAGGGTTGCGAATGGGGCGACGGCGGCGAACGCGCAGTCCGAGAACCGCGGTGAACAACTGAAGTCGCAACTCGCGACTGCAGCCGAGATCTTCATGCAGGGGCAGTTTGGGTCGGACAAGCCGGCCAACGGAACCTCCACCGGTGGGTCGGGGACGGCGGCGGTGAGTTTGAAACTTTCCACCACGCCCTTGGATGCGAGCCTCCGCAAGAACATCGACGGATTGCCGCGCCGGGTGAATGACCAGTTCAAGAATCTCGGCGACATGGTGAACTTTGTGATCGTGGGATCGCAGAAAGGTGTCCAGGCCGCGCTGGATGCGGCCAATTGGCACGTGGCCGATACCAATAACAAGAAAGCCGTTTTCGAGGCCGCGCTGGAAGCCTACGAGGATAAAGACTACCTGCAGATGCCGATGAGCACACTGTATCTTTTCGGCCGGCCGCAGGATTTTGGCTACGAAATGGCAGAGCCTATTGCCATGGTAGCGAGCCGTCATCACTTTCGTATCTGGAAAGCGCCTTTCACCTGGCAGGAGCAGGAAGTGTGGGTGGGCGCGGGCACGCACGACATTGGCTTCGCCAAGGATAAGCGTAACGGCAGCGTCACCCACAAGATTGATCCACTCGTCGATGGCGAGCGGGACAATATCGGCAGCAGCCTGCAGCAAGCCGGCAAAGTAAAGAGTCTTTCTTATTACCTTCCGCCCAATCCGGTCCAAGAAGCCAAGAATGCCACCGGCGACGGATACAGTTCAGACGGCCGATTGTTGCTGATTCTGCTGCAATGACGCGGGTTGGACTATAGCGGTTCTCCGGCTTGCCACCTCCCCGCGGTTTCGAGAAAAAACGTTGGTCAGGACAAACGAGGGCCGGGGATTTTTCTTCTGTCACACCCGCAGGATCATGACTTCGGTGGCTTTTATGAGGGCGGCGGCAGTTTGCCCGGGCTTGAGCTGCATCTCGCGCGCCGAGCGTGCGGTGATAACCGAGGTGATCTGCTGGTCGCCAATCGAAATCTCGACCTCTGCCATCAAGCCGCTAATCCGCACCGCATCGATTCGTCCCACCAACTGATTGCGTCCGCTGACCCGGCGAATGACCCGCTTGCGTTCCTCCTCGGTCCGACCTCGCGTTCGGAAAAGCAGGCGGTCCAGTTCGCTCTGTGGAATGCGATGGTGTCCTCCGGCGGTTTGAAGGCTGCGAATCTTCTTTTTGTAAATCCATTGCTTGATGGTAGGAAAGCTGATTCCAAGCTGCAAAGCGGCGTCACGGAGTTTCAGCAAATTCCCGGTCTTCTTCGCGGCTTTGACTGTCCCCGGCATCGGAAGGAAATCGTACCGTCAAGCGCGCTCGACGGTCAACCGGCCGCATTGCCTGGTTTACCTCGTCGCGCTACCTTGCACCTCGAAACCGTAGCTCCTCAGAACATCGGCGATGGCAGCGGTCTTGACGAATGCCAGGAACCGCTGTGCGGCGTCTTTATTCTTAGAGGATCTGAGGATGACGCACGCCTGCTCAATGGGTGGATATTCATCGCCCGGAATCTCTGCATAACGCCCCTTATCTTTCATGTTGGGCGATAAAGCGAGCGCCAGCGCCACGATGCCAACATCTGCGGAGCCCGAGGCGACGAACGACGCGGTCTGCGAAATATTCTCGCCCAGCACAAACTTGTCTTTCACTCTTTCATAGACGTTCTCCTTCTGCATTGCGGCCACCGCGGCCTGCCCGTATGGGGCATGTTGCGGGTTAGCGACCGCGATCTTCTTGACCGACGGATCCAGAAGGACCCGAATACCGGTACTCAAATCGAGCCTTGATTCGTTCGGAGCCCAGAGAACAATCTTGCCCTTGGCGTATTGATAGTAGCTTCCCGGTTCCGTCAGTCCGGCAGCTTCCAGTTTCTTCGGATAGTCAAGATTGGCCGAGAAAAACAGGTCAAAGGGAGCGCCGTTTTGAATTTGCTGGAAGAAGTTGCCGGAGGAACCGTAAATGAGTTTTACCGTCCCCCCGGTTTGTTTTTCGAATCGGGCGGCGACCTCTTGCATGGCAAATTGAAGGTCTGCTGCCGCGGCCACAGTAATTTCTTGCGCGGCACTCAACTGGGAAATCAAAAAAACTGCCAGGATTGCGATCTGGCCCAGTCTTCGAACGTTCATGCGTTCCCTCCTGCGCTTATAAATGACTTCATGCCAATCTCAGCCAGAAACAGACTACGTGGGAAAATCGAGGAAATTCAGTTGGGCGATGTTATGGCCCACGTGGTCGTGCGCGTCGGCGACAATCTTATCGAAAGCGCCATCACGCGGCGCAGCGCCGACGAACTGCACCTGAACAAGGGCGACCTTGTCACGGCCATCATCAAAGCTACCGAAGTAATGCAGAGCCGCATGTAGCCCGACAACGAAAAGAACAGCGGAAAGACGGAGCCGGGTTTTCATCCAAATCATCATGTGGTGTCGCTGGCGGTATTCCGCATGGCGCACAAACGCACTTCAAAGTATATAGCACTGCATCATTATAGACATGTAAACAGTCGTTGATATACACTTTTGATTCTTTTTGACGCTCATCTATTGGAGGCACTATGCCCAAGGCTGCGGTGGTATTGCTAGCGGTCGTGTTTGGTCTGTCATCAACCTCGAGCTTCGCACAGGAAGGGCAGCAGACGCTCGTTGCGCCGGACGGACAGACCGGAGGGGCCCCGGCAACCACTCAGGACGGTTTCTTTCACGATTGGTTAGCGATGGTGTCCGAAACCCAGTCCCAGCAGCCGCACTGGATCACTCCTCTCAATACGACCACGCCGCGGCTCGAACAAGAGCTGCGCTACGATATTCAATGGCAGACCCACAATAGCGGCGTCACTACCGACAACTACGGCGTGAGCAAGGGTTTGGAAATCATTCCCGCCAAGAATTGGGAGGTCATCCTCGCCATTCCTCCCTACATCGTGAACAACCCGGACTCTCCGAAGGATGGGTTTGGGGACTGGCAGTTTCTGGTGAAATATCGAATTGCCGCGGGCAACGAGGAGCACGGGAACTACATCTTGACCGCGTTCTACCAGATGACCTTTCCTACCGGGCAGTACCAGGAAGGTGCGTTGAGTCCGGTCATCACCCCCACCATCGCCTACGGGAAGGGCTTTGGAAATTTCGATGTGCAGGGAACGCTGGGCGTAAGCCTGCCCACCGGAAACGTGAACGTCATCGGCCATACAGTGCCGTGGAATAACACCTTTCAGTACAAAATCTACAAGAAATTGTGGCCGGAGCTGGAAGTCAACTTCAACCACTTTTACGGCGGGAACAACGCCGTGGTCCCGACCAGTCATCCCGGCAAGACCTCCGTATATCTCACGCCCGGCCTCGTGCTCGGGCGATTCCCCATTCACAATCGTTTCAGCTTAACGGTCGGTGGCGGATTTGAAATCGCTGCCACCAGGTTCCATCCCACTAACCACATTCCTATTCTATCGATTCGCTTCCCCTTCTAGGCGGTCGATTGCCTCGGCATCAGTGTCCGCGCTGGCACCGGGAATGACGCGCTAGCGAATGAACCGCGGGAACTTGCGCTGCCGCGTTCGCGGGCGTGTGCCGCCTGGGTGATCGATTCGAAAGGGTTTTTCCGATCCTGCCAAGTGCTGCTAATGAAAATTCCTGAATAGACGATGAGATTGGGGAGGCGGAACTTACTGTTTCCTCACTATGAAATCTCATTCAAAATGGCAAAACTCGCTCGGATCCGTACCCGAACGGCAGACAGCGGTATGTAGCTTCTCCCGCACCCGAACCACTCCTAACTTGGGAAGGAGCAGTGGCCGTGAGCGAGAGTGACATCGTCAAAGACTTTCTGGTCGAAAGCTACGAGAACCTGGACCGGTTAGACCGGGACCTAGTCGGCTTGGAGAAAAATCCCCAGGACAAAGAGGCGCTGGCGGGCGTGTTCCGCACCATTCACACCATTAAGGGCACCTGCGGCTTTCTGGGATTTAACAAACTTGAAAAAGTCGCCCACATTGGCGAGAACCTGCTCACCCGCCTGCGCGACGGCCAGTTAACGCTCAATCCAGAAATCACCACCGCATTGTTGAGCATGGTGGACGTTGTCCGCCAAATGCTGAAGGAGATCGACTCCACCGGCCACGACGGAGACGCCGATTATCCGGAGTTGCGAGCAACCCTGACCCGGTTGCAAACCCCGGCCGCCGCAAGCGCTGGCGTCGCTCCATCATCCCCGGCTGCGATCATCGCCAAGCCCGCCGTCGCGGATGCCCCTATGCCCGCATCGAGCAAAAAAACTCCGCCGCCGGCGGCCGCCCCGCCCCGGAGCAAAAGCGAGCCCGCCCAGCGCAAACCGCCACGCGAAAAAATCGGCGAGCTGCTGGTGGAGCGGGGGGTGGTGCAGGCTGCCGACATCGCGCGAGCCCTGGAAGAACAGGAACGCGGAGATCGGCGAAGTCTGGGCGAGATTCTCGTGGCCTTGGGACTGGCCAAAATGGAAGACGTGCTCGCAGCCCAGCAAATTCTGGAAAAGCCGCGCGAGACGGCCACGCCCGAGACCATCCGCGTCGGCGTCAACCTGCTGGACAAGCTAATGACCTTGGTGGGCGAACTGGTGTTGGCCCGCAACCAACTCCTGCAATTCGCGAACACCTCGGGAGACACGGCGCTCCAGGCGGTTACACAGCGCATGAATCTGATCGCCACCGAGTTGCAAGAAGAGGTCATGAAAACTCGCATGCAGCCCATCGGCAACATCTGGGGCCAGTTCCCGCGGACGGTGCGCGACGTGGCCCTCGGCTGCCACAAGCAAGTCACCATCGAGATGGAGGGCAAAGAGACCGAACTCGACAAGACCATCATTGAAGCCATCAAGGACCCGCTCACCCACCTGGTGCGCAACTCCGTCGATCATGGCATCGAGCTGCCCGAAGACCGCGTGAAAGCCGGCAAAGACCCAACCGGACGACTCATTCTGCGCGCCTTTCATGAGGGCGGCCAGGTCAACATTGAAATCAGCGATGACGGGGCCGGCCTGAACCGGGAGCGCATCCGGCAAAAAGCAATGGAGCGTGGCCTGATCACCGCCGAACAGGCGGCGCGCATGCCGGAGAGAGAAATCTTCAACTTGATCTTCCTTCCCGGATTTTCCACCGCAGAAGAAGTGACCAACGTCTCCGGACGCGGTGTGGGCATGGACGTGGTGAAAACCAATGTCGAGAAGATCGGCGGGGTGGTGGACGTGCAGTCGTCGCCCGGCCGCGGCACCACGGTTCGGGTCAAGATCCCACTCACCCTGGCGATTATCCCGGCGCTCGTCGTCACCTGCGGCGGCGAGCGCTATGCCATCCCCCAGGTGAGCTTACTCGAACTGGTGCGGGTGGAGGCGGAACACGTCCGTACCGCCATCGAGATGGTGCATGGCGCGCCAGTGTACCGGTTGCGCGGCCGCCTGCTGCCCTTGGTCTACCTAGCGCGGGAACTGAAGCTCGCCGACGTGGCTGCGGCCGGGAAGCAGGAGGCTGCGGCCCTCAACATCGTGGTTTTGCAAGCCGACGAGCGTCAATTCGGGCTGGTGGTGGACCAGATCAACGACACCGAGGAAATCGTGGTCAAGCCCCTGCGCAAACAGCTCAAGACGGTCAAGACCTTTGCCGGTTCGAGCATCATGGGTGATGGCAAAGTGGCGCTCATTTTGGACGTGTTGGGACTGGCGCAGCGTGCCAACGTGGTCAGTGAAACCCGCGACCGCGCTCTGGCAGAAAAAGCCAAAGAAGTTGTAGCCGGCACAGAAAAACAGATGTTCCTGCTGTTTGCCGGCCCCGGCGATTCCCGCATGGCCATTCCACTCAGCACGCTGGCGCGCTTGGAGGAATTCCCGATGGAGCAAGTGGAGATGTCCGGCAGTCAGTGGGTGACGCAATATCGCGGCCAGATTCTTCCCCTGATTCGCCTCAACGTCCTGATGGAAGAACGTCGCCACAAGTTGCGCGCCTTGCAGGGCGCGCCTCCGCCCGGTTCGGGGCCCTTTCAAGTGCTGGTGTTGAACCACGAAGGCCACGCTGTTGGCTTGGTGGTGGAGAGGATTCTCGACATTGTGGAAGACCGGGCCGACGTAAGATTCGCCGCTACCTGCGATTCCGTCCTGTATTCCGTGGTCATCGGGGACCGGGTTACAGAATTGCTGGACATTCCCGCCATTCTCAAGATGACTGCGACCGCATCTTTGCCGCAGCCGGACGCCGCGCGGCATGCGACCCAGGGGGCCCACTAGCCATGCCCGCTCTCCAGTTCTGCACCTTCTATCTGGACAAGCTTTTGTTCGGGGTCGAGCTAAGGGGCGTCCAGGAAGTCATCCGCTCCCTTGACATCACCCAGGTTCCGCTGGCGCCGAACGTGGTCAGCGGCCTGATCAACCTGCGCGGCCAAATTGTGACCGCGGTGGATCTGCGGCGGCGGCTGGAACTGGAGGCGCGTCCGCCGGATGCGCAGCCCATGAACGTGGTCGTCCGTTCCGAAGATGGCGCGGTCAGTTTCCAGGTGGATGAAATCGGCGATGTCGTGGAAGTCGAAGAAAGTACGTTTGAGCCCGCCCCCGAAATGCTGCGGGCCAGCATTCGCAGCATGATTTTGGGCGTGCACAAACTCAACGACCGCCTCATGCATGTGCTGGACACGGAAAAAGCCTGCGAAATGATCGAGGCGGTCGCACCCGCGGCGGCGGCTCCATAGCGCTTTCGATCCGGCTCCAAAGGAGGAACCCTCAATGATGAAGAACCTTGTGGCAACGGCAGCCGTCATCCTGATCGCTTCCTGGTGCAGCGGCCAAGACAAGCCCGGGAAAGGCGATGCGACTTCCCCTGTTGCGGACGCTGGTACGAGGGTGTCCGAACCACCGCGCCGGGTGGAAGACGAGCTTAAAGCACTGCAAGCGGAGATGGCCGAGCAACAAGCGCAAATCGCTCGACAGCAATCAGAGATCGGGCGGTTGGAGCAACAGTTGCGGCAGAAGGCTTCGGACCAGCCGGTGCGGCAGGCTTTGCCGGATCCGCAACCCCAGGCTGTCGCGTCGCTTGCGTCGCAGGCTTCCTCCACGCAAGCGACCCGGCCAGCGGCTCCATCTCCGGTGGAGACCAAGTCGGCGGGGCCTACCGTAGTCTCTGCGATCGTTCCGGTGCGGGTGCTGCCGCTGGATCCCCCGGTCAAGGACGGGCTTATTCCCGGCTTCAAACTGGGCGGGGTGAAGGTCACGCCTTATGGATTCATCAAGGCAACGGTAGCCCGGGATTCAAGCGCCCCCAATGGAGACGATTTTCCGTTCCCTGGAATCTTCTTGAACTCCAGTTCGCCCTTCAGCACCGGTCCCACCGACGACCCCTCTTTTCACCTGAAGGCGCGTGCCTCGCGCTTTGAGCGAGCTTCGAGTGGCCTGACATGTCCAAGTCCCTGACCCTGACCGGCAAGGTGGAAGGTGACTTTGAGGGTGGCTTCACGGAGGTCGACAACGCGGACGTTTCTTCCATTCGCAACCCAACTCCGCGGCTGCGCCTGGCGTATGTGCGGCTGGACTATTCTGCCAGCCCGAGCTCAGACCTTTTCTTCGAGGGCGGACAGAACTGGACGATTTTCGGATCGAGTGCCCTGCCCAATCTGCTCGAAACCACATTCTTGGGGGCTTTTTCCGGCGACATTTGGGAGCGCGCCCCGCAAATGCGCTTTGGACTGATCCAGAAGTTGGGTGGCAAACGCAATTTCAAGTTTTCTCCCGAGTTTGACATCATGATGCCCAGCACCGGCCAGATCTATAAATTGAACAACAGCCTGGAAGGTTTTGAGGCGCAGATCGGAGAAGGTGAGCGGCAGGGAGCCGACTCCGGCCGTCCGGAGCTGGAATCGAGGGCCGTATTACAGTTCCAACTCGACCCCGCTGTTGCTCCTGCGCAACTGATCTGGAGCGGGTTCGAAGCCCGTCGCACATCCATTACCACCAGCGCCGATTACGCTACGCCGTCACAATCTTGCACCCTGGAGCCCAGTGCTTGCGCCTTCTATCAAAAGGCGCTCCCCAATGGCTTTACGGACAGCAGCAATTTGTTCGGCAACCAGCTGGCCATCCAGTTGAGAACGCATCCTGCGCCACCGTTTCGGGCAGTCCTTCGGCGCGTACGATGGCTTGCGCAAGCGCGGCAGTCGCACGGCTATGCGTCCACAGGCCATGGAGCTTCTTCACCAGCGGGGCGGGCAGTTCGGAAAAAAGGTCATGCGAGACCAAAGCCCTGAGGTTTTCGATCCCCACCACGGAGGCTGCCCGCCTGGGATCGGATTCCCGCTCGGCTACGCCCAGGAAGGCGGAATTGACCAGTTGCAATAGCTTGGCAGTCATGCCCATGTCCTGCACCACGATGTCAGCCACACTATCAATCGAAGCTGCAGGCAGCTCCAGCAGACATCGCAACGACTGGCACAGGGACGGCAGGCTGGGCACGGTCTCGACTTGCGAGACCCACTGCATGAGCCTGGGGTTGTCCAGCACATCGCGCAGGGCCAGAGCGCGAACGAGTTTCTGCTTCAGTTCTTCCACGTCACAGGGTTTGGAGAAGTACTGATGCGTGGGTTTGGTCGAGCGAAAAATTGTGTCGCGGTCGGATTGCCCGGACAGAACCATGCGCACGGTCCGGGAGAATTGTTGCTTGACTCGTTCCAGGAGTTCCGCGCCATCCATGCCCGGCATACGCATGTCGCTGATCACCACATCAAAGGGGGCATGAGCCATGGCCTCCAAAGCCTCGCGCCCGCCCAGCACAAATTGCATCTCCCATTCTTTGCGCATGGCGCGAAGACTGCGCTCCAGTCCGCTGAGCACCATGGGGTCGTCGTCGACGAATAGAATTCGCTTGTTCATAGCGGCGGAGCCAGAGGGACAATCGGCAAACGAATGAAGAAAGTGCTCCCCTTCCCGGTCTCGGTTTGAAACCAGATTTGTCCCTGATGCCGGTTCACGATGGCGGAATGGGCCAGGGCTAGGCCTTGGCCTGTGCCTTTGCCCAGGGCTTTGGTGGTAAAGAAAGGCTCGAAAATCCGCGAGCGGATTTCCTCCGGGATGCCCATGCCGGTGTCCCGCACGGCGATCTCGCCCCAGTGGTCGTCGTGGCTGGTCGTGATCGTGATGGTGCCCTTTTCGACCGATCCGCTTTCTACGGTCGCAGCGATGGTATGCGCCGCATTAACGATGAGATTGAGAATCACCTGATTGAATTCGCCGATCAGGCACGGGATCGGAGGCAGCGTGGGATCAAAATGGGTGACTATGTTGGCCACGTACTTCCATTCGTGGCGCGCCACTGTGATGGTGGTTTCGATGGCTTTGTTAATGTCGATCGCCCGTTTTTCCTCCGAACCGGGGTGGGAGAATTCCTTCATTCCTTGCACGATCTTGGCCACCCGCTGCACTCCATCCAGAGATTGCGAGATAGCCACGGGGATTTCTCTCAGCAGGTAGTCCATGTCGGCCTTCTCGGCAAGCTGGTCGAATTGGGCCAGCAACTCCGGGGAGAGCACGCCCTGGCCGGCTTGTTGCCGCATCGTCCGGCTGAGCTCGAGCAAGCCCGCGAGCGCCGCCCACGAGTCTCTTAAGAATCGGGTGTTGTCGCCGACGTACTGGGTCGGGGTATTGATTTCGTGAGCTACCCCGGCCGCCAATTGCCCGATGGCTTCCAACTTCTGCGCCTGCCGGAGCTGCTCCTCCAACAACTTGCGGCCGGTAACATCAGCCCCGGTCAGAAGCAAGCGCGGAGGTCCCGGCTGGGAGGCGGGAAGGTGTCGAACGTGCACTCCCAGAAAGCGGGGCTGGCCTTCCCGCTCGAAGCGCAGTTCGCTGCGACAAGCAGTTTCCGCCTGCAACCAGCGGGTTACTTCCAGTTTGATTTCCGCTGGTGACCACTGGATTCCGCAGTCGTCGATCCTGTGGCCGATGACCTGTTCCGCGGACACGCCAAACACTTCGGCCGCAGTAGGATTCCAGCGGGTGATACGGCCCTCGCCGTCCAATCCAATCAAAATGGACGGAATCGACTGCAGAAACAGTTCGGTTTCTGCATAGGCGGCCTGCAGCTTTTTCTCGGTTTGGATGCGATCTTCGACCACGCGCGAGACCGCCAGCAGGCCATCGGGTGCGCCCCCCGGATTCGCGCAATAGAGATAGGCTGACTTCCACGTGTAACGAGGTGCCGTTCTTGTGTCGGTAGCGCAAGGTATGGACCCCGGCGGGTTGCTCGCTGTCCAGACGGGCAACGATGTCGTCCACTGCCGCCAGGTCATCGGGGTGGAGGATCTCCCGAATGCCGGTGCCCAGCATTTCCTCAGGGGAATAGCCGAGATGGTGGGCGTAGGAGGGGCTGGCGTAGCGGCAAGTGCCGTGGAGATCGCGCACGGTGATCAGATCGTTCATGTTATTCATGATGGCGCGAAACAAAGCCTCACTCCGCTGCAAGGCATCTTCCGCGGTCTTGCGCTGCGTGATGTCGTTGAACTGCACAAAGAAGCAGGTCACATGCTGGTCTGCATCCAGCACCGTGGACAGCCGAATTAAGGTCCAGGCCACCTCGCCTTTCTTGGTAAGGAACTTTCTCTCAAACTCTGCACTGCGTCGCCCACTGTGCAGAAATTGTGCCAACAGCGCGTCCGAACTGGGCCGGTTGTCGGGATGACCGATGGCGTGGACTCCCATCGCCATCAATTCCTCCCGGGTGTAACCCAGGAACTCTGACAAAGCCGGATTTACCTGTAGAAATTCTCCAGTGAACTTGGCCAGCGCCATTCCGGTGCCGGCATACTCGAAGGCGCCGCGCAAACGCTCTTCGCTCTCCCGCAGAGCGCGTTCCAAAATCGTCTGTGAGCCAATCTGCAGCCGCACCCGCAACTCGCGAACGTCCACCGGTTTGTAAAGGCAGTCGTCCGCGCCCGCTTCCAGTGCCTCCACCCGATCCCTTTGCTGCTTCCAGTCGGAGAGCAGGACCACGTAGGTGGACTTGCCATGGGGCCCCTGGCGCAAGCCGCGGCAGACGTCGGTTCCGTTGAGCCCGGGCATGGTCCAGTCCAGCACCGCCAGCCCTGGCGGATCATCCGATAGCAACACCTGGGAGGCTTCCAGTCCGTCTTTGGCAACGACGACGTCGTACCCCATCCTGCTCAGCAGGTGCTGCAGGTGAGTCAAGCTGGTCTGATCGCCCTCTGCCAATAACAGACGGGTGGTTTTTCCTAAACGCGGATGTTCACGGCGGGCACGGCGCACAGAAAATACATCGGCAGTTCAGACGGGTTCTTCAGCACCACAGCAGATTCGCTGCACCGCGGAGTTTTACCAGACGAAGGGGACGAGCCGGAAGCGGGTTTTGACGCAGTATTCCGGATACCCAGGCAGTTCCTGTCGGAGCACCTTTTCCTCGTTGAGCAGGCGGAAAACGATGATGGGGATGAAGAGGGCAAAAACAGGTAAGGCGAAGTACGAACCGAGCGCCAAAGGCGCGAACAAAAGCATCACGCCGGCACCCAAATACATAGGATGGCGGACGATGCGATAAGGACCGCTCGAGATCACTTTTTGGTCGGGCTCGACTCGAATGGTGGCGGCAGCGAAACTGTTCGCCTTCAAGACCCAAAATATCATCAGGCAGCCGCCGAGAACGAATGCCTGCGAGAGAATCGTCAACCACAAGGGCAGGTGAGACCAGCCAAATCGGTGGTCGAGACCGGGGAGCAAATAGCCGACCAACCAAGTCACGAAGCCGAACCTTATGATTAGCTTCTGTTCGCGCACTTCTTCCTTCCTCCGCAGCCTGCGCTCGATCAATTGTGGATCGTGCTTATAGAAATAACCAAAAGCGAATAGCATTGGGACAAACCAAACTATTAGATACGCCCAGCCCTGCCAGAACCTCAACGAGCCTGCGGGAATGAACAACATCGCGGTAACGATGATGAGGCCAAGAAAAAGACGGGGGATCAACCTTGCCTTGAGGCTCATTTTTCTTGGCGTGTCCGCCATAGAAACCCCTGCCGCGCTCAGCCTGCCTGCCAGACGCTGTCGAGCACGGTGCCGTCCACCCACTTGACGATGGCGACAGGGCGGTCGCCGCGGTTGGGCCGCTGTGGTTTGCCTCCGCAGATGCGTTCCACTTCTGCCTTGATCTCTTGCAACGGGCGGATGGGAAGCTTCGACCCTTTGACAGCGTTCATCAGATCCTGACGGCACGGGTTGATAGCGATGCCGCGCTCGGTTACCACCACATCGATCAATTCCCCGGGTCCGCACAGCGTGGTCACCTGATCGACAATCACGGGAATACGATCGCGGAATGAAGGCACGGCCAAGATGGTGCAGCCTGCCGCGAGACAGTTCTGCCAGCCGCCGATTCCATGCAGCAGGCGTCCGTCAGAGTGGGTGACGACGTTGGCATTGAAGTTCGCATCCACTTCGGTCGCGCCCAGCACCACCGCGTCCACCAAAGACGCGAAATTTCCTTTTCCGTGGTAGTTGTACGAAGTAAACGGGGAAGTCGCCACGTGGCGGGGATGGTTGGCCATCGACTGCACGCCACTGAGGTCGAAGGTCTGCCCGTCGAGGATGTAATCCGTAAGGCCGTCTTCCAGCAGCTCGACCAGATACTTGGTCGAGCCGCCGCGCACGAACCGCGCCGTCACCCCCGCCTCTTTCATCATCTGTTTGAGGTAGCCGACAAAGGCCAGCGCGATGCCGCCGGCGCCTGCCTGGAAAGAAAATCCGTTGCGCATGATGCCGGCGTCACGCAGGAAAAGCGCCACCAACTGGGCGATGCGCAAGCGGTCGGGCGAACGCGTGATTTGCGTCGTCCCGGAAACAATCTTTGCGGGATCGCCGATGGAATCGATGGTGACGACGTAATCGACATTGTTGCCTTGAATCTGCCAGGGAACGCAGGGAAAGGGAACCAGGGTGTCGGTCACGACGATCACGTGATCGGCGTAGATGGAATCAGCCAGCGCAAAACCCAGAGAGCCGCAGGCCGACTTGCCATGCGAGCCATCGCAGTTGCCGAAGGGGTCCGCCGTCGGCGCGGCGATCACGGCGATATCGATGTGTACTTCGCCGTCCTGAATCGCCTGCCAGCGGCCACCGTGCGAGCGCAAGACTCCCATGCCGCGCATCTTCCCTTGCGTGCAGTAGTCGCCCAGAGGTCCATTCATGCTGCCTTCGATGTGGTCGATCACGCCGGAGGCCATCAGTTCAATGGCGCTTTTCTGCGAAGGGAACGACGCGCTGGGAAACCACGTGAGATCTTTGACGCCGATTCTTGCCGCCGCTTCCAGCGCCAGAAGGGCGACCCGGTCGCCATCGCGCAGGTGATGATGAGAGGAAATGACCATGCCATCGCGCAAGCCGCATTTTCGCAATGCGGTTTCGAGATCCGCCACACGCTTATCGCCATTCTCGGGATAATCGGCGGCGGTACGGATAGGCGGTGCAGCTTTGTTCCCGCGCGGCTGGTACTTGCCGACACCCGCATACGGGATTTGCGGATGACCATTCACCATCTCCGGGACCATACGCCCGGCGGCGTTAAGAGCAAGTTCGGTTTTTTCGAGAATGGCCATAAGCTTTCTGCACTAACACGCTGCTCAAATGTCTACGCCAACAGCCCCATTGCCTGGGCCCGCGTCATCAGCTTCAAAGCGCGCTGTACCACTGGTGCGTCGATCATCTTCGACCCCAGGCTCACCACGCCCAGGCCTTTCTGCTGGGCTTCCTGATATGCAGCGACGATCTTCTGCGCCTTCTCGATCTCCGCCGGTGTGGGCGCAAAAGCCTGGTGAATGACCTCAATTTGCAGCGGATGAACGCATCCCATGCCTTCAAAGCCCATGGCGCGGGAATTCAGCCCCCATGCGCGCAAACCGTCGAGGTCGCCAACGTCGCCAAAGACGGAGTCGATGGCTTGGACGCCCGCGGCGTGGGCGGCATTCACTATGCGTTGCCGTGCGAACAATGACTCGGCGCCGGTCGGCGTTTTGGCCACGCCGAGGTCCGCCGTGTAGTCTTCCAACCCAATGGTGAGTGCCACAATGTCTTTGCTCGCGATTGCAATTTCGTAGGCCTTCTCGATCCCCAGCGCCGACTCGATAATCGGCATCAGCCAGACGGGACGCGTGATGCCGTAATCAGCTTTGATCTCCGTAATCTTCTGACTGACAGCGATTATTTGCTTCGACGTCTCTACTTTGGGAATCAGAATCAGGTCGGGACACTCAGGGACGACCTCCTCCAGATCTTCCAATCCCAACGGAAGCTGGTTAATGCGCACCATACGCTCGCATTGCAGAAAGTCGACGGCGCGCAGCGCATTACGCACCAACAAACGCGCTGCATCCTTTTCGTTGGGATGGACGGAATCTTCGAGGTCGAGAATGATGCTGTCTGCTCCGTGCAGGCCTGCATTGATGAAATACTTCGGCTCGTTGCCGGGCACATACAGCCGTGACCGCCGCATGCGATCGCGCAGGGAAGGCTCAGGGAGCCAAACTCTGTCCGGCAGCACGCGCGTGCCTTCACCCAGTCCAGCGCGCCGGGCTGCGGCTTCTAGGCGCGCCGCAATCACGAAGGGAAGCGCCCCCTCGTCGTGGATTGCCACGTGCGCGTGTCCTACGCCGAGAGCTTCGAGCACCTCTTCGGTCTGCCGGAGGATGGCATCGCCGTAATAGGGTTTGACGCGCGATTCAAGCTCAATCTCGATGCCGCCGCGCTCGCGCGGCTCAATCCGCACCTGCACATCCGAGCGAATCTCCGCGCCGCAGTGTCCCGCCTCGCCAGCGTGCTTGGCTTGCGTCTCGATCTCCACACTCATGAGCATCCTCCGAATCAGCGGCTCCTGTTGCCGACTCCAGCCACTACGTATTCAGGTTCCGCCTGCGCGCTCGCCGGTTGTTCCAATTTCGCCAGCACCGCATCTGTCATCTCTACCGTGCTGGCTGCGCCTTGACCGATGACCTTCGCGCCGCCGGGAATGCGCATCATGTCATAGGTCCGTACTTTGCCTTTCCTCACCACGGCGGCAATCGCCTCGCGGATGCGCCTGGCCTTCTCACTCTCGCCCACGTGCTCGAGCAACATCACCGCCGAAAGAAACATGGCGATCGGATTAACGATGGGCGGGTCCAGTTCCGCATATTTTGGCGCGGAGCCGTGCGTAGGTTCGAACACCGCCACTTCGTCCCCAATATTGCCGGACGCGGCGAAACCCAGGCCGCCGATCAACCCGGCGAAAGCGTCGGAGATGACATCGCCAAACAGGTTTGACGCGACCACTACTCCGTAGTCTTCCGGATTCTTGGTCAGCCACATGGTTTGGGCGTCGATGTTGGTCGACCACAAGGCAATGTCCGGATATTCCTTCGCCACCGCCTTGGCCTCTTCTTCCATCATTCCGGAAGTTTCGCGCAGCACGTTCGGCTTTTCACAGATGGTGACTGATTTGTACCCATACTTCCTGGCCCAATCGAACGCGGCTTGGCAAATCTTGCGCGCCGCTGGGCGAGTAATGATGCGCACGGAAATCGCCAGGTCCGGCCCCGCTACCCCGGCAAATGCTTTGAACTTTGTGTGGGTGGCAAGCGCAGTACGCACCGCCTCGGGCGGATTGGTCCATTCGACTCCCGCGTAAAGTCCTTCGGTGTTCTGCCGGAAAACAACCACGTTCACTCGCGGCTCCTCGAATCCTCCGTCGGGCTTCCGCCGAATGAAATTCAGTGGATTGCCCGGAAACGAGATGCAAGGCCGGATGCAGGTGTCCAGATGGAAGCGTTGGCGCATGGTCACGATCGGGCTGAAGTAGGAATAACCCTTGCCCTTGAGTTCGGGCCTGAGTTCAGCCTCCGCTTCCTGCTTGGGTTTGGAGGTGATTGCGCCGAACAGCCCCAGCTTGTGTTGGGCCAGCAGGTTGACCGTGCGCTCCGGCAGCGCGTTGCCTTGGTTGCGCCAGCATTCCCAGCCAATGTCGGCGTGAATGTACTCGGCATCAAAAGCGACCGCTTTCAGAAGCCGCAGCGCCTCCGGCAAAACCTGAGTGCCGATTCCGTCTCCCGGCATTGTGACTACCCTGTATTTCGCCATAAGTTCGTCCTCAATTCTTTCTCGATGCCAGACCCAGCCTCTTCGCGACCAAATTCTCCGCACCTCCCGCAATCACCAGCGATTGCGGCACGCTACCCAGTGGCGGGAAAGCAAAAGTCTCGCCTCGCCACGCGATCATGCCGGAAGTGAAATCAATCTCCACCTCCTCACCGGGAATGATGGTCTTTTCCTTCGCTACGATCTCGTCGCAGAACCGGTCCCGTAGTCGCTTGGTGAACTCGGGAACCTCCACACAGAGAAACCCGTTGTTATAAGCGTTCCGCAGATAGGTTTGCGAAAAACTGCCCGCGATCACCAGCGGAATCCCTTTCGCTTTGAGGCAGGTGACCGCTTGCTCGCGGCTGGATCCAGTGCCGAAGTTGAAGCCCCCGACAATCACGTCTTCGGCGCGAGCGCGGGCGGCAAAATGCGGATCGTAGTTCTCCATGACGACTGCGGCCATCATTTCGGGCGTCATGTCGTCACGGTAGGTGTAGTCTTTGCCGTAGATGGCGTCGGTATTGAGGTTGTCCTGCGGCAGGAAGACCAGGCGGC
>Ga0335078_10005334_pt1 | contig 19019 bp, 20 predicted proteins | sample Lox_Sample_32_FD_206711 | JGI IMG/M metagenome (GOLD analysis project Ga0335078, IMG submission 206711) | Soil microbial communities from Loxahatchee National Wildlife Refuge, Florida, United States - Lox_Sample_3.2 | ecosystem: Environmental > Terrestrial > Soil > Wetlands | place: USA... | reverse complement strand
CCGGCGGTGTTGGCGTTCGCCAGGTTGTTCGCGATATTGTCCACGTTCATTTGCTGCGCTGCCATTCCGCTGGCCGCGCTGAATAATGCTCGAATCATACATGACTCCTTTCGTTACGCCGCGCCGCCTAGGAAGCCACGCGGCCCACCTGCTCGATGGATTCGCGATTCATCTCGGTGCCCAGCATGGCGGCCTTCTCCAACATCTCGAACTGGCGCATCACGTCCACCAGGCGGACGGACGATTCCGCAACCCCCACATTGGAGGTCTCCAGCTTGCCCTGCTCGATCTGCGTGCCCTGCGCCGCCTGCGCCGCCGCGTCGCTGCGGTAGTAACTGGCGCCTTGTTTGACCAGCGCGCCGGTATCGGCAAAATCGCCGATCTGGATGCGCCCCAGCGGCTGGCCGTTTTGAGTCACCGTGCCGTCCGGCGAGATATCCACGGCGGCGGATGGTTGGATCTGCAGCTTGCGTCCGGACACCGTGCGCACTGCATATCCTTCCTGGGTGACCAGTGTGCCGGCCGGTGAGACATGAAAGCTTCCGTTGCGTGTGAACAGGGTTCCAGAGGGACCGCTGACGGCGAAGAAGCCCTTGCCGGACAGGCCCAGATCCAAAGGGTTGCCGGTGGGCCGCAGTTCGCCTTGCGAGAAATCGGTCCAGGAACGCTCGATGACAGGTAGTTCATTGGGCGATCCGTCCACTCCGCTGGCCTCCGGAGATACATAGAGGTTATAGAATTCACGGTCGGTCTTGTAGCCGCCAGTCTGGCTGTTGGCCAGGTTGTTGGCTATCATGTCCAGCGACTCCAGACGGGCCTGCATGCCGCTGGCCGCCGAGATCGTCAGGTTATCCATGGCAGACTCACACGCTGGCAAAAGCAAGAGGGGGACCGAAGCGCAGCTACGGAAACACAAGGGGTTGGCGGCCAGAGGCCAGACAAGTTTGTGCCGCGCTACGGGCCGGCGGCAAGAATTTGCCGCGAGACCGGCGCATAACTGCTTTGGAATCGGCGTGCGGATTTGGCGCAGCAGATGCACTTGACCGGCACGTGATCGCTGTCGCCGCATCGGAAATGCCAGCCGCTTCCGGCACCGTCGCCGGGCCGCCTGGCGCCAGTTCAGCCATGGCCGGGGGTCCGGCCGCGGGTGGCTGCTGGTTGGCCTTCCTGGAAGATTTTCTCGGCGGCCTCGAATCTCCGTCCGGCGAACCTGAGGAGCGACCTGTCGCCGGCACGAAAAAGGATCAGAAGGATGCGGCGGGCGCGGTTAATGTGCCCACTACGAGCAGCCCCGCTGCGCTGGTTTCCACGTGGAGTGGGGACGTGACTGGCGCGCCTCTGCTCGGCAACGTCGCGCCAGTGGTGCAGTCAAATCAAGCAGGCCAGCAGGATGCCGCCGCCGATCCCGGCCTGGCTGTGAAACTTGCCGGTCTGCCGCAGGGCTCGCAGATGGCGCCGGGATGCAATCTGTCCGCGGCGAATCCGGACGCATCCGCCCCCCGGATGGATCTGCGCGGGGCGGATCCCGTACGGGAATCCACCGGAGCATTGGCTTTCGCAGCCCGGTTGCTGCCCGTGGAGCCGGCGGTCGGCAGTGCGGCTTCCACTCAGCCCCCCCCCACGGCGGACGCCCCTACGCCGGCCGCAGCGCAGCCGCAGACCATACCGGCGGCCTTAGGATCCGCGCTCGTCCAGGATGCGGGTACGCCGCCGCCTGCGCACGGCTCTTCGCATGCGCCCGATACTGGCGGACAGAACGGGAACCAGGGCGCGAAAGCGCCGGAAACTGCGGGTAGCGCATCGAACGCAGCGCCAGACGGCGGCACGGCAGCCGCTCCGGCGGCACGGGGTGGCGCCTCCGTTGGCGCAGCCGGCAGCAACGCGCCGTCCCCGGAAGGACACCCCCCGGACAAGCAGGACACCACGGAACATCCCGGCGCGCAGGGGTTCGCAAACGTCGAGACACCGGCGGCACTGGACCGCCAGGCTGCACCCGCCAGAACGGATCCCACACCCGGCGTCAGCCAGGCGCATAACGTGGAGCCCGAGGCGCCGGTGGCGCCTGTCCAGTCCGTCTCACGCGATGTGTCCCTGCGTATGGCCGATGGGCAGAGCAGCGTGGACATCCGCCTGGCGGAGCGCGGCGGAGAAATCCGCGTGACCGTACACACACCGGACCAGAATCTGGCCGACTCGCTGCGCGCGGATCTGCCCGATCTGATCGGCAAGTTGCGCCAGAGCGGCTTCCAGGCGGAAACTTGGCGCCCGGCCGCGGCGTCCTCGCCGGATGCCGGCCGGCGGAGCGGCACGGATACACCGTCGTCGCATTCGGATTCGGCGTTCGCCCAAAGGGACGGCCGCCAACAGCAGCAGTCCCAGCGGCAAGCCCGCCAGCAATCTCAATGGGCCGGGGAGTGGCAAGCCAGCCTCGCGCCTACCCAGGAGTCTGATTTATGACCGTTCAGCCTTTCGCAACCACAGACCCGGCCACGGGCAGCACCGGTTCATCCAACAGTACCAGTTCCAACAACAGCAATTCACCGGATAACGTGACCGAGAACCAGTTTCTACAGCTTTTGGTGGCGCAGATCCAGTACCAGGATCCCACCAATCCGACCGACAGCACGGCCTTCGTCACGCAGTTGGCGCAGTTCAGTTCGCTCGAACAGTTGATCGGCATTCGCAGCGACCTCGACAGCGAAGTGCAATCCAGCGCCTCCGGCGCGACGGGCACCAGTTCCACCCAAGGAGGGAATTAACGATGTTTGCAGCTTTCAGCACGGCACTCTCGGCGTTGGACGCCAACGGCGTGGCTGTTGACGTGGTGGGTAACAATCTGGCCAATCTGAATACCACCGGCTACAAGACCAGTGAAGGCTACTTTCGCGACCTGGTAAGCGAATCGATGGACGCCGGCCAAACCCAGCTCGGTTTCGGCGTAGCGGCGCCGTTGACTCTCCGCCAGTTCACCCAGGGCGCGATTCAGTCGAGTGGCGGATCTTTGGATGCGGCCATTCAGGGGCAGGGTTTCTTCGTGGTGAAGAACGGCGACGCCGCGCAGTACACCCGCGCCGGCAGCTTCCAGGTGGATCTCAACGGCAACCTCCTGACGCCCACCGGCGAGCAGGTGCAGGGCTGGATGGCCACCAACGGAGTCCTGGACACGGGAGGGCCGATCGGGAACATCACCGTCCCCGTAGGCACCATGGAACCGGCCGTCGCCAGCCAGAACATCACGCTCAATGCCAACATGGACGCGTCGGTCGCCATCGGCAGCGCGTCGGACTGGTCGGCGCCGATCACCGTCTATGACTCGCTGGGCACACCCCACGTGCTCACCATCAATTTTGAAAAGACCGCCGCCAACACTTGGTCTTACGCGGTGACGGTGCCTGGCGCCGACGTCAGCTCCGGGACACCCGGGACGCCCTACCAGATCTATCCGGCGTCAGGCCCGCTGCCCACCCTGCAGTTCGGGGACGCCACCAACAACCAGAGCGCCGGGCAGTTGATCAGCCCGGCCGCGGGATCGCCCATCACCTTCAGCCTCACCGGCCTGACCGATGGGGCCCAGGACATGAACCTGAGCTGGAATCCGTACGACGCCAACGGCAACGGCACACTCACCCAATTCGACCAGAGCTCGGCTGTCTCGGCCAGCAGCGCGGACGGATCGGCGGCTGCGCAGTTGACGCAGGTCACCATCGGGAATGGCGGTCAGTTGCTGGCGTCCTACTCTAACGGCCAGCAGGTGGTGGTCGGGCAACTGGCCATCGCCAATATCCGCAATCCGCAGACGCTGGTCGCCATCGGCAACAACGAATACCAGGTCAGCGCCGACACGGCGCAGCCGGCCATAGGCGCTCCGGGCACCGGCGGGCGCGGCACGGTGGTGGGGGGGGCCTTGGAATCTTCGAATGTGGATATTGCCCAGGAATTGACGGAGTTGATCGTGCTACAAAGCGCCTATCAAGCCAACTCCAAAGTGGTGACCACCGTGGACACGCTGGCCCAGGCCACCACCAACCTGATCACTTAGGAGCCGGATGCGCATGACTGCCCTCGAAGAGATCGCCGGGTTCGCCGATGTGCCACTGGCCGTCGAAGCCGTGCTCGACCGCCGCATCCTCACCGTGGAGCAGATCCTGCAGATGGAGACGGGCAGCCTGATCGGCATGAAGCGCTCGGCGGGCGAAAACATCGACCTGTACGTCGGCGGGACGCTGATCGGCTGCGGCGAAATCGTGGTGGTGGAGAACACGCTGGGAGTTCGCATCACGGACTTCCACGGCGACGTGTGAGGCGCGCCGGGTAAGCAGCCGGGGAGAAGAAAGGAAAGCAATGGAAATCATGCGCCAGATCTTGTCGGTGACCGCGGTGCTGCTCTTGCTGGCCGCCGCGCTGTGGTGGCTGCGCCGGCGGGGGCTGGTGCGGTATGGGAGCCGCGGCCACGCGCCGCGCACACTGCAAACTGTGGAGCGCGTGGCGTTGGGGCCGCAGCATTCTCTGCACCTGGTGCGGCTGGCGGGGCGCGGTTTGTTGGTGGGAGTCTCGCCTGGCGGATGCGCAGTGTTGGAGAGTTTTGACTGGGGAAATCTGGAATCGCGGCCAGCTGAAAAGCCGCGCGAGGTGGCCCGATGCTGCGGCGCCTAACACGGTTGGTGGGCGCGGTTCTGCTGGCCGCTCCCTGGGCTGCCGCCCGTCCGGCAGGCACGGGTTCCTGGCTGTCCAACTCCAAGCTGGGATCGCTGAGCGCGCCGATGCAGATTGTCCTGGTGCTGACCGCCCTGACCGTGCTGCCCGCCGCCGTGGTCTCGGTCACTCCTTTCCTGCGCATCACGGTGGTGCTGCACTTCCTGCGGCAGGCGCTGGGTACGCAGACTGCTCCGTCCAACCAGGTGCTCGTCGGGCTGGCGCTTTTCCTCAGCCTGCTCACCATGGGGCCCATGGCCGGACAGATCTACGACCAAGCCTGGGTCCCCATGGAAAACGGCGAGATCACCATGCAACAGGCCGCCGAGCAAGCCGCCAAGCCGTTGCGGCAGTTCTGGCTGCGCTTCGCCCGCGAGAAGGACATCGCCCTGTTCCTGGAGGTCTCGCACTCGCCGGCGCCGCGCACGCCGGCCGATCTGGACCTGAAGGTCCTGATTCCGGCCTATATCCTGTCGGAGCTGAAGGCCTCCTTCCAGATCGGCGCGGTGCTCTATCTGCCCTTTCTGGTGATCGACCTGGTGGTGGCGTCGGTAACCCTGTCGGTGGGCATGATTCAATTGCCGCCGGTGATGATCTCAGCGCCCTTCAAGATCCTGCTTTTCGTGCTGGTCGACGGGTGGAACCTGGTGGTGGGATCGCTCATGAAAAGCTTCATGTGAGGACCGCGTATGACTCCTGATAGCGTAGTCGAACTCTTGCGCCATGCGCTGCTGGCGACGTTCTGGATCGGGGCGCCTATTTTGGCGATCGGCTTTATCGCCGGCGTGCTGATCAGCCTGGTGCAGATCGTGACTTCCATCCAGGACACCGGCTTCAGCGCCATTCCGCGCCTGGTGGTCTTCACGCTGGGCCTCCTGCTGCTGATGCCCTGGATGATCGAGCGGATGACGGCCTACACCACCGCGTTACTGGGCGACCTGGGGCGCTATGCCCGCTGATCCCACGGGAAGCCTGGTGCTGGGGATCCCCCTGCTGTGCAGCTTCCTGCTGGTGCTGGCGCGGGTCTCGGGCGTCTTCGCCTTCGTGCCTATCCCGGGCCTTTCGAGCGGTCCGCCGATGGCGCGCATCGTGCTCTCGGTGGGGGTCACGCTGGCGTTGTTCTCCTGCTGGCCGCGGGTGGACACGACGACCCTCGACGCGGCGCGTATGCTGCTGTGGATGTTACCGGAGATCGCCGTGGGGGTCACCATCGGCTTGGGCGTGGCCTTGATTCTGGAGATCTTCCTGACGGCCGCGCAGGTGCTCAGCCTGAACGCGGGATTTAGCTTTGCGCAGACCATCGATCCCACCACCCAGGCCGAGTCGGGCGTGCTGCTGGTAGTGGCGCAGTTGACCGGCGGTCTGGCGTTTATCGCCCTGGGGCTCGACCGGGAAGTGATCCGCACGCTGGCCTACAGCCTCGAGACGCATCCGGCGGGCGCCTGGCTGACGCGGCCGGCGGCAGAGTCAATCCTGCGCCTCGGCGGGGACATGCTGGCGCTGGCCATGCGGCTGGCGTTGCCGGGCCTCGCGCTGTTGATTCTGGCGGATCTGGCGCTCGGCCTGCTCGGGCGCCTCAACGCCCAACTGCAACTGCTGATGCTGGCCTTCCCGATCAAGATGATGGGCGCACTGCTGCTGCTGGCCTGGATGATGGTGCTTATCCCCAAGGTGCTGGGTGGGTACGGCGGCGTAGTTTTCGGCACGCTGCGGCAGGCCCTGCGCTTCTGAGGAGGGAACGTGCCGGCGGATCAGGGCCAGAGAACCGAACAGCCCACCCCCAAGCGGCTGCAGAAGGCACGCAAGGAGGGACAGTTTCCATCCGCGCCGCAATTGGTGTCGGCCGTGCAGTTCCTGGCGTTCGTGGCCGTGCTGGCGGTCTGGGGAGGTCCCTGGTTTAACGAATTGTGCAAGCTGACGCGGCAGGCTCTGGAGGCGGCATTTGCGCCGCAGCCGGACGCGCGCGTGGTGGAAACCGGCCGTTATCTGATGCTCGGCTGCCTGCGGCTCCTGGCGCCCGCCGCCGGCTTGTTGCTGGTGGCCACTCTGGGCATGCAACTGGCCACCACCCAACTGGGTGTCAGCCTGAAGAAACTGGCGCCGGATGTCCAGCGCCTCAATCCCCTGGCGCGACTGCGCGAATTGCCGCGTCAGAATCTGCCGGCCCTGGCGCGCGCGCTGATCATGCTGCCGCTGTTCGGCCTGGCGCTGTGGGGCATCATCCGCGACAACCTGGCGGCGTACATGGCGCTGCCGTTCCGGGGCGTGGCCTCCGGTTTCTGGCAGATCTGCGGCTCATTCTCCACCCTGTTGTGGAAGGCGGGCGGCGTGTTTCTGCTCTTTGGCGCCGTGGACCTGCTCCGGCAGCGCCGCCGCTACCGCAAGGACCTGCGCATGAGCAAACAGGAGATTCGGGATGAGATCAAGGAGACGGAAGGCAATCCGCAGATCAAGTCGCGCATCCGCCGCATCCAGAGGGACCGCGCGCGGCGCCGCATGATGCAGGAAGTCGCCAAAGCCACGGCCGTGATCGTCAATCCGACGCACTACGCGGTGGCCCTGCGCTACACGCTCGATTCCATGGCCGCGCCGGTGGTGGTGGCCAAGGGGAAGAATTACCTGGCCCTGCGCATCCGCCAGCGGGCTGTCGAGCACCAGGTGCCGGTGATCGAGAATCCGCCGGCGGCGCAGGCCCTGTACCGTTCGGTGGAGGTCGGGCAGGAGATCCCGGTACACCTGTACCGCGCGGTGGCCGAGATCCTGGCCTATGTACATAAACTCATGCACGGCCGATTACCGGGTTAGCGGGGCGCGCGGAGAATTGGCGCGGGGGCCCGCGAGGGAAATGGAGACGGAATGGCGGAAGCGACGGCAGTAGCGAAGACCGGCTGGAAGCCGTTGGAGATTCTCTCCCGGCCGGCCGTGGCCGAGATGGGAGTGCCGGTGGCCGTGCTGGCAATTGTGATAGCTCTCATCACACCGTTGCCGCCTTTCCTGCTGGACTTCCTGCTGGTGCTGGACATCATGATGTCGGTGATCGTCATGATGGTCGCCATGTATATCACCCGCCCGGTGGAGTTCAGCGTATTCCCCACCACGCTGCTGCTCCTGACCCTCTACCGGCTGGCCCTGAACATCTCTTCGGCGCGCCTGATCCTGCTCGACGGCAACACCGGCACAGCCGCGGCCGGGCACGTGATTCAAGCCTTCGGCAGCTTCGTAGTGGGCGGGAATTACATCATCGGGGCGGTCATCTTCCTGGTGCTGATCGCCATCCAGTACGTGGTCATCAACCACGGCGCGGTGCGCATCTCGGAAGTGACCGCGCGCTTTACCCTGGATGCCCTGCCGGGCAAACAGATGTCCATCGATTCCGACCTCAGCTCGGGACTCATCGATGAGGCTGAGGCCCGCCGGCGCCGCAAGCAACTGGCGGCGGAGGCCGAGTTTTACGGGGCCATGGACGGGGCTTCGCGATTTACCCAGCGGGATGCGGTGGCCAGCATTCTGATCACGGGCATCAACATCGTGGCCGGCTTCCTGATCGGCGTGCTGCAGCACGGCATGGATCTCAGCCGCGCGCTGCAGACCTACACGGTGCTGACCATCGGCGACGGGCTGGTGACGGTCGTGCCGGCGCTCATGATCTCGATTTCCGGCGGCCTGATCATCACCCGCACGGGCTCGGAGGCGCGCCTGGGAACGGATTTCCGCAAACAGGTCTTCGGCAGCTCGCAGCCTCTCCTGCTGGCCAGCGGCGTGTTGGTTCTGCTGGCCATCTTTCCGGGAATGCCGGGAATCCCGTTTTTGCTCCTGGGGGCAGGGCTGGGGACGGTGGCCTGGCGCATGCGCCCCCGGCCGGCGGCCGAGGGTCCGCAGGTGGCGGCGGCTAAGCCCGCGCGGGAGAACCTGGAAGGGCTGCTGCGCGTCGAGCCGCTGGCCATCGAGGTGGGGCTGGGGCTGGTCAAGCTGGTGGAGGGCGCGCAGAATTCGCCGCTGCTGAAACGCATCTCCGGCATCCGTCGGCAATTGGCTACCGAGCTTGGCTACCTGTTGCCACCCGTGCGCGTGGCTGACAATCTGACGCTGCGCGCGCGCGAGTACATCATCTCGCTCAAGGGCGCCGAGGTCGCACGTTACGAGTTGCCGCAGGGGTGCCTGTTGGCGATTCCCTCCGCACACCCCGCGCCGCCGCTCGAAGGCACCGCCACGCGCGAGCCGGCTTTTGGTCTGGCGGCCTGGTGGATCCCCGAGGCGCGCGCCGAACAGGCCCGGGCCGCCGGGTACACCCTGGTGGACGCCGTAAGCGTACTGGGCACGCACATTGCGGAACTCATCCGCCGGTATGCCTACGAGCTCTTCTCGCGCCAGGACGCCAAGAAGGTACTGGATGTGGCAGCCGTGGATCAGCCCAAGGTGGTCGAGGATCTGGTGCCCAAGCAACTGCCCCTCTCGGTGGTCCAGAGGGTCTTGCAGAACCTGCTGCGCGAGCGCGTCTCCATTCGCGACACGGGATCCATTCTGGAATCACTCGGCGAAGCGGCGCTGGCGACCCGCAATCTGGTGCTGCTGACCGAATACGCCCGGCAGGCCATTCGGCGCACGCTGGTCAAGCGGTTTCTGGACGCTTCCGGCAATCTGCCGGCCTATTTCCTGGACGCTTCCATCGAGCAGGCCGTGGAATCAGCGGTGCAGCACGGCGAGCAGAACAGCCACCTGAGCATGGCGCCGCAGACCGTGCGGGACATTCTGGATCGTATCCAGCGCAAGGTGGGAAATCCGGAGGGCGCGGTGGCGGCGGTGACCACCGCAGGCGCGCGCTATTTTCTGCGGCAGATGGCGGAAGCGGCCCTGCCCAACCTGTTCTTCCTGTCGCACAACGAGATTCCAGCCGGGGTGAAGGTGGTCTCGCTAGGGATCATTCAGTAAAGGAGAGAAATGCGAATCAAGTCCTTCTACGGAAACACGGTGGACGCGGCGGTGGCTCTGGCGCGCCGCGAGTTTGGAGAGGAAGCTATCCTGGTCGAGTCGCGCCGGGCGCCGCTTGAGGCGCGCCACCTGGGCGAATATGAGGTGGTCTGCGCGCTGGTGCCGGAGACCGAGACAACCGCCGCCTCGCCGGCTGCGGAGCCGGGGGCGCAAGAAGCTCGCCTGGCCAAGGAACTGGCGGAGATGCGGCGGCAACTGGATGTCATGGGCCGGACCATTACGCGCTCGGCCTGGAGCAGCACGCGGCGCCCTCTGGCAGTTCCGGAACTCTCCGACTGGCATGCCCGTCTGATGGCCGCCGACGTGGACGGCGAGATCGTGGGGCAGATTCTGGACACGGTCGAGCGGCGCTGCGCGGAGGAGTCGGCAGGAGTGGGCGCGGCGGTGATGGCCGAGATCGAACGGCGCACGCTGGTGAGCGCCACGCTCGCGCCTCCGGCCGCGGACGGGCCCGCGATCGTGGTCCTAGCCGGTCCCCCGGGTGCCGGCAAGACGGCCACGCTCGCCAAACTGGCGGTGAGCTGCGGCCTGGCGGAACGCCGCCCGGTAAAGCTCCTTTCTTTGGATGATTATCGTGTGGGGGGCGCCGACCAATTGCGCTCCTATGCCGCAATTCTGGGCGCCGGGTTCCAGGCGCTGGACAATACCGGCGCGCTGTCTCAGGCGTTGGCCGAGACCCACGGCAAGCCGCTGATCCTTGTGGATACGCCCGGTTACGGCCGGCGTGACATGGACCGCGCCGCCGACCTGGCGCGCTTCCTGGCCACCCGGCCGGCCATCACCGTCCACTTGGTCCTAACGGCGTCGATGAAATCGGCCGATCTAATGGCTGTGGCCGAACGCTTCGAAGTCTTCCGCCCGGCTGGTTTGCTGTTCACCAGAGTGGATGAGACCCTCTGCTTTGGCACGGCATTCTCGCTTTCGGTCCGCCAGGGGAAACCGATCTCCTTCCTGGGGACCGGGCAGGACATCCCGGACGATCTGGAGCCGGCCACCAAAGGGCGCATCCTGAATCTGCTGTGGCCCCCGGCACCCGCGGCGCAACAGGCCGCCTGAAAGGATAGTATTGAGCCGCGATGCCTAATCCTTACTGCACGCAGGATAGCGAAGAGGTGGCCGCCGCCGAGCGCGAGCGGCTCATTCTCGAGCATCTGCCGCAGGTCCGGCTGATCGCTCGCCGTATTCACGAGCGCCTGCCCGAGAACGTCAGCCTGGAGGACCTGGTGTCGGCCGGCATCGTGGGGTTGATTGCGGCCGTGGATCAGTACGACGCTTCCCTGCAGGTGAAGCTGAAGACGTACGCCGAGCACAAGATCCGCGGCGCCATCCTGGACAGTCTGCGGGGTCTGGACTGGGCGCCCCGGCAGCGGCGCAAGAAAGCCAAGCAGATCGAGTTCGCCATCGCGCGCGCGGAACAGAAACTGCACCGCAGCCCGGCCGAAGAAGAAATCGCCGCCGAACTGGGCGTGAACCTGGACGAATATCATCGCTGGCTGGTCGAAGTGCAAGGCCTGAATCTAGGGAGCCTGGACTACTCCTCGGAAAACGGCGACGGGCAGAGCCTGTTGCAATACCTCAGCGACGACGAGGACCAATGGCCTTCCCGGGTGGTGGAACGATCGGAACTGGAAGACCTGTTGGCCGAGGCTATTCGCAAAATGCCGGCCATGGAGCGCACCGTACTCGGCCTCTACTACATGGAAGAGCTGACCCTGCGCGAGATCGCGCAAGTGGTGGACCTGCATGAGTCACGCATCTCGCATCTGAAGTCGCAGGCCATTTTGCGGCTGCGGGCGGACATCGAGAAGGTCTGGCCCACGCAGGCTGGAGGTGTCGCGTGAGCGCGGAGCCGACGGCGGCGAGCTGGTTCGCCGAAGAATGGGTACGGCACGCGGGCACGGTGCTCGAATCCCTGGCCGGGGAGCGGCCCAAACTGACGTGCAAGCCGCCCGCCGCGGGTGTCACCCTGTCCGGCGCCTGCGAGGAGACGGCCCGGGAGCATGGCGCGCTGCTGTGGTGGGAATACCACTTTCCTCTGTCCGGCGAGCCGTGCATCTGGATCGGTGCTCCCCGGAATGCGTGCACGCAGCTTGCCGCGCGTGTCCTGGGCGAGGCGGGCGTGGAGGACGAAGCGCAGGGCCGGGAAACCTACGTCGAAATCCTGCAGCAGTCGCTGAGTGAACTGGGCCGCAGCGCCGGCCGCCGATGGGGCCTCTCGCTCAACTGCACCGCCCGCGAGGCTACGGACGCACCGGCCGATACCGAGTTCTGGCTGGTGGAGACCACTTTTCCGGATGCCACCGTCCCGCCCCTGTTGGTGGCTGTCACCGGTACCGTTCAGCCTCCCGGCGAGACTGCCCCGGCAGAGGTAAAAGCCGGCAACGAGGCGGGCACGCAGGGTGGCGTTCAGATACCGTCATCGCGCACCTTCGACCTGCTCATGGGAGTGGAACTGCCGGTCAGCGTGTCCTTCGGCCAGGTGCAATTGCCCTTGAAGGAGGTGCTGAAGCTGACGGCGGGTTCGATCATCGAACTGAATCGTCTGGTGGACGAGCCAGTCGAGGTGATCGTCAACAACTGCGTAGTTGCACGCGGCGAAGTGGTGGTGGTGGAAGGCAACTACGGCGTGCGCATCCATCAGATCATGAGCCGCCAGGAAAGGCTGCAGAGCCTACCATGAACGCCCTCACCTGGATTGTCCAGCCGCTGGTTTGCTACATCCTGCTGGCCGTGAGCCTGGGACTGGTTTTGTATCTTTTCGTGACCCTCAAGGCCGAGATTCGCCGCGCGGAGCGGCGCTCGCTGGCGGACCGCCAGCAGGTTGCCGAACTGCAGGAGGCGCTGGGGGAAACGCGTCTCGCAGTGGCCACGCTCGAAACCGACCTGCGCGAAGTGGAGCGTCAGACCGGTATGCTGGTGGCGCCTGAGCCGGCCCGTTCCGGGTTGAATCTCAGCAAGCGCACGCAGGTACTGCGGATGCAACGGACAGGTCAGGACAGCGCCGGCATCGCCACAGCGCTGGCACTGCCGCGCGCCGAGGTGGAATTGTTGCTCAAAGTCCACCGCATGATCGTGGAGCGGATCTGACCCGCACCGGGACGAGTAAGGCTTTCGCCCGAGCGGGCCTAGAGAGTGGCTAAAGCTCTTCGGTCCGACCGCCGATTCTTGCTATAGCCATGGATAGAATCGAACCAGCCCGGCTGTTGTGGATTGCAACGGACGACACGGAGGCCCGCGCGGCGGCTCAAACCAGCGGATTCGCAGTCGAGCATGCGGCGGGCATTCCGGAAGCGCGCGAGTATCTCCGGCGCTCCCGCGTGGACGTCGCGCTCATCTTGTTTCCGCTCCCGGAATGGACTGCCGCCGAAGCCCTTGAGGAACTGCAGCGCGCCGATGACAGCGTGCCGGTGATCATCTGGTACCCGGGCGCAGGAGTGCAGGAGGCCGTGCGCCTGATCCGGCTGGGCGCTTGGGACGTGTTGGGAGCCGAAGGCAATGCGGAGCAGGTGGCCGGCGCCGTAGCCGAGGCTATCGAGGAGCGGAGCAGCCGCCTCGCTGCCTTGCCCACCGCAGATGAGCCCTGGCGGTGTGAGTTGGTCGGGTCCAGCCAGCCGTTTCAGGAGGTCATCAGCCTGGTGCGTCTGGTGGGCAGCCGGCGCTCCACGGTGCTGATCACGGGCGAGACCGGGACCGGCAAGGAGATGGTGGCGCGGGCCATCCATCGGGCGGGCCCGCGGGGTCGCCTGCCGATGGTCTCGGTGTGCTGCAGCGCGCTGCCCGAGAACCTGCTGGAGGCCGAATTGTTCGGACATGTGCGGGGCGCCTTCACCGGCGCCGTGAACCAGCGGATCGGGCGGTTCGAACAGGCCAACGGCAGCACCCTGTTTCTGGATGAGATCGGCGATATGCCGCTCGATCTGCAAGCCAAGCTGTTGCGGGTCCTGCAGGAACGCGAGTTTCAACGCCTGGGGAGTTCGGAGACCATTCGCGTGGATGTGCGCGTGGTGGCCGCCACCAATGCCAGCCTGGCGGAACTCGTCCGCCAGGGCAGGTTCCGCGAGGACCTCTATTACCGCCTGAATGTGGTCCAGATCCAGATGCCCCCGTTGCGCGCCCGAATGGGGGATGTCGCGCCCCTCGCGCACCACTTTGTGGGGAAGTTGTGCCGCGCCGAAAACCTGCCACGGAAGCAGATCTCGCGGGAGGCGCTCACCCGGCTGGCGGGTCATTCCTGGCCGGGCAATGTGCGCCAGTTGGAAAACGCGGTGGAACGGGCGGTCGTCCTGAGTGGCGAACGGCAGGTCCTGTTCCCCTCCGACTTCCCGCTGGAGGGCGCCAGCCCGCGCGCAGCCGTCGAGCGCAGCGCGGAGCCCTTCGTCGAGGTGCCCGACGGCGGCCTGGACTTCGAACAGACCGTGGGACAGATTGCGCGCAGCATCCTCGAACAGGCGCTGCACAAGACAAATGGGAACAAGAAGCTGGCGGCCGATCTGTTGCGGCTCAAGCGCACCACGCTGGCCGCGAAACTACGGAGCCTGGAGTCTGGCACGGAGGAATACGCGGCCGTGCCGGCGGACTTCCTGCCGAGCGCATAGCCTACAGGCTCCCACGCAGAATGGAGAGTGTCCATGTCAGAATCAGAGAACGCATGTCAAGAGCGGCTGACGGCTCCGCCACCCATCGGGGCGCGGTTGGGCCTGGCCGCGCTCGAACGCGTGCTGGAGGCTCACCGGGCCTGGCTCGAGCAGAGTCCGGGCGGGTTGCGCGCCAGCCTGCACGGTATCGTGCTGGCGGAAGCCAACCTCGATAAAGTCAATCTGGAGCGCGCCGACCTGACCGCGGCGAACTTCATTGACGCCCATCTGTCCGGCGCCAGTCTGAGCGGCGCAGACCTCCAATGGGCAGATTTCAGCGACGCCATGCTGATCAACGCAGACTTGTCGCAAGTCGATCTGATGGACGCCAAACTGGAGCGCGCGGTGCTGGCGGGGGCTAACCTCAGCGAAGCGAAACTCTCCGGCTCCTCCTTCCGGGAGGCCAGCCTGCGGGAGGCCCGCCTCTTGGAGACAGCCATGGAGAGGTGCGACTTCACCGGTGCTATTCTCCGCGAAGCCAGCCTGCTGCAAGCCAGAGCCTTCGATTGCACCTTCGCGGACGCGGAGTTGCAGGGCGCCAACTTCTACCACTGCGCCTTTCGCTCCTGCAAGTTTGGCGGAGCCACCGTCAGCGGCTCGAACTGGAGCACGGCAACTGTGTTCAACTGTGAATTCCGCAGAGCCGATCTGGCATCGGTGCGCTTCGACCGGGCGGACCTGCGGCAGAGCTCCTTCTGGCGAGCGACCCTGATCGGCGCCAGTTTCCGGCACGCCCGCTTGAACGGCGCCGACATGGAGGGCGCTGATCTGTCGGGCGCACATTTCCACGAAGCCGCCACCATGAGCGCCAGTTTTTGCGGCGCCAACCTGCGCGCCGCGCAGGGCTTTGCGCAAAGCCAGCTCGCGCAGGCGCGCACGGACCGCTACACCGTCCTGCCGGACGGCTCACATGGCCCTTTCCTGCTGGGGTCCGGGGCGCACCGGCCCTGCCGCGCGTAGGGCGCAGGCAACTTAGCACAGCGCGGCCATCAACGCGCCGCGCGCCGTCGAATGCAGGGGATCGCTGGATACGCGGATCTCCGAGAGCCGCAGCGGGAAATCCTCGGCGTGCAAGATGCGCGTGAAATGATCCAGAAAACCTCTGGGCATGGCTGTGCCGCCGCTCAGCACCAGCGGCACGGACTGCTCCATCTTGGGCAACTTCTGCGCCGAGGAAATCTGAGCGCGTAACGCGCCGATCAGGCCGGCGATAGCTTCCTGATAGTAAACCGTCAAGGCATTGTGCACCCGGTCGGTCGAGAAGCCGTTTAGCTGAAAGCTCCGCTCCTTGGCAATGCGCAGGCGGTTGGCGCGATCACCGGTCACCTGCGCGGCGCTGCTGTCAATGAAATCGCCGGCCCTGGCCACGCTGAAAGTGATCACCGGCACCGACAGCACCGCCAGGCAGACATTGCATAATCCGCTGCCGCAGGAAACGCCGACCCCGCTGAAATTGGAGGCGGCCAGCTCGCCATAAACCACCGCCAGGCCTTCTTCGATGGGGGTCGGCTCGTAGCTCAACTCGGCCAGGATCTGCCGGATGGATGCCTCATGGTAGCGGATGGGGCCGTTGATTTCCTCGCCGGGCGACGGGACGCTGAAGAAGACTTTCTGTCCCTCCACCGCGGCGCGGCCCAGCAGCTTGGCGATCAGGCGCCGCACCACGGCCAGGCTGTGCGGCTCGTCGGGGTTTAACACGCCGTTGACCATCGGCCGCCGGGTCTCCACGTGAAAGACTTCGGCAAATCGCTCGGCGTCGTTGCCGGCCACCACGAGATCCGATCCCTGCACTTCGTGGAATACGTTCTCGCGCTGCAGCAGGCTTTCGGCCAGTTTCGAGTAGGGCAGCGTGATAAATGCGTTGAGCTGGGCATCGTAGGACTGTTTCTTGTCCTTGGCGCGCGCCACCACCATACGGCTGGTGCCGACGTCGAGCCCCAGCGGTTGCGTGTAATCCAGTTCCTGGTTGGTCATGCTATCTCCCTGTAACATGCTCAGTCGTAGGGCTGAAATCCCTCGCGACGGACGCTCTCGGCGATCCGCCGCAAGCGTTGCAACTCATCGCCCGGCAACCGTTTGGGCCGCCGCGAGGCCCGCCACGCCCAGGCGGCTACCGCTGCTCCGCAGATGGCAGCCAGCCACATTCCAACTGTCCTTTCAGCGTCCCCCGGCGCTGGCCGCGCGCTCCAGCACCACCGAAAGGCTAGACGGGGCGGCGCCGGAGGCTCCCGTCTCCGGGACGCAGCAGGCCGCTGCGTCGCCGATGCGCTGGGCTTCCTGCTGTTTTCTCTTCTGCCAGACCCGGAGATTATCCTGTGCTCGCGCGACCTCGTCCAGGTTGGCCTGGATGCGCGCCATATATTGGGCGGTAATCCGTTCCATCTCCGACTGGATGGCGCGGTTCTGTTCCAACATGGCCGCCTCGAAGTTCTGCAGGTCCCGCTGGCGCGCTTCTTCATAGTCGTTAATCAAACGCTGGCGCACGATGGCGTCCTGCAGGATGTCTTCGATCTTGGCGCCGCCGGCGTCCAAGGCCATCAGCAAGGCACGGCGTTTGGCGTCAGGCGGCATGCCCGCCAAGTGCGGGCTATTCAACATTTCGGCGACCTTCAGCACGCCATAGCTCAGGCGTGGAGGCTTCACGGCGCCGCCCTGGTAGATCTGCTCGAAGTCCGTCAGCAGGGCGGGCGCGTGATCCTTCTTGGTCAAAGCCAGGGCGGTCGGCCGGGCGATGTTTTCTTCCGGTTCGACCAGTGCCGGCACGCGTCCGCTGGTTGCGGAGTGCAGTTGTCCCTCCGCCGTCTCTTCATGATTTCCGTTCGACGATTGCCACATTCGTTTCCACATGCGCCCCTCCCGGGCAGGAACCGCACTCACTTGCAGCCGCGCCCCGGCTTCCGCAGTGTACGGTCCCGCCCTTTTTTCTCTTATTTCTGTCCGATATCTCCTTAGAAGTAGTCAGGGGAGGAATTTCTCTCATGTCTTTTCGCGGGGGGAATTGCGAAAGTCGTGAGAAATTTAACGGCAGGAGGTATACCACCAGGCGGGGGAGGAGATATGGAGGTACCGCCAGCTTTTCAGCCGGCCGTGCCCACGCGCACGGCACCTTGCATGAAGGCTTCGATTTCCTCGATCTCCCGCGGAGAGAGACGGAACTCGGCGGCGCCGATCACACCCTCCACCTGCCGGGCCGAGCGCATCCCCACGATGGCGGCGGTCACGGCGGGGTGGTGCAGCGTCCAGGCGATGGCGACTTCGCCAGCAGTGCGGCCGTGGCGCGCCCCTATGCCGCGCAGCAATTCGGCCAGTTCCAGATTGCGGGTCAGTTGCGGCTCCTGAAAGGGCGCCGTGCGGCGGCGGAAATCGTCCTCCGGCATGGCGGCTACGCGGGCGCGCGTCATGGCGCCTGAGAGCAGGCCCGATTTCATGGGCGAGTACACAATGACGCCGATCCCCTGCGCGTGCGTGTACGGCAGCACCTGCTCCTCGATGCCCCGCGAAAGAATCGAATATGGCGGCTGCAACGAAGTGATGGGAGCAACGGCCTGCGCGCGGCGCAGTTGTGCGGCGTTGAAATTCGATACGCCGATCCAGCGGACTTTGCCTTCCTGCTTCAGTTTCGCCAAGGTGGCCCAGCCTTCTTCGAGATCCTCGTCCGGCTCGGGCCAGTGAATCTGGTAGAGGTCGATCACGTCCACTTGCAGGCGGCGCAGGCTGGCTTCCACCTCGCGGCGAATGGAATCCGCTTTCAGGCTCTTGCCGATTTCGCCGCGTTCGTTCCAAATGCGCGCGCACTTGGTAAAGACGAACGGTTTCGAGCGGCCCCGCAGCGCGCGGGCCACCACCTCCTCGGAATGGCCCAGGCCGTAGATGGCAGCGGTGTCGATCCAGGTCAGGCCGGCATCCAGCGCGGCATGGATGGCAGCAATCGACTCGTTGTCGTCCTGCGGTCCCCAAGCGAAGGCCCAGCCTCCGCCGCCCATGGCCCAAGCGCCGATGCCCAGGGGCGTGAGGTACATGTCGCTGTTGCCGAGTTTCTTGGTCTGCATATCTCTATCATCATAGCGGCAGGCGTATGATTGACGAGAGGTGAAGCGTTGCCTACCGCCCACGTCAACGGCATCGACATTTATTACGAGGAGTACGGCGCGGGCGACCCGGTTCTGTTGATCCCCGGTCTCGGCGGCGTAGGTCTCGGCTGGGGTCCGCAGATTCCGCTCTTCGCAAAACAGTTCCGCACGATCGTCGTGGATCACCGCGGAGTGGGGAAAAGCAGTCAACCCGAAACCGGATACACTATCGCGCAGCATGCGAGCGACATGGCCAACCTGCTGCGCAGTCTCGCGGCCACGCCCGCACACATCGTGGGCGTCTCCACTGGCGGAGCCATCGGGCAGGTAATGTCGCTGGAGCAGGCGAAAACGGTTCGTTCCCTGGTGTTAGTCGCCTCGTGGGCCCGGGCCGATGCCCGTTTCCGCCACCTGTTTGAGATTCGAAAAGACGTGCTTTGCCGGCTCGGCCGGAGGCGGCCATGCAGTTGGCCTTGCTCACTGTATTCGCCAGCGTATTATCACGCCCATGCGGAGCAGTTACAGTTATTTGCGAGCTCGACCGCCTAGAGAACATTTCGAGCCCGACCTGTATTGTGGTGGGCGACCAGGACGTGGTGACGCCCGCGTATTTCTCTGAGGAACTGAAGCAGCA
>Ga0335078_10005333_pt1 | contig 19020 bp, 15 predicted proteins | sample Lox_Sample_32_FD_206711 | JGI IMG/M metagenome (GOLD analysis project Ga0335078, IMG submission 206711) | Soil microbial communities from Loxahatchee National Wildlife Refuge, Florida, United States - Lox_Sample_3.2 | ecosystem: Environmental > Terrestrial > Soil > Wetlands | place: USA... | reverse complement strand
GCCCAGAAAGCAAAAACGAAAGGTTTTCCGGTGAGGCGGATCCACTCCTCTGCAAGATCGTAGGTCAGGAACTGAGAACGATCAATGCGTAGCGCCGGATCACCGATCACCAGTCCGGCATCGTTGCTGGCCAGCATCGCTGTGAGATCGGGAGGTGAACTCACATAATCTCTTGCACCGGCCCAGAAGCGAGCAAACAGAACCTTCAGCAAGGCCACCGAGGTCATGGACGAGTTGTCCAACGCCACACTTCGAATCTGATCTAGTGGCACTTTGCTGATGAGGAGAATTGATCTCACGGCGCGTCGCGAAGCGATGGCGATATCGGGAAGAATCACCAGATCCGGAATTGTGGTGTAAGCAGCTGCAGGAATGATCCCAATGTCGCCTGAGCCGTCTCGAAGGCTGGCGGCGCAGAGCGATGGAACGGTGTACGAAATGTCGAACTGAGCACCGACTTCACTGTGCTCGAAGTCCCACATCAAGGGAGCGGTGTTCAAATACGAAATTGCCGAGATTCGAGGCCGTTTCATCCTGGAAACTTACGATGTTAACAAACCGCACATGTTCAACTTACCTTGACACCAACTTTTCCCGATGTAATAGATGCCTGAGAGTCTACCGGAGGCGCTTGTGCCGGATTCACTGGCATTGATTCACGAACCCGTTCAACTTTCGACACTGCAATGGCTTGCGCTTGCTCTCACCCCTGGGCTGGGACCCACCAAGATTCGGCATTTGGTCGATTTTTTTAGCGGAATCGAAGCGGTGTTCCGAGCCTCGTTGACCGAATTGGAAGCCGCCGGCTTGCCAGCTGCGGCCGCGCAATCGTTGGGGACCGGGCATTCGCTAGAACTTGCAAACGACGAAGCCGCAAGAGCCGCTGGGCTCGGTATCAGCTTCGTCACCATCGATGACGAGTATTACCCGCCACAGTTGAAACAGATCTACGATCCCCCAGCGATTCTCTACGTTCGAGGTAGAAAATCCGTTCTTGCGGACCCGGGTATTGCTGTTGTCGGAACGCGACATCCAACCCCCTACGGCTTGGGTATGGCCGAACGATTGGGCTGCGATCTTGCTGCTAGGGGACTAGTGATTTTCAGCGGCATGGCCCGGGGCGTTGATACGGCAGCGCATCGTGGGGCTATCGCCGCCAAAGGCAAAACTGTGGCTGTCTTCGGAACTGGTGTTGACGTTCCTTACCCGAAAGAGAACGTTCGTGTAATGGACAAAATCCTCGCGTTGGGAGGGGCCGTCGTGTCTGAGTTTCCTCTAGCGACGTTTGCGGCGCCCCAAAATTTTCCGATCCGCAATCGCATCATCAGTGGAATGAGCTTAGGTGTTCTTGTGGTGGAGGCAGCGGAATATAGTGGAACGCGAATTACCGCTAGAAACGCCCTGGAGCAGAATCGCGAAGTCTTCGCAGTTCCGGGAAACGTCACCAATAAGTACTCCTGGGGGCCAAACACGCTGATCAAGCAGGGTGCCAAGCTGGTGGCGACTTGGGAGGATGTATGGGAAGAACTCCCGACGGATGTGCGACTTAGACTAACCCCGCAGCGGCAGAATGAATCCGAAGCCCAACAAACCGCATCTCTATTTCAGGAAAACGAGCTGTCTCCTCACGAAAAGAAGATTTTCAGTCTTCTGAAGGTCGATGAATCCACGCACATCGACGAGATCGTCGAGCGGTTGGAGCCGGATCTTTCCTCTTCCGAAATCTTCGCTGCGCTCTTCGAGTTGGAGTTGGCCGGAAAAGTAAGGCAGCTTCCGGGAAAGAATTTCGTGAAGAGTTTTTGAGCTAAAAGCGCTTCTGGCTGCTAGCTACTAGCTTCGGGCATCGACACAAGGAGAAATCCGTGGAAGACTTCAAACAACTAAAAGTCTGGCAACGAGCGCATGAGTGACCCTGAATGTATATCGGAGCAGCTGCGGCTTCCCCAAAGAAGAGATGTATGGATTGACAAGTCAGCTTCGACGGGCAGCGGCTTCGATTGGTGCAAACATCGCTGAAGGATGCGGCCGAAGGTCGGACGCGGAAATGAAGCGATTTGTGCAAATTGCACGTGGCTCCGCCAGCGAATTGGAATACCATCTGCTTCTGGCGAAAGACCTGTGCTTGCTGTCCGCCGCCTGCTTCGAAGACCTTGAGGCCCGCGTTCTTGAAGTTCAACGAATGCTTACTTCCTTGTCGCATCGCTTGAACACATCGGTTCTAGCTAGAAGCTAGTAGCCAGAAGCCGAACCTGATTCGAAAACTTGTTGCTTGCGCGCAATTCGTGCTAGCTTCGAAGAATTATTGACTGAGGACACATTGGCAAAAGGTTTAGTTATCGTCGAATCGCCGACCAAGGCGAAGACTATCGAGAAATATCTCGGAAAGGGTTATACCGTCGAGGCCTCGTTAGGCCACGTGAAAGACCTGCCCAAGAGTACCCTCGGCGTCGATGTCAACAAAGACTTCGATACCGACTACATCGTGATCCCCGGCAAAGAGAAAGTGCTGGTCAAGCTGAAGAAGCTGGCGCAGTCCGCCGACATGATCTACTTGGCGCCTGACCCGGATCGCGAAGGGGAGGCAATCGCTGCTCATCTTGCAGAAGAGCTCGGGGACGGCAAACCCAAAAAGAAGAAAAAGAAAGATGATGAGGGTGGCGATCGCATCCGCCGGGTAACTTTTAATGAAATTACACAGCGTGCCGTGCGTGCTGCTTTTGAGCATCCTCGGGATATCGACCGAAACCTGGTCGATGCTCAGCAAGCTCGCCGTGTGCTGGATCGCTTGGTTGGTTACCAGGTTTCGCCATTGCTTTGGGATAAGGTCCGCCGTGGTTTGTCAGCAGGCCGCGTGCAGACCGTCGCACTCCGGTTAATCGTTGAACGCGAGCGCGAAATCAAGGCGTTCGAAAAGAAGGAATACTGGACCATCGACGCGCAATTGGCGGCTTCTAAGCCGCCGGCTTTAATTGCTCGGTTTCTTGGCAAAGGGGAAGAAAAAGTTGAGATCCCCAATACCGAAGAAGCTGAGAAACTGCGGAAGGCACTCGAAAAAGCCGAGTGGATCGTCCGCAGCGTCGATCGCAAAGAAAGGCGGCGAAATGCTGCCCCACCGTTTACCACCAGCAAACTTCAACAGGATTCATCGCGCAAGCTGCGCTTCAGCGTAAAGCGCACGATGATGATTGCCCAGAGACTCTATGAGGGCGTGGAAATAGGCGACGAAGGTTCAGTTGGCTTGATTACTTACATGCGTACCGATTCGACTCGGGTTTCTAACGAAGCCCTCGCCGAGGTAAGAGAATTTATTAAGAACCAATACGGCGCTCAGTACTTGCCCGAATCGCCAAACACGTACAAGGAGAAGAAGGAAGCGCAGGGCGCACACGAAGCTATTCGACCGTCCTCGGTAATGCGCGACCCGGACCAGATCAAGCAATATCTAAAGGAAGATGAATATAAGGTTTACAAACTGATCTGGCAGCGTTTCGTCGCGTCCCAGATTACTCCGGCGGTGTTCGATCAGACCACGGTTGACATTGACGCGAAGGCGGCAGCGGAAACCTTCTGGTTCCGCGTGACCGGTTCGGTCCCGAAATTCGACGGTTTTCTGAAAGTCTACGAAGAGTCTAAGGAAAGCAAGGACGAAGAGGACGAGGAACTGAAGCATAAACTGCCGCCGCTTGAGGCCGGTCAAAAACTGACCTTGCGTGAACTCAAGCCTGAGCAGCATTTCACTGAACCGCCTCCGCGCTACAACGAAGCTTCTCTCGTGAAGGATCTTGAGGAGCGCGGAATCGGTCGTCCTTCGACCTATTCGACGATTCTCAGCACGATTCAAGAGCGCCAATACGTGCAGAAGCTTGGCGGCAAGTTTGTGCCGACCGAAATCGGTCTGGTTGTTACCGATCTGCTGATCGAAAATTTTCGCGACATCTTCGACGTGCAGTACACCGCCCGCTTGGAAGAAGAACTGGACGAAATCGAAGAAGGAAAGGAAAAATGGACGGACGCTCTTGGTGATTTCTACAAGAAGTTTTTGAAAGACCTGCGCTACGCCGAGAAGCACATGGAAAACATCAAGCGCATGGAAAAGCCCACAGACGAGAAGTGTGAGCGCTGTGGTGCGCCCCTGGTTATCAAATGGGGCAAACACGGATCGTTCTACGCATGTAGCACGTACGACAAAGAGGATCCGAATAGTTGCACGTTCACCAAAGAAAACCCTATCAATCTTCCCGATCTAGACTCTGCCGACATGCAGGAGACGTCGCAAGAAGAATATTGCGAAAACTGCGGGCGAGTTATGGTGCTAAAGCGCGGCAGGTTCGGACAGTTCATGGCTTGCACGGGATATCCTGACTGCAAAACTACGAGGCGCCTGGATCAAGGCAAGAAAGTTCCTGATATTCCGCTCGATGAGTTGTGCCCGAAGTGCGGCCGAAATCTCATGATTCGGCATGGGCGATATGGCGAGTTCACCGCCTGTAGTGGCTATCCGGACTGCAAGTACGTCAAGCAGAACTTCATTGGAGTGAAATGCTCGCTTTGCAAGGATGGTGAGTTGGTCGAAAAGCGAGCGCGCAAAGGGAATACGTTTTACGGCTGCTCGAATTATCCGAAATGCAAGTTTACGTCAGCGAACAAGCCAATCGCGGAGAAGTGTCCAACCTGTGGAAGCGAGTATCTGGTCGAAAAGACTCTGAAAGCTGGTCCGGTTATCGCGTGTCCTAACAAGGAATGCGACTACGAGCGCCCTGCCCCGGTTGAGACGGTGCCTGCTACTTCGTAGCTCAAGATTATTTTGAATCCGCGGCGAACCCTGTTCATCCGATCAGGCGTAGTTTTCCGCCCTTACATTCGCTTAAATAACCTGTAGCATAACCAAAAAGGAGGAACTCGCATGTCTACACCGACACACTCGGATGCCGAACTGATCTTGAAACTTTACGATCTCCGCCGTGAGGCCGAAATGCGCAAGGCGCGGAACTGGTGGCTCGGATTCTGGCCCGAATCTTCGGAGGAAATTTTGAAGATTGCCATGGCCCTTGGAACACAGGAAAATGCCTGGATGCGTCAGGTCGGGGGCTATTGGGAAATGGCCTCTTCGTTCGTTTTGCACGGTACTTTGAGCCGAGAGCTATTTTTAGAGGGAAGTTTTTCCGGCGAAATGTTCCTGCTCTTTGGAAAGATTGAGCCGTATCTGAAAGAAGTCCGCGAGAAGACCCAAAATCCACAGATATTCGGCAACGTGGAGAAGTTGATCATGACTTCTGCCGGCGGTCCGGAGCGCTTGAAGCAGACTCAGGAGCGAATTGCCATGTTCCGGAAGGCTGCCAAGGGCAAAGCTGCCTAAACCTCGAGTTACGGGGCAGAGCCGCCGAAGCGTGCTCTGCCTGTTCCATTCTCAAGAGATGTATTCGCGAATGTATTCGTCCCTGGTTGCGGCGAGTTGGTGAACATCCCCGTCGAAAATGATCTTGCCGTCTCGAAGAATCAAGAACCCCATGGGAACTTCACTGCGGGTACCCGGTGGCAGTGGCTGCATCTGATTCGTTTTGCGATCAAAATAATGAGTCGCCATGACGAACGCGTCTTGTAAGCGATGTGTCACTAGCAGGGAACTCGTCTTAGACACGTCTCGCTGCTTCACGATGAGTTGAATGATGGTAGTGGAAGTTACCGGATCGAGCCCCCCAGTCGGCGAGTCATAGAGCAATAATTCCGGGCGAGTGATGATGGCTCGAGCAATCGCGACTCGTCTTCGCATGCCTCCTGAGAGTTCCGCAGGAAATTTGTCGACGGTATTCTCCAGTTCAACAAAGCTCAGTGCTTCGCGCACCGGTTGATCGACTTCCTCTTCCGTGACATTGCCCTCTTCGAGAAGGCGAAATGCCACATTCTCGCGGACCGTAAGCGAATCGAAGAGTGCACTCTCTTGAAAAACCATGCCAATCTTTCGTCGTAGTTCGAAAAGATCTTCCTCTTTCAATTCAGTCACATCTTTTCCCAGCACAAAGATGTGTCCGCTGTCAGGCTTCAGCAGGCCCAATGTAAGCTTTAGAATCGTGCTTTTCCCGGACCCGGCGACACCGAAGATTGCCTTGGTTTCACCGCGAGAGAGTTGAAAAGAAATTCGATCTAGAACTTGCTTCTGATCAAACGCAATCGACACGTCCTCAAAAATAACTAAATGACTGTTTGCGTCGGGTCCGATCGATTGCACTTGCTCGGCCGTGCTGGGAGGGGCAGCCATGGTTATTGGTAGGCGAATATTGTCATCAGCAGCTTGGTAATCAGCAAGTCGACGACAAGAATCAACACAGAAGATGCAACGACGGCCTGCGTGGTCGCTCGACCAACCCCTTGAGTACCGCCCTTAGCAGTCATCCCGTAATAACAGCCAACGGTTGCGATAACGAAGCCGAACAGCAGCGGCTTGAGCAGGCCCATGAAAACGTCTTGGAACACCAGAATTTGCCACCCCGTGCTCCAATATTGATGCCAATCGGTCTGATACAAAAAAGTAGAAATCACCGCCCCGCCAAAAAGTCCGAGCAAGTCTGAAATGATCGTGAGGAAGAACAACATGAAAACCGTGGCCGCGACTCGCGGCGTCACAAGTTTCTTCATCGGATCCGTGCCGAGTGCCCGCATAGCGTCGATCTGCTCGGTAACCAGCATGGAGCCAAGTTCGCTCGCCATTCCTGAGGCATTTCGGCCCGCAACCATCAGACCGGTGATAATCGGGCCCAATTCGCGCACCATCCCGACCGAGACAAGCTGCCCAATCAGCGAAAGCGAGCCAAATCTCTGCAGGGTGTTAGCACTGTTCAGCGCTAGTTCAGCGCCGATCGACAGGCCGGTGAGTACCACAATTGGCAAGGACCCGAAGCCGATCAGATCGGCTTGGTAAATCATGTCCGCGAGATAACGGGGCCGCCGGAATAAATTGGCGACGGATTGCAACGCCAGCAGGGTGTAATCCTGCACGGCCTGAATTTTTTCTTTGGCAAACTCTGTCGGAGAGACTAGTTCCATCGATTATCCAGGCTGATCCACAAGGCGCACAATCTGACGGAACTATAACAGAGATCGCTAGCGGTTTTGGTTGTGGCTCTTAGCTGTTCAGGCTCCCACCTGGAAAGATCGCGGCTGCGAGAGCGGAGGAGTTTTTAGGTATCGCGTCCTTTACGCTTGATTTCGATATTCAGGCGCTTGATCTTCTGGTTGAGAGTCGACAACGGAACCCGGAAACGTTCGGCAGCCTCTGTCTGATTCCACCCGCACTTTTCGAGCATGTCGATGATGATGTGCCGCTCGCAATCTTCCATGATGTCGAACAGGGAAGCATCCGTTCGGTGTTCCAGCGCGGGGAAGTTAGCGGTTCGACCAACAATCTGGTCTGGAAGGAGGTCAGGACCTACGTCTGAGGCGGTCGAAAGTACCACGGCACGTTCGATCACGTTCTCCAGTTCTCGTACGTTGCCCGGCCACGCATAAGCCACTAAGGGACGAAGGCCTTCGGGGGTCAGGCGCCGCGGCGGGCGGTCATTCTCTTTGGAATACTTGTCGAGGAAGAATGCCGACAGCAAAGGAATGTCTTCTTTGCGCTGCCGCAAAGGTGGGAGATCGATGGTGATGACGTTCAGTCGATAAAACAGGTCCTCTCGAAACTTACCTTCCTGCACTTGCTGCCGGAGATCGACATTGGTTGCTGCAATGATGCGGACATCCACCTGCAGCTCGTGAACGCCGCCGAGATGCATAAACTTCCGGTCCTGCAGAACACGCAAGATCTTGCTCTGTGTGTCCAGGCTCATTGTGCCGATTTCATCGAGGAACAGCGTGCCGCGATCGGCAATTTCGAAAAGCCCCTTCTTCGAAGCAATTGCGCTGGTGAATGCACCTTTTACGTGACCAAACAGCGTTGATTCCAACAGATCGGGAGGCATCGACCCGGTATTTACGGGAACAAATGGACGATCACGCCGCGGAGAATTCAGGTGGATCGCTTTCGCGATAAGTTCCTTACCCGTGCCGCTTTCGCCTTGCAGGAGAACCGTCGAGCGGCTCGGCGCAACCTGTCCCACCAGATCGAAAATCTTCAGCATGGGCTCGCTTTTGCCCACGATGTTTTCGAAGTTGTAGCGTTGCTTGAGTGCACGCTTGAGCTGAATATTTTCTTCTTCGGCTCTTCGTCGAGCGACTGCGGCGCGTACGTCCGCAAGCAGCTTTTCGTTGTCCCAAGGTTTTTGGATGAAATTCGCGGCGCCCACTTGCATTGCCTTCACCGCGTTCTCAACCGTTCCGTAAGCCGTGATCATAATGATCGAGAGCTCTGGGTCCTGGGTGTGAATTTCGGCAAGGAGATCCATACCGTCTCGATCTGGAAGCGCCAAATCCAGGAGCACCAGGTCAAAACTTCGTTCCGCGATTTTGGCTAGACCTTCTCCGCCGCTCGCAGCGGACTCCACCGCGAAGCCCTCGAGTTGCAACAACGTTTCCAACGACTCGCGAATGGCCGCCTCGTCATCGATAATCAGGACCGATCCCACGGCGGAAGGCAGACCTTCCCCGAGGTTATTACGCGTTATTACGGCGGCTTCAGACATTGACTGCTTTCCTTGCAAGCGGGAAATCTAAATAGAACGTTGTGCCCTCTCCCTGCCTGCTCTCAACGCGGATTTTTCCCGCGTGTTCCTGGATAATTCCATACGTTACGGACAATCCCAAACCTGTTCCGCGCGGCTGGCCTTCGCGCGATGCTTTCGTCGTGAAAAACGGATCGTAAATCCTGTGAATATGCTCCTGCGCGATCCCAGCACCGTTGTCAGACACGGTGACACTGACTCCGTCTCCGTTTGAGGTCGCCACTCGCAAGACGCCCCCGTTTCCCATCGCATCCTTCGCATTCAAGAAGAGATTCAGGAACACTTGCTGAAGTCTGCCGGCGTTTCCGTTGATGGTCGGAAGATGGTTCGACAACTCAGCGCGAATCGCGACTTTGGAGGTCTTAAACTGATGCTCCAGCAAAGCCAGCGTGTCCGAAATAATCTTGTTGACATCTACATCGGTGAATTCAGTTCCACTCGTTCGCGAGAAATTCAAAAGGTTATTAACAATTTCAGATGCCCGGAAAGTTTGCCGCGTGACTTTTTCCAGAAGCGCGCTTTTCGCCGAATCACCTTGGAGTTGTTTCGCCAGCATTTGCGCGTACGACGAGATAACCGCCAGCGGCGTGTTCACCTCATGCGCTACCCCGGCTGCAAGCAATCCGATGGAGGACAGCTTGTCCGATTGTGCGAGTTGGGCCTCGAGTTCGACTCGTTCTGTAATGTCGTCGACGATGATCAAACGCCCAATTACACTGAATTTCTTTGTCACCAGCGGAGCAATTGCCACGTTCACGATGCGAATTTCGCCGGTTTGAGTTCCGAGTCGGAATTTATAAAGGTTGTGAATGCCCGAGTTCTGACGCACTCGATAGAACTCTTCGACGAAAGCAGTAGGAAAAACTTCGCTAAGGGGCCGGCCGAGAGCCTGCCAGCGCGGCAGGGCGTACATGACTTCCATCTGAGAGTTCCACGACTCGACTCTGTCTGCGAGATCAACCGCCAGCACTCCCACGTTGATGGACTCGACAATGTTCTCGTTAAAGTCTTTCAGCCGCTCGTATTCCGCGACCTTTTCTTCCAAAGAGGCGTACAGGCGAGCATTTTGGATTGCAATCGCCAAATACCCTGCCAAGGTCTGCAGAAGCTCAATGTCTTCGCTGGAAAGGAAATCGCCTTCAGCCGTTTTACCCAATCCCAAGACAGCCACCGTCTGTTTTTGTGCCCGGCACGGAATGTAGTAGTTCAGTTCGAGTCTCGCTATGGTCGCTTGCGAAGTAGGCGTTTCACGAGGGACTTGGTGCGTATTGTCAAAAAATAAATGACCAGCTTCTATTTCAGGGCGCGGCGCGGTTAGGAAACTGAGATCCAACGGGCCTGTCTGAGCCATCCCGAACGATTTCGCCAGGTTGAAGCCTTGAGAGTTTTCTCCCGCCGAGAGGAAAATAGCCATCCGGTCCACAAGGAGCGTTCGCGACAAACGGTCGACCACAGCGCTCAACATCGCGTCCAGATCCGTTTCGCCACTCAGGTCGCGGCCAAAGTCGATCAACGTTCGCCGATAGTCATACCGAGTTCGGTAGAAAAACTGATCAATGCGTTCCTGAATCCATTTGCGAACCGGATCAAACAAGAGCGCGGTAACTACGATCGCGAGAACCAGACCAAACGGTCCGGTGCTCGGAACTCGCGCATGAACGAGTTCGGCCACCCCAGCAACGACAGCAAAGTAGGTACCCGCGATCGCCGCCGCCGCTAGCGTATAGACCATCCCACGCTTGAAGATGAGGTCTACATCCATGAGTCGATAGCGGAAGATGGCGTATCCGAACGTGAGCGGCAGAATTCCTAAGGAAAGCACCGACAGCTTCATCGCATTCGTCGGCAATGTGCCTGTCAAGTAAGGAATCACATAGAACAGGGCGAATGGCGTAATGGCTAGAATCGTCCCACGCGTCACCCATTTCAGTTGCTGACGTAATATCGGTGAGCTTGCGTGCCGGTAGTTATGCAGCAAAACAGCCGCAGCTGAAATGAACAGGATCGCTAGGTATCCCATCTGCACGCGGTCGAGATCCCAACGCAGAATCTCGCTGGCCTTTAGGAACTGGAGCGCGATGATGTGAGCGCTCAGCAAGATAAATCCAGGAATATAAACACTGGGAATCGCCCAGCGATGTCTCCGGACAAATCCGAGTCGCTCTGGAAACGTCAGAACGAAATGCAAGAACAGTGCTGGCTGTAATAGTCCAGCCGCGACATTCCCCCAATAAACCGTCCAATCAAATGCGTTTAGTTTGCCGCTGTAATGGAACGAATAGAAAATGAATGAGACGAGGCAGAAAACATAAAAGTGAACAGAGCTGGGAGCCGTCCATCGGCGCAGCATCACGTAAAGGCCGATCCCGAGGTAAATCAGGCCGATTAACCGTAGCCAGTTATATTGCGAGCGCTCAACTGGCGCCGGAATCACGATCACATCCACCGGCACAGATTCTCGAATCAGCGAATATGTCGCCTTGGACCAGGCGCCACTCCGGTAGAGTTCCCGCATCAGCGCTGCTGTGCTGGTTACAGGGTGCTGGTCGATTGCCGTCAGTCGGTCACCGATCTTGACCCCTGCCCGCGATGCCGGCCCATCCGTCTCGATGCGCTCGGCGAGCAGGCTCCCGTTTCGTTCGACCCACCATGCCCCGTCGTAGGGGACCTGGAATTCCCGTTCCTTTTGAAAGTTGATGACCGAGAGGACGATTGCCGCGGCAGTCAGCAGAGTTAGCAGGATCGCCGTAAAACGAATTTGAAAGTCTTTGTCCACGGGTCGCTGCGCAGCAAAGCGTTGGGACAAACTATCCCGCCCCAAGTTCTGCACGTTCGCTGCCACCGGCGTCGCCATATGTGAAAAGGTAAGTTCCTCGCAATCAGTGCCTTCCAAGATTATAGAGGGGTTGTTGGATGGAATATACGCAATTTGGAAGTCAGAATTCGATAATTGGTAAGCTGTTGCGCCCTATCATCTTATGTCGCAATATCGGATTGGCTATAGAATCGACTGTGGAAAGCCATGGCAACCGCCGAGGAAGTCAAACAACGCGAAAGCTCCTACCTGCTCCAAACCTACAACAGATATCCTCTTGTGATTCAACGAGGTAAAGGAGTCTTTCTCTTTGATCTCGACGGCAAGCGTTATTTGGATTTCGTTGCTGGATTGGGGGTAAACGCTCTGGGGCATTCCCATCCGCGGATCATTCGAATCATTCGAGAGCAATGCGCCCGCGCTATTCATTTGTCCAACCTCTACTACAACGAATACCAGGGTGAACTGGCAGAAAGACTGTGCCGTGTGTCTGGGTTGCATCGAGCGTTTTTCTCAAACAGTGGCACGGAAGCCATTGAGGGGTCCATCAAACTTGCTCGGCTCGCGGGACATCGCACTGGCGGAAACGAAAAGTGCCAAATCGTAGCCCTCGAAGGGTCCTATCATGGACGGACCTTCGGCTCGATGTCTTTGACCGGCCAGGATAAGTACCGAAAGGGATTTGAACCGCTTCTCGACGAAGTAACCTTTGTTCCACGAAACGATATCTCCGCCCTGCAAGAAGCGGTAAGTGACCGAACATGCGCCATTGTGCTCGAACCGATTTTCGGCGAGGGCGGGATTCACGAGTGCTCTACGGAGTTCCTGCAGGCATGTCGTGCCGCCGCCGATAAGCACCGTGCCGCGTTGATCTTCGATGAAATCCAATGTGGCTTGGGCCGAACGGGTTCGATATTTGCTTTTCAAAGTTTCGGTGTTGTGCCTGACATCGTCGCAATTGCGAAGCCCATTGCGGCCGGTTTGCCGTTAGGAGCGTTCCTTGCCAAAGAGGAACTCGCATCCGCGATCTCCGTCGGTCAGCACGGGACCACGTTTGGAGGGGGACCACTCGCGTGCCGCGTCGCGCTCGAGTACTTGGCGATCCTCGAAGAGGAGAAACTTTTGGAGAATGTCACTCGCGTCGGGTCATGTCTCCAAGATCAACTCAAAAATCTGGTGGAACGTTATGCGGCTGCGCGCGAGGTGCGGGGACGCGGCCTGATCCAGGGCTTGCAATTAGAAATTCCAGCGCGTCCCATTGTTGAGCAAGCCTTAACACAGGGCGTGTTATTCAACAGTACGCAGGACACGGTTCTAAGGTTCTTACCTCCGTTTCTGCTCGAAGAAAAGCACGTCGACAAAGGTATTCGAGTGATCAAGAAGCTTCTCGGCAAGAAACGCAGGTCGTAGCAAAAAATAAGGGAGAGCCGAGGCCCTCCCTTTCAGAAGCGACAGAGGCGATATCAATTAAATAGATCGTTTTCGAAAGCGAAAAGTTGTCTTCTCGGGAAAAGAAAGTCGGCGAACAGCGCCCAGTTGCAGAAGGGGCCATACAAGATTGCTCGATCAGTATTGATGGAATCCATCTACATTTTCAGAAAGCCGGCGCGGGACCGGCACTGGTCCTGCTCCATGGTTTACTTGGACACTGCTTCTCCTGGCGACGTACCATTCCTGCACTGGCCACAAAAATGACGGTCTACGCCCCCGACATGCCAGGCGCGGGATTCTCCGATTCATCTCCCGACATGGACTGCTCACTGGAATCCTCGGCGAAACGGCTGTTGCGTTTCATGGATGCATTACAGATTGAGGAGTGCGATCTGTTGGGATCTTCGCATGGCGGTGCCGTCGCAATGATGGCTACGGCGCTTGAACCGAAGCGGGTTCGGCGCATGATCCTTGCTGCACCGGTGAATCCGTGGTCAGACCATGGCAAGTTCCTCACCGCTTTTCTCAGCAGCGCGCTGGTTGCTCCATCATTTCTGGGATTGGCGCCGCAATTGAGAATTCTGCATGAATTCTACTTTCGTCGAATGTTCGGGGATCCGCGCAGAATCCGTCCTGGCACGTTGGATGGCTACATGAAACCGCTTCTGCGCCGCGAGCCCTTTCAATACGCGATGAAAGTGATTCGTTCCTGGAATCAGGATCTGCGAAAACTCAGGTCGATTCTTCCGCGAGTCGCCAACATTCCGGTGTTGCTGATTTGGGGAAGTCTCGATACCGCCGTCAACCCGTCTTCGTCAGGCGTCCTCAGACGGCAGTTTCATACCTGCAAATTTGTGATGATGGAAGGGGTGGGGCATCTTCCTTACGAAGAGGTTCCAGATGATTTCAATCGAGCCGTGGCGGAATTCTTACTAGGAAGGTAAATGCAGTTGTACTGAGGAGGCGAGTTACTAGCCAGTTTCCATTCTCCTCACATTCTCTATGTATCGCGCCGAATCAAACTTCTTCGACGTGCTGGCGTAAGACATGTAGCGGATTTGCCCAAAAATCGGGCGCTCAAACCATGGTCGGTCGTGCTTGCCGACAATGGCCCAAGCGATGCCGGCATAACCGTTAGGATCCCGGCCATCCAATTCGTAGCGATCATTCAATGTGACTGCACGTTGGTAGGCGACGCCCACCGAAGGACTCCACTCCAAAATCTTCTTCGCCCAATACATTCGCATGTAGTTATGCATCCAGCCACCCAGAACCATTTGCTTCTGCGCCGCATTCCAAAGCGGATCGTGAGTTTCTGCATTCTCCAGTTCTTTCTCCGAATAGGTTGTTGGTCGCGAGTCGGCTGAATGGCGTGCGAAGCTCCGGTCCGCCCATGGCTCTCTCGACTCGAAACTGTCATAGTTCGGGTTGTAATGCACAAAATTTATCGAGAGTTCGCGCCGGATGATCACCTGTTCCAGAAAGGCCTCTTTTGCGGCCCGAGGTGCTGCTGATGCCTCAACCTGCCGCACGATCGTAAGCGGCCCGATATGGCCGAAATGTAGATATGGGGAGAGCTCGCTGGTACCCGCAAGTTCCGGATGATTTCTGTCCTTCTGGTATCTGGCCAATCTATGTTCGACGAAACGGTTCAGGATGCTCAAAGCTTCTTTCGTGCCGCCCTGCCACTTCTCGATTGGCGAAACGGAGTTGTCCAAAATCCAGCGAGCAGTCACGTCTTCTCGATTCGGAAGCGAGTGCAGTTTTCGAGGTTTTTTCCATTGCAGTCTCGCCCTTGTGTTGGGGGTCTTAACAAGAAACGGTGGCAAAAGTTCATTTAATCGTGGTCGGATCGTTCGCGCGGCAAAGTGTTCCTTGCCGAGCAGACGGGACGGAACGACGACGTCGGCGTCGACAGTCCACAACGGCACTCGAAGTTGCTTCGCGGCACGGACCCTCCACTGTTCTGTTTCGCGCAATGGATTTTCATCGCCGACTACAATCGCTGCGCTAACCTCGTCGCAAAATCTTGCCAGGCTATGTTCAGGGTAGGTGCGAAGAACGAACCCCACGTTTCGTCTAGCCAGTCCTTCTGCGATGTCAGGAATTCCTGAAACAAGAAACTTGTAATGACGCAGATTCGCATTGGGGTAAAAGGGTGTAGGTGCGAAAAAGGCAACCACTGGCTTTTGCAGTACGTTGCCGAGTTGAATGGCGACATCAAGCGCCGGATTATCCAGAGCTCGCTGCGCCCGTTGCATCCAGTAGACGATGCATTTGCCGTTCAGGTCAGGATCGCCGGGTCTGCGAACATTCACGCGGGGATTCGAGGCAATTCGCTGGAGGTTGTTCACGCTGCCTTCCTGTGAAGTGCTTAAGCAACTCAGTAGAGTAAATCTTGAGATGATCCCGATTGATGCCTCGGATAACCCAGTGCTAACCTCGACTCAGAGGTCCCATCCAACCTAATTCCAAGTCGACGGATTTCGCATCTGCCCCGAAGCTTCATCATGTGTCGGAGTGGTTGCACGCAACCATTCCTGAAGTCTGGGTACGTTTCTTGCTGGCCATCGTCGGTTTGATCCTTGCTTTTGGCGCCGCGTTGTTTTCGACGGTTTCGAGAGAATCCGGGAATCTTTGGGCGACCCTCATCCTCGCCTCCGCGGCTTTACTTCTCGCGGTCATTGTGGGATTAACAACCGTCCCGTATCTAGCCCGCCGCGTAGCGGCTACACAGATTCGCGATGCGCTCGATTACGAGATGACCAAGGCCGGAATCATCTATGTGGTCATCGTGTTGTTGATTGGCGTCGCAGCTCTCAATACTGGAAACAACTTACTCTACATCATCGTAGCTGCAATGCTGGCAGCGATTCTGGTTTCAGGCGTCGCTTCTGCGATTGTGCTCCGTGATCTCGAACTGGATGTTCACCTGCCTGAACACGTGTTCGCAGGACGGAATGCGATCGGAAGGCTAACAGTTCGAAACATGCGGCGTTGGATTCCTTCTTTTTCTGTACATGTTGTATCCCTGAAACAAAAGCCAGAAACGAAATGGGTTTGGACCGACCGTCGCCTTCGCCGAGTAAGGCCGGACGAGCAATTCCCTCCGATTTTCGACGGTTCAGTCTATTTTCCCTACATACCAGCCGGAGTCGAAGCACGAGCAGACCTGGAATTGCAGTTCGAGCGCCGGGGCATTTATCAGCAGCAGCATTTCGGCCTTTCTTCCCGCTTCCCATTTGCTTTCCTCACTAAGACGCGGCGAATATCGCTGTTGCGCGAGATAACCGTTTACCCAGGAATTGATCCCGCGGATAACTTTTTTGAAATCCTGCCGATAATCACCGGCGAGTTCGAGGCATTCATCCGTGGTCGGGGCTATGACCTCTATCGAATTCGTGAATACATGCCTGAAGATTCAGCTCGGCATGTTGATTGGAAGGCGACCGCAAAGTCCGGTTCCCTTAAAGTACGAGAATTCAGCCGCGAAGATGAGAAAAAGGTTCGAATCGTTTTTGATAATCCCGACTCCCAAGCGATCTCGGCTGAGTCCTACGAAAAGGCCGTTGCTTTGGCGGCCTCCCTCGGTTGGCATTTTGCGCATGAGGGTACGGACGTTTCCTTCGTCGCGCCAGGCTTAAAGGGCGGAACGGACATTTACGATTTTCTCGCGTATTTGGCTGCCATAGAGCCATCGACCGGCGCGTCTGTCATCGAAATCCTGCGGCCGACCAGCGACTACAACATCATCCTGACCGCCCGAGCGAGAGGCACGCTGCCAACTGCACTCTGGGCCTGCTCCTACTGCGTGTTCCTCACCGACCCTGCAAAAGCGTAAGCTCGCTGCCGCGGCCTAAAGTCCCTAATCGAGGAACCTCAAATACACACTTTTCCCCCTATGCATTGATAAGGTTTGGGCATATACTCACGCCCGCCATGTAAGAAATGGAGGTTCACCATGCGTATTTACGATCTGATTAACAACCAGGAAACATATCGTGCCGAAGGCGAGCAAACGGTTCTCGAGGTGGTTTGCGCGATGGTCGCCCGGAACATCGGAGCCGTCCCTGTCCTTCGAGACGGTTTGCTGGTTGGAATTTTCTCAGAACGAGATTTAATGAAGCGCGTGGTGGCAGAAGGGCTCGATCCTTACCGGACCCGGGTCGCGGAAGTCATGACCGAAGACCCGCTGACCGTAAGTCCTGCTGAAAGCGTCGAGAATTGCATGGTGATAATGCGACGTCACGGTTTCCGACATCTTCCCATCTGCGAAGGCAGACAACTCGTAGCCATGATTTCTCTCCGCGATCTGCTATTACATGACTTAACCGAAAAAGACCACGAAGTGCGCATGATGCGGGCCTACATCCAAGCGGCGCCCGAAGTCTGATATGCAAGTTGGAGTTACCCGCACTTCCACCCCTGTCCAGTGGTAATACGGTACCGAAGTTACTTTGGTTCATTGACCCCTGAACCAGACCTGCTAAGGTTACTTCAGGCCGGGGTCCAGATAATTACTGCCCCGGGTACATTCCGTGAACCCTAAAATCCAGCTCGCGCTCTGGATTTCTCACCCCGCCTTGGAGTTGCTCCTGGCGGTGGGGTTAGTTTGGCGAAAACTTCACACCAAATTCCCAGTCTTCTTTGCTTACGTAGTGTTCCAAATCGTGAATTTCGCCCTCCTATTCCCGATTCACGAATACGGAGGAAGTGAACTTTACTTTTATAGCTACTGGGTCAGCGCCATCATTAGCCTGGCCATTGGGTTCAAAGTCATCCACGAGATTTTTCTCGACGTCTTTCGGCCTTATCACACGCTAAAAGATCTTGGAACCGTGCTGTTTAAGTGGGCAGCGTTGGTCATGATTTTTGTGGCGTTGGTCGTGGCCGTATCCAGCCCGAGTGGACAGTCTCCAATCGTCGTTGCGGTTTTCACGATGCAACGCTGCGTGCGTGTCATTCAGTGCGGGTTGGTTCTGTTTCTCATGGTCTTCTCCAGTTACCTCGCCGTCTCTTGGGCACAATTCAGTTTTGGGATTGCACTGGGTTTCAGCCTCTTTGCAGGTGCGGAACTGGCTGGGAGTGCCTTATTCGTAGGAGGACAAATTCATGGCACCACGATGTCTCTTCTGGACACTTCTTCCTACAGTTTCGCGGTGCTTTTGTGGATAGGTTATGCCTTGGTTAAGGCCGGTGCTCGCGACAAATCTGCAGCTCCGCTCGTGTCCCAGCGATGGGAACAGAGTCTCACCGAGCTTCAACATCCAGCTGCGGGGGATTCGTTAATTCCCATGTTTGAAGGAATGGTGGATCGCGCCTTTTCCCGCACTGGCAATGAAGTGGAACATGAACCTGCGAAATATCGCAGCCGCAGTAATCCCTCCACGCCGGATTTGCAGGAATCGTCCCCACTACCCACTCGATTGCGGCAATAAACTATTTGGTGTCCAAATTCCAGAATACCTTTGGGCTCAACGTGACTTATTCTTCAAGCCACGTAAGTTGCTTCTCTACAGCGACATAGAAAGAGCGCCGAGCCGTTATGGCCGCTGTAACTCTCTGCAGAATTTCAAAAAAAAGCAGAGCTGCTTGACACCGCCCGTATAATTCCTGACCAGAAAGGGTTTCCGCTCCCAGGGGACCCGCACAGGAGAACGAACCCATGAAACGTGCGTTGAGGGCACTTGTCCTCGTGGTAGGTTTGCTTAGCACGGTAACCGGACTGGTACTTCCGACAATCGTCGTCGCCGAGGATGGCGCGCCGATGCCGACCGGTCCAAAAGTGAATAAGTAACTGTTCGGTATAAGGGCCGATTCTGGCCCGCGACTTCGTAGGCTGGTAGCGTATCTCTACCAGCCTCTTTTCATTTGTGCTCAAGCCGCCTGAGTTTCCAGCGCCGACCTCAATTCCTTCGGATCGAAGATCGGAGGACGACAGGTGAAGCCGGTGCACACAATTGCCGCCGGCTCCTGTTGTTGGATGGGTGGCAGCTCTGGAATCGTCTCCGCTAAAGTTGGTGGAAGGTTCCGGCCAACGGCTTGGTTGAAATTGACTCGCACCACAGATTTACTCAAAGAAAAAGAACTTACAGCTGCGGCGTAGAGCTCGTCCGCCAA
>Ga0335078_10005332_pt1 | contig 19020 bp, 20 predicted proteins | sample Lox_Sample_32_FD_206711 | JGI IMG/M metagenome (GOLD analysis project Ga0335078, IMG submission 206711) | Soil microbial communities from Loxahatchee National Wildlife Refuge, Florida, United States - Lox_Sample_3.2 | ecosystem: Environmental > Terrestrial > Soil > Wetlands | place: USA... | reverse complement strand
GTTCCCGGACGTCGAGCAGAAGGATCTTGTTGGGTTCCGTTTTCAAGCGGCGGGCGATCGTCGCCGGCGCGACTTCCTCGACCATTCGTTTCCGGGACGAACTTCGGTTCAAAGCGGTTTCGTCCCGTCTCTCGGGAGGGTTCTCGGGCGTCGGGGCGAAGAGGGATGGACCTTCCGGTAGTGTCGTTGGACTCGAGCCCGGTTGCCGCAGCCCGTGGGGGAGCACCACCGCTGGGCGGGCCGCGAGGCTACGAGGAAGTGGATGCAACCGGGGCCGGCGCATCTCCGCAGGTGACGCGAGTCGACGCCCGAAAGCAGTTCCACCGCCGACCGAGCGATCACGGACTTGAGTTGACGGACGGCGGTGGTGGGAGATTGCGAAGCGACGGCCGTCCAGACTCCCCGGTGCCAGGAGACCCGGACGAGTTCCGGTGCGTCGGCGGCCGAGCGGTTGATGAGCTCCAGGACGAGCGGGGTCGGACGACGGCGCCCGACGCGGGCCTCCAGCGCCTGACGGACCGCCGAGCGGAACCGTCGGAGGACGGAAAGGTCTGAGGACGAAAGATCCTCGGCGCGAGCCACGGCGTGCCGCCGCGCCCACGCACGCAATTCTTTGAGGGAGGCGAGCGCGTCGCCTCCGCGACATCCCGGGCATGCGACGCCGTTCGCAAAGTCGATCGCCCATCGCGAGCTCCGGATCGAAGCGGTCGCGTTCGCCCCAGCCATGCCGATACCTCAAGTCGGACCAAACCCTAAATAGACTAATGTCATTTTCGGTTAGGTAGCATTAGCATGTCGAAGGTAAGGGACCCGGTTTGCGGGATGGTTATCGAGGACGGGTCCGCCGTGGGGCGCGAGGTCTACGGCGAGAGGACCGTCTACTTCTGTTCGAAGGCCTGCCAGAAGACCTACCTCCGCAGCCACCCGCCCGAGTAAACGACCCCGGGCGTCTCCCTCGTTCCGGCCCCGCTGCGGACGCTCCGATGCCGACCGACCCCATCTGCGGAATGTTCGTCGACCCCGATCCGTCCTCGCTTCAGCTCGTGCGGGAGAACCGTACCTACTACTTTTGCTCGCAGAGCTGCCAGCTCGAGTTCGCGGAACCGGAACACGAAGAGAGGCGCCTTCGGAACCTCCTCGTCGTCGCATGGCCGGCCTCCGTGGCCGTCGCGCTCCTCACGTATCTACCGGCGATCCCGGAAGGGATCTTCCTCGCGGCCGCCCTGGCGACGTTGGTCCAGTTCTACCCGGGATGGGTGTTCTACCGAGGGACGTACGACGCGCTCCGACAGCGCACCGCCAACATGGACGTCCTCATCGCCGTCGGGACGAGCGCCGCGTACTTCTACAGCGGCGCCACCCTCCTGCTATCGAGCCACCATCCCGTCGCGACGTACTTTGACGCTTCCGCACTCATCATTGCCCTCATTCTTACGGGCAATTACCTGGAACATCGCACCCGGTCGCGAACCGGTTCCGCGCTTCGTCGGTTCGAGGAGATCATTCCGGAGCAAGCGGACGTACGACGGGGATCGGGATGGGTGTCGGTCCCCGCCACCGAAGTGACGAAAGGAGACCTCGTTCGGGTGTCGCCCGGCGCCCGGTTTCCGGCCGACGGCGTCGTCCGCTCGGGTCGCACTTCGGTCGACGAATCGCTCCTCACGGGGGAGTCCCTGCCGGTCTCGAAAGCCCTCGGCGACGTGGTCATCGCGGGCGCGATCAACGGGGAGGGGGCGGTCGAGGTCGAAGCGACCGGCGTCGGCTCGGACACCTTCGTCGCCCAGGTGGCCCGCCTGCTCACCGACGCCGAGATGTCGCGGGTGCCGTTGAAACGGCTCGCCGACCGCATCGCGAGCGTGTTCGCCCCCGTGGTCCTCGGCCTTGCGCTTGTGGCGGGCGTCGCGTGGTTTCTGCTCGGTTCCGTCGGTTTCGCGATCGCCCTTCTCGTCTTCGTCACCGTCGCGATCACCGCCTGCCCGTGTGCCTTCGGCATCGCTACGCCGGCGGCGATCGTCGTCGGAACGGGTCGGGCGGCCGAGGAGGGAGTGCTGTTTCGCGGCGAAGATTCGATCGAGCGGGCCGCCCGGGTCGACGTGGTGGTCACCGATAAGACCGGTACGTTGACCCTGGGGGCCCCCGAGCTCGTCGAGATCCGGACCCGAAAGGGGGTTCCGGTCGAGCACGTCCTGAGTCGAGCGGCCGCGGTCGAGGGGGCTTCGTCGCATCCTCTCGGGCGGGCGGTGGTCGCCGAAGCTTCGCGACGAAAGCTGGACGTTCCTCGTGCGGAGAGCGTCGTCGCGGAACCGGGAAGGGGAATCCGGGGAAAAGTCGGAACGACGTGGGTCGAGATCGATCGGGCCGAGGACATCGCCCGCCAAGCCGAGGTTGACCCGGAGTTGACGGCGGTGGCGGCTCGTCTCGGCGAGGCCGGCTGCTCCGTTTCGATGGTGCGGGAGGACGGTTCGGTCGTCGGCGTGCTCGGGTTTCGAGACCCCCTCGCCGCCGAGGTCCCCGAGGCGCTCCGGGAGCTTGCTCAGGACGGCATTCGGGTGATCATGGCGACGGGAGACGGGGCGAGCGCGGCGCGACGGGTCGCTCGCGACTTGGGCATCGACGAGTTTCACGCAGCCCTCGCGCCTTCCGAGAAGATCGCGTTGGTGAACGACCTTCGGTCGAAAGGAAACCGGGTCGCCTTCGTGGGGGACGGCATCAACGACGCCCCGGCGCTCGCCTCCGCGGACTTGGGAATCGCCATCGGCGCCGGAACGGCCGTGGCTCGGGAGGCCGGTCAGGTGATCCTCGTCCGACCCGACTTTCGGGGTGTGGCTTTGGCGCTCCGCCTTGCTCGGGCGACCGTGCGCAAGGTGCGGGGGAATCTCGCGTGGGCCCTCGGGTACAACGCGGTCCTTCTGCCGATCGCGATGGGCGCTCTCGTCCCCGTGTTCGGCCTTTCGATCTACCAGGTCCTGCCGATCGCGGGGGCGATCGCCATGGCCCTCTCCTCGACCACCGTGGTCCTGAACTCTCTCTCGCTTCGGTGGAGTTCGGTCGCGCCGCGGCGACCGGCACCGGTCGCGCGTGCGAAGCCCACTCATTGAGGCGGTAAGCTATTTACTGCGTACCGCAGGACCCGGAAACTATCCCCATGACCCCGAGCATCGAAGCCGTCGAGCTCACGAAGCAGTTCGGTACGTTCACGGCGCTCGACCACTTGAACCTCAAGCTCGAGGGCGCCAAGTGCGTCGGTTTTCTCGGACCGAACGGAGCGGGGAAGACGACCACGCTCAAGATGTTCACCGACCTGATCTTCCCGACGGCCGGAGAGGCGTTCATCAACGGCGTCTCGGTGCAGACCGACCGTAAGCGAGCGCTGACCGATTGCGGCGACCTCATCGAGACCCCCGAGATCTATCCGTCCCTCACGCCGCTCGAAGCGCTCGAATTGAGCGGCGCGCTTCGAGGGATGCGTCCGGAAGAGATCCGTTCCCGCAGCGCGGTCGTCCTCGAGGAAGTGAAGATGACGGAGTGGGCGACCCAGAAGGTCGGCCGGTTCTCCAAGGGGATGAAGCAGCGGGTGAACATCGCGGCCTCGCTGCTCTCCGACCCCGACGTGGTCATCCTGGACGAGCCGAGCACGGGACTTGACCCTCGCGGAATGGCCGAGGTGCGGAACATCGTGCGCGGGCTCAAGAAGGAGAACCGACTCATTTTCATGAGCAGCCACATTCTGAGCGAGGTCGTCGACATCTGCGACGAGGTCGCCCTCATCAATCACGGTAAGCTCCTCTTCTACGACACGCTTGGGAACGTCTCCAAGCGGATCACCGCCAGCGCGACCTCGGTCGAGCTCGCGTTCGTGGGACCGATCAGCGACGAGGCGATCGGGACCCAGATCGTGAAGCTCCCCGGCGTGTCGTCCGTGTACCGCGTCGATGCGCAACGAGTACGAATGTCCATCACGGGGGGGCGGGAGGCTCAGGCCCAGGTCCTGGAACGGATCGCCGCGGCGCACCTCGGGCTCGTGAGTTTCGAGCCGTCCCAGAGCGCGCTCGAGGAACTCTATCTGCAAGAGATCTCGAAGGGGGACTGATGGCGACGGCCGCCCCGACGGAGTCGAGCCCCCGGACCGGCACCACGATGGGCGAGGTCCCCGGGACGATCGAACAGGCGCTCCTCCTGTCGCGCTACCAGTTCCGAGACTATCTGCGGTCGCGGCGCTTCATCCTGATGCTGGCGATCGTCGCCGTCATCGGCGGCATCCTCTCGTTCATCCTGGCGTACTACAACGGTTCCTCCACCGTCGCGGGTCTCACTTCGAGCTCCGATGCGTTCTACGGGTCGCTCTGGGGCGGCGGCGTGTACGTGGTCATCATCTTCGCCGGGATCATCTTCGGCGGCGACGCGATCGCGGGGGAGTTCCAGAACAAGACCGGCTACTTCCTCATGGGGCTCCCGATCCGGCGGGCCACCGTCTACGGAGGAAAGTTCCTCGCCGCGCTCGGCGCTTCGATCGTCGCGATGGTGTTTTACCTCGCCATCCTCGTGGCCAACGGGGCCGTCTACCTGGGGACGGGGTTGTTCCCCGTCTCCCTGCTCGAGTCCTTCGCCATCGCGCTCCTCTACCTCCTCGCGCTCCTGGGAGCGGTCTTCCTCTTCAGTTCGATGTTCAAGAACAGCCTCTACGCGGTCTTGGTCGTGGCGATCCTGTTCCTCTTCGGATTCACCCTCATCGAGGAGCTCATCATCGGCCTCGTCAAGATCGAACCGTGGTTCATCATCGATTACGCTCGCGCCACCATCGCCTACCCGTTCGATGCGAACCTGCCTCCGCACATTGCGACGGTCGTCACGATGGGACCGCGCGGCGGGACGGTCACGACCACCGAGTACAACCCCACCTACCCGGAGGGCCTCGCGATCATGGCCGGCTACTTCATTCTCACCGCCATCGGTGGTCTCTTCTTCTTCGAACGCGAGGAGTTCACGTAGATCGCCCTCCCGTTTTCCAAAACCTTATGGCTCGCGCCTCGGTGGAGCCTTTCGGCGATGGGCGACCAGGACCTTTCGAGCGAGCTGGTGGGTCAAGGCTACCAGCTCGTCGGGAAGCACAGCGCGGTCAAGCTCTGCTACTGGTCGCGGGAGTCGCTCGTCCGGCACCGCGACTGCTACAAGGGCCGGTTCTACGGGATCGAGAGCCACCGGTGTCTCCAGATGTCGCCGGCGATCGATTCGTGCAACCTCCATTGCCGCTTCTGCTGGCGGAACCAGGGCTGGGAGAACGACGAGGTGATGCCCGAGTACGACGACCCCGAGGGGTTGCTCGACCGGTCGATCGATGCCCAGCGGCGGATCCTCTCGGGGTTCAAAGGCGACCCCGAGGTCGAGCTCGATCGCTGGGAAGAGTCCCAACGCCCGAAGCACATCGCGATCTCGCTCACCGGCGAGCCGACCCTCTACCCCAAGATGAACCGGTTCCTCGAACTCTGCCACGAACGCGGCATCACGACGTTCCTCGTGACCAACGGAACCAACCCGGAGGCGCTTCGCGCGCTCGACCCGCTCCCGACGCAGCTCTACGTGTCGGTGACCGCCCCGAACGCTCAGGTGTTTCGCCGGCTCACGCTGCCCGCCCAGGAGGACGCGTGGGAGCGGCTCCTCGAGTCGCTCTCGATCGTGCGGGATTTACGGACCCGCCGCGTGGTCCGGCACACGCTCGTGAAGGGCTGGAACCTCGGTTGGGTCGGGTCGTACGCGGAGCTCGACGCCCTCGCCCGACCGGATTTCATCGAGCCCAAAGGCTACGTCTACATGGGAAAGTCCCGCCAGCGGCTCGGCCGCGACCACGAGCCGACCCACGACGAGATCGCGGCGTTCGCCGCCCGCCTCGCCGACCGGACCGGTTACCACGTGCTCGACGAATCGCCCGACTCAAAAGTGGTGCTGCTCGGCCGGAGCGCGGAAGGGCGTTTCCTTCCCGGACGTACTCCGGTGGCTGCGCCGATGCCGATGATCCCCGCTGCGGCCGGAAGCTAACCCGGTCGGCTTAAACGAGCCGCCAGTTGAGGATCTCGACGAAGATCGCCGCGACGATCCCCATGCCCATGACGAGATACGGGTTCAGCTTGAGCGCCCGCGTCTCCTCCATGTCGTAGTACTGGATGAGACCCGCGGCGCTCGAGAATCCGGTCCGTCGGTTGTCGGGCATCTTCGTGCTTCGAGCGCCGCGGCGCTATATAACCACTATCGAAGTCGGTCAACGACGCAGGGAGAACCTTTCGCTGTCGAGGACCGCATCCTCGACCGCATCGTGGAGCCGACCCACGAGCTCTTCCGACAAGCTCGACGCACTCCCCGAGAAGAGGCGGTCCAAGAACGGACGGGGCGGGGCGACGCGGACGGCTTTTCGCGAGGATACTCCGGTGAGGTGGGAGAGCTCCTCGAGGGCCCCCTCCCGGTCGGCGAGTGCGTCAATGAGACCGAGCTTGAGGGCCTGGTTCCCGGTCCAGAACTCCCCGGTCGCGAGCGGGAGGATCTCTTCGACCGGGCGCTTGCGTTCCTTCGCAACGAGCTGAACGAAGACGTCGTACCCCTCTTGCGTGATCGCTTGGAGCTTGCCACGCTCCACCTCGGTGAGGGGACGGTACCCTTGGTACGCATCCTTGTGAACTCCCGCGTGCAGGAGCTCGACGTCGATGCCGAGCCGACGAACGAGGTCACGGACCGCCACGTGCGCGGTGATCACTCCGATCGACCCGACATCCGACTCGGGATACGCGAAGATCCGGCGAGCCCCGAGCGCCGCCATGTAGGCGCCGGAGGCCCCGAGGGCGCCGATCGAGGCGTAGACGGGCTTCACCTCGTTCAATCGCTTCACGCCGAGGTAGAAGTCCATCGACGCGATCGCTTCCCCTCCCCCGCTCGAGATATCGAGTAGGACGCCCTTCACGCGTCGTTTGAAGCGAAGCGCCTTCAGGATCCGAAGATACGGCTCGACGCTGCGCTCGCGGATCGTCCCGCGGAACGTGACGTACGCCAGGATCTCCCGCATCGTGGCTTCGCAGTCCCGCGCCGGCTAATAACGCCCGACGAACCCGCGGCCCACCCGATGATTCAAGTAGGCGATGTCGCGAAACGGCTCTGTGCGTATTCTGATCCGCCCTCGCCTGCCGGTCCTCGCTCTCCTGCTGCTCGCTCCCAGCATCCCGGAGCTGCTCACCGGTTCGACCTCGGTGACCCATCTCGTCACCGACCCGGTGGGTTTTGCGGTCGGATTCCCGCTGGATATCCTTCTCTACGGCGCCGGTGCCCTGCTCATCCGCGAGTTCGCGGTCATTTACCAGAAGGGCTGGGCGTCGATCCTCCTGCTCGGAGCCGGCTACGGGATCGCGGAGGAGGGGTTCGAGGTGCACACGTTCTCCTCTCCCTCGTCGGTGACCGTGGGAGCCCTCGGGGTGTACGGCCATCTCGGGGGCGTCAACTGGCTGTGGGCGCTCTCGCTCACGATCTTTCACGCAACCTACTCGATCGCGCTGCCGATCCTGCTCACGAACCTCTGGTTCCCGACCGTCAAAGACCAGCGCTGGCTCGACCGTGGGTCGATGGGCCTCCTCGGATTCGGTTACCTTGCGGAGGTCGTTGGCTTCGGCGCATTCGTCGCCCCCTATCCGCTTCCCCCTAACGCTCTTGCGTTCTTCATTGTCGTCGTCTTCGTCCTCATCGCGCTCGCCTTCTGGGCGCCCCGCTATCTCCTGCGGGTCCGCCCGGGGCCCCGTCGGGTTCGCCGCAACGGCCTCATCCTGCTCGGGCTCGTCGACTTCGGCGCATACTTCTGCGTCCTCCTGTTCGCCTCGTCCTGGGTCATTCCGGCGGTGGCGGCCGCCGTCTTCCTCGTTGCGGCGGACGCAGCCGCCCTCGTCCTGATCCTTCGGTGGGTCGGAACCGAAGACCTGGAACGGTCCGAGTACTACTTCGCGTGCGGGATGTTGTACGCGCTGTTCGCCTGGGATGTGCTGCTCGAGTTCGTGAGCGTCCCCGGGATCCTCGTGGTCACCGGGCTATTCGCGTACCTGCTCTATCGACTCGGTCGGACCCTCGACCGACGTGCGGAACCCTTGCCGCCCGGTGTTTCTTCGCCGTAACGACAACCCTGCTTCCCGTCTCAGGGATCGGCCGAAGTGTTCCCCCGGCTTTGGGAGGCCGGTCTCGAGTGTCTTGTTTCTCCGATGGTCGAGTTGAACCCCCAACGGCGAGGGGGCTTCGGTTCCGGGCTGTCTCTCTGGCTGATCGCTTGCTGCACGGTAGGTCGCAGGTAGAGGCCGCTCATCGGCCTGGGGAAGTCTTGAGGCGGCATCCCCCAGACGCACCTCGGACGCTCACGTTCGGTGACCACTCGTCGATATGTCGCCCGCGGCCGCAACCGATTTCCTCCGAGGCTCACTAGCTGAGCGTGACGTTTCCGAGACCGGAGGTGGACATCCACGCGGTCCCCTCCGACTTCGACCAACTTGTCGACTGGCTCGAAAACTGGAGTTACCGGTTGGTCCTGCTCGAGGAGTACTCGCTCGTCGATTTGAGGTCCGCCATCGACGCGGTGGCGAGCGCCGTCCACGCCCATCGGGCCGCCTTCGACCGAAAGCACACCGGGAAGCAGGTGCCCCCGGATCGTGTGGATGCGCTCCGGATCATCTTGAGCGACCACGCCTGGTTCGAGACCTCGGTCGAACAGTTCTGGTGGTTCTTCCGAATCGTCGCGCGAGACGACCACGGAGGTCACCGGCAAGCGCTCGGCCAGTACGGTCGCGTGCTCGCCGAGGCGCTCCGCCGGCACCGGGGGGACGAACGGGCGCTTGAGACCGCGGCCGGCGGGCCGAGTGGGGGCCCGGATTCGTGAGGTCGAGTAACCCTAATTAGCCCGCCCGAGAAGCCGACTACGACGCATCATGGTTGACCGTACTTCCGGGGCGGTGTGGGTCGAAAAGTACCGCCCGACCTCGCTCAAGGAGATGGTGGGCCAGGAGGCGATCATCCCCCTGCTGCGGTCGTACGCAGAGAAGCGCTCGATGCCCCATTTGCTGTTCGCGGGTCCGCCCGGAAGCGGAAAGACGACCGCCGCGATTGCCCTCGCGCGGGACCTCTTTGGCCCGGATTGGCGTGCGTCGTTCTTGGAGTTGAACGCGAGCGATGAGAGAGGCATCGACACGGTCCGCACGACCATCAAGCAGTACGCCCGGACGTCCCCACTGGGCGACGTGGGTTTCAAAATCCTCTTCCTGGACGAAGCGGACAACCTGACTTCCGAAGCGCAAGCGTCGCTGCGCCGTTTGATGGAACGTTACTCCGGCTCCTCTCGCTTCATTCTCTCCTGCAACTACTCGTCGCGGATCATCGAGCCGATCCAATCTCGATGCGCGGTGTTCCGTTTCCGGGCGTACTCTCCCGATGCGGTCCGGACCCAAGTGAAGCGAATTGCGGCAGCGGAGGGCAAAAAGCTCACCGCCGAGGCACTCGAGACGATCCTCACCGCGAGCGGAGGCGACATGCGACGCGCCACGAACCTACTCCAGCTCGCCGGTACCCATTCGGACAACATTACCGCTGAGACGATCAAGGATTACGCGACAATACCGCTCCGCCGGGAGGTCGAAGGAATGATCTCGGCAGCGCTGCTCGGGAACTTCCGGGACGCGCGCGAGCGCCTTTTCGCGATGTTCGTCGAACGGGGCGCGTCGGGCGAGGACATCCTCAAGGCGATCCATAGTTACCTTCCGGATATCCCGGAGAACATCCTTCCGGCCCGCGAGAAGGTCCGCCTTCTCGAATATCTCGGCGAGGTCGATTTCCGCCTCGCCCAGGGGGCCTCGGACCGGATCCAGCTCGAGGCAGTGCTCGCGCATATCGCCGCGAACGCCGCCGGAGGAAAGTGAATCGATGGCCCGTCAACGTGACGTCGGGGCGAAACCCCGTCGCTCCCGCCGTGCGGTGGTCGAAGGGGAGCTCAAGGTTCGGCCCGCGACACGGAATGCGATCCGCTCCCGCCGGGTCGAGAAGGGCGACCCCATCGCTGCCGGGGAACTCGCCGGCCTGCTCGCCATGAAGCGGACCGCGGAGCTGATCCCTCACTGTCACGTCGTGCCCCTCACGTCAAGTCTCGTCGAGATCAAGCTCTCGCGCCAGGGCCTGAAGGTCCGGGCCGAGGCCGAGACCGTCGACCGCACGGGCGTCGAGATGGAGGCGCTCGTCGGGGCCAGCGTGGCGCTCCTGACCGTATGGGACATGGTCAAGTACCTCGAGAAGGATGCGCGGGGCCACTACCCGGCCACCTCGCTCGGTCCCGTACGGGTCCTGTCGAAGGTCAAGGGCCGGGAGGAAGGTTCATGAGCGAATCTCAGGGAAAGCCGGACGCGTCGAGCCGACACCATCTTCACGGGACCCGCTCGCTCGGGTTCGCCATCCTGTCCGTCTCCGACACGCATACCGAACAGGACGACCCGTCGGGGCACCTCGCTCAGGAACTCGTGACCAAGGGCGGCCACAAGGTCGTCCACTACTCCCTGGTCGCGAACTCCGTCGCGGATGTTCGGGAGCGACTCGAGCCGTGGCTCGCTCAGGTCGGCGTCGAAGCCGCGATCACCGTCGGCGGTACCGGCGTGAGCTCCCGCGACCTCACGGTGAACGCTCTCGAGACGATGGGAGGGAAACGGCTCGAAGGGTTCGGCGAGATCTACCGCTCCGTGAGCTTCCAGGAGGTGGGACCCCTCGCGATCATCAGCCGGGCCTCCTTGTTCGTGATCCAGGGGAAGCCGGTGTTCGCGCTTCCCGGCAGCGAACGGGCCGTTCGAACCGCGATCGAGAAGCTGATCGTGCCGGTGGCGATCCACCTCGTGGAAGAGCTCGAGCGCTGAGAGGTCGCTACCGACTCGCGCGGAGCGCCAGCGCCCCCATCGGGGGAGGTCCCGAGTCGAGGAGCTGGGGCTCGACCCCCTGGTTGCGGCAGAAGTCGGCCCACGCCGTGTTCGCTTCGATGTGATGCGCGAGGAGGATCCCCCTCGGGGACAAGGCTTCCCAGGCCGCGCGCAGCTCGAAACGCGCCCGCGAAGCCACGGGCCCGTTATCGTAGAGGAAAAGGTCGACCCCGTTCGACCCGGCGAGGATCTCGCGGAGGCGGTCCTCGCTGTTGCCGAGCGCGAGCGTCCAACGAGTTCTCAGGGCCGGCGGGACGAACTGCCCCACGGTGACGTCTCGGACTCCTGAAGCCCGCCCCGCGGTCGGCCCAGGCCCGAGCGAGATGAGCTCCCCGTCCCCGTTCGCCTCGAGCGCGGAGAGGATCCAGGCGGTGGAGTAACCGGGCCGCACGCCGGTCTCCACGACCTTGTTGGGTCGGGACGCCCGGACGATGAGGTAGAGGAGGGCCCCTTGCGGGAGCTCGTGCGTGAACGCGACCCCCGCGCCGCGGTCGAGCAGCGTGTCCGGGAGCTCGCTCTCGCGAAGCTCGCGGCGAAAGCGGTTCAGGTCAGACTCCGTCACTCCCGTGAGCCGAGCGATCCGCTCGAGGGAGGCCTGGCGGAACAGCATCATCCTCTGACGGATGCCCTTGCGCGCCGCGAGCGACAGGACCGTGGGCCGGAAACGGGTTCGGTCGACGTACGGGACAGACTCCCCGGATCGAGCGGTGGGACCCGTCGAAAGCCCCGACCCCTCTCGGGCATTGGAAGAAAAAGACACAATCCCTTATGGGCGCTGAGCTACAAAGACACTTCGGCCCGGAGCCGCTCGACGGGCCTCCGAAGGGAAGTCCGCACCGCCCGGTTTCCTTCACGACAGAGAACCCTTTAGTAGCCGCGAACCCTCGAGAGAAGTGAGGAAGCCCGATGGCGGTTCAAGAGATCGGAGACTCCAGTTTCGACCACTTCGCGCAGGACAATTCGGCCGTCGTTGTCGATGTGTGGGCCCCGTGGTGCGGCCCGTGCCGGATGGTCTCCCCGATCGTCGACCGGCTCAGCGAGAAGTACAAGGGCAAGGTCGCGTTCGGCAAGATGAATTCGGACGACAACGGGGAGAAGGCGGGAGCGCTCGGCATCATGAGCATCCCCACGCTCCTGTTCTACAAGCAGGGGAAGCTGGTCGACCGGATCGTAGGCGCGTATCCCGAGGAAGTCATCGACGAGCACATCCGGCGTCTCCTCTGACTCCGTAGCCCGGGGAACGGGTCGCCGTCCCCCGACCGGAGGATAGTCCCGGGCGACTCGAGTCGACCGGAGGACTTTAGAGGTCGTTGGCGGGAGGGGGCGATATGAGCACCCCCTCGACGGACCCGCAGCTCGCGCGCTACTCGTTCCAGCGGAAGCTCGACGAGATCGCGGCTTGCCGAGGGCGCGCGACCGAGCTCATCAGCCTCTACGTGTCGCCGGGCAAGCAGATCTCGGACGTGATGTCGTACCTGCGGAACGAGTACGCGCAGAGCTCGAACATCAAGAGCCGGACGACCCGGAAGAACGTGATGTGGGCGATCGAGTCGCTGATGGGCCGCGTACGGGCCTTCAAGGAGCCCCCCTCGAACGGGGTCGCCTTCTTCGTGGGCAGCAAGGCCGTCGGCGCGGACAAGTCGGAACCGGTGACGTTCATCGTCGAGCCGCCGGAACCCCTCAACACCTACCTCTACCGGTGCGATTCGTCGTTCTTCCTCGACCCGCTCCTCGTGATGGTCCACGAACCCGACGTCTGGGGACTCATCGTCATGGACCGGGCCGAGGTCACGATCGGCCTGCTGCGGGGAAAGCGCGTCGAGCCGCTTCGGAACCGGCAGTCGCTCGTCCCGAGCAAGCACGGTCGCGGCGGCCAGTCCCAGCACCGGTTCGAACGGATGATCGAACACGCCGCGCACGAGTTCTTCGTGAAGATCGCGGAGATGGCCGGCGAGATCTTCCTGCCGCGAAAGGAGCAGCTGAAGGGGATCCTGCTCGGAGGACCGGGCGCGACGAAGGAGTACTTCTACAAGGAAGCGTACCTCCACTACGAGCTCCAGCAGAAGGTCGTTCAGCCGCTGTTCGACACCGGCTACACCGACGAATACGGGCTGAGGGAGCTCGTGGAAAAGGCGACCCAGACCCTTCACGGCCTCGAGCTCACCGAAGAAAAACGACTCATTCAGCGCCTTCTCGCGGAGATCCGCAAGGCGGAGGCCGGTCTCGCCGCCTACGGCGAAGCCGACGTCAACCACGCGCTCGACCTCGGCGCGGTCGACACGCTGATCATCTCGGAAGGGCTTCGCAAGCAGCGGGTCGCGTTCAAGTGCTCCGCCTGCGAGCACACCTTCGAACGGACGCTCCACGACGAGGAGATCGACCCGATCCTCGACGGACCGTGTCCGAAATGTGGCCAGCGCACGGTGAGCGAACTGTCGACCAGCGACTACGTCGAGGACCTGTTCCGGCGGGCCGGCGAGTCCGGCGCGACCGCCCGGCTCGTTTCTACCGAGAGCGAGGAGGGCGAGATGCTCGTGAAAGCGTTCCGCGGGGTCGCGGCCCTGCTTCGCTACCCTCTGGCCACGCGCGCCCCGCCTCCGACCCGGGTCGCGTCGGCGGGCTGAAGTCTCACCACAGGTGGTCGAGCGGACCCTCTTCGGAAGGCGCTTCTGGCGTCGTACCCCCAGGGGTGCGCGGTGTTCCCGGAGCCGCGGAGGATCCGGGCGGATAGAGGACGGCGTTGGGGTAGGCCGGGGGCGGGAGGGACCGGCGGCGAGAGACCACGGCCAACGCCACCAGGACGGCAACGGTCGCTACGGCCCCGGCGACGATGACGTCGGCGAAGAGTCCCCGGGGAGTGCCACCCGACCCATTGGCCGCGGGGCAGTTGGTACCCGTCGTCAGGCACTGGCCCGTCGACGAGGCGTCCGCCTGGGTCTCGGGCTGACCCTGGACAGTGGAGGACGAGACGGGGTTCGCGGTCGCCGCGGCCGGGAGGATCCCGCCCGTCGGCAGGGCCTGGGCGGCGCCCAGTTGGTCGGCGGGGTTCTGGGAGTCCGTGCTGTACCGCCAGCTCGAGGCGCCCAGGTGGAACGAGCCATCGAGGAACTTCGCGTCCACCGCGGACTGCGCGAAGTTCGTGGAGGCGCTCGCGTTCTCCGCGACGTTGTTGGAGCCGCTGAACAGGTCGGCGGCGTTCGGCAGGAAGATCACCCCTTCGATCACGGTCAGGGGACCGACGATCGTGAGGTCGATGGCCGGATACACCACACCGCCCAACGTGACGGTGTTGCCGATCCCGTAGCTCCCGAGAACGGTCACGTTGCCATTGCGCGCGAACGTGACCGGACCGGAAACGGGGCCGATGGTCGTGTTCCGAAGCGGGAAGTGCGCCGAGTAGTAGTACGAGTAGTCGACGCTGCCCGCGAGGGAGAACGCGCTCGTGGCCGACCAGGAGCTACCCGGGGTGAGGTTCAACGGGAAGAGGCCCAAGGACGGAGCAAAATTGATCGCGGCATCGCCGACGATCTGGGCCGCGAGATAGTAGTCGTGATCGCCGAGCCAGTGGAGCACCGGGAGGTGCTCGACCGACGACTCGGTCACGTTCGAATCGAGGAAGACGGTCGAGTTCAGCAGGGCGACCGCGGGGACGTTCTGGTCGTTCTCGACCACGGTTCCTGCGGTGGTGAAGTTGGAGAATCCGGCAGTGTTCTGGAAGGCCCGGTACGTGAGATTGACCCAGTTGAGGGGCGACGAGCAGGACGGGCTGCAGAAGTGGAGCGAGAAGGACGCGCCGATGGTCCGGAAAACGGTCAATTCGAAAGTGTTGCTCGAGGTGTTGTTCTGATAAACCGTGACGGTGTAGCCGATGGTGAGGGTCCCTTCGTAGTCCCAGCCATCCGACGCGCGGACCGGGCCCACGTTCACGGTCTTGGCGGCCCCGTAGGACCAGGTGCCGGTGGCGGTGCCGTTCGTGGGCGTGGCGCCCGCCGCGCCGACGGGGGGCGTGACGAGAACAAACACCATGAGGGCGGCGGCTACTACGACGAGCGGAACGGCGACCTTCTTGACCAGCGTTTCGTGTACCATGGTCCCTCCGAAGACTTCCGAGAAGAGATTCATGAGGATTCCGACTCTTAAGCCGACGCTCAGGCCGTACCTTCCGGAGTTGGACACCGTGCTACGGTTTGACATGGATAGGGGGTCATCGACCTGCGGGCACTGACGGACGCGGAGGCCCGCGTGATCGCCGTGCTCCTGGCCGCCCGGCCGGACCGGGAGCGGGAGCGACTCCGCCAGGTCCCGGTACCCCGGTCGACCTATCACGCCGTGCGCCGGCGAGCCTACGAGGAGGGGTGGCTGCGCGACCGCTACGTGCCTCACCCGGTTCCGCTCGGCCGTCCGTGGGTGACGTTCCTCGTGGCCCGCCCGTTCGCGGACCGCACCGAGGAGTTCTGCCAAGCGGTGGCGGAAGATCCGGGGAACGTCCTTCTCTGGTCAGGAGCTCAGGCGACGATCGCCGTGATCTTCCACGCCCAGGCGAACGACCCGAAGAAACTGTTGAACCGCATCGAGACGAACCGGCTCTCCGCGACCCCGTGGGCGGTGACCGTCAAGACCGACGCGCCGACCGTGCCCGTCTACTTCGATTTCGAAGGGCTCTGGTGTCACCTCGCCGGACTGGAGGGAACCCTCGCCTACCCGCACGGTCTCGGTGGCTTGATCGAAGGACCGGACGGCGAGGAGTCGTCACCCTTGCTCTCGGCCCACCAGCGCTGGGCCGTGGGCGAACTCCTCCGACGACCGTTTCTCGCGACCGACCAGGGACGCGGGGGCCACCTGGTCGGCCCGTTCGGGCTCCCATTCTCGCAGCGGAAGATGCTCGCGAAGGGCTGGGTGACCCATCGCACGTTGCTCGAGCCGGCGATCGTGCCGGAACACCGTGGGAGGACCGCCGACCAGGTCGTCCTCATCGCGGGCTCTCCCAAGACCGGAGCGCGGCCCGAGCTCCTGTTCTCCCTGCTGACCCGGGAGTGTCGCGTCTTTCCGTTCCTGTTCGTTGCGGGAGACGGACGGTGGCTTCTCTCCGCGCTCGGCGGGGCTGGCGCGGGCGTGGCCGAAGCGCCGACGGGACGTCGGCCCGTCCTCCCCACGCTTCGCGACTTCCTCGAAGGTATCGAGATCCTGCAGGAGCCGGCCTCCACGTTCGTCGCTCGGGTCGACCACCGCTACGACCGGTTGATCCCCTCGGAGGCGACGTCGACTTCGTCGAAGGCGTGATATCCTCGTGTCGAGCAGACGGGACGGTGGGCGCGTAGCCTAGCCTGGATAGGGCACCGGGTTCCTAACCCGGCGGTCGAGGGTTCAAATCCCTCCGCGCCCGTTACCTCAGAGCCCGGCCCCTCCAAAGCCCGAAATCGGTCCGGAGCCGTTCGACCCCGTCGTCGACCCCCCCTTTTTCGATCTCACCCTTCGGCTCGCCGAACGCACGCGGTTCCCTCTCTCCTCCACCGCCCGAACCGCAGAGCCAACCCCTTCCGCCCCGGGGAAACCCGGGGCGCCTTTTCGGCGAGTCTAGATTTGGTGAGGGTCAATCATACGGGAAGGATCTGATCTCTTCGAGGCACCGATGACAGACGTGAAATGTTTTGGTCTTCCCATCACCTTCCAGTTCGATAGGGGTCCACATCCCGAGCCTCTCGTTGTCCCGGAGGAGGATTTCATCGGTGGCCGGGGCCTCCTCGCACCAATCGCACTTGACTACCGTACCATTTTGCTCTGACATTTCCCCACGTCTCCTTACGCCAGTTCTTCACCGGAGTCAATTCGACTGTAGCCACCCTTTCTCTGGTTACATGCAGGGTGGGCTACTTGGACGTTGGATTTCGTGTGCCCGCCTCCCTGAGCCAGGGACACTATGTGGTCTATGTCCCAATCCTCCGGATCGGCGGGACTACCGCATATTCCACAGATTCCTTTATCCCGTTCCCAAATCTCGCCTCGGGAGAATTTTTCACCCTTCTTCCGAACCTGCCCGTCCCGCCTTCGCTTCATCCGGGTGGCGTATTCTCTAACCTTTTCGGGATGGGCCGCTCGCCACCGGACGATACGCTCTCGTTCGCCGTAATCGGACACCGTTTGTCCCCTTCAACAAAACTCAAGTCTTTGGTCTCTGCCGCATAGTTCCGCCGTATTGTTCCCAGACTTTGTTCAGATCAATTCCTGGGAGGGCTTCTTTGATTCGCGAAAGCGCCTTGGCACTATACCGTTTAAACTTCGAGTTGCCCAACTGGAATTCCTTGAAACTTTCGTCGTCTTCCTGAACCTTAAGGAAGCGAACAACCGCTAGGGTCTTCGGAGAGGAGAGGCCAATCGCCTTGGCGAGCGCAGTCGGGCTTAGGTTGTAGTAGGACAGCGAATCGATCTTCTTCACCGCGACGACAGTCGCCGATTCGTCGCCCTCGTTGACGAGGTGGACAGGAATTCCGTCAGTCTTTGTAAGACGGAGGCTTATCGGTGTTCCACCTCCGTCGGAGGTCAGGTTTAAAGAAGCCGCTCCGGGAAACACCGTTCTCCAGTCCTCGGTCGTAAGCTGCTTGAGCTTCACGTGAAGGTCAGCGTCAGTGGGGTGACGAGGATCCTGACGCACAGCGGCGTCGATTAGGGCGAGCGTCCGAAGCCGTGCCCGCGCCTCTGTGTGACGACGGGAGTTCGCCCCCAGAAGCCCTCGAATCGATGCAACTTCTTCATCCATCATTCCCGGAAAGTCCTTTGGCGGGACTGTAGAGATTGGTAGAACACGCAAAGGAACGTAATCCGCCAAGTGCCTGGAAAAAACACGACTTAGAATGTCGTCGAAGAGCGTTACAGCCGCCTGGATCGAGAGGTAGAGTTGTTGCTCTGAGAGAAGAATGAAATGGTGTTGAGCGCCGTCTCGAAGATTGTTCAAAATTCTTAGGGTGTCGGCCTCTTCGTTCTTTAGAAACTTGACCTTCGGGTCAAGCAGACAGGCATTCACACATCCTTCGAACCCTAGTGTGTTGTCTGCTTTCCTCTTACGGATCCTTCCCCCTTTGAACAAGATCGCCGACTTCAGCAGCATCTCGAAAGAGTGATCGGTCAGAATGAGAACAGTCTCGTGGCGGCCCCGGTCGTGAGGTCGGTTGAAGTGCTCGATGGCCAGAACGAGGGAATTGACAGCCCTATCGAGAAGATGCTTTGCCTCCCTCTTCATGCTCCACGCCTGGGGAGCGACGGGAGCTGTTTCTCTTCCTCCGCGGTGATTTTGAACAGGTCAAGCGTCAATCTGTCAAGCCGCGCTTCGAGTTCGTCAATTTTCCCAAGCCCCTCCAGATATCGGTCGGTCCCCTCCACCAATTTCAGAAGATCGACATGTGCCTCGGTCAACTCTTGGGCCAACCTTGCTATTCCCGCCCTTTCATCAGCCGTACATTCGGGCATTGGTAGAGGTTCGAGAAACCGGCGACCATAGGAAAAGAAACCTCCTCTGAACGGCGTGCTGATGAGGTGATGGTAGAACTCAATCGGACGTGAGTTGAGGACCCCAAGCACATACCATCGGAACTCTTCAGAGGAATCCTTGAGTCGAACTCCATAGCCACCGGCGTTTCCTCCCCCGACGAAGTAGAAGCGTCCCGCCGCGTCCAAAGTGAATCGATTGTGATCCGCGAGCACCTGGGTCATCAACTTGGGCTGTTCGAACTTCTCAAGGTTCTTGCTATAAGCAAAGAGGTGCCAGTCCTCGCCTAGCTTCTCGGCGCCGTCCCTCGACTTCAACTTCGCCTTGTGCCTATCGAAGTACTCCGCCGCTTTGGGGAATTCCCGTCTCAGTTCGACGTGTCTGATTGGACTGACCTTGGCCCCTTCTACTCGGTACGGGAAAATCAGGAACAGCTTTCGCCATTGGACCTCCCACCGTTGAATCTCGCGGCCCCGCAGGATTGGATGTAGAAGTTCATGCTCAATAGGAACCGAGGCTCCCGTTTCGGCCTCCGTGATGTACGCAACTGACCCTTCTTCCTTCTCCAAAGGAACGATG
>Ga0335078_10005329_pt1 | contig 19022 bp, 16 predicted proteins | sample Lox_Sample_32_FD_206711 | JGI IMG/M metagenome (GOLD analysis project Ga0335078, IMG submission 206711) | Soil microbial communities from Loxahatchee National Wildlife Refuge, Florida, United States - Lox_Sample_3.2 | ecosystem: Environmental > Terrestrial > Soil > Wetlands | place: USA... | reverse complement strand
GAACATCAATTGATAACTGTAATTTAACTCCCAGTGCACTTCTCAGCCACTTGATTCTTGTGCGCCGTCCGGGACTCGGACCCGGAACCCTCAGCTTAGAAGGCTGATGCTCTGTCCAGTTGAGCTAACGGCGCCTGCATTAAATTTAACAGCTAATGGCGAAAAATGAAAAGGCGTTTAACTCTTAACATTTAACGGCGAATCTCCGACGCTACGGTCATGAGCTGTGGTTTTGACTTTTGACCTTTCACTTTTGCCTTCGGCTTGATATATTTTTTAATAAGAATGCAGAAACGTATCCGCCGCGGCGGACAGGCACGGACACGTCCTTCCTTAGTCGCCGCAAAAGCACGACAGTCTTATCTCAGCCAGCCATTCCGCGAGAAATTGGCGAATGGTGTAACGATTGTCGGCGAAAGTATTCCGTCTGTGGAAAGCACCGCTGTCGGCGTGTGGGTCAATTTCGGCTCCCGAGACGAAAACAAAGAAGAGAACGGCCTCACGCACCTCGTCGAGCATATGGTTTTCAAAGGGACTAGGAATTTTACGGCAGATGAGACGATCGAAGCAATCGAAGGGCGCGGCGGCTATATCAATGCATTTACTACGAAAGAGTTTTCCTGCTACTATGCTAAAGTTTTTAAAGAAGATATTGAGCCCGCAATTCACGTCCTCTCCGATTTGGTTTTGTATCCGAAGTTCGAAGAGAGCGACCTGCGGAACGAGCGGAAAGTAGTTCTCTCGGAAATGCAGGAAGTCTCGGACGACCCGGAAGATTGGGGAATGGATTTCATCGAAGAGAGGATTTTCGCAGGCAACTCTCTCTCAATGCCGATAATCGGAAAGGCATCTCTATTGAAGAGTTTTACTTCCGAACATTTGCGATCATTCCATTCGAAGAATTTTACTGCGGATCGAATCGTGGTCAGCGTCGTCGGTAATTTTGATCGAACGAGTCTTATGTACCTGGCCAACAAATATCTGTCATCCGCACAGACTTCCCGGAAAATTTTCGTAAGAAGGAAGCCCGCTGAGAATGCAGGCAGGAGAATTGTCGTTCATCGTGGTACAGGCAAACAGGCGCATCTTCTTCTGGGTGTTTCTGCATCCAGCTTGAATGATCCGGATCGATATGCTTCATCGATGATCGGTGTGATCCTGGGAGACGGGTCCAGCTCAAGGCTCTATAAAAGTGTTAGAGAACAATCCGGACTGGCTTACTCGGTCTATTCTTACGGTTCCGCTTATGCCGACTCCGGAATTCTGGGAGTCTACGCATGCACTGCTGTAAGAGACATCTTCGAGGCTGAGGAAAAAATTCTTTCTACAATAAATCAATTTGTTCGAGATGGTCCGACAGAAGGAGAGGTTTTGCGGGCGAAGGCGCAATTGAAAGCCGGAATTGTTTTCTCGCTGGAAAATTTGTGGGACCGCGCTTCGCTCTTCGCGAGAGACGAACTTTATTATAGAGAGCGATCCAACGTGCTCGGGTCGCTTGCCTCGATAGAGAAGGTAACGGGCGCTGATATTGTGCAGGCTGCTAAGAAATACCTTACAAAGGAAAGCATGACCTCGCTGAAAATACTTCCCAACGCCGCTAACGACTTGCCGTATCATAAGAAAGATGCGACGTCGGTGCGGCAGAAATCTAATGCAGAGCGGTGATCCCGCTCGATAGAAAGGAAAACAAGAAAATGATCGTAGGACTTCTGAAAGAAATCAAGCCTAATGAAAATCGGGTCGCATTGCTCCCGGCGGGAGTCGAGCTTCTTGCGGCGCACGGACACAAAGTGGTTGTAGAGAAAAACGCCGGAGTTGCCAGCGGTTTTCCGGATGACCTTTATAACAAGGCTGGTGCAGAGATTATTGCCGGCGCAGCGGAGGTCTACGCCGCAGCTGACATGATCATGAAAGTGAAGGAGCCGATAAAGCCCGAATATAAGCTGATCAAAAGAAATCAGATAGTGTTTACGTATTTCCATTTTGCCGCGAGCAGGGAATTGACCGACGCAATGATGAAGTCGAATGCGATCTGCATTGCTTATGAAACCGTTCAGAAATCGGATGGCTCGCTGCCGCTTCTGATTCCTATGAGTGAAGTTGCCGGAAGGATGGCTCCGCAGGAAGGTGCGAAATATATCGAGAAGCCGATGGGTGGCAGAGGCGTGCTTCTTGGCGGCGTGCCGGGAGTCGAGCCGTCTGATGTCGTCGTTCTTGGCGGCGGAGTCGTCGGACAGAACTCCGCGCGCATCGCAGCGGGATTCGGCGCGAGGGTTACGATTCTCGACAGCAATCTTCAGAAGCTTCGTTATCTTGACGACGTGATGCCGCGAAATGTCCTGACGCTGGCGTCGAATCCTTACAACATTAGAAAGGCGATACTGCGGGCAGATGTGGTGATCGGAGCAGTTTTGATCCCCGGCGCGAAGGCTCCGAAACTCGTAACTAAAGAAATGCTTAAGGATATGAAGGAAGGCTCCGTTATCGTCGACGTCTCGGTGGACCAAGGTGGATGCATCGAAACCTGCCATCCGACCACTCACGAAAATCCGACATACGTCGTCGACGGCGTTCTTCATTACTGCGTCGCAAACATGCCGGGCGCGGTGCCGTTCACTTCCACGGTTGCGCTCACTAACTCCACGCTCCCGTACGCCATTGAGATCGCCGGGAGCGGCTGGGAAAAAGCCGTCAGATCCAATAATGAAATCAAACTGGGATTGAACATGGCTTACGGCAAAATTACGTACCAGCATGTTGCCGAGGCGTTCGATCTCGAATATACACCGGTTGAAAAAGTTCTGAGTTGAGATCTTACAGCCGCCAGGAACGCGAAGATTCGCCGGGGAAAATATGTTGCAACGAAAACTTCGATCGACTCCGCGAACCAAGCGCTATGGAAGTTTTTATGAAACGCAAAAAATCATTAGTTTGTTCTCGATAGAAAAGCGAATATAGAATGGCAAAGTTGAGAATAGTCGAAGATCCCGTCAGCGGGCAAGGAAAAACCGTAGAAGTTGAAAGTGGCACGACCGTGATCCGCGCGGCGGCGCAAGCCGGAATCGAGATTCCTCATTTCTGCTGGCACCCCGGGTTGTCGATCGCCGGGAATTGCAGGATGTGTCTGGTCGAAATCGAGAAGATGCCGAAGCTTGCGATAGCGTGCGCGACTCAGGCTGCGGACGGCATGGTGGTACACGTAAATTCCGCAAGAGCTATCGAGGCTCGAAAGGCAATTCTTGAATTCATCCTGATAAATCACCCGCTGGATTGTCCTATCTGCGATGAAGCAGGCGAATGCAATCTTCAGGACTACACTTATTCCCATGGCCCCGGCAAAAGCGCTTTTACCGAGGCTAAAAGCAAAAAGCCTAAACGTGTGGCGCTTGGCCCGAATGTCGTATACGATGCGGAAAGATGCATCTTGTGCTCCCGCTGCATTCGCGTCATGGATGAGATAGTGAAGAATCCGACGTTGACTTTTGTGGAGCGAGGCGACAGAGTATTCATCGACACTTTTCCGGGTAAGGAGCTTAACGATCCTTATTCGATGAACGTCATCGACGTGTGTCCGGTCGGCGCATTGACCAATCGCGAATACCGTTTTAAAGCGCGGGTCTGGGAGATGTCATCCACTGAGGGAATTTGCACGGGCTGCGCGCGCGGCTGCAACATCAATATTTGGGTGAGGAACAACGAAATACTTCGACTGACCCCTCGGCACAATCCCGATGTCAACAGCTACTGGATGTGCGATAATGGGAGATTGAATTCATTCAAGCATGTCAATTCTCAAACACGCCTGAATTCTCCTATGGTCAGGAAAGACGGCGCGCTGCAGGAGGTCGGATGGGACGAGGCACTTGCCCGTGCTGCGGACGCGTTGAAATCATTTTCGAAGGATGAGGTTGCGCTGATAGGATCGCCGTATTCTTCCGTCGAGGATAATTACCTCCTTCAGAAACTTGCCAGGCAAATTCTCGGAACTGTAAACATAGATTTCCTGAAACATGTAATCGATGGCGACGAAGACAACTTCCTAATTCGTGCCGATAAGACTCCTAACGCTTACGGGGCACGTGAAGTCGGGGTTTCCTCGCCTAGAGGAGTTGACATAAATAAGATTTTTGAGCTGATCGGTTCTGGAAAGGTAAAGGCACTTTACGTCATGGATGATGATGTTGCAACGTCAAAAGAACTGGAGGAGCTGCTTGCCAAGTTGGATGTTTTGATTGTCAGCAACTGGGTCAGTACGAGAACCACTCAGCTGGCGGACGTGGTTTTTCCGAGTGCTGCATTTGCCGAGAAGGCTGGGACGTATGTGAATTTCCTTGGAAGAGTGCAGCTGGAAAGGCCCGCGCTTTCAACCCTCGGACAGGAGCGTGTCCCGGGAAGATTCAACTTGAGCCGGCTGGACAAGTTCGGCAGCGCGTTCGACAAATGGAACAAAGGTACGCGGCGAGATGTGCGGTCGTCCTGGGAAATCATTTCAGCTATCGGAAATCTCCTCGGCGGGAAAACGAGATATCAATCTGCCGAGAAAGTGTTTGAAGAAATCGCTCAGACTATCCCGAGTTTCAAAGGATTGTCTTATGCAAAGCTCGCCACACGTGGAGCTTTATTGAAAAAAGCAAAAGAGGAAGCACTCGCTTGATAATTCTGAATTGTGAATTCCATGCTCCAAACTAAACATTAACAATCGCCAATGATTGCAATCGTAGCGTTAATCAAGATTGTTGTTTTAATTCTGGTGGTCCTCGGAACGGTCGCATATTTGGTTTTACTTGAGCGCAAGGTCAGCGCTTACATGCAGGACAGAATCGGACCTAACCGTGTCGGTCCGAAGGGACTCTTTCAGCCGTTTGCAGATATTCTGAAACTGGTATTGAAAGAGCTTATCGTTCCCGTGAAGGCAAACAGGTTTGTGCACGCGCTTTCGCCGGTAATTTCGATTACGGTGGCTCTTTCCGCGCTCGCCGTGATACCGTTCGGCAGTTATATAGTGGTCGGGGGCCAGAAAATAAATCTTATGATTGCGAATGTAAACATCGGCGTTCTTTACATTCTTGCAATGTCATCCCTCGGAGTTTACGGGATTACGCTGAGCGGCTGGGCCTCCAACAGCAAGTACTCGTTGTTGGGCGGTCTGCGCTCGTCGGCTCAGATGATCAGCTACGAGTTGTCTCTCGGGCTCAGCATAATCGGCGTGCTGATGGTTGATGGTACGCTGCAGCTTGATAAGATCGTCGATGCGCAGAGCAGAGGATTCTGGAATATCGTCTATCAGCCGCTCGGATTCTTGATCTTCGTGGTGGCAGCTTTTGCCGAAACTAATCGACTGCCATTCGATTTGCCTGAAGCCGAACCAGAGCTCGTCGGTGGTTATCATACGGAGTACAGCGGCATGAGGTGGGGACTATTCTTTTTGTCTGAATATACGAATATGATTGTGTCGAGTGCGCTGATGGCGACACTGTATTTTGGCGGTTGGTCGCTTCCTTATGTAAACTATTCTGCTATGCAGCCGAATGTCGCCGCAGCATTGCAGGTGGTGACATTCATGGCGAAGACTGGAATATTCATATTCATTTATATGTGGATAAGGTGGACGCTGCCGCGATTTCGCTATGATCAATTGATGAGCCTCGGCTGGAAAGTCTTGCTGCCGCTTGCGTTTTTGAATTTGCTTGGAACCGGTGCGGTCTCTTTGGCGGTTAAGTAAATGAAGGTTTGAATATAAAATGTCAACAAACGGAAATGGGAACATAAGAAGAAAGATGTCGCTCTGGGAGCGACTTTATTTCCCGGAGATCATTCGCGGCATGTCGATAACGATCCGTGCATTTTTCCGGCCGAAGTTTGTGCGGCAGTATCCTGAAGAGCGCTGGATTCCGCCGCCGATCTTTCGCGGAAGACCCGTCCTCGTCGTGGAAGATGGAACGGGCGTCGAGCGATGCGTTGCGTGCGGACTTTGTGCTCGCGTTTGCCCGCCATTGGCAATTCAGGTGCAGGCTGCTGAGACTGAGCTCGATAAGGAGCGGTATCCGGAGCTCTTCGAGATAAACATGTTGAGATGCATCTTCTGCGGTCTTTGCGAAGAAGTCTGCCCCGAAGAAGCGATTGTCATGAGCAAAGATTTCGAGCTAACATTTACCGATCCGAAAGATGCGATTTATGGAAAAAACAAACTTCTCACCCCGGCTTCGCAGCTGAAAGATCGACTGGAGTTCCTGAAAGAATATCGTTAGCAGGCGAAGGCAAAGTCGATTTCACGGGCAGGGAGTCTTCCACCACTTGCCCTTTTTTGTTTGGGCGATCCATATCCTTCTGCGTCAGGAAATATTATGAGGGTCAAAGGGGATTTGGATTTGAGCGCCAGCCGGTAATTCAAGCTTGATCCGGTACACGTCCGACCTCCGGAAAACTATCTAAGCCTGAGAAGCATTGACGGAACGTGAACTCGTTCCACGGTAGGTGAGTGTCGGACACCTCATTTAATTTCGGAAAGACACAAAAAGAAGATTTGAGGATTGGCGTTGATGGTCAAGATGACTTAAATTTGGTTTAGAGTATTACTGATCAGAAGTTCCAGATCAAAAGCGGAAAGGTTCACGTTTCACTAAAGGCTTATGGATTTTTGATCCGGAGTCCGGAGAGGTGACCGTCCCAGAAGTCGAGGAGAAGATGAAATCGCACACCGAATATCTTTGGTTCAACACAAAAAATAGAAGAGAGCTTGTGAACGTCACATCCGATGTTGAAAAGAACGTCAAGGCAAGCGGCGTCCAGGAAGGATTCTGCCTGGTAAGCGCTATGCATATCACGAGCGGGATTTGGGTGAATGACGAAGAGTCCGGTCTCAAGGAGGATCTGATGGAATTTCTCGAAAAGGTCGCGCCCTTCAGGCCGGAATACAGGCATCATCGGACGGGTGAAGACAACGCAGACGCTCATTTGAAGAGGACTCTGGTGCATCACCAGGTCGTTCTTCCAATCACAAAAGGGAGACTCGATCTCGGCCCGTGGGAACAGATTTTTTATGCGGAGTTCGATGGCCAGCGAAGGAAAAGAGTAGTGGTAAAAATAATTGGAGAGTGAAACAATCTTTGCCCTCGCGGCGGAAGGCAGGCAGGGTTTACAATTACAAGTCGTACTCGGCCGTAACGGTAAGGAGTGAAGGCGCGACGAGCTGGTATTCTCTTATATACGTTGCGACGGGAATTCTAATGTCAGCATAAAAGGTGATGTGGCTCGTTGGGATTACTTCGATGCTCGGTGAAATGTACAGTCTGTCGTAACCGGTATTTGCGGGGTCCGAATTTGCGCCGTTATTAGCGCCGCGAAAGGAAGCTATAAGCTGAAGCAACGGCACGATCTTATATTGACTCACGAGGTTGTCGTAATGAGCTCCTACGTTTATGTCGAAGCTATCGCCCGGCCGGTAGCCGTCGCGAAAGTTAAGCGAATGTTCCCAGATCGCCTGAGTGTACCATCCGCAGCTATCTTCCTGCCCCATCTGGTTACCGTCCAAAAGCAGGTCCGTTGTTCCAGTTTCTATTTGAGTTTCCCGATCCAGGGGAGATTGATCAAAATGTCCGGTTGGAATCTTTTATCCGAATTGAATTGCCTCGGGATGTCTTTAAATATTCCCGTGCACATTTCCATTATGTGCATGCCGCGAAACGCTCCATGGTCTGCTGATAAGACTCCGCCGGCGTCATCGGTCGTTATGAATTATTTGTTCCAGACTGGAGCTTCGGCCATGGTGCCCCAATCTCCATTTGTCATGTATTGAAAACCCAGCGTATGAAAATTTGTCTTAATGTCCTTATCATCGTTCAGGGCTGGCGCCGCGCTCTGCCAGTTGTCCCAATTTTTTGATTGATCCATATCATTGTAAATCATATACATCCTCAACCCCTCTGAGATGGGCATCATCCATCTTGCGCCGACAGAAAACACATTGCAGCCGCAAGCGCAGGCGAAGAGAGTTCGGGGAAATAGGAACGCAAAGGATACTGTAATCAGCACGAATTTGGTGATTTTATTCATCTACAGATAAGAACAACGCTCTAATTTGAAGGTTACAAGATAGACAAACTCTTCACTTTTTTTTGGCATCAGAAGGAATTCGATGACTGTTGCCTTATATTTACTTGAGAGGAAATCTGGTGAAGGAGCAGCTCACGACTAAGGATTTGAAAAGTATATTAGCCACATCAATTGCCGAGACGGATGTCAGAACAAGAGATTCTGCGGCTGCTGCTTTATCGGATACTTCAAAAAAAAGTCTCATCACGAGATTACTTCCATTTCTTGGTCCAGCTTTTATCGCGAGCGTCGCTTATGTCGACCCCGGCAATTTTGCTACAAACATCCAGGGCGGCTCGGAGTTTGGCTACACTCTATTGTGGGTGATACTTGCGAGCAATCTTATGGCTATGCTGATACAAGCTCTCTCTGCGAAGCTAGGAATCGCGTCGGGAAACAATCTCGCTGAACACTGCCGGAATAATTTCAGCAAACCGGTTGTTTTCAGTATGTGGATTTTAATGGAAATTGTGGCGATGGCGACCGATCTTGCTGAGTTCTTGGGAGCCACACTCGGCTTCAACCTTCTTTTCGGGTTTCCGTTGATTGTCGGCGGGATATTGACTGCGGTTTGTACCTTTCTAATTCTCGGCTTGCAGCGCTACGGTTTCCGCCCGTTGGAGATCGCGATTACACTGATGGTCAGTGTGATAGCGGTAAGCTATCTTCTGGAAACGATTCTCGATAAGCCCGATTACGCAACTCTCTTGTATCATGCTTTCGTTCCGCAGTTTTCTGGAGGCGAAAGCGTGCTTCTAGCAACCGGGATTCTCGGCGCAACTGTGATGCCGCATGCGATCTTCTTGCATTCGGCTTTGACTCAGCAAAGAATTGTCGTGAAAAGTCCCGATAAGCTCCGTAAGCTTTTTCGGTTTGAGATTCTGGATGTAACTATCGCGATGGGAATTGCAAGTTTAGTCAACATGGCGATGTTGATAATGGCGGCGGCGACGTTCTACAAGCACGGCCTCACCAGCGTCGCAACCATTGAGGACGCTCACATAACTCTCCAGCCGCTACTGGGAAAAGCCGCAAGCTGGATTTTCGCAATTTCACTTCTCGCATCCGGGTTGTCGTCATCGACTGTCGGAACGAGCGCCGGGCAGGTTATCATGCAGGGATTTCTTCACAGGCACATTCCGATTTGGCTTAGAAGATTGGTCACAATTATTCCTTCGATCACCGTCATCTCTATCGGACTCGATCCTACTCGAACGCTCGTCATGAGTCAGGTCGTATTGAGTTTCGGTCTCCCGTTTGCGATCGTACCTCTGGTAATGTTTACACGAAACAAGAATATCATGGGAGTCCTGGTCAACAAAAAAATGACGACTCTTACTGTGTCGGTGATTGCTGTACTTATCATATTATTGAATCTTTATTTGATCTATCAGGTGTTTCTTGGATAAGTCGACAATTAAAAACTTGCTTGTTCCCCTCGATGGCTCGCCGATGGCGGAATCGGTTTTTCCGATTACCGCGCAGCTTGCGAGGAGAATTTCTGCTTCCGTTACATTGATACATGTCGTCGAAAAAGATCCGCCGGAAAAAATTCACGGACAAAGGCATCTGACGAAATCAGAACAGGCGAACAATTATCTTCGTGCTATTGCCTCCTCGGATGTTTTCAAGGGGATCAGCATCAGTTTTCACGTTCACGGAGCAGGCGTGAGGGATGTTTCTCAGAGCATCTCCGATCACACTGAAGAGCTTCATCAAGATCTGGTCATCATGTGCACGCACGGAAGCAGCGGTCTTCGCGGAATGCTCTATGGCTCGATCGCCCAGCAAGTAATTTCCTTTGGCAACGTGCCGGTCCTTTTGGTGAATCCGTCTTCAATCACCGATTACAAATTTGAGAATTTTCTCGTCCCGTTGGATGGCAATCCGGATCACGAAGGATCGCTCACCTATGCCTCGATGCTTGCGAAGTTGTGTGGTGCTAGGATTCATTTGCTAATTGCGATTCCACAATTTGGAACGATGTCCGGTGAGCTGACTTCAACCAATCGCTTCCTTCCCGGTACCACTGCAAAGATGATGGACATGATAGTGCCCGACGCAGAAAAATATCTTGTCCAGCTTCAGGCGAAAATTGAATCCGGTGGAATAGAAGTAACGTCGAGCACCTCGAGAAACAAGCCGGATACTGCGATTCCGAAAGCGGCAAAGAGCATCAAGGCAGACCTGATTATTCTTGCGACACACGGCAAAAAGGGGGCCGAAGCTTTTTGGAATGGCAGCGTCACTCCGAGAATAAGTAAGTCGAGCAAGATTCCTCTGTTGCTGGTGCCGGTGAAGGAATAGCGCATCCACCATGGAGCGGACGAAATTCTAAATCTTAAGCACCGAGCATAAGACAAGTTGTACTTCTCAAGATACCAATGAGCAGGATGACGAAATGTATTTGAAAATCCAATCTTGAAGCTGAGATCTTGTGCGATTCGGCTTGTTACCTCAAACTTGATTTCGGATCTAAGGCTTTGATGCTGAAACAAGCCTGCATTGGAACTTAGCAATCTTAGTTTCGGCGCGGCAGGACAGTACAAATCTATACACTACAAAACCTTGCTTATTTTTACCATTACGCCTATTTTTTTATGTACTCATGCCAATTTCAAAACGAGATACCGGTCATGCGGGAATGAATCAGACTGCAAAGCGCAAATCAAGCCATGTCGATATCGTGCTAAACAAGAAAATTGATTACTACAAGTCGACGGGCTTTGAGAAATACGACTTTGTCCACAACGCTTTGCCGGAGATTGATCACAAGGAGATAGATACAAGCGCGCGGCTTTTCTCCTTCAATTTTTCGGCACCGATAATAGTCTCGTCGATGACGGGCGGTTTCAAGCGTGCCGGATCCATCAACTCGATCTTGGCGGAGTTCTGCAAGGAAAAGAATATTGGCATGGGGGTCGGCAGCCAAAGACAGGCGCTTGAGAACACGGACTATCTCGAGACTTTTAAAGTTGTCAGGAAAGTCTCGAAAGATATTTTTGTGATGAGCAATATTGGGGCTGCGCAGGTCGCGGATGGATTCGCGCTGAGAAATCTTCGCAAGATCATAGACATGGTCGAAGCGAATGCGATATCCGTCCATCTGAATGCGCTGCAAGAGCTCATCCAGCCCGAAGGTGAAAGAAACTTTCATGGAGTTTTGAAGGGGATTTCCGATCTTGTCAGGCAAGCCGGCATTCCGGTAATCGTGAAGGAAACCGGCGCCGGAATCAGCGGTGATGTGGCGGGAAGACTAATCGACGCAGGAGTCTCGGCGATCGACGTGTCCGGAGCGGGTGGAACAAGCTGGGCGGCTATCGAGACGCTTAGACAAACCGGACAGCTTATCGGCAGGAAATTCTGGAATTGGGGGATAAGAACGGCTGATGCTCTTGCACAGGTGAACGCGCTGCCCTCAAGGAAGAACGTCGCGCTCATTTCCTCCGGCGGGATCCGAGATGGCATCGACGTCGCAAAGTCTCTCGCGCTCGGTGCTGACGTTTGTTCCGCGGCTCAGCCATTTCTCAAGGCACTTGATAAGGGGGGAGTGAAAGGGCTGGTGAAGGAATTTGATGAATGGCTCGAGGAGCTGAAAGGCGTGATGTTTCTGACCGGCAGCAAGAATTTGGAACAGTTGAAAAAAGCAAAGTTGACCAAAATCAATTGATATTCCCCATTACCAGGATTGACCGCGTTGAGTTTGCATGACCACAGTATTTGTCAGAGTTACGGAATGAAAAACTTTACCGAATATTTTGATAAGCTGCGTGCAGAGATCGAGATCGGACTTTCGCGCTCGCTTGATCTGGTAGCCGACTCCCCATTGAAGGACGAAGTCGAATACGTTTTTTCGATGGGAGGGAAGAGGATTAGACCCTTGGTAACGGCCCTTTCGGCAGAAGCCGTCGGCACATTCAACGAAGATGTGTACCATGGTGCTGTCGCAATCGAAATTCTCCATAACTTTACACTGGTTCACGATGACATCATGGATAATGCGGACACTCGGCGCGGGAAGGCAACGGTTCATGTCAATGCAGGTGTCAATACCGCGATACTCGTCGGCGACCTGATGATGGCATTAGCATACGATTGCCTTGAAAAGTGCAGCGAAGGACGACTTCGAGAAGGGCTCAAGATTTTCAACGAAGGAGTAAAGAAAGTCTGTGACGGGCAAGCGCTTGACGAGAGCCTGAGCAAGGGCGATGGAACAACTATGGATCGGTACATCGACATGATTTCAAGGAAGACCGGTGCATTACTGATGGCTGCAGGCAGCTTAGGGGCGCTTTTTGGCGGTGGAACTGAGGCGGAAATTAGATCGTTCGGGAACTTTGGATTGAATCTTGGGATTGCGTTCCAGATCCTGGACGATATGCTTGATCTGGAAGGCGATTCCGACAGGTTCGGAAAGCCGCTCGGGCTGGACATAGTTGAAAAGAAGAAGAATTTTTTGTTTATCAAGGCTAAACAAATGATGGATGATCGGAAGTTTTTTATAGTTAATCGTGCGTACAAGAAATCTTTTGTTAACGAAGTCGATGTAGCTGTGGTCAGAGAAACATATCGGGAGTGTGGAATCTTTGAAGCCACCAAAAGAGATGTGGTCGATTACACGCATCGCGCACTGTCAAGCTTGACTGCGATCAAGGAGTCGGATGGAAAGAACGCGCTTGTTGAGCTCGCAAATTCACTTGTGCTGAGAAAATTTTGACGAAAATGAAGCCTCACTGAATATGAGCAGACTCGCGAGAATTTTTCAGCTAAGATGGAACATATTGATCACAACGGAACATAATCCCGGGAAATGCTTTAGGACGCGGATCTCGTCGATGAAAAGGATTTGTGCGGATATGAGAATCGGAAGAATATTGAAAGGCAAAAATCCACCGAAGCAGTGTCATCTGTGCGCCCTCTTTTTTTAAAGCATGATTCAGGATAATGAAAACGGAACTTCATGGTTCAACAAGAAGTCGTTGTAAAGAACCGTCTCGGGCTTCACACCCGTCCGGCTGCAACGCTGGTTAAGCTTGCCGCGAAGTTCAAGTCGGAGTTCTTTCTTGAGCGAGATGGATACCGTGTAAACGGGAAAAGCATTATCGGTGTCATGACTCTTGCGGCGGAGCAAGGCGCCAGAATAGTGCTCGAATTCAGCGGTGAAGATGAAAAAGAGGCACTTGCCGCGCTCGTTGATTTTTTTGACAGAGGTTTCGATGAGCCGGAGCTTTAAAATTTCATTAAAAAAGAAGATAAGTGAAAAGTTAGCCTAAAGATCATGGGATCCAAATGCTAACGAAATCTAAAGCTCAAATTCCCGGATTCAAAATGGCGGTATTACTATTGTTAAATTATGGTTTCGATATTGTTCCGTCAAAATTATTTAAATGTCGGGATGTCGTAGAGCGGCATTTAGAGATTGGTTTTTAGAGTTTAGAAGTTGATATTGAAGAAATGGAAACCCCTTCCCCCCAAAACGAGATAACACTCCATGGCATTCCCGCATCGCCGGGGATCGCAATCGGGAAAGTAGTGGTCTTGAAGAAAGACGGTGTCATCATCCGGGAGCTGACGATAGAGAATCCTTCCGCCGAGCTGGAGAGACTTCACAGGTCGATCGAACGATCTTCGGCAGAGCTCGAAAAGGCATACAATACCACACTCGAGAAGCTCGGAAACGATAAAGCAAAAATATTCGAGGCTCAGAAACTGATGATCGCAGATCCGATATTCTTCGATGAAATTAAGCATAGAATCGTAAAGGAAAAGAAGAATGCCGACTTCATTGTGGATGACGAATTCGATAAGCAAATCGATCAGCTGAAGCGAAGCGACAGCGACATGTTCAGGCTGCGGGCACTTGAACTGGCGGATGTCCGTAACAGAATTATCCGAAATCTTGGCGAAGGTAAATTAAAGTCCAGGTTCGATGGGACGCCCATCATAGTCACAACCGAGCTAAGTCCTGCAGATGCGATTCTACTCAGTCGCGGCAACGTGCTCGGCTACGTCAGCGACTTTGGTGGAGCGCGCTCGCACGCTTCGATACTGTCCCGCTCACTCGGGATCCCGGCCGTCGTCGGACTAAAGGATGCAACGAAACATGCACAGGATGGAATGAGTTTAATTCTTGACGGTTACCGTGGCGTCGTTGTGATAAACCCTTCTGAGGAAACTGAAAAAAAATATGTCGGCAGAAAAGCGTGGTGTGAAAAACTTGATTCCGATTTGGCAGGGGAGGCCAACAAACCTGCTGAGACAACGGACGGCCATAGGGTATATGTCGAAGCGAATATTGAGCTTCTTGAGGAGCTTCCTCTTTTGAAGCCGCACGGTGCAGATGGAATCGGTCTTTTCAGAACCGAGCAGCTGATAATCGATATGAATTCCGTTCCCGACGAGAAGACTCAATTCAAAATATACAAGAAAGCAGTTGAAGGGGCCGCGCCGCATCCGGTGATATTCCGAACCTTCGACATTGGCGGCGACAAGTTGTTTCTTGGAGACTATGCCGAAGCCAATCCGTTTTTGGGTTGGAGAGGAATTCGGATGATGCTGGATCGCCCGGAGTTGCTCAAAGAGCAGATGCGAGCCATTCTCCGGGTTAGTGCATTCGGCAAATGCAAGATTATGTATCCGATGGTGGCTACTGCCGAAGAGGTAGTTCGCGCAAACAGAATTCTTGACGAGGCAAAGCAATCCTTGACCGATGAAAAAATTGAGTATGATAAAAACATCGAGGTCGGCGTTATGATCGAGATACCTTCCGCTGCACTCATGAGCCGGGAAATATCTAAGGAAGTCGATTTCCTCAGTATTGGAACAAACGATCTGACGCAGTACTTGCTCGCCGTCGACAGGACGAATGAGCTTGTCGATAATTTGTTCGAGGAATTCCATCCGGCGGTCTTGCGGACTCTGAAATTTATCATCGATTCGGGCCATGAGGCCGGAGTTAGGGTTGCAATGTGCGGCGAGATGGCGGGGTATCCGATGGCAACCGTCATGCTTCTCGGATTGGGTCTCGATGAATTCAGCGCAGTAAGCTCGATGCTCCCTATTATTAAAAAGATCATCAGGAGCACGAACTACAAGACAGCTCGCAAGTTTGCACGACAGTTATTGAAATTAGATTCGACAGAAGAAGTAAAGGAAGCGCTTAACGAATTTCTGAAAACTCACTTTGAAAGAATCTACTACACGACAATAAGCGAGGAGAATATTGGTTAGTCGGGACGAAATCAAGCGAGTTGATAATTCGGGGATGTTCAACCTGATAATAGCTTTTCCTGAACAAGTATCGGAAGCGATTGGAATTGCAAAGAGATCAAAAATAAAGCTTTCGCTGCCGAAAATAAGGAACATTGTCATAACGGGCCTCGGCGGATCGGCGATTGGTGGAGATATATTGAGAAGCTACTCCGCCGGTCAAATCGGAATCCCTATTCTCGTCAACAGAAGCTACACGTTGCCACGGTTTGTCACCCATAATTCGCTTGTCGTTGTTTCGAGTTATTCCGGCGGCACAGAAGAGACAATATCAGCGTATGCCATGGCACGCAAGAAAGGCGCCCAAATACTGGTGATAAGCTCCGGCGGGAAAATCGGAGAGACCGCTGCAAAGGCACATCACAACTGGATCAGGATTCCCGGCGGACTTCCGCCGCGGGCGGCGCTCGGCTATTCATTCTTTACTCTGCTGGCCGGATTCCAGAAAGTCGGCCTCTTGAAATCCAAACCTGTGGAGACCGAAGAGACCATATCACTATTGAAACAGCTGAGCGAAGAGTATTCGGATTACGAGAAGAATCCGTTTCCTCTCCGTCTTGCCGAGCAGCTGATGAACATGCTTCCCATTGTTTACTCTTCGACCGAGAGATTCGACGCGGTCAATCTTCGTTGGCGCGGACAAATGGAGGAGAACGCAAAGACGGTCGCTTATGGAAATTTTTTCCCGGAGATGAATCACAATGAGATCGTGGGCTACTCGACGCTTAAGGACTTGCTGTCTCGTTTTCTAGTAATCTATCTTCTCGACGAGGGTGATCATCCGCGGGTCGCCGCCAGGTTCAGCTTAGTAAAGGAAATCATTCGGCCGTACTGTTCCAATATCATCGAAGTCCGTTCTCAGGGGAAATCGCTGCTGGCGAGGATGTTCAGCCTGATCCATCTTGGCGATTGGACGAGCTACTATCTGGCCATCAAGAAAAATGTCGATCCGACTCCCGTAAGCAATATCGATACGCTGAAGAAGAACCTGAGCGAAATGAAGCAATAGCCGCAAGAACCGCAATCACCGGCATCTTCAATCTTAAACGTCTTGAGAGGCGTTTCTTTTTTCAGGTTATTCTTTATTCTACCGTCCCAATTCCGTTCTGCCTTGCGAAAATTCTTAGCTTTTCTCATTTTTAATTCGTTATGAGTAGAGCCGGCCATCTTGCACTTTTGATTCTGCTTTATGCTACCGTTTCCCAGGCTCAATTCTATTATTTTGGTCAGAACAAAGTCCAGTACACGAATTTTCACTGGGAGATTCTGCGGACCCCGCATTTTGAAGTTTATTATTATCCTGAGATGAAGGAGCTTGCAGATCAGGCCGCGAAGATAGCGGAAGACGGCTACAGTTACCTTGAAAACAAGTTCGACATTAACATCAACGATCGAATCCCTCTCATTCTTTATTCTTCGCATTTATATTTTGAGCAGACGAATACGATGCCGGGGTTCATTCCGCAAGGTGTTGGAGGATTTTTTGAATATGTAAAAGGCCGCGTGGTCATTCCATATGATGGCTCACTATATGAACTGAAGCACGTGATTCGCCACGAATTGATCCATGTTTTCACCGCCGCGAAGCTTGATCGTGAGCTTCACGACCACAGGATGAGCACGGACCGAGACCCCCCGCTGTGGTTCACGGAAGGAATAGCGGAGTTCTGGTCGACAAAGTGGGACGATCAGGCTGAGATGGTGATGAGGGACGCCGTATTGAGCGGATACATCGTCCCGCTTTCCGAGATGGACCGGATTTATGGAACCTTTCTGATGTACAAGGAAGGGCAGAATATTCTCAAATTCATTTCTGAGAATTACGGGGATGACAAGATTCTTTTGCTGATGGATAATTTCTGGAAGACTACGTCATTTGAAGAAGACTTCAAGCTGACGATAGGGATGGATTATAAAGAATTCGACAAGAAATGGGTTTATGCTCTACAGAAGAAATATTACCCGCTGCTTTCCACCCATGACATGCCGTCGAAAGCGAGTAGAACTATTTACTCGGAGGGTTTCAATGACAGTCCTGTTTTCTATCGAGACCATGATAGCACTGCCTACGTTTTATATATCGGCAATCATCGCGGCTACACGGACGTTTATGAACAGCGGCTCGATGGGAAATCGCAGCCTGTGGAAATAGTTCGCGGCGAGCGCACGAGCGAATTCGAGTCGTTCGACCTTCCATCGGACAAGATGGCGATCTCTAAAGGCGGAATTCTTGCCTTTGCGTCGAAGAGCGGCGAAACTGATGTCCTTCATCTCTACGACGTAGAGAAGAAAGAAATCTTCGCTGACAAGCGACTGGAAGGGATTACGCGCATCGGGTCTCTATGTTTTTCGCCTGACGAGGAAAAGATTGTCCTATCAGGTGCGTCGATGGCCGGATATTACAATCTATACGCATTCGACATAGAATCAGGATCGCTTCAACAATTGACTCATGGCTATTTTGACGACAGAGATCCCGCATGGTCGCCGGATGGGAAGTGGATCGTCTTTTCTTCAGATCGGACTCTATTTGGCGATGAAGGCTATTACAACCTTTTCTCCCTGGAATTGGCCTCGGGAAAGATCAAATATTTTACGAAAGGAAGAGAATCCGATTTTTCACCGTCGTGGTCGCCTGACGGGAAGTCGCTTGCCTACGTGAGCAACGAAGGCGGCGGTCAGAATATTTTTGTCGTCCCATTTTCATCGTCATCAATTCCCGATTCAATTGCTTCGTTTAAGATCACCAATTTCCCGACGGCGGCGTTCAATATTTCGTGGACCGATTCCTCGGAGATACTCTTCAGCGCATTTGAGAATTACAGCTTCCAGATAAGAATGATCGACAGTGTGGACGCAAAGGTCGAGAAGGCGAAAGAGCAAAAGGCTTTTCGAATATCGGATTTCGACACATCATGGACGGCAAAGGCATACAGGACGGAGTCATCGAGGGCAGCGATCCCTTATGTTCCGAAATATACTCTCGACATTGCGGAGAGCGAAATAACCACCGATCCCATATTCGGAACTGCCGGCGGTGCCGCCATGGCGTTGAGCGATATGCTCGGCAATGAGCAATATTATTTTTTGCTTTTCAACACGGCGGAGACGGAGGACGAGATTCTCAAGAGCTTCAATATCGCCATCTCGAAAATCTCTCTGGCGCAACGAATGAATTACGCATACGGAATTTTCAACTTTGCGGGAAGAGATTATGACCTTTCGGATCCCGATGTATATTTTTACGAGCGCTCGTTCGGCGGCTATTTTACATTGAGCTATCCACTCTCAAGATTCAACCGAATTGAAGCCACGACGAGCCTAGCGAATACCTACAAAGAACTCTACTACGGCGTGGGTGAGAGGACTTCTCTTTTGTTTTCAAATTCAATCGGCTACGTGGAGGACAACTCGCTGTGGGGACCGACGGGGCCTCTCGATGGCCACCGCTTCCTCCTGAGTTTAGCCTACACCAGTGACGTGGAATATGGCTCCGTGAATTACTGGACTTTGATGTTCGACTACCGGAGGTATTTTAGAATCAGCCAGACCGTCGCGTTTGCGACACGGGAAGCAATACTGTATAACCAGGGACCGCAGGCAAGGGAATTCTTCATGGGTGGCAGCTGGGATTTGCGGGGCTGGCCGTTTTGGAGCATAAG
>Ga0335078_10005327_pt1 | contig 19029 bp, 16 predicted proteins | sample Lox_Sample_32_FD_206711 | JGI IMG/M metagenome (GOLD analysis project Ga0335078, IMG submission 206711) | Soil microbial communities from Loxahatchee National Wildlife Refuge, Florida, United States - Lox_Sample_3.2 | ecosystem: Environmental > Terrestrial > Soil > Wetlands | place: USA... | reverse complement strand
TGCCACTCCTCATCCTGAGATACTGCCTCGATAACGCGACATGCCGCAGCGAGTTCGCCGTCACCGAGGGCCGGAACGAAGGTGAAGAACAGAGCTGTGGCTTTCTTTTGAGCACCTGCAACCGGCGAAGGTGAGGCGAAGAATTTATGGAACAGTTTATGGAACTTTCAGGCCCGAATTGGCCCAAACAACCCCTAATTGTTCCAAATTGTCGGACTGTATCACATTAAGAACAAACAGCCGAGCGTAAGCATCATCGATTACGAATCGACTGCTCTACCAACTGAGCTACGTCGGCTTATCGTTTATTTGCCTTAGTTTAACAGACCGCTTGAGCGGCCGCGAACCGCGTGCGGCCGGCTGACAGGCTCATGCGATATGATGTTCCCTGCAACCGAAATTGCGCTGCGATGTTTACCGACGCCCCACCCCGGAAGGCTAACCGCGCAGGATTCCTCGAAAGCGACGGCATCAAAACCCTCGATCTGCCGCAAAACGGGGAATTGAGGGAGGTTGCCCAGCGCCTCGAATCTGCAATGAAATCGGACCAGATTCGAGATGTCCGCACCGCCTGTGCGGAGTTTCTGGCAACCGCCTCGAATTTTTATGAAGTTCGGACCTGTGGCGTCCGGGTACTCGCCGCAAGACCTCTACGCAGCCGTGAGTGTGGGACGGTTGAACTGTTCGGCGACTACGCTCCCGACACCATGCTGATTCGCGTGTGGATGCGGACGGCAGTAAAGAAGGAAGTCACATCCTTCGGCACTTTCCTGAGCACCCTGTGCCACGAATTCTGCCATCATCTCGACTTCAAGAAGTTCGGCCTTGTGGACTCGTGGCACACGCGAGGTTTCTACGAACGGGCAGGCATTCTGTATCATCATGCGAGGGGAACTCCATTCAAGAAGCTGTTCTGGATCCCCATGGCCGGGGGGCGCTGGCGAATTAACTGGCAACACACGAATCTATCAGGAACGACGAACGGCGCTTCACTTTGACCGAATTCTGTTTTGTACCAGATGATTGAGACCCATGGACGTTGAACGCATTATTGACGAGATTGAGCAACTACAGGAAATGTTCGAAGCCCCGGACATCAGGCCACTCAGCGCAAGCGACATCTCGGCCGCCAATCGAAGGCACGATGAAATGCTCGCCCATAGCCCGTGGTTCCGGTTGTGGCAGCATTTTGGCGTCTGCTGCCGAACTGAATCCCCCGTAATCCGACCAGACGGAATTGAGGGGTAGATCTGCATTGGAGGGGACAACCATGAACAACCTAATTGAACGCCAACGGGAGATCGTCGCCAGACACATTCGCGGCGAGAACGAGCACGACTGGGAAGCAGTTTACAGCACCTTCGTTCAGGATGACCGGGCGCATTACGATGTTGTCCCACTTGGCGTAGTGTTCAAGGGCATCGAGGGCGTGCGCGGGTTTTATCAGTCCATTGCGACTGCGCTACCGGACTTGCAGATCGAGGTTCGGTCTGAGTATGACGTTCCCGGTTGCTCGATTCGGGAAGTCACCATATCGGGCACTCACAAAGGCCGGTTCGCGGGGATCGAGCCTCTTGGGAATCCCATTCGCATCGATATGGCAGCGTTCTACACGTTTGATGCCGAATCCGAGAGACTCATTGCCGAGAAGATTTACTACGATCAAGCAAGCGTCTTGCAGCAGATGCAAGGTAAGCACGTCGCGGATGTTGCGTAAGGCCTGGGTCCCGCGAGGCAGTCTGACTGACGAAATCCCTGTTTCAACACGGAGCCACGATGGTGCGCCGTCTGCGTCTTGCCCCCAGCGCGGTTATGATGCAGCGGCTACGACTCCGCCCGAATGTTGCTTCAAGAATTGCAGCGTCCTGTCATTAAACTCCGCCACACTCTCGTAGATCGGGGCGTGAGCACAGCCTTCGAAGATCAGTAGTTCCGAGTTGCGTATGCTTCCCTTCATGCGCTGTGCAAAGCGAGTGGAGGTTACAATGTCGAACCTTCCGAAGGTTATGAGTGTTGGGGCGCTAATCCTGCGAAGTTGATCCTCAGCGTCATGCGCGATGACAGCATTCGACTGCTGCATGAAACTCTCCACCGACTGCGCCGGGCGGCTCCGCACAAAATCCGCCAACGATTTTATGTAATCCGGCTTGGTGGCATACAGTTCTGGCGTAAGACACCACGGGAAGAGCGCAAGAATCACCATTTCGGGAACGCTTCCCATCGCTTTAGCCATTACTTGGAAACCTTCAATCACGGTTTTTTGGAAAGCGTCGGTCTTCGACCAGCCGCTATGCAGGGACAAGGAGGTGACCGTATCCGGGTACTTTGCCGCCAGCCACATTCCTATCGCCGCTCCCAGCGACAGACCGGAGACGTGCGCCTTTGGTATCACCAAAGCTTTCATGAAGGCGGCAACATCGTCGGCCAGAACCTCCGTCGAATAAGCGCCTTCCGGTTTGTCGCTTTCGCCAGTTCCTCGGAGATCGAGACAAATGCAGGTGAAGTGTTTCGCATATTCTGCCACCTGAAAGGCGTAGCAGGCGCAATCGGCGGTCAGATAGGGGATGAGGATGAGTGGTTCGCCTGTTCCCTGCTGCTCATAGTTCAGGGTTATGTTGTTCGCTTTGACCTTGGGCATGGGCACCCTCCCTGGGAGCGTGATTTGCAGTCCGCGGCCGAACTCAGCTGTTAATTATGACTCAAGCCACTGAATAAAGGGAGCGCTCAAGCGCGGAGAAATCCACTAATACTGTCCTGGTCCCGCCTTTGCCGCCCGCGAGATTATTCTCGCCGATCGACGCGATGGCAAAGTCCTTGACGCGCGCGAGGGTCCGTTCCGCATCGTTGCTCCGGGCGACAAACGGCCCGCGCGCTGGATTCGGCTGGTCATCCGCTTGAAGATCGTCGCCGTCAACTGACCAATCTAGCGGGCAATCAGGCGGCGCCCGCGCTGCGCGAATGCGCTTCGTACTCCGCGTCGGCGCCCGCCGGCAGCAGTACCCACAAAGTATAGATCCCCAGGGCCGTACCGAAGGGAATGTTGAACAACGCAAGGAAAGCCAGAACGATGGTCAGCATGCGTGCCCAGGACTCGCGTTGCAGCAAGCCCCATCCCGCCAGAAATCCGGCAGCGCCTTTTAGCAGAACGATGCCGCCGAGCGCACTGAATAGCGCGTGCAAGAAACCGCTAGGCACGTCGGCCGGAACGTTCGGCAGCTCGTGCAAATGCGCGAACACTGTATTGGCAAGAATAAGGAGAACCAAGCCGCCCACAGCGTTGAGCGCCGAGAGTGCCAGCCACAGAATGCCCAGCAGGCGTACGTGTTCCTGCACACGGCTTCGCCGCGGAAAAGCTACGACTGTTCCACCCAGGTCTTTGCCACATTGCCCGCAGAAACGCTGATCCGTTTGCAATCCTGCACCGCATCGATCGCAGAACATTTGTCAACCTCACATTCCCGGCGATTCACTCACTGTCTTGGTACGGATGCAGAAGCAGAAAGGTTGCAATTCCCAGGTAAGAATCGCACAAACGAAAAGGCCACCCGGCAACAGGCAGCCTTTTCTTTCAAGGGAGAATAGTTCTAACGGAGGTCTGTCACCGTCAAAACTTTCTGGCGAAATCTTATGAGCCGAAAAACCGGGGTGTCAAGGATTTTTTGGGAAATAAATAGCTTTATTTTCAACTACTTAGGAAATAGGTTAACAGCCTTGAAATTTGCGTCATTCTGAGACAAAAATCGCCCCGACCGAACTTAAACGGCTTTGATTGATGGACTTACATTGGCATCTGGAGGGTTGGGCGCCTCTTCCGACAAATTGAGCGCGATGAATTCGACCTCTTCCTCACGATGAAAAATCCGTTCCGGGACGATGCGTTGGATGAGCACGCGCAAACCTCCGAAGGCAAGGCCGGCGACCAGCGCGAACACCATGAGGATGCCACACAGGATGAGCGCATTCCAGACCAGATTGCCGATATTGTTTTTCTTATCGAGAAATGTATTCTCGTTCCAGGTGACGTTGGCGTCGTAATTCACCGCGGCCAGCAGTGACTTGGCTTCGCCTGGCGAAAACGGCCCGGCGGCCACCACCACGATCGGACCGGTGCGCTTTGCAAACATCGTTCCCAGCGGAGAACTGCCCACCGGTTGCGAGTTGGGCTGCTGTGCCGCCTGGATTCGTCGGAGATGTTCTGCCGCAATTTGTGGCGTCGGATAGCCGATCAGCAGCAGTATGGCCTCGCCGCCGGACGCATCGTAGTTTCCCAGAACCGCTTCGGCACCCGCGTTGAAGTCGACCAACTGAGACGGCAGTGGGGAGCCAATGGCGTCGATCGTAGCCGGTCCCACTACATACCTGGTGGAGTTCTTTACAAGAGACTGCGCGGGCAGATATCCAGGCAGGCTGGGCAGGTTCCCCGCATTCCCGGGCGGTAACGGCAAGTCACCCGCTAATTCGCGCAACTCGGCTGCCGACATGGCGGAGAGGCGATCGAATACCGCATCCATCAGAATGTTGCCGCGGTAGAAAAGGATCCGCTCATTCAGCGATGCAGCCTGGTCGCCGATCTTCTCCATCAGCATAGAAGGCGTCTTGTAGAAGGTGAATGCGCCGTAAGCGCCGCTGGCATCGGCAAAACGAGCGGCTTTCAAAGCCAGTCTGCGGCCGTCGTCGCGGGTGTAGGTGGCGGATTCGAAACTATCGAATCCATATTCTTTTAGTACCGCCGCATTCACGGGATCGGCGGTGGCTGCATCGGCGCTGGCCTTCGCCGTACCGGAAATCTGCCAGCCGCCGAATTCTTTGGGGAGAATCGCTGCCGGGAGCGCAGCCTTGCCCGCAGGTTTGTCGGCAAACGCCGTACCGGAGATCAGCAACAGAACCAGAGTCAGATGGGAAAGCCTCATGAAAAAGCGGCAGGAAACACCAACCTCCTGTGTTTAGACTACCGGGGAATGGCGAAAGTTTCCAGAAGCAATCAAATGGGTGATTGCAGCGACTGTGGAGTTTAGGAATTTACTGGGAATCGCCCTTGTCGATCTTGCTGGCCACTCTTACTCCGCTCAAACCATTGACGTATTTGGCGATGCCCCGGTAGAGCGATTCGGCGATTTTCTGCCGGTATTCGGTCTTCCTCAGCCGGCGTTCGTCGCCCGGATTACTGACGAATGAGATCTCGGCCAGGATGGAGGGCATGTTCGCGCCAATCAGAACGATGAACGGGGCTTTCTTCACACCGCGATCGCGCAGGCCGGGATTCTTGCCCGCCAGCCCGCTGTGCAGCGACTCTTCGACATCCGCTGCGAACTCGTGCGACTCTTCGATCTTCTCTTTCAACGCGATTTTCTTCACCAGATCCTGCAGCTCGTGAATGGATTTATCGGAAACCGAGTTTTCCCGCGCCGCCACTTCCAGGGCGTCGGGTGACGAGGTGAAGTTGAGGTAGTACGTCTCCACTCCCCGGGCGTCAGGGTCATGGCTGGAGTTGGCGTGCACGGAGACGAACAAATCGGCGCCTTCCTGATTGGCGATCGCCGTGCGCGTTTCGAGCGGTATGAAGGTATCGTCCTTGCGCGTGTAAATCACCTCCGCTCCCAGCCGGGTGACCAGTAGCTTACCCAGGCGCTGGCTGACATCCAGCACCAGATCCTTCTCCTCCAGCCCATTAGGACCGATGGTTCCGGTGTCGTGGCCTCCGTGACCGGGGTCGATCACGATTTTGCCGATCTTCAAGCCGAGGGCCCGAATCAGGGAACGGTCTCCGCCTGAAGTCGGCTGGGCCTCGCGCATCTCCGGGGGCGTCGGCGTGCTGTTCCGCTTCCCTTTCGCCGTCCGGCTCCTGTCCTTCGGCGGATCCGGTGGTGAGACCGTTGATAAGAGCTGGCCGTCGGGTTTGCTCTCCGGCACGTCCAGTTTTGCTACCTGATGCGGCTTCGGTTTGGCATCCTCATCGTCGTTATCGACGACGGTCTTCCGCACTCCTTCGCTGGTCGTAAATGTCGTGCGCGGGTTCGCGCTGTCGGCAGGTGCAGTGCAGTTTTCGGAATCCTGGTCACCGCATGCTTTCGAGGGCGCGGCCGCAGGCTTGGCTGGCTTTTCGACCACGATCTTCGTCACGGGACCTGCATCGCTGTCAGTCTCGGAAACAGTTTTTGCGCGGGGCTCGACAGCCGGTGATTCGGGTGGCGTTCTGTCAGCCCCCGCTTCTTCGACGTCTTTGGTCGGTCGGCTCGGGATTACGATCTGCAGGCGCGGCGGGTCTGGCAGAAACGACGCTTTGAAGGCAGCAGCGCCGTTTAGCTCCAGCACCAGGCGAGTCCGCGTGCGATTGAACTGCGAGATGCGGATTTTCCTGACCAGGCTGTCATCGAGGTCGAGACTCTTGGCCAGGCCGGGATCAAGCCGGGCGTCGAACAAATCGAAGAAGACCCGATCGGGATGATCGATACGCTGCGAGTCGAACTTGACACCCTGATCCAGATCGATGGCCACGCAGAGGGAGTCCGGAGTCAACCAGTGGCGCATGCCGGTCACGCGCGTGATCTTGCCCTTTGGAGCTTGAGGAGGGCTGGTTATAGATTCCGCTTCCGTGGACTGAGTCGTCGAGCCACTCTGATCGCGGTCCGGGGAGAAGTCTTCCGCGTTATCAGTGCTCGGTGAGTCGAGCTTGGGTGATTCGTCGTGGCTACGCTTTACGACGCGCGACTTCAGACCTGCCGTCTCCACCGGCCCGGCCAGGGCTTTGCGCGCTTCTTCCGCAAACTGATTGCGCGGATACCGCTGCAGAAACTCACGAAATACTTCGTCTGCGTGCTCTTTGTCGTGCAGATCCTCTTTGTAGATCTCCCCGATATGGAACAGCGCAGCAAAGCGCGCCTTACTGCCAGGATATTGCTGGCGAAGAAATTGGTATTCCTTGACGGCCGAGCGCAGCACCTCATCGTCAGAAAACCGCCGCCCCATCTCCTCCAGCAGCTGTGCAGTGCCTACCACACTGGGGTCAGCCCTGGTCGAGGCAGGCGATTCCAGGTAGACACGCCGGTATGCGTTGATGACTCGTTCGTAATCGGCACGCTTCAGGTCGCTGGCGGGACGGGCTTCCAACGCCTGATGTAGCCGTTCTGCGGCAGCAAACTGCGTTCTCGCCCACGACTCCGAACGATGCAGGCTGGCAAAGGCAAGGCCCGACCCGAGCAGAAACACAACGGCCAGTGCGCTGCCGCGCAGCCGGCGATTTCTTCGCTCTGGGTTCCTCAATGTCGGGTCCGTAACCGCTGTCTTTCAGTGAAACCTGGGTCTTACTAGTCGGTGTTGCTGATGGTGAGCACGCCTCGGGAGTCGCGCTCCACATGAATCGGTTCATGCATCGGCTCTTCAAAGAGACGAGTGCCGGAGACCGATCCGTTGTAATAGAGCTGTGTGATGCGTTTGACGTAATTGCGGGTTTCCGCAAAATGTGGGACTCCGGCGCTGCGTGCCACCGCCCCTGGGCCCGCGTTGTAGGCCGCCAGGGTCAGCTTCACGTCGCCACCGTAGTTCTGCATCAACTGCTTGAGTTGGCGAACCCCGGCGTCGACGTTCTGCTCCGGATCAAACGGATTGGCTACATTCAAACGTCGCGCAGTTTGCGGCATCAGTTGCATCAAACCCATTGCGCCCTTGCGGGAGACCGCATTGGGATTGAAGTTCGACTCCACCTTGATCACCGCCCGCACCAGGTTGGGGTCGACGTTGTGTCGCGCCGCCGCCTCGTCGATGGCGGCGTCGATTTCCGGTTGGGTGAACATCCGGCCGTGTTCAAAGTGCGGGGCTGGCAGCGCCGAACCGCCGCCTCTACCCAGATACTGGCTTACTTCCTCCGCCGCCGAACGCGCAGCTCGCATGTGAGCCGACGGAACCGGTTTCCAGCGATGCTCGGTGACGCTCCAGAACACCAGCGGGCTGCGCCGCTCCGGCTCCTCCGAGGAACGGCTCGACCGAGCGACGAACTCGTTCACGTAAATGGTTCGGCCGTCACCGTCGGTAGTCGAGGTGATCGAGGTGTCGGAGGCGGGTACGGCCTGCATATATGGCGTGAGAGAAAGGAGGGTCGCGATTACGGACGTTGCCATCAGGGCGAGTTGCAGGTGCTTTCGCATAGCCGGTTAGACCTACGACGCGGACGCAAAAACACTTCCGCTCCCACCTAACCGGAACCTGACGGAGAATCTGAACCAGAGTAGGTCGATTATAGGCGCTCAGGGGATAGCGAACAATCTGTCGAAAGGGAATAGAACCACCGAAGGTAATCTGCGCAAGCTGCTGAGGAATCGTGCTTTAACCGACTAGTAACCTGTGTTACGCTGCCCTGTTCCCATGACCGAACCTGAGAGTCTCCGCCAAACCCCCGACTCCCTGATGCTCTATGGCTTCTGGTATCGGGCGTTGCCCAGTGGCGACCTGGGCCGAGGCCAATTACAAAAAGCTACGTTACTGGAGACGCCCCTGGTACTCGGTCGCGACCACGAGGGGAAGCCCTTTGCTCTGCACGATGCCTGTCCGCATCGCGGCATGCCTCTTTCTTATGGCGGATTCGACGGCCAGCAACTGGAATGTAGTTACCACGGCTGGAAGTTCGATGCCCACACCGGCCAATGCCGGCTGATCCCCTCGCTCACCTCGGATCAGACCCTGAAAATCGACCGTATCTATGCCGGCGGCTACGCCTGCGAGGAGCAGGACGGTTATGTCTGGATCTTCCTTCCCAACCCTGCCCCACCGGGCGCAGGATTTACGAAAGCAGCGCCTGCGCCGATTCCTGTGCCGCGCGTGCCCAGCTTCAGCGAGAAGTCGAAGATCGCTCATCTCACTGCCGATTTGCCTTGCAATGTCGATCACGGCATCATCGGCCTCATGGATCCGGCGCATGGCCCGTTCGTTCACCAGGCCTGGTGGTGGCGCACCCGGCATAGCATCCACGAGAAGCAAAAGAATTTCGAGCCCATCCCCATGGGCTTCCGCATGAGCGCGCACACTCCCAGCTCCAACAGCGCGCCGTACAAACTGCTGCGACTCTACGCCGAGGCTGAATCCATCACCACGACCATCGATTTTGTCCTGCCCAACCAGCGTTACGAGACCATCCGCGCCGGCAAATATTGGTTCGCCAGCCTGACCACAGTCACGCCGATCACCCATAACCACAGCCGGATCGACGTCGTGGCCCGATGGAATCTGTTTCGCTGGCTGCCGTTCGGTGCGGGGCTGCTGAAATTCGTCTTTGCCAAATTCGTCGAGCAGGATCGCCAGACGATGGAAAAGCAGTCCGAGGGGCTGAAACACGATCCCCACCTCATGCTGATCGACGACGCCGACCGCCCCGCAAAGTGGTATTTCCAGCTCAAAGCCGCCTACCTCGAAGCCAAGCGAACCGGAGGAGAAATGCGCCATCCCATGGATGGACCGGTGACGCTCAAGTGGCGAAGCTGAGGGTGGTCTACTCGTTCCGCAAAGCCAGCATTGGGTCCATGGTGGCTGCCCGAACAGCGGGTAGGGCGCACGAGGCGGCCGCAGTGAGCAGAAGGCAGCCAACCATGGCCACAAATACGAAGGGATCGAGTGGGCTGGTTCCGTAGAGAATAGAGCGTATCAGCGCACCCGCCACAGCGCCCCCGGCCAGACCGATCAGCAATCCTATAAAAACCGGACGCAACCCATCGAGCAACACCATTTGCAACACCTGGCTGCGTTGTGCGCCGAGCGCGATGCGGATGCCTATCTCTCGAACACGCTGCGTGACGAGATAGGACAGGACCCCGTAGAGGCCGATGGCCGCGAGCAACAGCGAAAGTGCGGCGAAAGCGAGCACCAGCGTCGCGCTGAAGCTCTGGCTCGCGGTCGTCTTGCCCACGATCTGATCGATCGTCAGGATATCGTAGACCGGCAGCGCGGGATCGAGGGCGGCAATCTGTTGCTGGATGGGAATCGAGAGCGCCAGCGGATCCTCGGTTGTGCGCACGACGATCGTCGCCTCGCTCGCCTGATCCGGGATGCCGGAGAGGATGGGAAAGTACATAGTAGCCTTGGTCGGTTTGGTTACGTCCCAAAGCGTGTCGCCGACCACACCGATGATCTCGTAGGGCTGGGCAGCGCCGATTCGAACATCACTGATGTGCTTGCCTACTGGGTTGTCGCCGGAGAAGAATTGATCCGCGAATTTCTTGCTGATAACAACGTAGTGATCGCGGGTGAGGCGTTCCTGATCGCTGAAGAAGCGGCCCCGGAGCAGCGGAATCCGCATAGTAGTGAAGTAGTTGGGATCGACGGTGCGATAGAGCGCGTCGTATTGCAGTTGGAAGCTGCTGGTTGGGCGCTCGGGTATGGTAAAGACATCGTCGCCTTCGTATCCGTCTCCCGGCGCGGTGGAAACCAGCGCCGCCGATTGCACACCCGGCAGACCTCGTACGCGCTCCAGCACGGATTCGTGGAAGGCAATGATCTTCTCCCGCGTGTCGTATTGCTTTTCAGGCAACCCGTACTTCATGGTGAGCACGTGATCCATCGCACAGCCAAGGTCGGTGGTGCGCAGCCGCAAGAAGCTTTTGAAGAGCAAGCCGGCAGACACCAACAAAGTCACCGTCAATGCGATTTCGACCGTGAGCAGAGTCTTGCGGAGGACGGCGCGCGATGTGCTGCCCCCCAGGGACCGTGAGCCCTCCTGCAGTGCGGCGAACACTCCTTTGCCCGTCGAGGAGATGGCCGGAATCAGGCCGGCGAGCAGAGCGGTGAGAAGAACGAGGCCCAGTGCAAATGCGAACACCAGAGCATCCACATGAATGGCATCAGCGCGGGGCAGATCGTGCCACTGGCTGGCAAGCCATTGCGTTGCCTGGATCGACAGCAGCACTCCAATGGTCCCTCCGGAGAGGCAGATGAGCAGGCTTTCGGTCAGTTGCTCGCGGATCAGGGTAAGCCGGCCGCCACCCAGCGCACTGCGTACTGCTACCTCTTTCCGGCGGGCTGCACCGCGCGCCACCAAAAGATTGGAAACGTTGAGACATGCGATCAATAACATGCACGCCACGGCGCACAGCAATACGATCAACGGCGTCTTCACGTCCCGCACCACATCCTCGAGTATCGGTCGATAGCGAACTTCCTCCGCCACGGGCTTTGTGGGGTTGGCAAGGTGGATCTGATACTGCAACGCACTGACCTCGTCGGTGGCAACGGCCGCGCTCACGCCGGGCTTGAGCCGAGCAATCACATGGCTCTGATGATAGGCATGCGCATCGAAGTCCTTCGCCGTAAACGTTGATGCGTAGGGCACCCAGAGCTGGACTGACGAGTCGGGATAGGTAAACCACCGCGGCAGAACGCCGATAATGACATAGGGAGTGCTGTCAAGCCGAATCTGCCTGCCGAGTACGGACGCATCGCCTCCGAAGCGCCTTTGAAACAGACTCCATGTGAGCAGCACGACATGACGGCCTTCCGGCACATCCTCCTCCGGAGCAAATGTCCTGCCTAATGCCGGCTGAATGCCCAGAACCGAGAACAGGTTCCACGAACCAGCGGCGGCCTCAACCACCTCCGGCAGCTCCGAATGCTCGCCCGTAAGATCAAAGCCGTACCACCGCCACGCCCCCATGTCCTGAAATCCGTGAGTCTTCTCCCTCCAGTCGCGGAAATCTGCGGGGGATACGACATTGAATCCATCGCCGCCTAGGGATTCACGAAAATGTTCGTACACCATCACCAGCTTGTCCGGGTCGCGGAAAGGGAGGGGGGCGAGCAGTACCGCATGCACGATGGTAAACAGTGATGTGGTTGCGCCAATTCCCAGGGCAATCACCAGGATCGCGACCAGCGCGAAGCCGGGCGAGCGAGTGAGCGTGCGTGCACCATATCGCACATCGCGCGCGAATTTCTCGAGCCAGGTCCAACTCCAGTACGAGATGGCTTCTTCCCTGATCAGCGTGGGATTCCCGAATGCCCGGAGGGCTGCGAAGTGAGCCTCAGACGGGCTCAATCCACGGGTGACGTTTTCCGCGATCTGCTGCTCCAGGTGAAATTGCATCTCGTCGTCGAGGCGCGCGTTTGCGTCTCCCCGACGAAACAATATCCTCAGCAACATGCGGACTTTCTCGAACCAGCGCATTTGCCACTCCGGTTTTTTTACGCGCCTTCAACCACCAGGTTGATGGCGGATGAAAGCCGATTCCAGCTTTCCTTCTCTCGTTCCAGTTGAGCGCGTCCAGCCGCGGTAAGCGAGTAGAACCTGGCTTGCCTGCCGGTTTCGGTCTCACTCCAGCGGGAGCGTATCCATCCTTGCTGCTCCAGGCGATGCAGCGCGGGATAGAGTGAACCCTGCTGCACCTGCAGAACCTCACGCGATATCTGCTGAATGCGCTTGGCGATGGCCCAGCCGTGCTTGGGCTCAAGAGAGAGTGTTTTCAGTATGAGGAGATCGAGCGTCCCCTGCACCAGGTCACTTGGCTTTCCCATACTATGACTATCTACACCATCGAGTGTAGATAGTCAACACATCGAGCGCCGGAGATTGATGACCAGCCGTGGCTATCACGATTCGCAAGTCGTGCTACAAAGCGGGAAAGACCTCAAGCTTGGTGCCGAAGAAGGGACTCGAACCCCCACACCCTTGCGGGTACATGGACCTGAACCATGCGCGTCTGCCAATTCCGCCACTTCGGCAAAAAGTGATCGGCGACGACCTTGCCGGCCGTCTTCAGGAAGTACGGACAGTATTCATTTTACCGCCGTGCCGCAGGCTGTCAAACGTCGCAACGGAATTAGTATGGGATCTACGCGAGCCGCGCGAAGTGTCGCATGCACGCGACACAATGAATCGCGCGTTTGGCTCGCTTCCCTGTCAAACTGCACTACTACCGACGGATTCGTTCGCCTGCGGCTTCGGGAGCAGGTCTATCCTTCCAGCTTGGCGCTCATCGTAATCTTCGCGTTGAGCACTTTGGAAACCGGGCAGCCGCTCTTGGCGTTTTCCGCTGCTTTCTGAAACGCCGCCGCATCGGCGTTGGGCACGCGTCCCACGACGTCTAGGTGTACCGCCGTAATCGTCCAACCCGCTTCGAGTTTTTCCATGGTGAGCGTAGCGCTCGTCTCAATGCTCGAGGGCGTAAGATTGGCGGCTCCTAACTGGGCGGAAAGCGCCATCGAAAAACATCCCGCATGTGCTGCTGCAATCAATTCTTCAGGGTTGGTCCCGGGAGTGTTCTCAAAGCGCGTGGTGAAAGAGTAGGGCGTGTTGTTCAACGCTCCGCTGGCGGACGATACCGAACCTTTGCCATCCTTCAGTCCACCTTTCCAGATTGCACTTGCCTTGCGTTGCATTCCTGTCTCCTCGTTGATGTGAATTTTGCTCCCCACTATTGTAGATGGAAGAGAGACGACGTGTCAGGAAGGCAAGCCTGGCGCACTCAGCGCTCAGCCTCTGTCAACCCGGGCGAAGGCAGGCGTAGCTAAACGCGTCGAGGGATCCTGCTGGTGCGCGGACGAAAGTGTCCGCATCACACAGACAATTTAGTGAAAATCCGAGCAGCTCAGGTAGAAGCCGCAATGCGGGCAACTCAACTTGCAGCGGTGCTCCTGCAGCCGAGCCGAACAGTTGGGACAGAAACGGGACGCATCATCCCTGGGGATCGTCACCAGGTTGATGGCTTCGTGATCCTTCGGCGAGGAAGACTCGCGCGGATTCATCTGCAAACCATAACTCAGAACTGCAGGGATCGGCAGTAGCTTTGCCGGTCCAGCCGATCTGCGCCACCTTCGCATCAGTGGTTCGAACCTGGCTGGCGACAGGCAGATTGCTGTTTCAGCATTCTGAATTCCCTCGCCGACTGAATGAATTTCACTCAAACTGTTAGAATTTCCGCAGCAAGCCGAACGGAGTGGCTGATGTACTTCGAACAGTTTTACCTGGGGTGCCTGGCCCATGCTTCCTACATGCTGGCATCCAACGGAGAGGCCGTCGTAGTTGATCCGCAACGCGACGTCGATATCTATCTCCAGGCGGCTGAAGAGCACAAGGTCCAGATCCGGCACATTTTCGAAACTCATCTGCACGCCGACTTCGTTTCCGGTCACCGCGAACTGGCGACTCGCGCCGGCGCGTCCATCTACATTGGCGCCCAAGCCCAAGCGCGGTTCCCCCACGTCGATGTGCAGGACGGCTTCGAACTGCGGGTCGGGCAACTGCGGATTAGAGTGCTGGAGACGCCGGGGCACACTTTGGAGAGCGTTTGCCTGGTGATTACGGATGAAGAAAAGGCGACCCACCCGTGGGCCGTTCTAACCGGAGATACGCTGTTTCTCGGCGATGTGGGCCGACCCGATCTCTCCAAGACGCACACTCCGGCCGAACTCGCCGGCCTGCTCTACGATAGCTTGCACAATAAGTTGCTCAAGCTTGCGGACGACGTGCTGGTTTACCCCGCGCACGGGGCAGGCTCGTTGTGCGGCCGTAACATGCGGGCCGAGCGCTCCTCCACCATCGGCACCGAGCGGCTTACCAACTATGCGTTGCAAATCAAGAGCCGCGAAGAGTTCGTCCGCCAGTTGACTTCGAACCTGCCAGCCCGCCCGGAGTACTTTCTGCAGGATGCAGAAATTAATCGCGACGGCGCCACGGCGCTTTCGGCGCTTTCCGAACTGGCGCCCATTTCGGCGCAGCAGCTCAAGTCTCTGCTGGACGACGGAGTTATCGCTTTGGATGTACGCCCCGGAGATCAATTTGCTTCCGCCCATGTTCCCGGCTCGATCAATATCGCGTTGTCGGGACAGTTTGCCACCTGGGCCGGAACGGTTCTGGGCCTGTCGGCCCGTCCAGTTTTGATCGCCGAGTCAACGGAGCAGATCTTAGAGGCGCGGCTTCGTCTGGCCCGGGTCGGTATCGAAGATACGCGCGGATACTTGTGCGGCGGAGTACAGGCATGGGTCGAGGCCGGCCTGCCGGTGGTGAAATTGCCGCAGATCACCGTCGACACCCTCGAACATCGCCTCCGAGCGGGCACATCTCAGGTACTCGACGTACGCCGCGAGCCAGAATGGCAGGTCGGTCATCTTGCCGAAGCCACCTGGTGGCCTCTGGACAACTTCAAGGTCTCACCGCCCGAGATCGATCGCGAGGCGCCCATCGCCGTCCACTGCAAGAGCGGATATCGCAGCATGATCGCCTGCAGCCTGCTGCAACGGGCCGGCTTCCGCAACATCAGCAACCTGATCGGCGGCTTCGACGCCTGGCAGCAGGCGAAGTTGCCAGTGGAAGTCGCGTAGACGTGGCCGGAGAGGGTCTTGTGGAGGACTCCGGCGGAGGGGAATCATTTCTTGCAAGCCTCTCAATGGCGGCGGGTCCGAGGGGCATGAAGGCGGTCCAGGTAGATCGGACCTCCCACCGGAAATCTGCGCTCTGACGAGGAAAACAGGGCCAGCGATCGTGCAGATGACAAAACGAATGCGGTGAACTAAGCTAGAAATCTCAGTCACCGACTATCCCGCCGGGATGGCGAAATTGGCAGACGCAGCGGACTCAAAAGCGATGCTGCGTGTCTCGTAAACCAAAGTAAACAAATAATATCCTCGAACTCCAGCAGACGCAGCGGATTTCTATAAGGTTAAGCTCTTGTAAAACCTGGGGAAACTGGCTGCCACGACCTTACACAGATTTCTTCGCAAATCTCGCGAGCAAGCTGTCACGTTGTCGCTTAAGGCGGCCTGAACACACCGTTCGTTATTCGGGAGAACGCAAGTTCAATCGACCAGTCGGAGCATGTCAATCAGGGCCGACAGAGCGGCGGGCTGATTTCGACGGCTTGGGTAATAAAGAAAATAGCCCGGGAAGGTAGGGCACCAATCTCTCAAGACCTGGATCAATCGTCCCTCCGAAATCATGCCCCTGAGAGTTTCTTCCATCGCCGTTCCGATTCCTACCCCATTCAACACCGCTTGAATGACTAAGTCCGGATCATCAAAAGACGCAGGCCCCTGTGGGCTTACTGTGAGTGCCTTTCGACCTTTCTCGAACTCCCACCGATAAAGACCGTTGCTAAACCGAAACCCTATGCAGGAATGATCTTTGAGGTCTCGAGGATTTCGGGGAATGTTGCGTGACTTGAAATACTCCGCCGATCCGACGACCGCGAGACGCATTTCTCGGGTGACGCGGACAGCGATCATATCCCGTTGGATAAACTCGCCAAGTTGAACGCCGGCATCGTACTCGCCGGCGACGAGATCGACAGGATCATTGGAAGAGGTGATCTCCAAAACGATTTCAGGGTAGGTGCGTGTGAACTGAGCCAACTTCGGCAAAATCACCATCTGCGTAGCAGTTCGCGGGATGATGAGTCGAATTCGGCCTGCTGGACGCTCTCTTTGTTTTCTGGTCTCAGCGACAGCTCGCTCGATCCGCTCCAGCGCCGGCGCAAGGTCCTGTAGAAGTGCGGTCCCGGCGGCCGTCGGGGAGACGCTTCGCGTGGTCCGCGCGAGCAGCTGAAGCCCTAGTCTCTTCTCCAGGCCCCGAATGGAATGGCTGAGCGCAGATTGCGAGACGCCTAACCGCACGGCAGCGCGGGTAAAGCTACGTTCTTGGGCAACAGTTGCGAATGCCGACAGCTCCCCTAAATCGTTTCTCATGATTCATGAATGCTACTCATAACCCTTTACAATCGCAACCATCTTGTCTCATGAACGAGAAAAGCCTAGTCTTTGTTGTTATTCGTACTCGCGGGGAAGTTTCGGGCCGATGCTTATTAAGGAGGATAGCAATGCGAAAACGCAAATTGGGGACGGGCGGACTGGAAGTGTCAGAGCTAGGTTTTGGCTGTATGGGAATGAGCTTCTCCTATGGGCCTCCGAAAGACACGAAGGAGATGACGGCCTTGTTGCACGCTGCGGTGGAACGCGGCGTGACGTTCTTCGACACGGCCGAAGTCTATGGCCCTCTCTTGAACGAAGAACTTGTCGGTGAAGCTCTTGCCCCGTTTCGCGGCCGGGTGGTGATCGCGACCAAGTTTGGGTGGGAGGCTAATCCTGATGACGGCGGCAAGTGGAGCGCGTTGAATAGCCGGCCCGAGCACATCAAGAAAGTCGCAGAAGAATCACTCAAGCGGCTCAAAGTGGATGCCATCGATCTCTACTATCAGCATCGCGTCGATCTCAACGTTCCGATTGAAGATGTGGCGGGGGCGGTGAAAGATCTCATCCAACAGGGCAAGGTCAAGCACTTCGGCCTTTCAGAAGCGAGTGCAAAGACGATCCGCCGCGCCCACGCGGTGCAGCCCGTCGCTGCTCTCCAGAGCGAATATTCTCTTTTCTTCCGCGAACCGGAGGAGAGTGTAATCCCGACGCTGGAAGAGCTTGGAATCGGGTTCGTTCCGTTCAGCCCGCTTGGCAAGGGCTTCTTGACGGGGAAGATCAACGCCGAGACGAAATTCGACAGCACCGACTTCCGCAGCACGGTACCGCGATTCAGTGAGGACAATCGCAAGACCAACCAGGCCTTGGTGGATGTGATTACTAAATTTGCAGCGAAGAAGAAGGCCACGCCCGCGCAAATCGCGCTTGCCTGGCTGCTGGCGAAGAAGCCTTGGATCGTTCCCATTCCCGGTACGACGAAGCTCTCGCGTCTCGAAGAGAACCTTGGCGGAGCAGCCATCGAGCTGACGGCGGAGGATGTGCGGGCTCTGGAAGAAGCCTCTTCGAAGGTCAAGATTGAAGGGGCTCGGTATTCGCCCTTTCATCAACAACTGGTGGGGCGATGAGCAGCACTCTAGGAATGCCACTTTCAGCCAAAGCCATTTATGCCATCACATTGGTGGTTGCCCTGACTTTCGCCTTCGCGCATGCGCAAGCCGCGGAAAAGACTAGCGGCCGCGGCGGAGCCAGGGAAAATCTCATTGGAGCTTGGCATCTCGTGCACATCGATGCGCCCGGCCCCGACGGAAAGTCCGCGCCGATCCCGCAACCGAAAGGCATGCTGATCTACACGCGGGATGGGCACATGTCCGTGCAGTTGATGTATCCGGATTCAGCGAACAGTCTATCGAATGAGTATGTGCTGAATGGATATGAGGCCTCGTTTGGTGGTTATGACGTGGACGAGACCGCACGCACGGTGACGCATCATGTGCAGGGATCGAATACGCGAGATTTGCTTGTGGGCAAAGACCTGCCTCGCAGGTTCGAGTTCACGGCAGAGGGACACCTTGTCATTCGGTCCACACGTCCGGACGAGCGTTGGTCCGTCACGTGGGAGCACTATTAGCTTCGTCGTGTTGCCGGCGCTCAGAGCTGTCTCTTACTTAGGAGAAAAATGCCAGAACCCAAAAAAGCAAACACGCCGCCTTCGCTATTGAGCTATGACGATGTGGGAGCGGTATCGCCAGCTCTAGTGCATTACGCGAAAGAAGCGCTCTTTGAGGGTCTGTGGAAGCGCCCGGAATTGTCCCCGCGGGACCGCAGTATTGTGACCGTGGCTGCCCTCATCGCGCGCATCCAGACGATCGAGATGCCGTTTCATTTTGCTCTCGCACTCGACAGTGGCGTGAAGCCCAGCGAACTCTCGGAGATCATTACTCACCTTGCGTTCTACTCGGGATGGGCAAATGCGATGTCTGCCGTTGCCGTGGCGAAGGACATCTTTCGTCAGCGCGGAATTGGAATCGATCAACTTCCCCCCGCGAAGGACAAACTGATGCCGCTAAACGAAGAGGCTGAAGCGAAGAGAGCCACTCAGGTGAGTATCAACTTCGGGCAAATCTCGGCGGGCCTCGTCCAGAACACGACGGACGTGCTCTTTCGCGACTTGTGGCTGCGGCCCGCACTGGCACCGCGTGACCGCAGCCTCGTAACAGTGAGCGCGCTGATTGCTTCAGGCCATGTCGCACAAATCACGTATCATCTAAACCGTGCCATGGATAACGGTCTGACCCAGTCAGAGGCCTCAGAAATTCTGACTCACATCGCTTTCTATGCAGGCTGGCCTAACGCCTTCTCTGCACTACCCGTTGT
>Ga0335078_10005325_pt1 | contig 19032 bp, 13 predicted proteins | sample Lox_Sample_32_FD_206711 | JGI IMG/M metagenome (GOLD analysis project Ga0335078, IMG submission 206711) | Soil microbial communities from Loxahatchee National Wildlife Refuge, Florida, United States - Lox_Sample_3.2 | ecosystem: Environmental > Terrestrial > Soil > Wetlands | place: USA... | reverse complement strand
CGTCCCTTTAGCGAGCCGCGCGGGCGACGCTCGCCCATCGACATGTTCTTTCGGTCCATCGCCCTTGCCAGAGGCGACGGCGTCGCCGTCGTCCTAAGCGGCTCCGGCTCCGACGGCGCAGTCGGCGTGCGCGCAATCAAGGAGGCCGGCGGCGTCATCTTCGTGCAGGACCCGAACGAGGCCGAATATATGATGATGCCGCAAGCCGCGATCGGGACCGGCGTCGTCGATTTCGCGGCGCCCATCTCACGCCTCGTGACGCAGATCGCGGACGTCATGCGCAGCCGGGAGGCGTTGCGCGGCGTCGGCGAGGAGGAAGCCGACAAAGACCTGCGCCAGATCATCGCTTTTCTGCGGCGGCGCAGCGGCCACGACTTCTCGAACTACAAGCGGGCGACGATTCTGCGCCGCGTCTCGCGCCGCATGCAGGTCACGCGGCAGGAGAGCCTCGAGGGCTACAACCGGTTCCTGCAAGCCAACGCCGACGAGGCCAAGGAGCTCTTCTCCGATCTTCTGATCTCGGTCACCTCGTTCTTTCGAGACCGGGCCGCCTTCGCGGCGCTCGCCGACAGGGTCGTCGCGCCGATCTTCGAGCAGTTCGAAAGCGACGCGGCCATTCGCATCTGGGTCCTCGGCTGCGCGACCGGCGAAGAGGCCTATAGCATCGGCATGCTGTTCCTCGAAGAGGCGGCGAGGCGCGCCGTGCTTCCGACCATTCAGATCTTCGCGACCGATCTCGACGAGGCCGCGCTCGCGATCGCGCGCGACGGCCGCTACCCGAAAGCCATCGAAGCCGATGTGACCGAGGAGCGGCTGAAGCGCTTCTTCGTCGAGGAGGGCGGCAATTATCGCGTCAGAAAGGAATTGCGCGATCTCGTGCTGTTTTCACTGCACAGCGCGCTCAAGGATCCGCCCTTCATCAAGCTCGATCTGATCTCCTGCCGCAATCTGCTGATCTATCTCCAGCGCGATTTGCAGCGCCAGGTCTGCAGCCTGTTTCATTACGCGTTGAAGCCGACCGGCTGCCTGTTCTTGGGCTCGGCCGAGACGGCCGATTCGACGTCGTCGCTCTTCCGTGTCGTGGATCGCGACGCGCGAATCTATGCGCCATTGGCCCAGGCGGAGAAGGTCGCGCCCCTGTTGCCGCACTTCACGACCGAGCATCGGCTGCGGGACCTGGGGCCAAGGAACCACCTCGTTCCCGAGGCCGTGATTGCGGCCGGCCACGCGCATGCGGCGGCGCTCGAACATCATGCGCCGCCCAGCGTGCTGATCGACAGCACCCAACACATCCTGCATCTCTCGCCCAACGCGAGCCTGTTCTTTCGTGCGATGGAGGGGCCGTTCACCACCGAGCTGACGGCGCAGGTGCGGCCGGAGCTGCGCGTCGATCTGAAGCTCGCCTTGCAGCGCCTGTTCGATCGCGGCGAGTCGACGCTGACTCTGCCGATCGCCGTCGGCTTCAATGGCTCCCGCCGCCTCGTCTCCATGCATGTGACGCATGCGGGCGCCGCCGAAGGCGGGGGGGCGCCGGCGAACAACGCTCTGATCCTGTTCCTCGAGGCCGGCAATACGCCTGAGAGCGGCGAGGCGCCTGAGGACGACAACATGAATCGTGAGGAGGTGGGGCGGCTGCGCAAGGAACTCGCCGTCGCCCAGGATCGCGTGAGCGCCAGCCGCAAGGAACATGAGCTCGCGACGCAGGAGCTCCGCGCCGCAAACGAAGAGCTGCAGTCGATCAACGAGGAGTATCGCTCGACGGCGGAGGAGCTCGAGACAAGCAAGGAAGAGCTGCAGTCGATGAACGAGGAGCTGCAGACCGTCAACAGCGAGCTGAAAGACAAGCTGGAAACGATCTCTTCCGCGCACAACGATTTGCAAAATTTAATGGCGACCACTGAGATCGGCACGCTGTTTCTCGACCGCGAGCTTAAAATCAAGCTGTTTACGCCAGTCGTCACAAATTACTTTAATTTTACCGGCAGCGACGTCGGGCGCCGTATTTCCGACTACACGAATCTGCTCGATTACGCGGAGCTGGAAAGCGACGCCGCCGCGGTGCTCAAGACTTTCACGCCCGTCGAGCGGGAAATCGCCTCGAGGAACGGCCACTGGCTCATGATGGGGCTACGGCCTTATCGCACCCTCGACGGGCGCATCGAAGGCGTCGTGCTGACCTTAACCGACATCACCAATCGCAAGGCCGCCGAGGCGGAGCTGAAGAAGGAGTTGGAGGCGACCCGGCGACTTCAGCAGCTCAGCTCGAAGTTCATCCAGAGCGAGGACATCGCTCAGCCCTTAAACGACGTGTTGAACACCGCGCTCGAGTTGGTCGGCGCCGATTTCGGAACAATGTCTCTTTACGACGAGGCGAGCCAATCTCTGCGAATCGCCGCCCAGCGCGGCTTCTCGAAGCGCTTCCTCGATCGTTTCGCGACAATCAAGGCTTCCGACGACACGCCGTTCGGCCGCGCGCTGAAGACGCGTCAGCAGGTCATGATCCCGGATGTCGAGCGGGACCACGACGCCGCCCCGGTTCTGGAGGAAGCGCGCGCGGCGGGGTTCAGGGCCATGCTTTCGACGCCGTTGATGGGCGCGCCGAAGAATATCGTGGGCGTGCTCACCGTGCAGTTTCGAGAGCCGCACGAATTCTCCGGGCGCGATTTGCGGCTCATCGACATCGTGGCGCGCAACGCCGCGGACGCCATCAACGCCTATCAGCTTAAGCGGGATCTGCTCGAGGACGATCGCCACAAAAACGAGTTCCTGGCCGTTCTCGCCCATGAGCTGCGCAATCCGCTGGCGCCCATGAGCAACGCGCTGGCGACGCTGAAACGCATCAAGCCGGACGCTCCCGAGGCTCAAGAGCTGCTCGCCATGATCGGCCGCCAGGTCGAGCTTCTGAACCGCCTCGTCAACGATCTCTTGGATATATCGCGGGTCACGCAAGGAAAAATCGACCTGCGCCCGAACCTCCTCGATCTGAACGACGTCATCCGCCGCGCTTTGGAAGCCAATGAGTTGGCCATCAAGAGGAAGCGACACAAGGTGAATATGTCGCTCTCGCAAAAGCCGCTCGCCGTCTACGGCGACGCCGTCCGTCTCGCGCAGGTGTTCGGCAATCTCATCGCCAACGCCGCAAAATACACGCCGGAAGACGGTCAGATCGACATTTCGATCATCCAGAGGGACGGGAGCGCTGTGGTGAGCGTTCGCGACAATGGCGCCGGCATCTCCAAGGACATGCTGCCGCGCATCTTCGAGCTCTTCGTTCAGGCCGATCAATCTCCCCAAGCCAAGCTCAGCGGCGGCATCGGCGTCGGACTTGCGCTGGCGCGCAGCCTCGTGTCGCTGCACGGCGGATCGATAGAGGCGTTCAGCGACGGCCCCGGCAAGGGTTGCGAGGTCGTCGTTCGCCTGCCGATTCCCGAGGCGGGGTTGCCCTCCGGAGAGGCCGCAGCGAAAAAGCCCGCCGTGCAAAAAGAGCTGTCGCCGACCGCGCTTGCGAAGCGAGCGCTCGTCGTCGACGACAACGCCGATGTCGCGAATGTGCTGACGACGTTGCTGAGAACCTTCGGCGCGGAGACGCGCGTTGCGTATAACGGCGCCGAAGGGCTCGCGAAGCTGGAAGAGTTCAAGCCGGACATCGCCTTCATCGACCTCGGCATGCCGGGCATGGACGGCTATCAACTGGCGCGGGCCATTCGCGCGACGCCCGGGGGAAAAGATTTCCTCCTCGTCGCGTTGAGCGGCTGGGGCGGCGACGATCATCGCAAACGCGGGCTCGAGGCCGGCTTCGACCGCCACATCATCAAGCCGATCGACGCCGACAGTTTAGTGGAGCTGCTGGCTGCGGCGGGTAAGGCGAAGGTCGATACGTCGTCCGGATGAGCGCTCCGGTTCGCGCGTGGATGGCCGGCGCAAGGCCACGGCTGTCCGTTTGAACTTTCTTCCGCAGATGCAATCTCCCACGCTGCAAAACTCTCCGCGGCGGAGATGCAGCAAATCCCTCCCCCTTGCGGGGAGGGCGGAGCGCCATAGCCCGTCGTTTTCGACGGGCGTCTCAGGACGCCCTATGGCGCGACGGGTGGGTAAAACCTCTCCGCTTCACATACGATTCCGCCTGGGCGCGCCCTTCCTGGACCCGCTCCTTGGCGGGGCGACCCCCACCCGGCCGCCCATAGCCCGTCGAAAGACGGGCGTCTTCCGACGCCCTATGGGCGGCCACCCTCCCCGCAAGGGGGAGGGATTCGCGCCTCAGCTTGAATTTTGCCGCGCGGGGCCTCGCGGGCGCCCTGACTCGGTAGTATATTTACGCAGCCGACGAGGAGGCCGAGGCAAGGCGATGTTGCGAGAGTTCGACGCGGTTTATCGGTGTTTGAAGCACATCCGCGAAGGGCGCGAACGCATAGCGCGACAGGAGGCCCTGATCCGCAGGCTGCGCAATGGCGGATATTCGACCAAGAGCGCTGAAACGGTTCTCGGCTGGATGACAATCGCGCAAGGAGAATTCGAAAAGAACTTGCCCTTGTACATGGCGCGCGCCACAGAGCGCTACGAGCGGGCGATGGCCTTGGCCAGGGCTCAGACAGGATCGAAAGAGGAGCGCCCCCCCGATCTGGGCCGAGCTGAGGGTGATCGAGGACAATATTGCTGACTGCTGACTCTTGCGGCTAATGTTTGAATCGCTTCTCGGGCTGAGACCCACCCTTTGCTGATTTCGTCGCGTCTAGCGCCATTCGGATGTCTTGCGCATGATGCTCAAAACAGCAAAGCGTTCCGAGGAAGAGGAGAAGCATGTCCTCAGCCTCTTTTGCGGACAGCTTCAATTTCCTCAGCGTGACGATCAAGCCGCGCTGACGCTCCACAACCGCTTTTGCATGGGCGACTCGCTGAGTCGCCGCCGCGAGCCTGGTCTCCAACGGCTTGTTCAGCTCACGCAAGCCGTCCGAAGCCGGACGATCCGTTTCCTTAAGCTCCTCTTCGAAGAAGTCCTGCGTTTCCTTCAAATAGCTTAGCAGGTCTTCGGCTTGCAACGTCGAGAGTCCCTCCCTGCGCCGCCACTCAATAAGGGCTCTCTGCTGCTCGATCCGCGCCCTGCCCTTCCCAACGTAGTCAGGCGCAGCGCGTATCGCTTCGAACCCGCTCGCCATCTCGACACCTCGGCGGCCTCATAGCTGTAAACAAGCGTCGCGCGAGCCTTTGTCAACGCGGCGGATAGAATTCAAACTGAGCTTTTGCAGCGGGCCGGACTGCAGCTGTGGAGGCAAGTTTAGCCGCGTAGCCGTGGGACGAACCCGGCCACGACCGCGCTGGAGATACGTGACTCCTCTATACCGAGCGCGATTGAGTCTGACTCCGCGTCATGGCCGGCCTTGTGCCGGCCATCCACGCCGTGCAACCTCCACAAATGCGGGGCGGATGGATCTACATCGTGACGAACCGGCCTAACGGCACGCTCTACACCGGGGTGACGAACAATCTCGCCCGTCGCGTCTTCGAGCACCGAGCGGGTCTCCTCGAAGGCTTCACGAAGCGTTACGGCCTGAAGCTGCTCGTTTACTACGAGCGCTACGACGACATCCGCAATGCAATCCAGCGCGAGAGAAATATCAAGCATTGGCCGCGAGCCTGGAAGGCGCGGCTCATCCTCGACATGAATCCGGAATGGCGCGACCTTTACAGCGATCTTGCATGAAGGCGTTCAAGCATTTGCGCGGCGTCTCGGCGTGGATGGCCGGCACAAGGCCGGCCATGACGAACCCTGAAGACGCGTGACTCCTCTATACCAGCACCATTGAGTCTGGTCCGCGCCATGGTCGGCACAAGGCCGGCCATGACGGTGTTGATAGGCTCTTAAGAGGGCGTATAGGACGTCGTGTCAGCCTGCTTGAATCCAGGCTCGGATGGACCGGCGCGGCGCATTTCCGCGGAGAGGCGGCAGGATGGCGGACACTCGGGGCGCGGGCGAACAGCCGAAGGAAGGGCTCGGGATGCTGGCGCTCGGAGCGCTCGGCGTCGTTTACGGCGACATCGGGACGAGCCCTCTCTACACGATCAAGACCGCCGTCGATTGGGCCGGCGGCGAGGTGGCGCCGGAAGAGGCGCTCGGCGTTTTCTCGCTCATCGTCTGGACCCTCGTCATCATCACCTCGATCAAATATGTCGCGGTCATCATGCGCGCCGACAATGACGGCGAGGGCGGCATTCTCGCGCTGATGTCCCTGCTCGGCGTCAAGCACGGGCGCCGGCCGTTGATCATTGCGCTCGGCATGCTCGGAGCCGCCTTGCTGTTCGGGGACGGCGCCATCACGCCGGCGATTTCGGTGCTGAGCGCCCTCGAGGGGCTCAAGACGCCGGCGCCGGCGATCGGCGCCTATGTCATGCCGCTCTCCGTCGTCGTGCTCATCGGACTTTTCGCTTTGCAATCGCAAGGGACGGGGCGGATTTGTCGTCTCTTCGGTCCGGTCATGACGGTCTGGTTCGTCGTGATCGGCGGCCTCGGCGCCCTTAGCGTGATGAAGCATCCGAGCGTGCTTTGGGCGCTCGATCCGCGCGTCGGGCTTGCTTATCTCGCCGGAAACGGCCTTTCCGGCTTCCTGGTGCTGGGCGCAGTGTTTCTTTGCGCCACCGGAGCGGAGGCGCTTTACGCCGACATGGGGCACTTCGGCCGCAGCCCCATTCGCCTCACGTGGTTCAGCCTCGTCTTTCCCGCGCTGCTGCTCAATTACGCCGGACAGACCGCGCTGATCGTCGACGGCCCTATGCCCACCGGCGCCAATCCCTTCTTCGATCTTTGTCCGGAGCGGCTGCAGCTTCCGCTCGTGGGTTTGGCCACGGTGGCGACCATCATCGCCAGCCAGTCGATCATCACCGGCGCTTTTTCGATGACGCGCCAGGCCATACAGCTCGGCCTGCTGCCCCGAATCCATGTCTCGCAGACTTCCGAGGAAAGCTACGGCCGGATTTACGTCGGCTTCGTCAACTGGGCCTTGATGACGCTGACCCTCATGCTCACCGTCGTCTTTCAATCGTCCGACCGGCTCGCCGCGGCCTTCGGCATCGCCGTCTCGCTCACCATGCTGCTGACGAGCGCGCTGATGTTCGTCGCCATGCGAGAGCTGTGGCGCTGGAGCCTGCCCGTCAGCCTCATCGTCGCGGGCCTCTTCGTGATGGTGGACGGCTCCTATGTGGCCGCCAACATGGTCAAGTTTTTCGAAGGCGGATGGATCCCGCTCGTCGTCGCCTCCATCCTCTTCTTCCTCATGAGCTGCTGGAGCGAGGGCTATGCCGCGATCCGCGCCGCTTTGGAGCGCGCCACCTGCCCTGTCGCCGACTTCATCGAGAAATTTCGCGGCGAACCGAGGGTTGAGGGAACGGCCGTGTATCTCACCCCCCGTCACGGCCTCGCCCCGGCGCCGCTGGTGCACAACCTCAAACACAACAAGTCGCTGCACGAGCGCGTCGTCCTTCTTTTCGTTTCGACCGAGCACATTCCGAGAGTGGGACCCGAGCGCCGAGTCGAAATGACCGAACTCGACGACGGCTTCTACGCCATGACCATCTATTATGGCTTCATGGAGCAGCCCGACATTCCGCGCGCGCTGCTTCTCGAATGTTACGCCTGCGTGATCCAATTCCACATGATGGACACGTCGTTTTTTTCGGGGCGATTCACGCTTGTCACGAAGTCAGCTTCGCGGTGGCGACGCTTCAAGTTCGGGGTCTTCCGCGTTCTGTATCGCAATGCGCTGTCGGCGACCGAATTCTTCCGAATTCCGCCGGGGCGCGTCGTCGAACTTGGAGAGCAGATCGAAATTTAGGGCTGGACCTATCCATGGCGTTTGGGTCGCGGGCGCCTCGGAGCGCAAAACTGGTGGACAACCCCAGCTCGCCCGTCGGCGGAGCGCTGCAATTGCCGGCGCCGCGACGCATAGTCGAGCGGATTCCGATGAGGTTCTTTTCGCCATGTCCCTCGCCGCCGTGCGCAAGCTCTTCCTCTCTTGCGATCCGGCTTCCGCTTTCGAGGCGGAGGTCCGCGGCTTTTGCGCCTTCGGCGCCAAGACGCGTTTCGAACAGCGGGACGGCCTTCCCTATTACGTCAATGAATTCTGGACCGCCGGACAAAGACAGGCGCATTCGATCCATGAGGTGAGCTATCGGGCCTGCTTCAAGCCGCAGCTGCCGCGCTTCTTCATCGACCGGCTGAGCGGGCCCGGAGAGGCCGTCTACGATCCTTTCATGGGGCGCGGCACGACGCCGATCGAGGCGGCGCTCGCCGGCCGCCGGCCCGTCGGCAATGACGTCAATCCCCTGAGCCTGCTGCTCACGCGCCCGCGCCTGAACCCCCCGGCGATGGCGGCGATCGCGGCGCGGCTCGAGGAGGTTGCTTGGGAGAAGGGCGAGATCGAGCGCGAGGATCTGCTCGTCTTCTACCATCCCGAGACGCTGCGCCAGATTTCCGCGCTGCGCCGCTTTCTGTTAGAGCGCGCGCCGCTCGGGGCGGAGCCCGACCGGACAGACGACTGGATCCGAATGGTCGCGCTCAACCGCCTGACCGGCCATTCGCCGGGATTTTTCTCCGTCTATACGCTGCCGCCCAATCAGGCCGTCTCGGTCGAGGCGCAGCGCAAGATCAACGAGAAGCGCTCTCAGACGCCGCCGCCGCGCGACGTTTCGCGGCTGATCTTGAGAAAATCGCGCGCGCTTCTCGCCCAGGGCGCCCCGCCGCGCAGCGAGGCGCGGCTCGGCGTGGGCGACGCGGCCGCGACGCCGCTCATCGCCTCGGGCTCGATCGCTCTCGTCGTGACCTCGCCGCCCTTTCTCGACGTCGTCCAATATGAGAGCGACAATTGGCTGCGCAGCTGGTTCGCCGGCATAGACCCGGCCGAGGTGAAAATTTCGGCGCATAAGAGCGAAGCGGACTGGTCGGCGATGGTTTCCGCCGTCTTCACGGAGCTCGCGCGCGTGCTGGCGCCGGGCGGACATGTCGCCTTCGAGGTCGGCGAGGTCAAAGGCGGCCGGTTGCTGCTGGAGCGTCTCGTCTGGGGCGCGGCGGAAGACCTGCCCTTCGAGCGGCTGTTCGTGCTGGTGAACGAGCAGCGCTTCACCAAGACGAGCCACTGCTGGGGGGTCGCCAATAACGGCAAGGGCACGAATTCGAACCGGATCGTGCTGCTGCGCAGGCGGTGAGCCTTCGGGCTAAGAGGTTGGCCGGCGGCCTTTGCAGGCGGCAGACTCCCCATTATAGAGAGGGACCCCGAGGGAATCGGGGCCGGGCGGGAACGTCCGGCAAGTGGAGGGGTGGCCGAGTGGTTGAAGGCGCACGCCTGGAAAGTGTGTATACGGGAAACCGTATCGCGGGTTCGAATCCCGCCTCCTCCGCCACCCTACGCCTTCGGCTTCGGGCGGCAGGCCACGCAGTGGACTGACAGCCGAAGCTCCGCAAGGAGCGAAGGGAGACCGGCCCTCCATGGCGTAGGTCTATTTCCTTCAACCGGATAAGGGAGACGTGTACGTCGGGTCGACCAATGACCTACGGCGGCGGATTGCTTATCTTCGACGCGCCCGGACGCCTCTATCCCGAGCGAGAACCCGAACGCCGAGAACGACGAATAAAGGAAAGGTGAGCGGGTGACGGTCACAGTAAGAGACAGCAACGGCGCTGAGCTGAAGGATGGCGACTCGGTCACGCTGATCAAGGATTTGAAGGTCAAGGGCTCGTCCGCGGTGTTGAAGCGCGGAACCTTGATCAAGAAAATCCGTCTCACGGACGACCCCGCCGAAGTCGAATGCCGGTCGGACAAGATCAAAGATTTGGTGCTGCGAACGGAATTTCTGAAAAAGGCTTGAGCGCTCTGGACGAAAGACCGGAGGCCGCATGAAGTCGCCCGCGACCTGGGACTGGCGATGATGCAGCGAAGCGGATCCTAAGGCCAGGCCTCGCGCCTCACCCGGCCTCCAGCGTGCAGAGCGTGTAGTAGTCGAACAGTCGCGAGCCGGGCGTTTTGTCGGGCCAGTAGCGCCGATGAAGCTCGGCGAGGGTGAAGCTGTCCGAAACGCGCGCGCCGACGCTTTTGGCCAAGCTCTCCACGTCGCTTATTCCATAGGTCCAGGGCGCGCCCATGGCGGCGAAACGCGCGACGACGGCGGTGATCTCCGGATCGCCGGTTTCATTCGCGATCACCTTGGGCGCGAGAAAATCAAAGGAGAGGGAAAAGCGCCGCAGATTTTGCGCGACGCCTTCGAGCACGCGCGCGACGGCGCCGGCGTTTAGATACATCGTATTGCCTTCCCAGATGAAATGCGTCGGAGCCAAGAAATCGAAGCCGGCGCCGGAAAGAAGCGCGACGAAATCCTCCGCGACGTAATCGCCCGGAATATAAGCGACCCCTGATTCGATTCCGCTCTCCTGAAGCCGCTGCCGCTTGAACGCGAGCGTCGCGCCGTCGTCGATCTCGAAATAGGCGACGCCGGGCTTGGCCTTCCTCTGGGCGCGCGTGTCGAGCCCGGCGCCCAGAATCACGACCTGACGAAAACCGCGCTGCAATTGCGCGTCGAGCTTGTCGTCGAGATAGCGCGTTCTCACCCACACATTGGTCTTGACCGGGGGGAAGGACGCAAAGATGCGATCCGCCGCGCGCTTCGACTCCGCGTCGAGAAACACCGGCACGACGGGGTCGCGATAAAGCGGATTTTCCTTCAGATTCTCTTCGGCGCGGAATTCGGCCACGACGAAAGCCGTGCCCGCGACGTTCTGGATGAGAGTCATGGCCGCCTCTCGCGCGTTGGAATGCGATTGCGCCGCGAGATTTCAAGCTCGGGCGCGCCAGGGCCCATTATCTCTTATGGCCGGCCGGCGCAAAACTCCGCCCTTCCCCCGGGGCAAGGCCCCGCTCTTGCCTTCGGCGCGCGCCTTTCCATGTGATTGAAATCAAGGAAAGGCGGGCGCCGCGGCAAGGCTCGAGCCGTGGGGGGCCCGCGGAGAAGGCGATGAAGACTCATTTCGACACGGGCGGCTCGCTTCCCGAGCTCGCCTTCATGGCGATCGGCGGCGCGATGCTTTTGGGGGCGATCCTCTACTCGACGATGGGGCCAGTCGCCGGGGTCGCCGGCGCGGCGCTCGGCGCCCTCGGCGGCGCCGTCTTCGGCCTGATTTGAGCGGGCGCCAACGCAGCCTTTAGACACAACGCGGACTTCCGGCGAACCTCCGGCGGTGGCGGGAGGGTATGTCGGCCTTCCCGGGCCCCTCCCGGCATTGCCGCCTGGCGCAAAATCTCTCATAGGAAGCGGCGCGCCCCGCTTTGGCGCGACCCACCCATTGGCGAGACGAGAAAGATGACGAGCGCAAACAGCCGCATGGAGCGCGACTCCTTTGGGGATATCGCAGTTCCTTCCAGCGCCTATTGGGGCGCCCAGACGCAGCGCTCCGTCGAGAATTTTCCGATCGGCGGCCAGCGCATGCCGCTCGAGATCGTGCATGCGCTCGCCCGCATCAAGCGCGCCGCCGCCGAGGTGAACGCCGAGAAGGGCCTCGTCGACAAAAACATCGCGAAGGCGATCGTCGCGGCGGCCAAGGAGGTCGTCGACGGCAAGCTCGATCAGCACTTCCCGCTCGTCGTCTGGCAAACGGGCTCGGGCACGCAGTCCAACATGAACGTCAATGAGGTCATCGCCAACCGCGCCAATGAGACGCTCGGCTCGCCGCTCGGCGCCAAATCGCCCGTGCATCCCAACGACCACGTCAATTACGGCCAGTCCTCGAACGACTGCTTCCCGACCGCGATCCATATCGCCTCGGCGCTCGCGGTTTCGGGCCGGTTGATCCCGGCCGTCGAGCGCCTGAACGAGGCGCTCGACGCCAAGGCCAAGGCCTATGCCGATATCGTCAAGATCGGCCGCACCCATTTGCAGGACGCGACGCCGGTCACGCTCGGGCAGGAATTCTCGGGCTACGCGGCGCAGGCCGAACAGGCGGCGGAACGGCTGAAGAAGACGCTTCCCGATCTCTTGCAACTCGCCCAGGGCGGGACGGCGGTCGGCACCGGGCTCAACACCGCGCCGGGCTTCGCCGAGGAGGTCGCTGCGAATATCGCGAAGCAGACCGACCTGCCCTTCGTGACCGCGCCCAACAAGTTCGAGGCGCTAGCGGCCCATGACGCGATCGTCTTCGCGCATGGCGCGATCAACGCGTTCGCCGCGGGGCTCTACAAAATCGCGAGCGATATCCGCCTCATGGGCTGCGGTCCGCGCGCCGGCTTCGCCGAGCTGCGCCTGCCCGAGAACGAGCCGGGCTCGTCGATCATGCCGGGCAAGGTCAATCCGACGCAGGTCGAAGCGATCACGATGATCTGCGCCCGCGTCTTCGGCAATCATCAGACGATCACGTTTTCGGCGACGCAGGGCCATCTCGAATTGAACGTCATGAAGCCCGTCATCGGCTTCGCCTTCCTCGAATCCGTCGCGCTGCTCGCCGACGGGATCGACAGCTTCATCCTGCGCTGCCTCGAGGGGCTCGAGCCCGACGAAGCCAACATCAAGCGCTTCCTGGAGCGCTCGCTGATGCTCGTCACCGCCCTCGCGCCGAAGATCGGCTATGACGCGGCGAGCAAGATCGCGCGCGCCGCCCATAAGAACGGCACCAGCCTGAAGGAAGAGGCGCTCGCCTCCGGCAAGGTGACGGAGGCGGAGTTCGACGCGATCGTGCGGCCGGAGAAGATGCTCGCGCCCGGCGCGGAGGGATAATTCAGACTCATTCGGCCAGAGGCGCTCCGAAACCTGCCCCTCTGAAACGGCTCGCGTCTCATGGCGGCGAGAGGGCGTCCCGTTCGGGACTAGACACAGCCGTCAGTCTGAACTTTCGTCCTCAATAAAAAATGGCCCGACGAGATGCCGCGTATAGATCATCAGCCCAGACGATGGACTCCTCTCGAGGACCCCGACGTTCTTGTCTGACGCGCCCGTCGGATTATAGACCAGCGTGTGGGCTTGCAGCCCGTCCGTCACGAAAAGAGCGGAGTCTCCCCAATCAAATTTTAGTGGCTCTTGATGTAATCCAACAGCCGAAAGGTAATATGGGTAGAAAATTGCAAGATGAATAAAGTCGCCCAGTCTCATACAAGGGACGATTGCCAGTAACATTACAAGCCCCTTGATCGCCTGCCCTCCCGCTAGATTCCAGCGCGCTTGCACCGCCGCCGCTGCTGCCTTCAAAGCCGATGCAAGCGCCAAAAAAATCGTAACGAGCGCGACAATTCATGCGGTAAGTGTGCCAAGGCCAGGAAAAATCGATGCAAATGCACCTGCGAACAATAATGCCGCGACAGCGCGAAAAGGAAACACAGAGAGGATTAGACGCCGGTCCATATATTCAGGAACCCTCGTATCAGAGATGCGTCGGAATCTCTCGGCGAGAGCGACAGAATGCTCGAATTTGGTCCTCTCGACAAGTTAGCAACGAGGTGTCTCAAAGTGCAGCGGTGTCGCAGAGTGACAGGCGAATATCAGCGACCATCAGCGCCGGGCAGGCCAAAATAGCCGGCGACTTTGGAAAGCCTTACATCTCATGGCGGCGAGCGTGGCGAGCGGTCGGCCGTTGTCAAGGACGCGAGCTTCGCTCGCGCCGCTTTGCGGCGGCGCGGAGCGCCGTCCTTGACAACGGCCGATCCGTCTCGCCGAAAATGCTCCGCCAAGAGAAGCAAGGCGTGCTGCGAGCTCACGGGAGCGCGCTAGCGCTCGCGCGCCTCACAATCCTTTCTTAATCTCCGTCCGGCGCGAATCGCACGCTCGCGATTCGGTCCCGATTCGTTGCCGCTCCGTGCGAAAAATCCCGGATCGGGACGCGGCGCGCACGGCCGCGATTAGGGCTTCGGCAAGCGTGGGCGCGTCCGGCGCGAGGCCGCAACCCTTTCTTCATCCTCGAGTCGCGCGAATCGCGCGCGCCCGATTCGGACGCCGTTCGTTTCGCCTTCGTGCGGATAATCCGGAATCGGGACGCGCCGCGCGGGGCGGCGATTAAGCTCTTGGAAAGCGACGCGAGCGGCGCCAAAGGCGGCGGCTCGCGGTCGATGGCGCCGCGAGCGCTGCTTGCATGTCGACTTTATTGGACGGTGAAACCGCCGCCGACGCGTCCTTCGTCAGCTCCGCCTGCTGCGCCCCACTCAGGGCGCGAACAAAGTCATGGGCGCGGGCCCCAGCGCATAATCGAGGCCAAACCTCAAGCGATGCGTGCCGATGGTCCCGCTATTGATCTGACCGAAGGTCGCGCTGGTGGGAAGGCCGGCCGTCACCGTGGCGAAGGGCAGATTGAGCGCTGGGACCTCGCTGTAAAGATAGTCGGCCCGCACCCGCCAGTGATCGTTCAGCGCGTGCTCGCAACCGGCGCCGACCCCCCAGCCGATCTGCGCCGCGCTAGTCCGGCCCTGCGTCACGCTGGCGAAAGGAAAGACGGATGTCGCTGTCGCTGAGCCGCCCGAGTTGGCGAGGGAGTATTGAGAATAGACGACGCCGCCGGTGATATAGGCGAAGCCCCTCTCGTAAACGGTGTGGCCGAGCCGCAGACGCGTCGAGCCGAACCAGTCTTCGTCGATGGACTGGCGCATAAGGGTCGAGGTGAGGGACGGCGTGGGCGGCGATGGGGCGAACGAAACCGAATTCAAATGATTGGAGGCGCTCACGCCGCTCCAATCGAAGTCGCTCTCGACGCCGACGATGAAATTGTTCTGGAACTGGTGATTGTAGCCGATCTGACCGCCGGCGAGAAATCCGCCGTGGCGCCACGCGGCGAGGTCTTGGGTATAGACGGCTTCGGGGACACCGAGACCGATACCCGGAAACGAACCGCTGTTGAGCTGCGTTAGCTGCGGCTCGAGAACGCCGCCGCCATAGCCGCCGTTGACGCCGATATAAAAGCCGCTCCAATCGACGACGGGGCGCGCCAACACGCCAGTGATCATCGGCGAGTTGAGCGGATTGCTGAGGAGCTCCTGCGGATCGTTGAACCTCTGGTTCACGCCGAAGCGCAGCATATGGATGCCGATCGCATTCGTCGAAAAATTTCCCACGCCCGACGTCGTCGTCCCGAATCCGATCGTCGGCAGAGGAAGCGTGAAGCCCGGATACTGCTGATAAATATACTCGCCCTGCACCGAAAGATTGCCGGAGATGGCGAGTTCGACGCCGCCGCCCACCACAAAGCCGACCGCCGTGGGCGAAGAGGCCCCGTAGGTCCTCATGAAAATTGGGGCGCCACCCGTCGCCGCCGTCAACGTCGTGTTCCCACTCTTCAGGTCAAATCCCGAATAGGCGACGCCGCCGGTCGCATAGACCAGGACTCCGTCGAGGATCGCATAGCCCAGACGACCGCGCGTGGTTCCAAACCAGTTCTGATTGAGACTGAGCACGGTGTTGACTTGGTTCCCGGCAGAGAGCCCGGCGAGGGAAAGGACGGAATAGCCGGCGTCATGGCTGGAGGCGGCGACGCTGCTCCATTGGATATCCGTCTCGAGACCGAGGACGAGCCGGTTCGCAAGCTGATAATTGTAGCCGAGCTGACCGCCGAACGACCATCCGCTCATGCGCCAGACCAAGGAGGTGTCGACCGCGGTCGGGATGAACCCCGAGGTGGCGTTGCCCAAATTCGGCGTGAGGTCGCCGCCGCCAAATCCCCTGTTGGTTCCGAGATAGAAGCCGGTCCAGGAGAAGGCCGGCGGCGGCGCCGTCTGGGCGCCGGCCTGCGTCGTGACGAGCAAGAGCGCGAGTGGGGCGATGGAATGGCGCAGTATCGTTTGCAGTCTCATTTTTATATCCTTCCGCCTACCGGCGCGGCTCAAAACATTGCCGTCTGTTGAAACTATAGCGCAGCCCACGCTCGGCCTCGCAAGCAAATGTCGTCTAACGGAGCCCGCGCACGCATGATTTTCCGCGCGCGTGGCATTTCCGCCACAGGCGTGCGCTTGGTTCCTTCGCGAAGAGCGAGGATCGCTTTCGCGTCTGCGGCCCGACAAGGGATCGTCGTCCCTCTCCCGAGCATCGGAGGCATAGGGCGGGGAAAGCGCTCGATCGGCGAAATCTAGCCCTTGCTCAGCAACAGCAGCCGCCGCGCCTCGGCGAGGTCGGCGAGCGCGAGGCGCAGCGCGCGGATCTCCTCGTCGCCAAGCCCGCCGACAAAGTTCAGGGCCGGCGCAATCACGGCGGGAAGCTTGGGCGGATCGGCGGCTGGCTCTTCGAAAGCAGGCTCGACGCGCCGCTCTCCCGGGGGCGGGGTCGAGGGCTCCGCATCCTCTTCCCCCGCAGCCGCAGGCGGCGGCGGGGCGCCGGTCCGCGCGCTTTCGATGACCGCATTGACCCCGCGCTCGCGCAAGAGCCGCTGCACGCCCTTGATCGTATAGCCCTGGCCATAGAGCAGCGCGCGCAGGGCGGTGGCGAGCGCCACGTCGCGCGGCCGGTAGTAGCGGCGTCCGCCCGCGCGCTTCATCGGTTCGAGCTCGGTGAAGCGCGTCTCCCAGAAGCGCAGCACATGCGCCGGCAGGTCGAGCTTCTCGGCCACCTCGCCGATCGTCAGAAAGGCCCCCTCGCGCTTTTCGACCGCCATGCCGTCCCCTCGCCCGGCGCGAATCGCCTCAATGCAGGTCAATAAGATACGCGCTCGCGCCGCGTTTCGCCTGTCTGAGCCTCCTCGTCCCGGCCGGCCTGTGGACAAGTCGCGGCGGCGATCCTTGAGCGAATTCCGCAAAAGTTGATAGACTTTTGCGATCAGAATTCGTTCCAGTTTTTTGATCTGGCGCGATTTCTTATCGCTCGAACGATTCCGTTCGAGCGGAAAGCGCGCTAAGAGAGGCTTCCTCCCCCGGCTATGCTCGAGAGTCCGCGACATGGACGACGTCTTCCACTTCCCTCATCACATCCCCGCCGTCGCGCACCGGCCGACGCCGCAGAACGCGATCGCGATCCGCAACTGGCTCTATTTCGTCGCGGCGCTCGTTTTCGCGATGGTGCTGGTCGGCGGCGCGACGCGGCTCACCGAGTCCGGGCTCTCGATCGTCGAATGGAAGCCCGTGACGGGCGTGATCCCGCCGCTATCCGCCGCCGAATGGCGGGCGGCTTTCGAGGACTATAAGAAAATCCCGCAATTCTCCCAGATGTTCCCCGACATGGACGTCGATGGCTTCAAGGCGATCTACGCCTGGGAATGGGCGCATCGGCTGCTCGGCCGGCTCATCGGCCTCGTCTTTGCGGGCGGGCTCGCTTTTTTCTGGCTCAAGGGCCGCATCCCCCGGGGATATAAAGGCAAGCTGCTGTTTATTCTGGCGCTCGGCGGCTTGGAGGGCGTCGTCGGCTGGTGGATGGTCAAATCCGGGCTTTCCCAGCGCATCGACGTGGCGCAGGAGCGGCTCGCGATCCATCTGCTGATCGCCTCGCTGATCTTTTCCGCTTGCATCTGGGTCGCTGGAGGGCTCGGCGAGCCCCGTCCCTCGCACATCCTCGCGGGCGGAGGCCGGCTGCGCTTCACCTCGAAGCTCATCCTCCTCCTCGTCTTCATCCAGCTTGGCCTCGGCGCGCTCGTCGCGGGGCTGCGCGCCGGACGCATCGACAACACCTGGCCGCTGATGGAGGGAGGCTTCGCGCCCTCGCTCGAGACGCTGTCCAAGCTCGATCCCTGGTGGCTCAATCTCGTCAACAATGAAGTGACCGTGCAGTTCATGCACCGGACCATGGCCTATGTGATTTTCGTGATCGTTCTGCTCCACATGCTCGACGCGGCGGCCAATGCGACCGGCATGGCGGCGCGCGGCGCGGCGATCCTCTTCGGCCATGTGCTGGGGCAGATCGCGCTGGGCGTCGCGACGCTCGTGCTCGTCGAAGGCTTCTGGTACTGGGCGGACTGGCCGCACATCTCGCTGGCGCTCGCGCATCAGGCGATCGGCGTCGCCGTGCTCGCCGTCGCGACCTTGCAGGCGCGGCGACTGCACGCGCTATAGCGCGCTTGTCCCTCGAACGGAATCGAGCGGGGATCAAGAAATCGCGCCAGATCAAAGCCTGGAGCGAATTCTGATCGCAAAATTCTGTCAACTCTTGCGAAATTCGCGCGAGTAGGGCGGCGTGAAGACGAGCGTCGGCTGGTTCAAAGCGCGTTCACCGAACGCGCTTTGAACTCTATTGATCCAGCAAGTTCCTATCCAAAAACCGGCTTCGCACTTTTTGGGAACGTGTTCTAGACCCGGCGCAGCGCCCCGCCTCTGTCGACGGCGTGACGCTCGGCGACGATGTCGACCAAGCGCTCGGCGGCGTGATCGCGCGCGTCCTGGCTCTTCGCCTTGGCGAGCTCGTCGGCGGCTTCCTCGAGCTGGCGCTCGGCGGCGCTCAGCTTCTCGCGCAGATCGCTCAGCGAATGATTGAGATTGTCGCGCCGCGACCGCGCCGCCCGGGCGTAGGTGGGATAGGCGAAGTGGTTCGGGTCGTCGATGTTCGCGCGCTGTTCTTCGTGGGCGATCTCGCGGTCGAGCTCATTCGTCATGCGCGTGAACTCGGCGATCATCTGCTGCAGCTGCGCGATCCGCCGACGCTTCTCGTCGACCTGAAACTGCTTCAGGCGCACCAATGTATCTCGCGACTTCATAATCTTCTGCTCCATACGCACAGGCTTGGGCTGGCCGCCGGGCCGTCACAACGCGTCACTTGCTTGCGAGACGGCGCGACTATGCGCGAAGGAGGTTGCGCTTTGGTTACCGTCCCCTGCGGGCGACGATGGAAAAGAGTAAGGTTTTCAAACAGGATGGCGATAACGCTTCGCTCACCAAATTCGTTAAGCTTCAGCGTCCGGCCGCAGGCAGGGAAGATTCACGCGAAACCGCGCGCCCATGCCCGGAGCCGAGTCGATCGTGAGCTTGCCGCGATGGCGCAGCACGTTGTGCTTGACGATGGCGAGGCCGAGCCCCGTCCCCCCTTTGGCGCGGCTCTTGCCCGCGTCGACGCGATAGAAACGCTCGGTCAGGCGCGGGATATGCTCAGCCGCGATGCCGGGGCCGTTGTCCT
>Ga0335078_10005324_pt1 | contig 19034 bp, 15 predicted proteins | sample Lox_Sample_32_FD_206711 | JGI IMG/M metagenome (GOLD analysis project Ga0335078, IMG submission 206711) | Soil microbial communities from Loxahatchee National Wildlife Refuge, Florida, United States - Lox_Sample_3.2 | ecosystem: Environmental > Terrestrial > Soil > Wetlands | place: USA... | reverse complement strand
GGAACCAGGACGCTCACCTGCCAGGTACTCGACGTGCGCAACGCGATGACCGGCAGGGACCTTTCGGTGGCCGGCCCGTCAGCCTGGTTACCGGACTGCGGTCCCTCGGGGAGCAGGGAGAAGAGCGGCTGCTGGGCGGCCGGCGCCCGCTGCGGCTGGGCGTAGTCGCGTATGCCGCCGGCGTCGGCGGTCTCGCCAGGCTGCCCGTTGACTTCCGCCACGGTCCCGGCGGCCGGGGCGACGATCCGCGTGCCGGCGGCGTCCGCGCGGTCGATGGCCAGCTGGGCTTTGTCCCTGGCCAGACTGGCCTGCGCGGTCGCGATGCCAGTGCTGGTGCCCGCGGCCTGCGCCGCGACAACCTCGGCCTTGTCGGCCGAGATCGCGGCACGGGCCGCGGAGAGGACGGCATCGGTCTGGGGGGCGACCTCGGTGGCGAGCAGCTCGCCCTTCCTGACCGGCTGGCCGATGCGCGCGGTGATCGCGGCAACCTGCCCGGAGTCGGCGAAGTTGAGATAGATGATGCCGCTGCTGGCCACCGTGCCGGCCAGGGTGCGGTCGTCGGCGGTGACGATCCGCGGCACGTACCACGCGGCGGCAACGACGCAAGCCGCGGCGATCAGCACCGACCCGATCCGCTGCGGCCGGGTGATGTGCTTTCGCCTCCGTCCCTGGGCCCGCGGCGCCGGCCGGGATGCCGAGCCATTCATCCGCGCCGGCTCGAGCCCGGCCGGCTTCTTCCCGCCGGTTTGAGTAGGGGACGGATTCAACTCAGCCCGCTTTCGACGATCAATTACCCATTTTGCGTGCGCTCGGGACGGTTGCGCGCATTCGGTAATTCCCGGGTTGCCCTGGCCAGTGTCCTTTCTACACGATGACGTCTCAGGGCACGGCGGCGACCCGCGAATCAGCCGATCCGCTGGACCATTTCTGGTAAGTTTTCGCTGCGTTGCGGAAGCCGTAGCAATGGCGGAATCGCGGCATAATGGCTGCCGGCGGACCGTGACACGCCGGGTAATGGCGGGCGAAACCGGGAGATGCCGGTGGTGACGGGGGTCGGTTCATGGATATGGCGCTGCTGGGGGTGACCATCGGCCTGCTCGCCGCGCTGGTCGCGGCCTGCGTCCTGCCGGTCCGCGCGGACAGCGCCGAGGACGGCGGGGACGGCCGGGCGTCGGTCATCATCCCCCGCCACGTTCCCACGCCGCGGCTGCGGCCCCGCACCTGGGCGTTCCTGGGCATCGCGGCCGCGCTCGGCGTGGTCTTCGTGGGCTGGCAGCGGCCGCCGGTCCCGGCGGCCGCTGCCAGCGCGGTGCGTGATGTCGCGGTGGCGATAACCCACGACCCGGCCACCGTCAACGGCTACGTCGCCCGGCTGCACCCGGCGACCCTGTACCTGGCGGTGGCCTACATCGTCGGTATCTCCTTGGTCGTGCGGGCCGGCCTGGGCAGGCGCCTGGCGATGCTGGCGCACGCGGTGCTCTACCTGGCCATGTCCCTGCTCACCCAGGCGCTGATGATCGTCATCGGGGTCTCCACCAGATGGCTGGTCGGGCCGTTCGGCATCGAGGCCACCCTGGCGAACCTGTTCATCGGTGGACTGGTCGTGATGCGCCTGACGTTCACGAGCTTCGCCCTGCCGCGGGCGACCGTGGTGCCGGTCAGCCGCCCGCGCTGGCCGTGGGACAGCATCGTCGCCTGCTGCGCGCTGCTGTCCGCGGCGGCGCTGCTCGTCGTGGCCTACGCGTTCGCGTCCGAGCCGTCCAATCTCACGACCGCCTGGCAGGTCTTCCTGCCGCTCTACGCGGTCTGCCTGGTGCTGGCGGTCATGCTCGTGCCGCTGTGGCTGCTGTGGTGGAGCAGCCGCAGGCTCCCGGCGCCCGGCGCTGCCCGCCCGCCCGTCGACGTCATCGTTCCCGTCTACAACGAGCAGGAGAACATCGCGCGCCTGCTGCGCTCGGTCGACGTCGCCGCCGGGCGCTACGGCGGGCGGGTGCGGGTGGTCGTCTCGAATGACGGCTCGGCCGACCGCACCGAGCAGATCGCGACCCAGGAGATGCGGAACTTCCGGTGGGCCCGGGGCCGGGTCCTGAACGCGCCGAACGGCGGCCAGGCCGCGGCCCTCAACCGGGGCCTGTCGATCACTGACGCGCAGATCTGCGTCCGCATCGACGGGGACTGCGTGATGGGCCCGGACGCGCTGGCCTACTCGGTCGCCTGGTTCGCCGACCCGGAGGTGGGCATGGTCGGCGCCATGCAGCAGCCCAGGCAGGACACCGTGACCTGGTTCCACCGCCTGCGGGCGCTCGAGGCGCTGTTCCAGTTCCGGTTCGCGCGGCTGGGCGAGAGCGTGGTCGACGGCGTCGTCGTCATTCCCGGCCCGTTCATGGTCTTCCGGCGGGCTCCCGCCGCGGCGGTCGGCGGGTTCCCGGTGGGGATGAACGGCGAGGACACCGACCTGACCATGCAGTTCGGCCGGCTGGGCTACCGCTGCGTGGTCGATCCGCGGATCCGGTGCTACGAAGACGTGCCGCGCAGCGCCGGGGAATTCGTCGAGCAGCGGACCCGCTGGGCCCGGGCGGGCTTTCACGTCTACGCCCGGCACGTCCCGCTGCGCAGCGGCATGGCCGGCCCGCGCGTGTGGTTCTGGACGATGCGGCGCGGCTTCTCCTGGTTCTCCCTGCAGACCGGGCTGGTTGCCCCCATCCTCATGCTGGAACTCGCCCTGACTCATCCCAGCTACCGGCAGAACGTCGCGACCTTCGCGCTGGTGTACATCGCCGCCGGCGCCGTGCCCGTCCTGATCAGCCTGCCGTTCGCGGTCAAGCACCGGCAGTGGCGCAGCCTGGCGTGGGTCCCGACCTGGTGCGCCTACGCGTTCCTGCGCCGGCTCGCCACCCTGGAAGCCGTGATCACGCTGCGGGTGCGCCCGTTCCCGGCGCCGGCGCCCGCCCGGTCGGGGCGCCCGGCCCACGCCGCCTTCTCCGGCCGGAGCCGGCGGCGGCGGGCGGCCGCCGGCCCCGCCATGGCGGCGCCGGACGGCGACTGACCCCGGAGCGTCCGCGTTCCGGCAGATCAGCCGGGACCGGCCGCTGGCCCGGGAGTCGTGCTTCCCCGCTCTTACGCTGAGCGGTGATACGATTACCATTAGTAACAGGCATCACCATGTGGGGGAGCCGTGACCGCCGAGGACGCCAGCGTCCCCGCGACGCCAGGTGAAGATCGTCTGGCCGCGCCCCCGGGAGCGGAACTGGCCTCGAGCCTGGAGGCGATCGTGGCGTCATCCGACGACGCCATCGTCGGCATGACGCTGGACGGGACCATCACGACCTGGAACGCCGGCGCGACCGCCATGTACGGCTACGCTCCCGGCGAGATGATCGGGCACAACGTCTCCGAGCTGGTCACGGCGGACCGCGCCGGGGAGCTCACCCCCTACCTGGCCCGGCTCAGCCTGGGGGAGCGGACCGACCATTTCGAGACCACGAGGGTCCGCAAGGACGGGACGCGGATTGACGTGTCCGTCTCGATGTCCCCGATCCGGGACGCGAACGGCGCCGTGGTGGGGGCGGCAGCGGTGGGACGGGATATCTCCGCGCGCATCCGCGCGGAGGCCAGCAGCCGGCTGATGGAGGCCCGGCTCCGTCAGTCCGAGCGAATGGAGACGGTGGGTCAGCTCGCGGGCGGCCTCGCGCATGACGTCAACAACGTGCTGGGGGTGATCCTCGGCTACGTCAGCCTGCTGGCCGACGAGGTGGGCGAAAACCTCGAGGCGCACGCCGAGATCCGGCGCATCGAAGGCGCGGTCCAGCGCGCCGCCCGGCTGACCAGGCAGTTACTGATCTTCAGCCGCCGGGACACCGCCCAGCCGCAAGACCTGGACCTCAACCAGGTGATCTCCGACGTTCGGGACTTGCTGGCGGCCAGCCTCGGCGGCGGCGTCGAGCTGCGCTTCGACCCGCCCGAGGGGCTGCCGCCGATCCGGGCCGACCGCGGTCATGTGGAACAGGTGCTGCTGAACCTGGCGGCCAACGCCCGCGACGCCATGCCGGCCGGCGGCGTGCTGACGATCGGGACCGGCGTGGCGGACCTGGACGAGGCATTCTGCGCCGCGCATCCGGGCGCCGTCGCGGGTCGCCGTGTCGAACTGTCCGTCGCCGATACCGGGACCGGCATGAGCGCCGAGGTCCTGGCGCGCATCTTCGAGCCGTTCTTCACGACCAAACCGATCCAGCAAGGTACGGGGCTGGGACTGTCGACCGTGTACGGCATCGCGACCCGGGCCGGCGGCAGCATCAGCGTCGAATCGAAGGAGGGCTCCGGCAGCGTGTTCCGGGTCTTCTTCCCGCTCGCCACCGCGTCCTCCCTAGCGCCCGGCGGCGCGCCCGCGCTGCAGCGGATCCTGGTGGTAGACGATATGCCGGAGATGCTGGCGATCGTGTCGAGGATCTTGCGCGGTGACGGCTATGCCGTCATCGAGGCCCGGAGCGACGAGGAAGCGTTGTGGCTGGCGTTGCGCGACCCCGGCTTGGACCTGGTGATAGCCGACTCGCTCCGGCCCCAGGCGCCCGGTGCCGAGCTAGTCGCGAAACTATCGGAAACCACGCCGGGGCTGCCCGTGCTGTCCATGTCCTCCGGCGTCCACGCCGGGACGGACGCGGAGTACCTCAGCCGCCAGGGCATAGCGGTCATCGAGAAGCCGTTCACCGCGTCGGCGCTGCTGGCGAAGGTCCGCTCGCTGCTGGCCGCCCCGCCGGGGCAGGCGCCTGCCCCGGCCCCGTGAGCGGCGGCTAGCCCGATGACATCTGCCGCATCTGCATCATCTTGCGCATGTCGTCCTTGCCGATGAGCAAGAGCACGCCGGCGGTCACCGCGCCCGCGATCGCCACCCACTTCAGGCACTTCATCATCGTTCCTCCACGCGCCCGGCCGACGCTCCCGCGCTATCGCGTTCCTGGCTGAGCTGGGCGCCGCGCGGCCGTCTCTACTCCGTGTGCACAACCCTACACTCACAGTTGGTCCGGAGGGAGAGCGGCTCACCGCGTGCCCGCCGGCCCGCAAGTAGCGCACTACCCGTCGTGCCCGCGACGGGTAGTGCACTAGTTGGTTCAGGGCGGCGGCGAGCGCCCCGCGAACAGCCGGGCGGCGGCGGCAGCCCGCTGGTAAGGTCGCCCGGCCCGGCCCGGCGCGGCGGCGGCCGCGGTACGGTACACGGCGGCGGCGCGGCTGGTGACGCCGAGCTTGCGGTAGATGTGCTCGAGGTGCTTGGCGATGGTGCGCGGGCTGACGTTGATCGCGCTGGCGATGGCCGCGTTCGTCCTGCCCCGGGCCGCAAGCTGGAGGACTTCGGTCTCACGGTCGGTGAGGCCGCCGGGGCCGCCGGGGCCGCCGGGGCTGCCGGGGCTGCCGGGGCCGCCGGGGCTGCCGGGGCTGCCGGAGTCCGCCGTACCCAGGGTCTCCAGGGTCTCCAGGGTCTCCAGGGTCGCCAGGGCGGCACCCGCGCGGTGCGCGCTGCGGGCCCGCCGCAGCGCGCTGCCGAGCGGGGCGGTCACGGCCCGCACCACCTCGCGGTCGGTCTCGGCGAAGTCCCCGCCTGCCCGGTTGAGCGCGATGGCCAGCATCGGGTCTTGCGCCGTGGCGGGCAGGGTGAAAGCCATCTGGTGCTCGACGGGGATATGGCGGAAGAATTCGGAATAAATGCCCAGCTTATGAAACTGCTGACGGCCGGTGAAGTCGCTTATCTTGGCCGGGCTGCCGTCCCCGGTGACCCGGTAATGCCTGAGCAGAGGGTGCTCGTGCAGGTGGGCTTCGAATACCGTGAGACTCGCCGGGTCAAGGCATCCCGGCGGGTAATCGGTGTAGTAATTCAGCTGATCCGGCCCGGCGCTTATCTCGTTGTATGTCACGATATCGCAGCCCACCAGCTCGGCCATGCCTGACACGATGAACTGGGCCGGATCGGGCATCTGGTCGAGGTCGGCAAAGCTGTCGACGAGGCGCGTTGCCCGCCGCAGCGTTTCCAGCGGAACATACATGCGCATCCCCCCGGGGGCGTTTGGAAGTCGCTCGGTGCGCAATATGCGTATAGACACTCTCGCAAAGTGCCGCTTTAGTCAAGACAGGGGGACGGACTGCGATGGGGCGGTCCTACCAGGGGGGTGTTAGCGAGCGCCGCGGACGGGTCCGGCGGCCGGTCCGGCTGGGTCACCCGCCGCCGGCCAGGGTGACGTCCGCGGCCTCGCTAGCGCATCGCGCCCGCCCCTCGCCGCCAGGTCGAACACAAAGGGTCGCATCTAGCTCACAGTTAGTTAGTATATGGCATCGCTGGGGGCGAACCCGGGGCAGACCTCGCCGCCGCGAAGGACCGTCCGGGGTGCGGGAAGGGGCTCAGGTGAAGCAGGCCAGCGGGGAAGGGACGAGCCGGCGGCCGGCGCACATCAGCGTGTTCATCCTCGACGACCACGAGATCGTCCGGATCGGCGTGCGGGATCTTCTGGCAGCGGAACCGGACATCGACGTGATCGGGGAGGCGGGGACGATGGCCTCGGCGCTCGAGCGGCTGCCGGCGCTGCGCCCGGATGTGGCCGTGCTCGACGTGCGGCTGCCGGATGGAGACGGCATATCAGTCTGCCGCGAGATCCGTTCCACGCTGCCCGGAACCGCCTGCCTGATGCTCACGTCGTACGGGGATGACGAGGCGCTGCTGGGCTCGATCATGGCCGGCGCCGCCGGCTACGTGTCCAAGCAGACCTGCGGCTCCGACCTGGTCGGCGCCGTCCGCACGGTGGCCGCCGGCCGGTCGACGCTCGACGCGGAGGCCGCGCAGCGGGTGATGCGGCGCCTGCGCGGGCGGCTGGCGAGCGTCGGCCCGTTATCAGCGCTGACCGAGCGGGAGAAGCGGGTGCTGGAGCTCATCGGTGACGGGCTGACGAACCGGCGGATCGCGCAGCAGATGTTCCTGACCGACGAGACTGTCAAGGATTGCGTGTCATCCCTGCTCACCAAGCTGGGCATGCAGCGGCGCACCCAGGCAGCGGTGTTTGCCGCGCAGCTAGCGAAGAACCGGAGCAGCTAACGCGTCGGCGGGCGGGCGCGGTTGGCCGGCGGTAGCGCGGGCGCGGTTGGCCGGCGGTGGCGCGGGCGCGGCGGCCGGCGGTGGCGCGGGCGCGGTTGGCCGGCGGTGGCGCGGGCGGGCGCGGCGGCCGGCGGCATAAAGGCGCCTCATTGAGCCAAGCGACAGCGGATCGCGCATAAGGCTTTAATCAGATATTCCCTTTCCTGGAAACTATGGCGCAATTACCGAGATGGGCGCTCGGCGGCCCCGCTCGTTCCCTTGCGCGCACTGGCGCTATGGCCGGCCAGCGGTTAAGCTGGACCAACGCCTGAGGATAACCGGCCGGAGTCGAAAAGCCTGTCTACTTAATTAGCGCCGAGGTCCGTGCAGAACGCATGCGCCGGACGTAGTTAAAGAGACCAGCCACCGAGGTCCGCGCTGCCCGAGGACGGCCGCGGCGGGACTCGGGCATGTCTGCTGCGTGGGGGTGAAAATTAGGGTTATGCCTGATATCGCGAGTCCCGGGGCGTGGTATGAGGCGGTGGCGAGCCTGGCGGACCGGGCGGAGGAGCTTGCCGATCCGACGGCCACCTATGTCGATACCGTTTTCCTGCCGGCGCTGCAGAACCGGCGGAACCAGGTCATTTTCGGCCGCCGCGGGACCGGGAAGACGCACCTGCTCCGCCGGCTGCGCGACGAGCTGTACTCCCGGTTCGGCGAGTCGCGGATAGTCCCGGCTTACGTCGACGGAGCCACGCTGGTGGGCTCGCTGTCCCCGTACCGGGATCCGGCAGCCATCGCGCTGAGCCTCTACGTGGAGCTTGTCCGGCGCACGGTCGGCGAGCTGTCGGCGTTCATCAACGATGAGCTGCGGGCCAGCGTGCTGGAGCTGATCTTCTCGGGAAGCAAACGGGACCGGCTCGCCCAGGTGCGCCAGACGGCCGGCCGGCTGGACCGGCTGCTGACCCAGGGCAAGGTCAGGATGCTGCCCATGGGCGAGGCGTCCGCGGAATACGAGAACCTCGACGAGGCGGTTTCCCGGCGCCGGCTGGCCGCGGGCGGGAACGCCGCGGTGACCTTGTCCGATCCCCGGACGCTCGGGATCAAGCTGGAGGCCTCGGCCGAGAAAGACCTCCGCAACGCCGCCAGGCGGGTGAGCACGCGCAAGGTCGCCGGGCAGACGTACCTGCCGTTCGCCGAGGTCAACGAGCTGATCCGGCGGCTGCTGGGCACGCTGGGCGACGCCAGCGTGGCCATCTTGGTCGATGAGTGGTCCTCGCTGGGCAACGGGGACGTCCAGCCCCTGCTGGCGCGGCTGCTCCGGCTCACCGCCCGCGGGGGGATCTGCGTCAAGCTGGCCTGCGTCCCGGGGCGGACCAAGCTGTTCCTGCCCGGCGTCGGCCGGAGCAGTCCGGTGGGGCTCGAGCTCGGCGACGACATCACCGCTGACGTGGACCTTGACTCGGTCGTCTTCGTCGACAACGACATCAAGCAACTCGCCGGATTCTTCATGGCGCTGCTCCAGCGTCACATCGGAGCCGTGATCCCCCGGGTCCGCGACGCCAGCCCGGGTGACTTCACGAAGTACGTCCTCAGCGAGCGCATGCTCGACGGGCGCGTCTTCGCCGAGCTGTGCCACGCGTCCAGCGCCGTGCCCCGCGACTTCATCAACGTCTTCCGCCAGGCAACGGTCATGCAGCGCTCGGCTGGCGCGGACAAGATGAGCGTCGCCCACGTCCGCGCCGCGGCACGAAACGTCTACGAAGGCAAGCGCTCGAATCTGGCTAACACCAGGCCGGACGCGCTCAGCCTGCTGGATCGGATATACCGGAAGGTCGTTCTCGGGCAGAACAGCTATTTTTTCCTGGTCGAGGAATCGCTGGTGCAGAGCCCGAGAATTATCGAGTTGTTCACCGCGAAGCTCATACACAGGACGCCCGCTACGTGGCTCGATCCCCTGACTCTCGCCTCGTACATATACTACATGGTCGACTATGGCACCAGCATCGAGCTGCTTCGGACCATGGGTGCCAAGGCCTGGGACGAGCTTACGCACGGCACGGCCGGGCTCGTGTCAGTCGAATTCTTCAATTCTAGCAGGAGCCCTCTCCTGGACATGGTGCTCGAAAATCTCGTTGCCTCTTTCGATGAGGCGCGCCTTGATGCCGATCCGGCCGAGCTGATCGTGGACAGGGAGATGATCGAGAAGCATTTACCGACTTCGGATGAAGGAGGCGCACGGTGACGACCGTTATGCAAGCCCGGCAGCAGATGGTGGACAACTGCAACTGGGCAATCGCGCACAGAAGCGAAATCTTCTACGCACAGGTCCGGCCGATCCCGGTCACCCTGTCAAAATTCCACCTCCCGCTCACCACGGACTGCTCCGGTTTCGTGACCCTCATGGCGAAGTGGAGCGGCAACCCCGACCCCAACGGCAATAATTTTAACGGCCAGGGCTGGACCGGCACGATGCTGAGCCACCTGCCCCATATCCCGCTCAGCAAGACCTGGCGCGGCGACCTGGCCGTCTTCGGCGCGTACCCCGGCCTGCACGTCGTGACCTTACTGCAGGGCGGCTGCCACGACAGCGATCCCGCGGTGGCATCGCACGGCGGGCAGTGCGACCCTTACCGCTACCCCTTGTCGAAATTGATCTCCTTCTTCGGCTCCCACTGCCCCGCCACCTACCTGCAACTGAGGCCTAATAACTGATCACCCCGGCGGGTGGGCGCCGCCGCGGGCCTGGTGCCAGGGCCCGTCGGCCTGCGCCGGGGCTGCGACGTCACGGGGCGGGAACCGCCAGGCCCTCGCGGGGCCCGTCGTGCCAGACGTTGCCCGACCACTCATTGCCGGAATTGCCTGGTGCGAAGTGGGTAACCGGCCCGAATGCGCCTCCATCGGCGTAGTACACGGTGCTTATCGAGTTGTTGGTAATGGCTGTGCTCGTGGCCGGAAGGCCCGCATACTGGGCGCCGCTCTGCCCGCCATAGATGCAGTAGCTGCCGCCCGCCAGCAGGTTGTTATTTATGGTCTTGCCGGCGATCGCGGGCGGGGCATGGTCCTGGAGCAGGGCTATGCAGGCGGTCTGGCCGTTGCTGTTCAATATGGTGTTGTTCTGTATAAGCATGGGATTCGTGCCGCCGCCGACCTTGATTCCATTGACATGGTCGCCGTAGGCCACGTTGCACACCAGGTCGTGAATGTAGTTGTCGAGCAGCTTGCCCGCGTGTACCTCAATGGCTGTCGCTGCCCAGTAGATATTGCACGCCTGGACGAGAATCCCGGTCGCCGCGCCGCGGGTGTCCTTGATGCACGCGGCGGCGCGGTTCATGTTGTTGTCCGACCCCGTGATGATGCAGTTCCTGACGGTCAGCGCCGTGATCGGATTGCCGTTGCTGCCCTCGTCCGCCTCAACGCTGACCGGGAAGACGCTCTGGCCGCCGGCCGATATGATGCAATTCTCGATCGTCACGTCATTAGCGAGGACGGCCACCCCGAACCCGCTCACCTTGAACCCGCTGAATATTGCGCCGGCTCCGGTGATCGAGACGTGCCCGTCAGAGTACGACCACCCTGGACCGCTGGAAACCTCTCCGGATCCCGTCCCTACCGTCTTGAGCACGGTGCCCGCGGCCGGACCGGTGCTCGATGCGCTCGGGTAAGGCTCGGAATTAACTTGCAGCACGATTGACGCGGTAGCGGCCTGGTCACGGGCATCCGTGACCTTAATGGTGAAGTCGAAGATGCCGGGCGCGGCTGGGATGCCTGTCAGCTTGCCTGTAGCCGAGCTAAGAGTCACCCCGCCTGGCAGCGTTCCGGAACTGACTGACCATTGGTACGGCGCTATCAGATGTGGTACCGGAAGCGCATCGCTGTATGCGACCCCCACCGTCCCGGCAGGCAGATTTGTCGTGACCATCTTGTCCCCCAGTAAAAGACCCGCACGGCACATTCGTAAGCTTGGCTACCGTACCACGGCAATAAGCGATCACAACGGCAGGCAACCGAACGTATGCTTATGTCTGTTTTCCGGGAATTGTTAATCCCTACAGGGCTCTTGGCGGTCTGGGCTGGTGAGCCCGTATAGCGGCCGGGCCCGGACGGAACGGACCGGCTCCATTGCCCGCCGAATATGGTTGCCGGCCGGACGCTAATAACTCTAAGCTCATGCGTGCTTACGAAGAGTATCGCCGTTCAGCTAATTGCGCCGGCCGGCGGGATGCGCAAAGCCCGCGGCCGGCTGCCTGTTCCGTTCCCGAGGAGAGGGCAAGCCGTGCAGCGCCATCTCCACCTGCCCAGACCGCCGGGCCCTGGCCCCAGACCGCCGGGCCCTGGCCCCAGGGCAAGCGGGGCGGGTTCCGGGGCGGGCAGCGGGCTGGGCCGCGGGCTGGGCCGCGGGGGGAGCAGCGGGCTGGGCCGCGGGGCGGGCAGCGGGCTGGGCCGCGGGGGGAGCAGGGGGCTGGGCCGCGGGGGGAGCAGGGGGCTGGGCCGCGGGGTGAGCAGGGGGCTGGGCCGCGGCGGGAGCAGGGGAAAGCACCGGGCGGCCCGGCTGCCGCTGGAACTCACCGGGCGTGTCCTCGCGGTCGGCCTGGTCGCCGGGGCCGCGCTGGCGCTCCTGGTCTTCCAGTACCAGTGCCGTCACATGGAGGCCGAGGCCGCGGCACGCCTCTCCAACCTCGTCACTGCGACATCTGCCGGGTCCAGGGCGCCGATCATCTGGTTCGGGCGGGGCACTCCCGGCGCGTTCGGCCTGGTGATCACGCCCGACTGCAGTTCGGCGCTGCTGATCGCGCCGCTGTGCGGGCTGGGCATGGTGGCGATGGTCCCGCGCCGGCGCCAGGTGCGCCGGATCGCGAAGGCCCTCGCCTCGGCATCCGCCGTCATGATCGGCGGAGACCTGGTGCGGATCGAAGTGATCGCGCTGGCCGTCCGCGCGGACGGCATCGCCGTCGGCTCCCAGGTCAGCCGCCTGGTCCTGGGTCCTGTCACCAGCGTGATCTGCATCGCGCTGAGCCTGGCGCTGCTGACGGTCGTCCTCACCGCCCGGGACGGCACGGCACTGGTCACCGCCGTCTTCCGCGGGCACCGGAAGGCATGACCGGACGCAGCGAGGGACATCGCGGCCGGCGGCGCGCTCCGCGTCCCGGGCTGCCTCGCTCCTCGCCATTGATTCTAATTTTTGCGGAAGTAATTCGCTATGGTCGTCTTAGCCAGGCCTGGACTTCTCGTATAAAGCGGATTGATCCGCATAACCGTGCCGGGCTCTTCGGCCGCTTCTGGATTAGCGGGGAATGCCGCACGCCTGTTATGCTGCATTCTCATTCACAGCAGATCTGCGGTGCTCGGGAGGGCATGCACGTGGACGCGCAGCTGGCCGGGCTGGCAAAAGCGAGAGGCCCGGAGTTGGCGAAGGAGCCGACGGGGATCGCCGGGCTGGATCAGGTCACCGGGGGCGGGCTGCCCCGGGGCCGGGTGACGCTGGTGGCCGGCAGCGCCGGGGCGGGCAAGACGCTGCTGGGATTACAGTTCCTCGTCGCGGGGGCCCGGGACAACGCCGAGCCCGGCGTGCTGCTGACGTTCGAGGAGTCAGCGGCCAAGGTCGCTGCCAACGTCCGCTCGCTCGGATTCGACCTGGACCAGTTGCAGCGGGACGGGCTGCTCGTGGTGCTGTCGTTCCGGGTGGAGCCCGCCGAGATCGTCGGGACGGGGGAGTTCGACTTCGAGCCGCTCTTCGTGACCCTGGACGAGGCTATCGGGCGGGTAGGCGCCAAGCGAGTCGTGCTCGACACCATCGAGGTGCTGTTCGGCGCCTTCGGCGACGATTCGATCGTGCGGGGCGAGCTCAGCCGGCTGGCGCGCTGGCTGGAGGAACGGGGCGTCACCGCCATCGTGACCGGGGAGCGGGGCGAGAAGGGCCTGACCCGTCACGGCATGGAGGAGTACGTTTCCGACTGCGTGATCTCGCTCGACCACCGGGTGCGCGAGGATGTCTCGACCCGCCGCCTCCGGGTGGTCAAGTACCGCGGGTCGGTGCACGGCACTAACGAGTACCCGTTCCTGATCTCCGCCAGCGGCCTGGTCGTGCTGCCGGTCACGTCGATCACGCTCGACTACCCGGCGCCGCAGGAGCGGGTCTCCCTGGGCGTCGCCCGCCTCGACCACATGGTGGGCGGCGGAGTGTTCCGCGGGTCGACCGTCCTGGTGAGCGGGACGGCGGGCACGGGCAAGACCTCACTCGGCGCGCACCTGGTCAACGCGGCCTGCGGCCGGGGCGAGCGGGCGCTGCTGGTCCTGCTCGAGGAGTCGCCCGAGCAGGTCCTGCGCAATATGCGCTCGCTCGGCCTCGACCTGCGGTCCTGGACAGACTCGGGCCTGCTGCGCATCTGGGCGGCGCGGCCGTCCTCGATCGGGCTGGAGACCCACCTGGCCGCCCTCGCCGACCTGGCCGGGCAGGTCGCGCCCTCGGTGGCGGTCCTCGACGGGGTAGCGAGCCTGGCCTTCGCCGCCTCCGCCCCGGAGACGACCGCGATGGTCGCCCGCCAGGTCGACCTGCTCAAGGCACGGGGGATCACGACGATGATGACGGCGCTGGGCGATGGCGACGAGACGAGCGCGGTGGGCGTGTCGTCGCTGGTGGACACCTGGCTGCTGCTGCGCAACGCCGAGAGCAACGGTGAACGCAACCGGCTGCTCTTCGTGCTGAAGTCGCGGGGCTCGGCGCATTCGAATCAGGTGCGGGAGTTCGTGCTCACCGACCACGGAATCGAACTGGTCGACGCGTATATCGGCCCGGAAGGCGTGCTGACCGGGTCCGCCCGCCTGGCACGGCAGGCCGCCGAGCGCGACGCGGCGCGCCGGCAAGCCGACGACCTGGACCGCCGCCGGCGTGACCTGCGACGCAGCATCGCGGAGCACGAGGCCCGCCTCGTCGCGGTGCAGGACGAGCTCGCCGCGCAGCGGGCGGAGCTCGGCCGGGTCGACGCTCGCGGGCTTGAGCAGGCTGCCGACATCGAGGCGGACCGGGCGGCGATGGCCGCCCAGCGGTGGGCCGATGCTGCCCCCGGCGGCGAGGTGCGGCGATGAGCCAGTCCCGCGCCGCGGATGACGCCGACGGTACCCCTCCCGATCCCGGCCAGACCTGGGATCTGCGCCTCTACGTCACCGGCCGGTCACCCAAATGCCAGCGGGCGATGGAGAACCTGCGCCGCACGTGCGAGGAAAACCTGGCCGGCCGCTACCGGATCGAGGTCGTCGACCTGCTAGAAAACCCGCGCCTGGCCGCCGAGGACCAGATCCTGGCCGTGCCCACGATGGTCCGAAAGCTCCCGCTGCCGATGCGCCAGGTGGTCGGTGACCTTTCCGACACCGACCGTCTTCTCGTCGGGCTGCAGCTCCGGCCGTCGCGGAGCAAGGCGCCATGACCGGCAGCCCGGCCGGCCGCTCGGTACTGACTCTTTACGTCAACGGCGCGTCCGCGAACTCCATCAGGGCCATCGAGTCCGTGCGCCGGATCTGCGCCGACGAGCTCGGCGGCGAGGTCGACCTCGAGGTCATCGACGTGCGCGAGCAGCCCGCGCTGGTCCTGCGCGACCAGGTCGTCGCCGCGCCGACGCTGGTCAGGCGCCTTCCCGGCCCGCTGCGCCGGCTGGTCGGCGACCTCTCCGACCCGGCCCGGCTGCGAGCGGGGCTCGACCTCGGCCCGCTGAAGGCCGGCGAACGTCAGGATCCGGATGAGTAGGGCGGTGGCCGGATCGCCGGCTCCCGAGGCGGCGGGTCCGGGCCGCCCGGCTACGGGGCCATCGGAGGTGACGACCGCGCAGGCCGCCGATCTGGCCGAGGTGCGGGCGCAGTTACGCGAGGCGCGCGAGACGATCGAGGCGATCCGCGGCGGCGGCGTCGACTCGCTGGTGATCGGCCCCCCCGGACAGGAGCAGGTCTACGCCCTCGCCAGCGCCGACCGACCGTACCGGCTCATCATGGCGGCGATGAACGAGGGCACCGCGACCGTGTCGGCCCGGGGGACCATCCTCGACGTCAACCCGCGCCTGGCCGCGATGACCGGCCGGCTGGCCGCGGAACTGGTCGGCGGCGCCGTGGACGTCCTGATCCCCGCTGCCCACCGCGCCGCGTTCAGCCGGCTGCTCGACGTCGGCGTCGGCGGCAGCGCGCGCGGCGAGGTGGACGTGACCGGGCCCGGCGGCAGCACGGTCCCGGTGCTGCTGGCGGTCAGCGGCTTCGACCTCGACGGCGTCCTCCTGCGGTGCCTCGTGCTGACCGACCTGACCGCGCAGCGCCGGGCCGAAGCCGAGGTCCGGGCGCTCAACGCGGAGCTCGAGGCCCGGGTCGAGCAGCGTACCGGCGAACTGCGGCGGGTGAACGCGAGCCTGGAGACATTCACCTACTCGGTCTCTCATGACCTGCGCGCCCCGCTGCGGGCGCTGACCGGGTTCAGCCAGGCCCTGGTCGAGGAGTACGGTGACCGTCTCGGCGAGACCGGCAGAGGGTATGCCGACCGGATCCAGGCGGCAAGCGAGCGGATGGCGCTGCTCATCGATGACCTGCTGCGGCTGGCACAGGTGTCGCGCGCCCCGGTGAATCTCGAACCGGTCGACCTCAGCGCGCAGGTCGCGGCCATCGCCGCCGAACTGCGGCGGCGTGAGCCCGGCCGCCGGGTCCGCTTCGTCATCGAGGACCGCGTCCGGGTTCGCGCGGACCGCGGGCTCATCCGCACCGTGCTGCAGAACCTGGTAGAAAACGCCTGGAAGTTCACGTCCCGGCGCGATGACGCCACCATCGAGTTCGGCACCGCCCCGGCCGGCGACGGGGTCTGCTGCTATGTGCGCGACAACGGGGCCGGCTTCGACCCTGCTTATGCGGGCAAGCTCTTCCAGCCGTTCCAGCGGCTGCACAGCGTGCGCGACTTCCCCGGCACCGGCATCGGCCTGGCCAGCGTCGCGCAGATCATCGACCGGCATGGCGGGCGCACCTGGGCCGAGGGCGCCGTTGACGGCGGCGCCACCTTCTACTTCACCCTCGGCGCGCGGGACGCACCGTGATCCCCGTGTTCACCCGGGTGCCGGGGCGCGATCAGGGGGCCCGCCGGGAACCTCGGCCGGCGCGGCGGCTGCGGTACCGGGGCCGCCGGCGACGGCGGGCAGCCACACGGTGACGGTCGTGCCGGCGCCGGGGGCCGAGGTGATCCCGACCGTCCCGCCGGCCTGGGTGACGATGCCGTAGACGCTGGCGAGGCCCAGGCCGCCGGCCTCGACGAAGGGCTTGGTCGTGAAGAACGGCTCGAAGGCGTGCTCCAGGACCTCGGGCCGCATGCCGTGACCGCTGTCGCGGGCGGTCAGGCATACGTAGGCTCCCGGGCTGAGCACCACATCCCGCGGCGCCCCGTCGCTTCCGATCGTCACGTTCCGGGTCTCGATCCGGAAGCTGCCGCCGTGCGGCATGGCGTCCCTGGCGTTCATCGTGAGGTGCAGCAGGACCTGCTCGACCTGGCCCGGGTCAGCGGCGACGGGCCAGAGCCGGGGAGCCAGGGACAGCTGGAGCCCGACGCCCGCGCCGACCGTGCTGCGCAGCAGCTCGTCGATCCCGCCGACGACCTGGTTGAGATCGATGCGGTCGGCGCGGACGGTCTGCTGGCCGCCGGCCGCGAGCAGCTGGCGCACCAGCCGGACCACCCGCTCGCCGACGCAGGCGATCTGCTCGGCATCGCGGCGGATGCCATCCCAGGCCTCGCCGTCGGCGCCCTGCCGTGCCCTGCTGACCGCCTCGTCCTGTATCAGGGCCGCATAGCCGAGCATGGCCCCGACCTGGTTGTTGAATTCGTGGGCCACCCCGGCCGCTAGCCGGCCGATGCCTTCCATCCGCTGTGCCCGCTGCAGGTGAGCTTCCAGCCGGGCTAGCCGCAGCCTGCGCTCAGCCTCGGCGAGGGCGCGGCGGACGACGGACGCCAGCCGCGCTGGCTGGTCCTTCAGTACGTAGTCGGTGGCCCCCTGCTTGATGAGCTCGACCGCCGCCTCGTCGCCGATCACGCCGGACAGGAAGATGAAGGGCACGCCCGGGCACTGCCGCTGCGCGATCCGCAGGGCGCTCTCGCCGGAAAAGCCCGGCAACGCGAAATCGGCCAGGATCAGTTCCGGGCCGAAGGCGGCCAGCTCCCGCACGAACGATTCCCTGGTGTCCGCGACGACAGCGGTGAAGTCCAGGCCCGCGCGGATCAGCAGGCGCTGCTCGAGCTCGGCGTCGGCGGGCTCGTCCTCGAGGATCAGGATGCGCCACGGGCCCCGCGCCGGCGTGCCCGGCCCCTCCCCGAACGCGGCCTCCCCGAACGCGGCCTCCCCGGACGCGGCCTCCCCGGACGCGGCCTCCCCGGACGCGGCCTCCCCGGACGCGGCCTGCGCGTGCCCGCCGGGCGGGGCCTGGGCCTGCCGCGGGCCGCGGGTCTCACCTTGCCCGCTGGCCCCCCGACCGCCGAAGCGCTCCCCGCCGTCGGCAGACGCCACCGCCTCAGCCGGGGGCATTGTCCGCCGCCTCCTGCGCCGCTGCGTCATCTGGTGATGGTGAGAGGCAGCCGGGCGGGGGCTCGTTGACGAGCAGCCAGAATATGCCGATGGTGCGGACGGCCCTGGCGAGCTCGCTGAAATTCACCGGCTTTCGCACGTAGGCGTTGGCGCCGTCCTGATAGCCGGCCAGCACGTCTTCCTCCCGCGCGGACGAGGTGAGGATGACAACCGGGATGAGCCGGGTCCGGGCATCGGCCCGTATCCGGCGCAGCACCTCGAACCCGTCCACCTTCGGGAGCTTCAGGTCCAGGAGTATGAGAGCGGGGTAAGCCGTGGCCCCCGCGCTGCCGCCTCCGAGGAGATGATCGAGGGCCTCGGCGCCGTCGCGGACCACGCTGACCGAGTTGACAATATTGTGCTGCCTCAGGGCCCGCAGCGTCAGCGCCTCGTCGTCGGGATTGTCCTCCACGAGCAGGATGGGCCGGTGTCGCATACGGTTTCCTCCGCACTGAGGGTGTGGCGCCCGGATCTAGGGAACATCCGGGCGCTGGGTCAGGTGGCCGGCGCTGCCAGGACATGACGCAGCTTGGTCAGCAGGGATGCCTCGGAGAAGGGCTTCTCGATCAGGCTGACTCCGGGTTCGAGGACGCCGCGGGCACCCAGCAGCCCCAGGGAGTAGCCGGACATGAACAGGACCTTCACGCCCGGCTGCAGGGCCCTGATCCGGTCGGCGACCTCCCGGCCCAGCATCTTGGGCATTATCACGTCGGTGAGCAGCACGTCGACATGGGCTTGCTGGCCGGTGACGATGCTGACGGCCTCATCACCGCTGCCGGCGGCCAGCACCAGGTAGCCGCTGCGGTCCAGCATCCGGCGGATCACCTCGCGCAATGCGGGCTGGTCCTCGACGACCAGCACCACTTCGCCCCGGCCGCCCGAAAGTTCCCGCGGTGGCCGCTGCGCGGGCACGGCGGTGCGGTCGGTCAGGGGCAGCATTACCGTCACGGTGGTCCCCGCCCCCGGCTGGGAACCGATCCGCACGGTCCCGCCGGCCTGCGTGACCACCTCGCGGACGTTGGCCAGTCCCAGGCCTGATCCCTGGCCTTTGGGCTTGGTGGTGAAGAATGGCTCGAACACCCGGTCGATGATCTCATCGGCGATTCCGGTGCCGGTGTCGCTGACCTTCACACAGACGTGCCTCCCTGGCTGAGGGCCGGGCCCCCGGGCCGCGTCTGCCCGGTCCGCCCGCGCGTTGGCCGTCTCGATGGTGAGCGTCCCGCCGGCCGGCATCGCGTCCCGGGCGTTGACCGCGAGGTTGACTAAGACCTGCTCGATCTGGCCCCGGTCGGCCAGCACCGGGCCGAGGTCGGCGGCCAGGCGGGTGACCAGCTCCACGTTCTCGCCGAGGGTGCGCCGGAGCATCGGCTCGAGGCCGGCGACCAGGCCGTTGAGGTTGAGCACGCGCGGCT
>Ga0335078_10005323_pt1 | contig 19036 bp, 17 predicted proteins | sample Lox_Sample_32_FD_206711 | JGI IMG/M metagenome (GOLD analysis project Ga0335078, IMG submission 206711) | Soil microbial communities from Loxahatchee National Wildlife Refuge, Florida, United States - Lox_Sample_3.2 | ecosystem: Environmental > Terrestrial > Soil > Wetlands | place: USA... | reverse complement strand
AGAGCGGGAGAGAACTCCGGAGCGAGGCGGTGCGCTCGCTCGAAGGCCGCCCGGGCCGTTTCTCCGCCATCCGCGTCGGCGGGCAGGAGGTGGTAGTAGACCTCGCCCAGCTCCATCCACGCGCCGGCCCACCCGGTGTCACCGGCCACCGCGCGGCGCAGGTGCGAGGCAGCCGAATCAGCGTCCCCGGTGAGGAAGAACCGAAACCCGAGGGCGAACTCCTGGTACCGCACCGGCAGGCGGTGCCCGGTTCGCAGCGCGACGTTGACGAGCGTCAGGGCGAGCGCCGTGTCATTGGCCCAGTCGGCCGCCTGTGCCCCCCTCAACGCCGCGTACGTGAATCCAGAATCGAGCGCGACGGCGCGCTGGTAGAACACCTCTGCCGAATCGTAGCGCGAGCGCCGGAAGAACCGCTCACCGAGCAGCCAGTTGCTCAACGCGGATGGATCGAGGTTTTCGAGAAGCGACAGGTCGAAGCCCCGCTCCGCCGGCAGCAGACGGGGGAGTAGTCGCGCGACGGTGGTCAGGGCCAGATGCGTGAGGCCCGAGCCACTCACGAGCCCCGCCGCGCTGCGCTGGTCGAGCAGAGAGTCTCCCACAGCGTCGTAGAGCCGGAGCGCGAGCCGCACCGAATCGCCGAGCTGCGAGATGGATCCATCCAGGTAGTAGCGGGCGCCCTGCGCGCGCGCGATGCGACGTGCGTCGGCCGCGGTGAGCAGCGCGGCGTTGCCCCGCTGGTCCGGCGTGAGCCACGTCCACCCGAACACCACGCGCAGCGGCTCGGACTGCTCCATCGCGCTGCTGATCAGCTGCGCCAGGTCTTCGCCGTTTCCCGGCGCGTCTCGTCCGCGGGCGTCCATGAGCGGGAACACGACGATCTTGAGCGGATCGAGGCGCTGGGGCCGCGGCCAGAGGAGCGCCGCCGCGACCGTGACCGCAAGCACCGAGGCCGACACCAGTGCCGCCCGCCGGCGCTTTCGACCGCCCCAGCCCGGGGCTCGGCGCGCATGCTCGAGTGCCGCCACGAACTCGGCCGCCGTGGCGAAGCGGTCCGCCGGCGCCTTGGCCAGGGCCCGCTCGACCACCCCCTGCAAGGCCGGCGACACCGTCGCGCGAATGACGTGCAGCGAGCGCGGAGGTTCCGTGATCTGCCGCGCCAGCACCGCCTGGGCCGACGGGCCGGTGAACGGCGGCTCGCCGCCCAGCATCTCGTACAGCACGCAGCCGAGCGCGTAGATGTCCATGCGCGCGTCCGGGCGCGCCACGCCACCCGCCTGCTCCGGGCTCATGTACGCGGGCGTCCCCACCACCATCCCCGCCGTCGTCAGGCGATCCTCGCCGGCCTCGGCGATGGCCCGCGCCACGCCGAAGTCGGTGACCACCGCGCGGCCGGCCGTGAGCAGGATGTTCTCCGGCTTCACGTCGCGATGGACGATCCCGTGCTCGTGCGCGCAGCGCAGCGCCTCCGCCACGTCCGCGACGATCCGCAGCGCCTCGTCCAGCGGGAGCTGCGTCTCGCGCTCGAGCCGCGCCCGCAGCGTCTCCCCGTCGACCAGCGCCATGGTGTAGAAGAGCAGCCCCGCGCCTTCGCCGGATTCGTAGACCGGAACGATGTTGGGATGCTGCAGCGTGGCCGCGATGCCGATCTCGCGGCGGAAGCGATCCGATCCGAGCAGGTGCTTCAGCTCGGGATGGAGAACCTTGACGGCGACCGCGCGACCCAGGTGCCGGTCCAGCGCGCGGAAGACGGTCGCCATGCCCCCACGTCCGACTTCACCCTGGACCTCGTAACGGGTCCCGAGGGCGTCCTGGAGGGACGCCTGGACGTCGGTCACATCGCGCCTCACCTTCCGAGTAGCGCGATCCCGCTCGTGACGCCCGATCTACTCCGCGCTCGCGCACTCCTCGAGCGCCGCCCGCATCTCGACCGCCGACTGCCAGCGGTCCGCCGGGTCCTTGGCGAGCGACTTGCTGATCACTTTGGCGAGCCTGGCCGGCACGTGCGGGCGGAGGCGCCGCACGTCGGGAATGGGGCTCTTCAAGTGCATCCCGAACACCACCCGGTCGTCGGTGTGCTCGTACGGAGGCGTGCCCACCAGACACTCGTAGATCACGCAGCCGAGCGAGTACAGGTCGCTGCGCGGGTCGATGTCCTTCGCGCCGGCCACCTGCTCCGGGCTCATGTACGCCGACGTGCCGAGGGTGAAGCCCGAGCGCGTGAGCCGCTGGCGGCTCAGCGCCGACGCCGCCACGGCCTTCGCGATGCCGAAGTCCATCAGCACGGCGCCCGCGGGCGAGAGCTTGACGTTCTCGGGCTTCACGTCGCGGTGCACCACGCCGAGCCCGTGCGCGTACGCCAGCGCGTCGAGCACCTCGCACGTCCCTCGGAGCGTGTCCTCCACCGACGCCCGGCGCACGCGATCGAGCGCCTCGCGCAGCGTCGGGCCCTCGACGTAGGTCATCACGAAGTACACCAGCCAGTCCCGCTCGCCATAGTCGAGGAGCCGGCAGATGCGCGGGTGATCGAGGTGCTCGAGCAGCTTGATCTCCGCCAGGAACCGCTCGGCGGTGAGCGAGACGACCAGCTCGGGATGGAGGACCTTCAACGCGACGGCGACGCCGGCGCGGTCCCGCGCCAGGTAGATGCGCGCGGCGCCGCCGCGGGCGATCTCCCGCTCCACCACGTACCGGTCGCTCAACGCCGCCTGCACGCGCGGCAGGAGGGCGCGATGAGGCGCCGTCACCGGTTCCGGCTGCTCGCCCTCACTCCCGTCGAGCAGAGCGCTCTGCGGCCCGGTCGTGCGATGCGAGAACCACGGCAGTCGAAACATGGCGTTGGCCTCGACTCCCTCGCGCTACAGTACGCGCCCCGCGCCCGCAGAGCCAGCGACAACCTGTCCGGCAATGTTGAGTGGGTTACTCGCAGATGCCGAAGTAGGGGAAAGCCTGGCCGCCGTCGCGCCCGCGGCGTATATCAGGCCTCGTCCTCCTCAGGAGCAAGCGGATGCGGAGCTTGACCGTCGTTCTCGCGGTGTCCTCCTCGTTGCTGGCCGTGGCGCGCTCCGCGGCGGCACAGGCGACGCAGCCTCCTCCGCCGCGCATGGCCGCGAGCAGCTATGCGACGGTCGAGGTGCACCTCAACGCCCGCAACATCGGCGGCCAGTGGTACCAGGAGGACGCGGGTCTCTCGGGCCCGTCGCGGATCGCGATCAGCTACGGACAGCCCCACGCGCGCGGCCGCCAGGTCGAGGGCGGGCTCATCCCGCTCGACACCGTGTGGCGGTTCGGCGCCAACATGGCCACGACCCTGCACACCGACGTGGACATGACGCTCGGCACGCTGAAGCTGCCGAAGGGCGACTACTCGCTCTTCATCCTCTACCAGCACGCGGGCTGGCAGCTGATCGTCAATCGCGGCACGGGCATCTGGGGGCTCGACCGCGACTCGACCAAGGACTTCGGCCGAGTGCCGCTGGCCGCCCGGACGCTCCGGGAACCGGAGGAGACGCTCAGCGTGTACCTCGTGCCCGAGTCGGCACAGCCGGCCACGGGCTACGCGAACCCGCGCGGCACGTTCAAGATCAAGTGGGGCACGACGGAGCTGAGCACCGGCTGGCAGGTGAACTGATCGGCAGGTTGGGTCGCTGGCCGAGGCGGATCTCGGGGCCGCCCGTGCGGCGGAGCACGCCCTATTTCAGCGTCACCAGGAAGAGGTCCGCCTCGGTCACCCGCCGCGAGTAGAAGACGTGGCGCCCGTCGCGGGTGACCCGCGGCGGGCCGATGACGTCGCGCGCCACGGAGAACACCTTCCGCACCTGCTTCGACACGCGGTCCACCACGTAGAACGTGTGGCTGCCGGACACGAACAGGATGTGCCGGCCGTCAGGCAACCAATCGGGCCATTCGCCGAAGTCGGTCAGGCGCTCGTAGCGCCCGGCGCGGAGATCGTAGGTCAGGATGCCGGCATCCCGCGGTCCGATGGCGGCGCAGAGCCGCTGTCCATCAGGCGACCACGAGTTGACGTAGTAGGACGCGATCGACGGCGGCGCGGCGGGCAGCACCTGGCGCGATGGGGACGTCCAGGGCTGGTCGGGATCGAAGACATAGGACCGGTTCCCCCGCGCCAGCACCTCCGAACCCGCCATCTTCGATCCCGTCGGCGACCAGACGGCGTAGCCCATGCTGGTCGCCGCATCGGTCACCTGCCGGAGCTCGCTGCCGTCGGCGCGGATCTTCCAGAGCTGGATCGTCCTGGTGCGGTTGGCGCGGCTCGAGAAGAACGCGATCCACCTGCCGTCCGGGGACCAGCGGGGGACGCGGTCACCGGCAGAATCGCTCGTGACCTGCCGCCGCTCCGTGCCGTCGGGCCGCGCGACGTAGATGTCGCCCTCGGGCTGCTCCAACGAATAGAAGGCGACCCATCGCCCGTCGGGAGACGGGTCCGGGTTCGACCAGGCGCGCGAGCCGGTGGTCACCCACGTCGGCTCGCCGATCACGGTGTCCGTGACGGGATCGAGCGTGGCCGCCTGGATGTTCTGCGTGCGCAGCACGGAGCTGTATGCGATGGCGCGTCCTTCGGCCGCGACGCTGATCTGGGTCAGGTTGGGCGCGGGCGTCGTGATCGGCTCGGGATCTCCCACCGGCCTGCCCGACTTCTCCTCGATCGGGACCCGCCAGAGGTTCATGGTGCCGCCGCGATTGCTCGCGAAGTACAGGTATCTCCCGTCGGGTGACCAGGCGGGGTTCCAGTCGGTGAACTTGCCACTCGTCGCGGCCACCGGCTCGCCGCCCTGGGCGGGAATCGTCCAGATGTGCGGCTGTACGGGCTGGTGTAACCGCGTCGTGTAGGCGATCCGGTAACCGTGGGGCGACCAGCTGGGCGTTACCGCATCGCCCGCGCCGGAAATCCGCCGCGACGCCTGCGTGGTCACGTCCGCGACCCACAGCTCGCTCTGCCCCTCGGCGTTCTGCGGGCTCAGGACGACGTTCTCGGTGGCGAACGCCACCTGCCGCCCGTCCGGCGACCAGGTCGGGCGGTACCCGAGGAGCGTCACGCGCTTCACGTTGTCGCCAGTGCGGCCCATCACGAAGATCCCGCCAACCTCGCGGCCCGACCGGAAGGCGATGCGCTCACCATCGGGGGAAAAAGCCGGCTGGTCGTCGTCCGCGGGCGAGTCGTTCGTCAGGTTGACGGCGTTCTCGGACCCCACGGCCCGCAGGTAGATGTCCATGTTCCCAGCCTGGTCACCGCCGTAGACGATCCACTTCCCATCCGGCGACAGGCTCGGGTGCCACTCGACACCGGGGTCCGTTGTGAGCGGAGTGATCGTCCAGCTGGCTGGCGCGCCCTCGCGCCGGACGCCGACGTAGCGTGACGCGAGCGCGACGGCGCCGGCCACCACCAGCACGGCCGCCGCCGCGATCGCGAAGCGCCGCCGCCGGCGCCTCGTCCCGGCGGACACCAGCTTCGCGAACGGCTCGCCCTCGAGCGCCGCGACGAAGTCGCTCGCCGTGGCGAAGCGGTCCTCCGGCCGTGTGGCCAGCACCTTCGTGAGCACCGCCTCGACCGGCCCCGGAGCGGCCTTCCGCCCCACGGAGACCCGCGGCGCCGGCTCGCTCAACTTCTTGGCCAGGATCTCCAGCGGCGTGCCCCCGGAGTACGGCAGCACGCCACTCAGCATCTCGAACAGCACGCAGCCGAGCGAATACAGGTCCGACCGCCCGTCGAGGTCCGCGTTCCCGGCCGCCTGCTCCGGACTCATGTACTCCGGCGTCCCCACCGTGAACCCGGTCTGGGTCAGGCGCTCGCCGCCGGCCGCGCGCACCGCGCGCGCGATCCCGAAGTCGGCGACCACCGCGTGCCCGCTCTCCAGCAGGATGTTCTCGGGCTTGACGTCGCGGTGGATCACGCCGTGGCTGTGCGCGTGGCCGAGCGCATCGGCCACTTCCCTCGTAATGCGGAGCGCCTCGACGAGCGGCAGCCGCCCCTCGCGGCTCAGCCGGGTCCGCAGCGACTCGCCCTCGACGAACGGCATCGCGTAGTACAGCAGGCCGTCGGCTTCGCCCGAATCGAGCAGCGGGAGGATGTTCGGATGCGTCAGCTGCGCGGTGGTCTTGATTTCGAGGAGGAAGCGCTCCGCGCCCAGCGACGCAGCCAGCTCCGGCCTGAGGACCTTGATGGCGACCGCGCGCTCATGCCGCAGGTCCCTGGCCAGATGCACCGTGGCCATGCCGCCCGCCCCGATCTCACCTTCGAGCCGGTAGCGATCGGCCAGCGCCGCTTGCAGGCGCTCGAACAGCCCGGGCACCGCGGCCCCTCCGATCGGTCCCACGCCGCCGCTTTCGGCCACGCCTGCCTCCGCGACCGCCCCGAAGTCGGTCGCAGTACGGTTATATCCCCCGCGTCAGTGGGGCGTTAGCCCAGCCGCGGTCCCGCTCCGGATAATCCCGACAGACTCTGTCTCCTCGTTCTTCGACGCTGCGGCGACGCTGCCTCGACGGAGGAGCGGCGCCCCCTCCGCACATTCGCGGGAAGCCGCCGCGTGCGCGCCGCACCGACCGCTCTGAACCGTTGTCCTCCGGAGGTGGCTCATGCAAATACGATTGAAGTGGCTGGCTCTGGCCGTACCCGTCTCGCTGCTGGTGGCGTGCAACGACGAACCCTCGGCGCCCAAGCCCGCCGATGGTGTCGCATCGGTGGAGGCCACGGCGTCGCTCCATGCGGCGCAGGCCTATGCGATCAAGGATCTCGGCACGTTGGGCGGAACCTGGGCCGAAGGCCGCGCGATCAACGACGAGGGCTGGGTGGTCGGCTTGAGCCAGGTCAGTGTCGGCGTGTACCACGCCTTCCTCTGGAAGGATGGGCACATGACCGACCTTGGCACCTTGGGCGGGACCTTGTCCAAGGCGCTCGGGATCAACAATGCCGGCGAGGTCGTCGGTACCGCGATGCTCGCGGGAGACGCCGTCTCGCATGCCTTCCTGTGGAGTCACGGCAGGATGATGGATCTCGGCGGCCTGGGCGGCTCCTACGCCGAGGGATTCGTCATCAACGACCGCGGCGACGTGGCCGGCGGCGGAGTGACGCCGGACGGCGTCTTCCACGCCGCGCTCTTCCGGCATGGCAGGGTCACGGACCTCGGCACGCTCGGAGGGAGCGGGTCCTGGTCGAACGGCATCAGCAACGAAGACGTGGTCGTCGGCGGCGCGAACGTCGCCGGGGACGTGGCCCAGGACGCCTTCGTCTGGCGGGACGGCGTGATGCACGACATCGGCACCCTCGGCGGAACGTACGGCGGGGCCTCGTACATCAACGGCTCCGGGACGGTGGCGGGAGGCAGCACCATCGCGGGCGACCTCGCCACTCACGCCTTCATCTGGCATCATGGCCGGATGAGCGACCTCGGGACGCCGGGAGGCATCTACACGGAGTCCTATGCGTCGTGGATCAACGACAGGGGCCAGGTCGCTGGCCAAACCTGCACGCCGGACTACGAAACGTCCTGCCACGCCCTTCTCTGGTACAACGGGGCGATGACGGTTCTGGGAAGCCTCCCCGGCGGGAACGACTACAGCGGGGCGCAGTCCATCAACGATCGAGGTCAGGTGGTCGGTTACGCCTACGACGCGAACTGGAACGAACGCGCGGTGATGTGGACCCCCACGCCGGAGCACGACCACCGGTAGCCGCGGCGCCGACGCCGGCCGCGAAGGTGGCAGTGACGTAGCTGCGAACGCCCGGCCGATTCAGGCCGGGCGTTCCGCTGCGTAGTCGTCTGGGGCCGTCGCTCAGTTGGGCTCTGGCGTCGCGTACTTCCGGAGCAGCGCCTGGAAGCGCGGGTCGCTGCGAATGGGGTCCATCATTGGGTCACGACGGAGAGTGTAGACGCTCGTCGTCCCGGGACCGGCCAGCAGTCGCTCGAGTTCGGCGAGCGCGGTGGCGTTCGAATCGAGTTGCACCAGGATTGCCGCACGGGCCTCGCGGGCCCAGACGCCGGCGAACCGGTCCTTGCGGTACACGTCGCACTCTTCCAGCCAGCGCGCTTCGCGCGACGCGTCCACGACGCGACCCAGGCGCGCCATGGCCAGGCCGCGCGCGCCGTGCACGCGCCAGTCCTGCGGGCGCGCGCGCGCCTCGGAGTCGAGGACCGCCGCCGCTGCGGCGAAGGCGTTGCGGGCACCCGCCGAATCGCCTCGGAGCGTGTAGGCCCAAGCGGCGTACATCTCGCGGGACCGGTAGACCCGTTGAAGCTCACCGACCCGCGCGGGACGCTTGAGGAGTGCGAGCACGGAGTCCGGCTGCCGGTCGAACAGGAATACGATCAGCGCTTGGTCCGGCGCAGCTTCCATGGGCACAGAGCGGAGAACCGCGTGCAGCGTATCCCAGTCGCCCATCCATTTCACGTACGTCCACCCGATTTCCAGGTGGGCCAGCAGCAAGTCGGGCGCGAGCGCGAGCGCCTGCCGGTACACGGCGATGGCCTCGGGGTACCGTCGCCTCCACCCGAGGGTGTAGCCCTGGAGCCCGTAGATCAGCTCGGCGTTGCGTGGATCGAGGCGCACAGCCTGCTCGACCGCCGCCGCCATGCTGTCCCAGGCCGCGAGCCGGCGATGGACGAGGGCGATCCACGTCCACACCTCGGCGGAGTTCGGCGCGCCGCTGAGTGCGACGCGGAACTCGTCGAGGGCGCGCTGGTAGTCGTGATGACTGTGGTGCAGCACGCCCATGGCGAGGTGAGACTGCGGCAGGTCCGGGGCGAGGCGAAGCGCCCACTCGGCCTCTCGCCGCTGCGAGACGTCCCTGGCCGGAGACGGGTCGTACATCGCGCTGTACATCTCGCCGTGCACGATCGACAGTGCGGCGTGCGCCAGGGCGAAGTCGGAGTCCAGAGCCAGGGCGCGCTCGTAGAGTTGCTGCGCAATTTCCAGGTGCTGGCGATCCTCGCCCGGTCGCCGGTAGTACTCCAAGCCCTGCAGGTAGAAGCGATACGCCTCCGGGCTCTGCGTCGGCGCCTCCGCGATGGCGCTGACCTCCTCCCGCGTCAACGTCGCTCCGACGGCGTTTACCACGCGCTGCGCGATGTCGCTCTCGACCGCGAAAGCGTCCACCAGATCGCGGTCGTAGTTCTCGGCCCACAGATGCGTCTGCGTCACCGGGTCGAGCAGCTGCACGGTGACCCGCAGCCGATCGCCGACGATCTGCACGCTGCCTTCGACGATGCTGCCGACCCCCAGCTCCTCGCCGATCTGCCGCAGTGGCTTCGTCGTCTTCTCGTAGCCGAGCACTGAAGTGCGGCCGATGACCTTCAACGCCGCGACCTTGGCCAGCTGGGTCAAGAGTTCGTCGTGCAGTCCGCCGCCGATGTAGGCGTGCACCGAGTCGGCGCCCAGATTCTGGAACGGGAGGACGGCGATCACGGTGCGCGGATGGCGCGGAGTCCCGGGCGACCTGAGCGATCGGCCGATCGTCAGCGCGCCCACCGCACCCACCAGCCCGACCAGCAGCACCCAGGCCAGCTGCCGCACCCACGGCGGCCACCGGTTCAGCCCCTTCAGGTATGCTGGCTCGCCGGCCGACGCCGACGCGGCCGGTGCGGCCTCCGCCTCGCTCGGCGCGTCAGCCTCGCCGGCGGCCCGCGCATCGTGTTCGAGCGGGCCAGGGCGAGCGGCGCCTGCACGCAGGACACGCGGGGTGGGCAGCTCGCCGCGGCGGATCCGCTCGATCTTCGCCAGCACCTCGCGGTCCGGGGCCAGGTCCAGCTCCGCGCGCAGCCGCCGCGCGTGCGCATCCGCCAGCTTGATCGCGTTCGCCCGGTCCCCGATCGCCGCCATCGCCCGCACCTGCTGCAGCACCAGGTGCGAGTTCAACGGGTCCAGCTCCACCGCCCGCGCCCACCAGCGCCCCGCTTCCTTCCAGGCTCCCGCGACTTCCGCCGTTTCCGCCAACTGCTCCAGCGCTTCGCCGCACTCCCGTCCCAGCCGGGTCCGCTCCCCGTCCAGCCAGCGCTCGAACTCGGCCGCCTCGTCCACGTGGAACCCGTCGAGCAACGGGCCGCCGTAGAGCTTCACGGCCTCGACGCGCTGCTCCGCCCGCAACGCCTGGGTGAACAGGTGGACGTCCGATTCGACGACGGCAGGATCGAGTCGCAGCAGGTCGCCGCTCGCGCGGATCGCCTCCGCGCCCAGCGCCTGCCGGATGAAATGCAGCGCGTCCCGCAGGCCGTGCCGGGAGCGCGCCTCGTCGCTCTCCGGCCACAGCAGCGCGAGCAGCCTCTCCCGCGTGCAGCCCACGTCGCCGCACACGGCCAGCACCGCCAGGACCGCCTCGGCCCGGCGCTGCGGCAAGGGGGGCGCCGCCCCACCGGACGGCCCCTCCAACGCGAATCCCCCAAGCACCCGGAGTCGGTACATGCTGACCCCTGCTCGTGTCACGCCGGCACCGCTCGCAGCCCACCCAGGTGGCGATCACGAGTCTACCGGCCCCCCGTCACTCGAGCGTCAGGCCGTGCACCAGCGTTGGCGCACGACGCAGGAATCAGCAAGGGTATCCCTTACAAAGAATCCGACGCGGACACTCCCCATTACACGCGTCGCGGTCTTTCCGGGACCGCATCCGCTCGACCTCCGGGCCCATCGACGCCGCCTCGACGAGGCTGCGACGGCCGAGGACGACCTTCGTAAACAGCCCGGCGTGCGCGCACCGCCAGTCGTGAAACCGGCGCGCGCACGGGCCTGGGACGCTCGAGGGGAGGGCACGATGAGACCGTTCAGGCTGCTTGCCGCATTCGTCGTCCCACTGCTGGGCGTGCCGGGCGCGATCCCGCGCGCGGCTCACGCCCAGGCGTCCGGCGCGGAGGAGTGGCGCATGACGGGCGTCAAGCGGTGCCCGCGCGCGGACACGCTCTTCGGCCGCCAGTATCGCTCGCACGCGTCCGTCATTCGCGCCCATTACTCGGCCAGGACGGACAGCACGGCACTGAAAACGCCACACCGGAACCTGTCGTGGAAGGCCGGCTCCACCCGCCTCAAGGCGACCGAGTCCACGATCTGGCTCGCCGGCCGGTATCGCCCGGCAGACTCCGCGCGCATCGTCCTGACCTTCGGCTTCGTCGACTCGATCTACCGGACGCCGGACCAGGCGACGCTGACCTTCACGCTCGACGACACGCTGCACTTCGAGGCGCTGAACCCGGACGTGAACTACGTGACGGGGGTGAGCGCCGACGGCGTGCCGCTCCTGGTGACGGCGGTGCTCTCGCCGGACCAGAGCCTGGCGCTGGCGAGCGCGCACGACGTGAAGGGCACGATGGGTCCCTTCCCCTTCATCCTCTTCGACTGGGAGCTGTGGGAGATCAACGCCATCTACAGGGGCAGCTTCTGCGGCTTGGAGTAGCCGGCGCGCCCGCCCGTCGCGCGGGCGTCGCCGCAGACGTCTAGGACTCGGCCGGCGCCGACGCCGGCGGCGCCAGCGCCGCCGGGTCCTGGCGGTAGAACTTCCGCAGCTCCTCGTACATCTCGGGCAGGCTGCGCTTGAGCTCGGCGGGCCGCGTGAAGAACGCCTCCGTCGCCACGGCGAAGAACTCGGCGCGGTTCGTCGCGCCGTAGGGGTGCAGCGGCGTCTCGGCGCCCTCGAGCGCGGCCTCGACCTGCCGCTCGTAGAGCGACCGGAACACGTAGCCCCAGGTGCGATACGCCGACGGGTGATCCAGCAGGGGCTGGCCGTCCATCGCGCCGTTCTCGCCGTCGAGGACGTGCGCGAACTCGTGGAGCACGACGTTGTGCCCCTCCCCGGGATTGAGCGAGCCCACGAGGCTGCTGTCCCACGAGAGCACGACGACGCCGCTCGTCCACGCCTCGCCGAGCGTGGGCCGCGGCTCTTCGTGCACCTCGCCGAAGCGCGGCAGGTCGAGACGGCGCGGCTGGAAGACGCCCGGGTAGACCAGCACCCGGCGCAGCGTCGGATAGCAGGGATAGTCGAGATTGAGGAGCAGCAGGCAGGCCTGCGCCGCGACCGTGACCCGGATCTCGTCCGTGATCTCGAGGCCGACGCCCTCGATCGGCTTGTCGTGGAGGAACACCTGCGCGAGACGGAGCAGCCGCTCGCGGTCCGGCGCGTCGAGGCGCGCCGCCAGCGGCACGTTGCGCGCCACGATCGCGCGCCACGCGTCCGGCACGGGCTCGGTGCGCAGCCGCACCCGCGGCCGGAACGGGAGGAAGCGCAGCAGCGGCGCGAGCCGGGGCAGGAAACGATAGGCGGTGGCCGCGATCAACGCGCCCACCGCCAACGGCAGGATGCTCCGCAACAGGTTGAACAGCCCCTCGCGCACCCCTCGATTCTAGCGCCTCGGAAGGGCGCGCGCCGGGCTAGGGCCTGGGCACCGCCCGCCGGCCGCCGCCGCCCCCGGAGCCGGAGCTCCGGCCGGATCCGCCCGAGCCGCTGCCGCCCGACGAGCGGCTCGACTCCGGACGGGCGCTCCCCGAGCTGCGCGCGCCGCGCGGCTGGGCCGTGCCCCCGGCGCCGGCCGTGTAGCCGCGGCCGATCACCATCCGCCCGTGGCGCGCCACCTGGCCGCCGTTCCCCGCCACGACGATCACGCCGCCGGACGGGTAGAAGCCGTAGCCCGACCAGGACCCGTAGGGCGAGTAGTAGCCGTACGGCGAGTAGTAGTAAGGCGAGTAGTAGCCCCACCCGAACGGCGAGTAGCAGTCCCAGGAGAAGGGTGAGTAGCAGCCGAACGGCGAGCCATAGCCCATCGCGTACACGGGGGGATGCCCGTAGTCGACGACCGCGGGCGGGCGGCGCTCGGCGCGGTGCGAGGCGACGTCGAGCGCGAACACGCGCGGATACGACAGCGCGACCATCACGTCGATCACGCGGCCGGGCACGCCGTCCTTCCTGAGCTGCACGAGCCGCTGCCCGTCGAGGGCGAACGGCTCACCCTCCTCGACGAGCCACGCCTCCACCACCGCCGGCTGGAGCTGGTGCGACGCTTCGACCACGTCCGCCGGCTCCGGCGGCGCGCCCGCCGCCTCGCGCGCCGTGCTCACCGCCATCGCGGCGCCCTGGAGCGCCCACGCCAGGTCGCTCGGCACGTTCGCCGCACCCGACGCCGGCCGGTAGCGGAGCACGCGCACGCCCTGTGGCAGGTTGCGCACCGACGCACCCCGCACGTCAAGCCACTCCCCGCTGGGCGTGATGGCCATCAGCTCGTTGGTGGTCCGCCGGATGTCCGCGCCGCAGCTGTACTCCGCCGTGAGGAATACGCGCAGGCCGTCGGACGAGAACTGTGCGCTCTCCCAGCCGCTGCAGCCCTCGCGCGTCACGGCGCGGTGCTCCCCCGTGGCCTCGACGCGCTCGCGGCTCGTGACCTTGCCGCCCGCGACCGTCGCCACGTCCACCCCGACGCTTCCGGGCGAGGGCACGACGCAGACCAGCGGGACCGTGCTCGTATCGCCGGCGGCCCGCACGGGCCCCGACTCCGGCTCCCAGCAACCCAGCCACGACTCCCAGCGCGGATCGGTCTGCGACGCCGATGCCGGCTGCTGCGCGCGGGCACCGCCCGCCACGAGCAGCAGCGCCGCGGCCACGGCGCCCGCCTTCACCTGCCACGGCATCCTCGGCCGCGATCCCGCGATCCCGCCATGCAGCACGTTCATATCGCCCCTCTCAGAACCTCACGCCGAGGCCCGCCGTCACGGAGAGCCCCGAGAGGTCCACCGAATTCGGTCCGACGAAGTCGCTGCCCAGCTGCGACTTCGCCCACGTGTACTGCGCCCGCGCGGTCAGCACGTAGCGCGGCCCGAGCGCGACGTCGAGGCCGGCGAACGCGTGCAGCTCGCCGGTCCAGCGGTCCGACGACAGCGCGTCGTTCTGCACCGAGCTGTCGGCATAGTCGATGAAGTCGCCGTACTGCTGGAAACGATACCACATCAGGCCGCCGCCCGCGCCCACGAACGGCGCCAGCCGCGCGGGGACCCACGCGAAGTGCCCGACCGACTGGCCCGGCGCCACCAGGTACCACTTGAGGCTCGCCGCGATCGGGACGCGCTCGAGGCTCGTCGTCTGGCGGATGGGCTGGTCGTTGGTGTCGGTCCAGTTCCGGTACTCCGACCCGGCCCGCGAGCCGGACCAACCGCTGCTGAACATCAGCTCGAGCCGCGGGGCCAGGCGCGCGGTGACGTCGGCGCCGATGGCGAACGCGCCGAAGCTGCTCTTGGAGAGCGTGAACGTGTCGGTGACGAACTGGAAGATGGGACTGTTGGCCAGCGCGCGGTCGTAGCCCGTCCAGATCCTGAAGCTGCCCGCGGGCCGCCGGAACAGGAACCCGTCGCCCGCCGACTGCGCCCGCAGGGCGGGCGCCACGAGCAGCGCCGCGGCCAGGGCCAGACCACCGGGGAATTGCGCGCGCCAGAGGGGCGCTGAGTGCGTCATCGCCGGATCCTCCCATCGCTCCGTACCCCACCCGCCACGGTAAGTTGCGGCCGGGTGCGCCCGAGCACCACCGGCGGTCCGGCGATTATGCGAGCGATTCACGTCGAATTGTCGAGGGGTCGCGTGCTACGGCCGGAAGCGCGGTCCGGCGTGGGTGAGGCGGAACTGCCGGCGCAGCCTCAGGTACCGATCGCCGTGAGGCCTCGCGCGAGGTTGTGCGAGCGCACCGCGGTCACGACGGGGGTGAGCTGGCCGTCGTCGCGGTCCACGTAGTTCTGCCACTGCAGCGGGACGAGGTTGTCCAGCTCGTCGCCGCCGTTGGGGTCGCGGCGCTCGATGACCCAGCCGAATTCGGACGCGCGGTTGCCGTAGTGGGCGCCGGCGATCCAGGCGCCGCACTCGTCCTTGCGGAACCGGTTCGGGTTCTCGCCGTAGACCTTCCTGGCCTTGGCCCAGACCAGCGCGATCGTCTCCTGCGACCAGCTCACTCGAGCCTCCCGCCATCCACGTTCAGGTTCGCGCCCGCGCCTCGCTGCTCCCTCCGCTCCCCGTTCGGGGCCCGCCGGCCGGCTCCTTGAGCTGCGAGCGCAGCCACAGCCACGCCTCTGCCTCCGTCAGAAACGCCGAGGCGCGGCACCCGCTATTCTCGGCGAGCGTGCACAGCACCCGTGCGCCCCCGAACTGCCCGCCGGACCGCGCCACCACCGCCAGCGGCGGCACTCCGAGCCGGAACCGTGCGCCCAGCAGGTCCACCAGCACACCGGCCTCGTCGGCGGTCGGCGCGAACGCGTGGTCGCGGAGGTCCATCAGGAGCGCGCCCACCGACGCCTCATCGCCTGCCGGGATCGCGCGATCCACGTCCGCGATCCAGTCGTTCACCGAAGCCAGCTTGCCCCCGCCCAACACCACTACGCGCGCGCCCCAGTGCGTGCGGACGTCACGTGGCAACGGCGCGCCACCTCGCATCCGGCGTCGGGCCGGCGGCGGTAGAGGGCGGAAACGCGAGGACCATGGCGCGAGTATGCGGGCGGCGGGCGGCGGGCAAAAGTCTATGACATCTTATAGTCGCTTGGCCGAGGCTGGTGGCGGGCCGGGGCTATGACATGTCATAGTCTTTCGTGCGGAGCGGGCTGGGGGACACTATGACTTCCCCCAATTCCAGGAGTTTGGCATGGCCCTGCCCGCCAGGAACCACCGGATCACGCTCGCAGAAGCCGCCGCGCACACGAAGCGGCACCGCGACGCCAAGGCGTCGGAGATCAACAGTCACGCTTTCCACAAGGACCAGGTGATGGAGCTGTTGAATCAGAAGGGCTGCGTCGGGCTGCGGATCTACCACGGGCGCGACGAGAAGGGGAAGCCCTCGGTGGTGCTCGCCGGGATGGACCAGGCGGACAACGATCTGCACGCGGGCGTGCTGCTCGAGGTCGCATTCCCGTGTCCGCCGCTCTGCCCGGCGCCCAACCCGTTGACCGCCTAGCCCCGTGCAGGTCCCCTTCCTCCTCGAAGTGTCGTCTATCAGCCAGGGCGTTCCGCTCCTGGCCGCGGCGCGCGGACGGGTGCGTGGGGTCAGGGCGTGGGTGCTCGCGTGGTGCGCCGCGAACTTCCTCGAGACGTGCACGATGTTCGTGCTCAACCAGCGCGACATTCACAACCTGTGGGTGCCGTACGTCTTTCAGCCCGTCGAGGGGGCGCTGGCGCTCTGGGCCTTTTCGTGCTGGCAGGTGAGCGACGTGGCGCGGCGCGCGATGCGCCTGGCGATCCCGCCGTTCGTCCTGGTCCTGTGGGTCCTGAGCGTGTCGCTCGACCGCATCGCTTCCTTCAGCCGGTGGATGGAGCCGTTGACGGCCCTGGTGAGCCTGTTCGCCGCCGCCGTCACCCTGGTCGCCAGGAGCCGCACCTCGACGGGCGACGTGCTTCGACAGGATTGGTTCTGGGTGAGCGCCGGGATGGCGCTCTACCTCGGGACCTTCTCGATGATCGGTCCGCTGAGCGCCCTGCTCGCCGGCAACATCCCGCTGCTGCTCGGGGCCTTCAAGGTCCACGCCGCGCTCACCATCCTGGCGTTCCTGGCGATCGCCTGGGGGCTCTGGTGCCCGGCATGGACCGGGGAGGTGGCCACCGCACGCGTGAGAGTTTCGTGACCTCGACCTTGCGGGTCCGCCCTGCCCCGGGCCGGCCGGTCCGCTGAACGGGTAGCGTGCAATTCCCGCTCCTGCAGGACGTGTCGGCGCTGGCCTCGGCCATGCCGCTGGTGGCGGCCGCGGTACGCCGTCCGGCGGTCGGAGCCAAGAGGTGGCTGGTCGCGTGGTGCGCGCTCAATCTGCTCGAGACCGGCATCATGCTCGCGCTCGCGCTGCACGACGTCCACAATCTGTGGGTGCCCTACGCGTTCGCGCCGGTGCTGGGCGCGACGGCCCTGTGGGCGTTCTCCTGCTGGCAGGAGAGTGATCTGGCGCGCCTCACGATGCGGCTGGCCATCGTACCCTTCGTGGCCGTGGTGATCGTGAGCCTGCTGGTCGAGAACACGGCCTCCTTCAGCCGGGTCGTGGGCCCGGTGACCGCCCTGGTGGGACTCTACGCGGCGGCCAGCACGCTGATCGCCAAGAGCCGGGTCTCGACCGGAGACCTGCTGCGGCAGGACTGGCTCTGGGTCAGCGCCGGGTTCGCGCTATTCTTCGGGATGTACTCGATGCTGGGGCCGTTGAGCGCTCTCCTCGTGGGGAACCTGCCGCTGTTCAATCTCGCGTACGGGTTCTCCGCGGTGCTGGAGATCGTGGCCTTCCTCGCGATCGCGTGGGGGATGGTGTGTCCGACAGCGGCCTGAGCGTCTGGGCGCTGTTCGTCGCCGCCTGCCTGAGCGTCGCGATCGTGCTCGGGGCGTTCGTGGCGGCACTGGTGATCTCGCAGAAGCGGCGCATCGCGATGGAGCGCGCGCACAGCCAGCGCCTGCTCGCGGCCCAGGAGGAGGAGCGCTCGCGCGTCGCGCGCGAGCTGCACGACGACGCGCTCCAGCGGCTCGCCGTGCTGCGCCACGAGATGGAGCAGATCGCGATGCTCGCGGGGCCGGAGGCGGTGCACCGCATCAACGGTGTCTCCGGCGAGCTGGAGGACCTCGGCACCGTGCTCCGGACCGCGGCGCACCACCTGCACCCGTCGGTGGTCGAGAAGGCGGGCCTGGTGCGCGCCCTGGGCGCATTGGCGGAGGAGTTCGGCCGCACCGCGGGGCTCGAGGTCACGCTCGACCTGCCGCAGGCGGACGTGAAGGTCGCGCCGGCCGTCGGGATCGCCACCTACCGCATCGCCCAGGAGTCGCTGCGCAACGTGGTCCGTCACGCCGGCGTGAAGGAGGCGGCGCTGGCGCTCGTGGTCACGGACGGCTCGCTCACGCTGACGGTGTCCGACGCCGGGAAGGGCTTCGCGCCCGGCGCCGGGCGCTCCGGCGACGGCCTGGGACTCATCGCGATGCGGCAGCGCGCGACCACGGCCGGCGGGCACCTCGCCGTCGGGCCGCGGCCCGGCGGCGGCACCCTCGTCACCGTCACGCTCCCGTGCGGAGCGGCCGCGTGAAGCGCGAGCGCAGCAGGCTCGTCATCGCCGACGACCACCGGATGGTCGTGCAGGGCCTCGAGCAGATGCTGGGCGACCGCTACGACATCGCCGGCGTGGCGTACGCCGGCGACGAGCTGCTGGCCCTGCTCCGGCGCACGCCGGCCGACGTGGTGCTGCTCGACCTCTCGCTGCCGGGGCGGAGCGGCCTCGACATCCTGCCCGACATCCGCGTGCTCCAGCCCGCGCTCAAGGTCCTGGTCCTCACGATGCACGCCGACCGCGTGCTCGCGGAGGCCGCGATCGCGGCGGGCGCGCTCGGCTTCGTGCCGAAGGACGCGGGGATGGAGGAACTGAAGCTCGCGCTGACGGAGGTGCTCGCCGGCCGCCGCTACGTCTCGCCGCGGGTGCCCAAGTCGAGCCACCGGATGGCGCTCGACGCGCTCCACGCCTCGCTCGCCAAGCTCACCGAGCGCCAGCAGACCATCCTGCGCCTGCTGGGCCAGGGCCTGAGCTCGGCGGAGATCGGCGAGAAGCTCGGCTTGAGCGAGAACACCATCACGTTCCACCGCAAGCGCATCCGCGCGGTGCTCGGGCTCTCGAGCGAGTGGGAGCTGACGCGCCAGGCCATCCTCGTGCACCTCGCCACGGGCAACGACGCGCCCGGCTCCCGCTAGCGAAGCCGGGGGAGAACGATGGGCCCGACCCGCCGGCGCGGCGGCCCGCCTACCAGGTGTGGCTGGCGCCCCCGAGGATGGCCGGGGGATCGGTGAGCACGACGGGCGGCTCCGCGAACAGCGTCACGGGAAGGGGCGTGCCCGCGCGCCTGGGCTCGGGCGGCCGCTCCGCTTCCTCGCGCGAGTCGTCCGCGCCGGCGGAGCCGTCGGGCGACGGAGCGTCCGGATCGCTGGGGCTCATGGTCGGTAGTCTACCGGCCCAACCACCGGCGGTAAGTCTATGACAAGTCATAGCCCGCTCGTCACCCGACCCATCGCCACGCCGCTGGGGCCGATGGTCGCCGTGGCGGGCGACGCCGGGCTCTACCTGCTCGAGTTC
>Ga0335078_10005322_pt1 | contig 19037 bp, 18 predicted proteins | sample Lox_Sample_32_FD_206711 | JGI IMG/M metagenome (GOLD analysis project Ga0335078, IMG submission 206711) | Soil microbial communities from Loxahatchee National Wildlife Refuge, Florida, United States - Lox_Sample_3.2 | ecosystem: Environmental > Terrestrial > Soil > Wetlands | place: USA... | reverse complement strand
GCTGCCCCTTCCCCCGCACCCCCATCCCCGAACCCTCCGCGAAGTTTCTCAATCAGTTGCACCCGACGCTTCTGGCTCACGCACTTCAGTATTGCCACGGGGATACGATGTGGGTAGGCTCTTCCACACCAATCTCACGTTTGCCCGCATCGCTTTGGCTCATTTATACTGCTAGTTTCGTCCCTGAAATCGTTTACTAACCTATTGAGGGAGTGAGGAGCAACCAAGTTTCATGCCCAAGCGCACATTCCAACCGAACCGACGGCACCGCTCGAAGACCCATGGGTTTCGTACCCGCATGAAGACTAAGAGCGGCCGGGCGGTGATCTCGCGCCGGCGCGCCAAGGGGCGCAAGCGGGTGTCGGTGAAGCCCGGCTTTCGTGAATAACGTTTCCCTTTTTCCGGAATCGGCGGCAATTCCGCAACCTGAGCTAGGATCGTGAATGGCGAGCGGCAGCAGTCTGAGTCGAAGCCAGCGGCTCGGATGCGGCGCGATGGGCGCTTGCGCCGGCATGGCGATTTCGAGCGGGTGTACAAGCAGGGCCGCCGGCACTTCGCCGCTCACCTGACCGTGTTTTATCTGCGGCGGGAGCTGGACAATGGGCTGCGTGTGGGGTTCACGGTGGGCCGTGCGCTGGGCGGAGCGGTCGAGCGTAATCGCATGAAGCGGCGATTGCGGGAAGCGGTGCGCCGGCATTGGCCGAAGGAAATGCCTCCGGCGGATGTGGTGATCAACCCCAAGAAGACGCTGCTGAAGGCCGATTTTACCGAGCTGGAAAACGATATCAGGCGCGCCTTCGAGGTCATCCAGAAGTCGCTGAAGGCGCCGAGCGGCAAAAACAATGCTTGACGAGTGCGAGGGACGGGATATGAATCGCCGGCTGCAGAGGCCTCTGCTGTTCCTGCTGCGCGGGTATCGGCGCTGGATTTCGCCGCTGTTTCTGCCGGCGTGCCGCTATGTGCCTACCTGCTCGGAATACGCCGTGGAGGCGCTGGAGAACTTTGGCGTGGTGCGGGGCAGCCTGATGGCGCTCTGGCGGCTGCTGCGCTGCCATCCCCTGGCAAAGGGTGGTTATGATCCAGCGGTGAAGCGGGAAAGTTCTCCCGTGGGCCGTGCTTCCGAATTTTGCAGTCACTGAGAAAGAACTTTGGCTGATTTCCAAAATCCTCAGCAGGATCCCGGCATGGAGCGGCGGCTGCTCCTCGTCTTCGCGCTGACGTTTCTGGTCATTGTTCTGTTTCAGCCGCTGCTAAAAAAATATCTTCCTCAGGCCCCCGCGCCCCCGAGTCAGAGCCAGAATCAGAGTCAAAGCCCGGCGCCGCAGGCTGCGGCGGTAGCCCCTGCGCCGGCGCGGGGTTCGGCACGACAGGGCGCTCCCCCGGCACCGGCAGCCAGCGCGAATCAGCAGGCGACAGCTGAATCGGAAACCGTCATTGAGAACGATTTATATCGCATTACATTTAGCAATCGCGGAGGCCAGGTCCGGTCGTGGATATTGAAACAATTTGACGACGACAAGGGCCGGCCGCTCGATCTGGTCAACAACCTCGCGGCGGAAAAATACGGCTATCCTTTGTCGCTCTGGATCTACGATGAGTCGCTGCGCAACCAGGTAAACTCGGCGCTGTATGTAGCTTCGGCTTCGGGCAACCTGCGCGCGCCGGCCGAGCTCACCTACGCATACAGCGATCAGGATATTGTGGTTCACAAGCGCTTCCGCTTCGATCAGACTTACGTGCTGCAGGTGGAAACGTCGGTCACGTCGAAGGGAAGCGGCGTAGCCGCCTATCCCATGTGGCCAGCGGGATTCGGCGACCAGGCCAGCCTGGCTGCTTATCATGGCAGCCGGGTTGAATATCAGTTCAACGCCGACACGCAGCGCCTGGATCTAAAGAAAGTCAGCAGCGGAAACACCATCCGCACTCCCTTCAATTGGGCGGGAGTTTCGGACCAGTATTTTTCAGCGGTATTTCTGCCGGAAGATCCGCAGAACGTGGCGCTGGTCACCTTGCGCAGCTCGATCGTGGTGCCCAAGGATTTCCAGAAACCGAATCCTCAGGACACGATTCCGGTGGAAGTGCTGGGAGCGGCTGCAGGCAATCCTCAGGGTACGACCACGGTGCGGATGTACGTCGGGCCGAAATCGCTGCGCGTGCTGGAATCGATTCCTGTACCCACCCTGGCGGGCGCTCCGCAGGATTTGCGGGCGCTGGTCAACTTCGGCTTCTTTGGCGTGATTGCGCGCCCGCTGTTCCTGTGGCTGAAGTGGACGTATGAAAAGATCGTCGGCAACTGGGGCTGGGCGATTGCCATTCAGACCCTGATCATCAACCTGGCGCTTCTGCCGCTGCGCATTTCCAGCATGAAGTCGGCGCTGAAGATGCAAAAGATTCAGCCACAGATGAACGCCATCAAAGAGAAATACAAGAAGTACAGCATGCGCGACCCGCGCCGCCAGGAGATGAATCAGGAGATCGGCGAACTGATGAAGAGCGAGGGCGTCAGCCCGCTGGGCGGCTGCCTGCCGCTCGTCATTCAGATGCCGTTCCTGTTTGCCTATTACAGCATGTTGGGGGCGGCGCTCGATCTGCGCCACGCGCACTGGCTCTGGATCCACGATCTCTCGGCTTCGGACCCGTACCTGATTCTGCCCATCGGTATTGTGATCACCATGCTGTTTACCCAGCGCATGACGCCGCAGGCCGGCATGGACCCGGCGCAGCAGAAAATGATGAACCTGATGATGCCGGTCATGATGGGCGTCATCAGTTACCGGCTGGCCGCGGGGCTGTGCCTGTACTGGTCGGAGGGTAATCTGATCATGATCGTGCAGCAACTGGTTCTGAACCGCACCAGTCTGGGCCGCGAGATGCGCGAACTGGCCGCGAAGCGAGCGAGAAAGAAAGAGAAGTAGCTGGCGGCCGCTGGCCTTCTGCTCTTGGCCATCGTGGTGCGTCCTGCGTCGTCGGTCGTTGGCATCCAAATGTTGTAGGTTGTCTGAGAGCCGAATTAGCTGAGCGCTAGAAGCTTGTTTTATGCCTATTCCTGACAAAATCGCGGCGGCGAAAAAGATCGACGAAATGCTGCGCGCCATGGTGACGCATGGCGGCCTGCACCTGAAATATCGCATCACGGTGGATCCGCCGTTGCCGGGGCAACGGGATTGGGAGCGGCCGGAAATTCTGGTGGAGCTCTCCGGGCCGGATTCGACGCTGCTGCTCGAGCGTGGCGGCGAACTGCTGCGGGCGATCGAACTGCTGGCGATTGAAATTCTTCGCCTGCCGGGAAACGAGCACGAGAAAGTCTGCTTCGACTGCATGAATCAGCGCGCTATGCGATTGGAAGAGCTGCGGCTGGCCGCCGGCGTGGCTGCCGACAGAGTCCGCAAGACCGGCACGCCGTACGAATTTGCCCCGATGTCGTCGCGCGAGCGGCGCATCGTCCACCTGGCTCTGCGCGAGCAGACGGACCTGCACACCGAAAGCCAGGGCGAAGGCGGACGCAGATGCCTGGTGGTTTATCCTAAGGGTTATCAGGCGGCGAGCAAGCCCGCGCGAAAGACGATTCCGTAAGCGGTTGGCGCTACCGGCTATTCCAGTATGTGCCGTATGCACTGAGGTAGATAAACAGCAGCTCTCTCCACTACGTTGGTCTTCCGTGCCGGAAGGCAAAACTCCGGTCGAGATGACAGGGTGTTCAGTTGCTGGCGAGTTGCGCTCGCCTGGACCCTTCGACTCCGCTCAGGGGCGCGGTCAATTCGCGCTTAGGTTTCCATCCCCACATAGCAGACGCGGCCGATGAGATAATCCGACGGGCTCTTGCCGTCCGCCATCGGCATGATCTCGACGGGATAGGCGGGGTTATGGGGACGGAGGACAAGATGCCGGCCTGCAATCTCCACATATTTCGTGGTACAGTCGCCGTCTTTGTTGATGGCATACATGTTGAATTCGCCTTTACGGTACGGTTTCAGGGAATTGTAATGGCGGTCAATCAGCACCATGGCGCCGGGCAGAAGCCGGGGATACATGCTCATGCCTTCGCGCCCGTTGGCGCGGATGACGAGAAAACGCTGCCAATCTTTGCGGTTTCCGCTCATCGCGGGGCGAAGGGCGCGCAGAAAACCCCGCTTGAACTTCACGATTTCCTTCACCGCCATGCTCATGACCATGGCCTCGGTGGCGGCGGTGTCGGAATCCACGACCAGGACGTTTTCAAACTCGTCGTTGCTCGGCGGCAGGATGCTGGCCCGCTTGTTGACCTCTCTGGGATTGAGCAGATCAAGCACGGAAATGCGCTGCACCTTAAGGACTTTGTCCATGCCTTCAATGCTCAAACCCCGCTTGCGGTTCAGGAAATTTGAAATGTGAGCCTGCTTGAAACCGGTCTGCTTCGCCAGGTGCAAGCCAGTGAGCTCCCCTTCTTCGATCCGTTGCCACAGCCGTTTCCGGAGGTTTTCCTGCAAGACTTTGAATTTCATGGGCGGAAGTATAGCACTTCTATAGCGAATTGTTATTGCGGGACAGGGCACAACATCTCCAAGGAAAGGTCCCGGCGGCCGGCGGCTACGGTTCCATACCTTGGATTTCCACAGTAAGAGGCGATCTCAGGGTGATCTTAGCCTAATGCTATTGTGATGCCAGTCACAACATCTGACAGAAAATGTCTATTGACCGAGATTATGTACTTGACTCAACCAAGCTCCCATGCTAAAGTCAGACCATGTTGAGCTACTTGCTTGATTTACTTGGAGTTTTCGGCGCATCGTGCTCGGCAATCCTCTTTTTCGCGTGCCGCAAAACCTTCGGATGGAAAACATGGGCCGCTAGCTCATCGTTCGTCATGTCTTTCGGATGCTTCTTCAATTTCTTCGGCATGGTGACTTTATGACTCCCGCAACGAATTTAATCTCTGTTGTAGATCAGTACGGCACGGATGACAAGTGCCGCGAAACACTGATGCACCTGCGCTGGCCCGATGGCGTGAAATGCTTGCGTTGCAACTCTGACAAAGTGAGCGATGAACTGATCTCAGATCGCAAGGTCTTTGTGTGCTATTCATGCCGCTACCAGTTCTCCGCCACCGTTGACACGATCTTCCATGACTCGCACCTGCCGCTCACGAAATGGTTTCTTGTGACGTATCTGCTTTGTGAGTCCAAGAAGGGCATGAGCGCGAACCAGATCAAGCGCATGATGGGGATCAGCTACAAAACCGCGTGGTATCTCTGTCACCGCATCCGAAAGGCAATGGCTGAGGCAGATGGTCACCTGCTCACTGGCAAGGTCGAGATTGACGAAACCTACGTCGGCGGGAAGCGCCGTGGCTTGGGCCGTGCCTACAAGGGAAACAAGACCGCCGTCATCGGCATCCGTGAGCGTGGCGGCCATCTGCATTTCATCGCTGCCCGCGACCTGAATCAGTCGAAGCTGTACGAGATCATTGCTCGCAACGTTGACAAGACTGTGGATGTCATTATGACGGACGAATCCGCGCTCTACAATTTCAAGACCACCAAATACCACAAGGCGAAGCACGCGACCGTCAATCACTCCGCTGGCGAGTACGTCGTAGGCGATGTGACCACGAACGGAATCGAGTCCGCCTTCTCGCTGCTCAAGCGCGGCATCATGGGAACGTGGCATCGTGTGTCCGTTAAGCATCTGCCTGCCTACCTGCAAGAAATGACGTGGCGCTACAACAATCGCAAGAACGAATTTCTCTTTCGGGACACGCTCATTCGGCTCATTAAATCTGACAACCTTGAGTACAAGGAACTGACGAAAGCCGCTTGACTCTCACTGCTGTTTGACGCTTAACTCGTTAGCTTTACTTAGGCGCTTCAGTGTCAGATCAGTTACCCCGCGAACTATCCCAATGTCGCTATCAATCTGATTTAGACGATGGACAAAACTGGCTTCGTTTAGCTCGTTTGAAATCGCGATCGGTTCCGTAATTAGAATCGTCTGCTGCAATATTGCCGGGCCAGTTGTTGACGCTTGCGAATTCTGAATCGGTGGTGCGGCTGCCGAGGACATTATGTAGCCTATCCGCGCCCTGTTCATCTCTAACGTTATTTCTTCAATTGCATCGTCAGATTGCTGCTTATTTAGTTTCCCGAGCATGCCTAGATGCTCGGTGGACAGAGCTAGAGCGCATTGGACCTGAAGGAATGCAGGCTCATCTTTCGCGACAAATAGCGTGATCTGATTATTGCTCTTCAGTGTAACGAGAAGTCCGAAATAATCAGCCTGCGGAAGCTCAGGTATGCGAGCTACTGACAACCCAGCCGCATCAGACCATTTTCGGATATACGTCTCTAGATTGTCTGGAGTCAGCCGAAGCTGCTTTGAGAGTACCGGCCGCCCCGTGAACGCAAAGAAAACAATCGCGAGGCAGGTAGTACCAACAACGCCATAAAGTGCCGGACTTGCCCACTCAGGCTTCTTTGCTCTAATAATCGCTATCAATACACCACCTCCGACAATTATCGTTTCCCACAATGCGTTCGCGACAAGTGCCTGAAATAACCCATTCCAATCGAACATTGCGTACGCCTCCTGACGGTTGTTTTACCAACCGAGAATTGTACGCTTTATATTGAGTCAAGTACATAATCTCGTATTGACCTCAGGAGCCCAGAGCTATAGGATTCGGAAATCGTATAACTAAGCGCGTCACAGGTAAACGCAATGGATGTGAATTTACAACCCGAGATGGACAATGGGACTTTCAACGAGTTCCGGCGCAAAGTGCGCTGTTCGGAGGTGTTGTCGGCCGCGATGGAGAAGCTGTTGGCGGTGTTGAATTTCACCGGCAAGGTCAGCGTGGTGGTGCAAAACGGGCAAGTGCTGAAATCTGGCTACGAGGAGGGTTATTTTCGTAAACGACTCTGAAGTTGCGCACTCATAACTAAATAGTCCAGGCAGGTTTATCCGTAAGCGAAACGGGCCCTGAGCCGAGCGATCGGCGCAGGGCTTTTTTTATTTCCGGTCGAAGTGGAGGCAACATGAAAACGGATTTGGAAATGGTTCACTTGGAGCTCAAGTATTGCGAACGCTGCGGCGGACTCTGGACGCGCCCGCGGGGATCGGGCGAGGTGTATTGCGCCGCCTGCATCCAGCCCATGATGGAGTTGCCGGTTGCGCCGCGGCGGCGCAGCCAGCCCCGTCTGCCGCTCAATGACAGAAAAGAAATTAAAGGCCAGGTAGAGCTGGGCCTGGTGGACATGGGCCTGGTCTGCTGGCCGGGAGGCAACGCATGAGCGCGTTGACCGTCGTTAGCATGCGGGCTGGCACGTCGGGTCCGGCGCCGGCTGAGCTTGCCGCCCAGGCCAAAAGCGAAGCGGGCGAGACGGTGTGCGGGCTGTGGCTTTATCGCGATCGCACGGTGGGATTGTTGCGGCGTTATCTGCGGCTCTCGATCGAGGTGGGCCGGATGCCGTCGCTGCTGGGAAGGGAGTTTTTCCGGACGAGGGTGACCTCGTATCGGACGTCGACCTTCGAGGATACGGTGATCTTTGTGCACGATGTGGAACGCAGCCTGGAGTTACTCGATGGATTCGAGCGAAGGCTGCTCGCGAAGATTGTGCTGCAGGAATATTCGCAGGAGGAAGCGGGCCGCTTGCTGGGCTGCGGGCTGCGCACGGTGTCGCGTCGCTATGCCGAAACGCTGGACCGGGTAAGCGAGATTTTCCTTGAACGGGAAATTCTCGCGCGCTTGCCGGAGAGCCGGCCGCAATCCACGGGATGCTGTCAAGAGAGCAAAAGCAAGAGAAGGGCGGCAAGTAATTCAGAACAAACCAGAAATAATGGCAATAATATACTTGACACACACGAACAAACATCGTACACTTTAACCATGAAATCTCCTCGCACACTCCAAGAAGCCATCATTTATTTTGCCGACCCGCAACAGGCTTTTGACTCTGCCGTAAAGCTGCGTTGGCCGGATGGTAAGGTGACTTGTCCGCGTTGCAGCTCCGAGAAACACTCGTTCATCAAGACGCGGCGCATCTGGTTCTGCTACGGATGCCAGAAGCAATTCACGCTGAAAGTGGGAACGGTGTTTGAGGACTCCGCCCTCGGTTTGGACAAATGGATGACTGCCGTGTGGATGCTGGTCAACTGCAAGAACGGTGTCAGCAGTTGGGAACTGCATCGCACGTTGGGAGTAACCCAAAAGTCGGCATGGTTCATGCTTCAACGCATCCGGCTTGCGTTGCAAGAGAAATCCATCGTGAAACTGGGCGGTCCGGGTTCCGAAATCGAAGTGGATGAGACTTTCATCGGCGGCAAGGCGCGTTTCATGCACAAGGATCGGCGCATCAAGACTAAGTTGCGCGAAGGCAATTGGGGTAAGGCAATTGTCATGGGGATGCTTGAGCGTGATGGCAAAGTAGGTACACGAGTGATTGCGGACCGCAAGAAGGAAGCACTGCACTCCGTTCTGGATGAAATGGTGGATAAGGTTCGGTCGTTTACACCGATGAGCACACCGGATATATGGGCTTGGATAGAAAGTTTGCCCATCAGATCGTGAACCACCTGGAGACTTACGTTAATGGCGCAGTGCATACGCAGGGTATCGAGAACTTTTGGAGTCTCCTGAAGCGCGGACTCGGAGGAACCTATATCGCTGTTGAGCCATTTCACTTGTTCCGGTACGTGGATGAGCAAGCATTCCGATACAACACGCGCAAAGATGAGAACGGCGCGAATATCAGCGATGCTGCGCGGTTTGCCGAAGCGATGAGTCGGATTTATGGTCATCGTCTTACGTACTCTCAGTTGACGGGCAAAGATCAATCGCCGCGCCACGAGGCGGCAGGGCCGGGGCCAGACACAGTGCCCTTCTAAGCCTTGCCATTGCCGGACTTCTTTGTTTTGCGGGCGGTAGCAGCTTTACGCTGTTGCCGCTTTTTGCGTGCCTCTACTTTATGTTTTGGGACCTGGAAAATCGCAGTCATGGCGTTCTCAAAATTCTCGACTGCCTTCGGGCCTTCGATATATTCATGTCGCTTCATAAAAGGTGATCCACTATGGAATCGTCACAACCTGAGCCACAGACTCAACCAAGTGCTAATGCTATACCCCCATATGCCAATCCCAACCAAAAAACCAGCCAACCACCAACCGGAAGCATCCCACCCGTCAACCGAAAGGTGGTAATAGCCGAGAAACATCAGAACGAGTCCCATCATTGCCGTCCAGATCAGACTCCAATAATGAAACTCGTGCTTGAAGTATTGGGAGTAGCGATTCTGGCTGCTTATACCGTTGCGGCTTTCAAACAGTTGGGAATAATGAGCGAGCAAATCACTGAAATGAAGAACGCCCGCATCCAATCTGAGACTGACAATGCCAAAGCTATTATGGCGCAACAAGTCATCGCGCAGACCGGTCTCGTAGCTTCCCAAAAAAATTTTGAAGAATCCTCCAAGAATTCGGAAAATGCGTTCCGAGATGAACAACGTGCTTGGGTTGGGGCACTTAACGCTGCCGACGTAGTCATCAAAGAGGGAGAAGTTCCAAGTTTTCGTGTCTTGGTAACCAACAGTGGAAAAACGCCCGCTTTGCACTTGCGCTCCGTCGTTACAGCGAAATCTCGTCCCAAAGGACAGACCGCCCCACTTGTCTATCCGCCACTTACTAAAGGTCAACTCATCAGCGATTTTGTTTTGCAGCCAAACGCCCAATACTCTTTGATTAGCCCCCCAAGCGCCCCACTCACTAAATTGCAAGCTGATTTGATTACATCCGGCGACATGATATTGTGGATTTTCGGCAAGATACGATATCAAGACGCATCTAGGCGAGTACATCACACTAAGTTCTGCTTCGTCATGTCGCCTGACCTCAAAATCGCCCAACCGTGTAACGTGTACAACGAAGCGGACTAACCCTGTCACGGCAAGGCCAAGTATCGCGATTTTAAGAATGTGTGTCAAGTATATTATTGTCGAAATAATTTGTGAAAACCTGGCATAGCTGACGGGTTCAATTTGTTATTCTGAACATAGATTGAAAGAAACAATTTTTACGGGCGCGCTTCCGGGCGCGCCCGGTTTTTTGCAGCAAGCATCGGTTGATGATGAAAAAGTCCAAGTCGAAATCGGGCAGCCGAAGCGCGGCGCCAGCGAGAGAGCAGGGACCGGCGGATCTGGCGGCAATCCAGGAACAGATCACCCGAATAGTGGCCGATGAGGCCGTGGAGATGGTGAGGACGACGATCGGGGAGGTAGAGAAAGGCCACTATCTGGCGATGAAATATCTGTTCGAGATGATTGGGCTTTGGCCGGCGACGACGCCCGCCGAAGAGACTGAGCAGGATTCGCTGGCGAAGACGCTGTTGCGGCATCTGCAATTGCCGGAAGAGCCAGGCGCGGTAACGGACGTAACCGGCAGTCTGAAGGGTGTGCATCACGCCGCAATGGATGAGCCGTAGAATAAAGCGTTGGGGCGCGAGAGGATGGGCAAAGTCGGCCTGCCGGTTCGAAGGCAGGGCGCAAAAAAGCGCGCCGACGGACGTTCATCATGGATATGACTTGGGTGACGGATCGGATCGCGGTCGGCGGCGGCATCTGGAATGCGCAGAATATGGCGGAGACAGCGCGGTCCGGCGTCACGCATATTGTTGACATGCAGATTGAGTTCGACGACACAGCCCTGGCGGACCCTTATGGGATCGAGGTGCTGTGGGCTCCGGTTGACGATGACTATCAGCCGAAGCCGCCGGAAATCTTCCAGCAGGGTGTGGACTTCGCACTGAAGGCGCTGGAAAAGCGCGACAGCAAGCTGTACGTGCATTGCGCCGCCGGCGTCCATAGAGGTCCGATGATGGCGCTGGCGATTCTGTGTTCCCTGAACTGGAGAATGGGCGAGGCCATGCAGTTGATCGAGAGCAAGCGCCCGACGGTGGATTTTCCCGACGTTTACATAAACAGCGTGAAGAGATTTCTGGTGGAACAGGTGAGAGCAGGGAAGTAGATCAGTTCCCGTTCTCAAACTTCAATTCTCAGTTTTCCGTAATCACAATCTTTCCACACCTGCCGTTAAGGCATGGGAGGAACTATGTTCGAGGCACGCCGCCCCGTGGGGTGGCTTTTTTTATTGGTGTTGAGCGTGTCGGTCGAGGCACAGAATTTGCCAACAACGAACGTTGCAGACACCGTTTTTCGAGCGGACGGAACCCCGGCCCAGGGAACGCTGCTGATTTCGTGGCCGGAGTTCACGACCGCGAATCAGCAGGCGGTGGCTGCGGGAAACACGGCGACGACGCTGGGAGCGGGCGGTGCGTTATCGGTGAATCTGGTTTCGAACGCGAATGCAACGCCGGCAAACACCGTGTACACGGTTGTGTACCGCTTGGACGATGGAACCGTCAAGACTGAATATTGGGTGGTTCCGACGACTTCTCCGGCGACGCTCGCCCAGGTGCGAACGACCCTGGGCGGAGGAAGCCAAGTGTCGCAGGTGGCGACCCAGCAGTATGTGAATACGGCGCTGGCGACGAAGGCGAACGATTCTGCCGTGGTTCACTTGTCAGGGAGTGAAACCATCACAGGCGCGAAACAGTTTGCGGTCGCGCCGGGATTGCCATCGCCGCAGCAACCTGGAGATGCGGCGAACAAGCAGTATGTAGATCAATCGGTTCAGAATCAGGGTGCCGGATCATATGTGAGCAAGGCGGGCGACACGATGAGCGGCCCGCTGACCCTAAGCGGCGATCCCGTCGCGGCGAACCAGGCCTCCACCAAGCATTACGTGGACCTGGGAGTTTCGGTGAAGGCCGACTTGGTTACGGGATTGGTTCCGACCGGAGAACTGGGAACCGGAACGTCGAACAACTCCGTTTGTCTGCACGGCGATTCCACCTGGGGTGGCTGCGGCACCAGCAGCAACGCGGTTTCGATTCAGAACGTACCGGTGGACACAACCGCGCCTGCGGACAATCAGGTGATCACGTATGTGGCATCGCTGGGCAAGTACGAGCCGAAGCCGGGCGGCGGAGTGACCGCAGGAATGCAGGCGGTGAAATACGCCACGGATTTCAGTTGGTCGCAGTCGCCGTCTGCCGACTTAAGCGTTGCCGGGCCAAAGACGGTGAGCCTGCCGGCGTGTCCGTCCGGCGTAACCGGCACGGAGCCGCAATATTACGTTTACATCGCAGGGACGGGAACACCGGAGGCGGTATTAGTCACCGGTGGGACCTGCGCGGGCAACGGGCAAGCGGGGAACTTGCAGTTCACGACGGTGAATTCGCACGCAGCGGGATACACCATTGCGAGCGCCTCGAGCGGATTGCAGGAAGCGCTGATTGCGGCGCGGTTCTCGCCGAGCAATCCGAACGGGCCGTCGCAATCGGGGAAGGTGATTGTTCCGCCCGGAGAGCTGCAGGCGTATGCGCGGGTTTCGGTACGCGCGTCGAATATGACGGTGGATTTTTCCGGGTCCATCGTGAACTGCTACATGAACGATACCTGTATTTTCGCCGGCGATCCGACGAACGCCAATGCTTACATTGACATCACTTTGCTGAACCCACGCGGACGGCCGATGGTGGTGAGCGGGCAGAGTCCATTTATTGAAGTGAACGCGCAGAAGACGACGCTGTTCAACGTGACCTTGCGCATCCCGCCGACGCAGGGAACCTTCAGCAGCTACGTGCAGGTGGATGGAGATCAGGCATTCCTTCTCGATGGGCTGGACACGGCGCTGGCTTCGGGATCGAGCGATTACGGGGTGTTGTGCAATTCGACGGTGTGCAATCCGGTGATTTACGCGCCGGGACCCTTCGGCACGAATGCGGCGGTGGGCTGGCTGAAGCATTTGAATCTCTCTGTGCAGTGCGCGGCGAACGGTGTGGATTGGGAAAGCGGCAATACGCTGCGGATTTCCGACAGCGTGATTCAAGGCTACGCGCAGTATGGCGTGCGGGCGGGAATCAAGCGCGGAGGTTATGGCGGATTCGAACTGGAGAATGTGTACGAGGAAGTGGGAAGTTGCGCGAATCCGGTGGGAGGAATCGGGCAGGCGGGCGTGATTGCGCAGGGCGCGACGGTGAAGGTGGAAGGCGGAACACCGCCAGCCGGAATAGTTCCACAATACACGAACACCGGCAGCACGGATTATCGCTACTTCGTTGTAGCGAAGAACTCGACGTATGGAGCGTCGAATCCGCTGTACGCGGGGCGAGCGTTAACGAGCGGATCAGGAAACATCACGGTGACGTGGCCGGATGTGCCGGGAGCGAGTGCGTTCGATGTGCTGCGGGTAACGTTCGCGGGGGCGAATAATCCGCGCGAGCAAGCGCCGTTTGGCGGCGGCAATTATGCGGTGGCCAGCAATGTGAGCCGGACGACAGCCTGCAGTAACGGATTGTGCACAATCACGGACACGCAGGCGGCGTTGTCGGCATACACGGTGGCAACGCCCGCGTATTTTCCGCTGCTGGATTTCTGGCCGGGAAATCTGGTGCTGGTGGCGAGCAAGGATTCCGGCAGCGTGCTGGATGCGGCGACGGCCTGGCTGCAGAATGCGCCGAGCGACATGGTCGGGGTGCAGGGAATGGTGGCGCCGGGAGTGATTGCGAACGATTGCCAGGCGGTTTCGTTCTGGACCCCGCTTTGGTTGAGTTGTTATACGTCCATGTCGCCGGGAACGTTTTACGAGCAGGGCGCGCTGTTGATGGCGGTGAAGCCGAATCAGGACAGCGGACAGAAAACGAACCTGAAGGGAAGATTGAATTTTCCGACCTTAGGCACGGGGCCGGGACACATCATCACGCTCTCCGATTCGAACTTCCAGAAGACAATTGCGACGGCGAACAACCGTCCGGGGAACGATGCGAATGACGCATTCATCGGCTACGACCAGGGGGATGGAAATCCGGCGCACGTTGGGATCAGCATGGGCGCGCCGGTTTCGCTGTCGAATTACATCGGCAATGTGGGCGATGGAACGTATTGGCTGGAGCGGCTGACCGCCGGATTGAAAGAGTTCAAGATACCAGTCCAGATGGATAGTTCCCTAACGATTGCCGGAACAGCGCAGGCAAATTCGTTTGCGGGAACGGCGGCGGGCGCCTGGGGTTTGCAGGGTAGTTATGGAACGCTGAGCGCCGCGAGCGCGGGAAAATCGGCGATCGGATTTGGGCCGAATGGCAGGGTGCAAGTTTCGGAGAACGGCGGCGCGCCGGTCGAAGTGGCGAAGCTGGACGTGAATGGCAATGTCTCCGAGAACGCGAATACGGCGACGCAACTGGCGCAGACTCCGACGCAATGCAGCGGAAGTTTCGCGACGGGAATTCAGACGAATGGAAATGCGAACTGCAGCGTTGCCGATCAGGTGCAACTGGCGGAAACGAGCCAGCCGAACGGAATTCCGAACTACGGAATCTTCTGGTTCGATTCGACGTGCCATTGCCCGAAGGTGATTGACAACAACGGCCAGCCGGCGCAACTGGGGTTGCTGAATGTGTTCAATCTGGATGCGAACACGCTGGAAGAGTACAACGGGGCGAATCCGCAGACGCTGAGTGTGTACGGAACGCGGACGGATGCGTCGGATTATGAGCGGCTTCGCCTGAGCTATGACACGAATGACAGCTACTTTTTCCTGGGCGCGGATGCGGCGGGTTCGGGGACGCAACGCGGATTGGGATTTTGGCTGCAGGGATCGCTGCGGTGGGTGATTGACCCGACATTCAATCTGAAGCCGTGGTCAGACAACGTGAAGGATGTGGGTTCGCCGACGCTGCGATTGAAGCACGTTTACGTGGGAACCTATGCGGACCTGACTGGCGGCGCGCTGGCGAGCGAGATTGCGAATCAGATAACGACGGGGACGACGCTGAACAAATTGGCGAAGCTGACAGGCTCGCCGGCGACGGCGGTGATTACCGCGGTTTCGGACGCGGCGGGCGCGATTGGCGTGGTCGTGGATGGGGCGGGAACCAGCGGCAACGCGCAGATCGCGCGGGAAGGCCAGGCGAATTGCGCGTTCGATGGGCCGACGACGGCGGGCGATTACGTGCAGATCAGCAGCAGCGTGGCGGGAGATTGCGACGATGTGCGCGCTGGTTATCCCGCGGGCGGACAGGTCATCGGACGAACGCTTTCGACGAATGCGGCCGCGGGGACCTACGCCGTGCTCTTGAGTGGGGCGGATATGCAGGCGTCGGCTGGCGGGAACGGAGTGGTGACGTCGGTTTTTGGGCGTACCGGCGATGTGGCGGCGCAAGCCGGGGATTATGCGGTCAGCGAGATTACGGGCGCGGCAGCGGATGCGGCGGTTGTACATCTGGCGGGTACGGAGACGATCACAGGGACGAAGACATTTAGCAATGACGTGAGCGTGCCGAACCTGAATGTTTCAGGACAGATCAATGTGACTAGCAGCGGCCCGCTGAAGCTGAAGGCGGCCTATGGAAATCTGCTGGCGGACGGCGATCCAACGAAATCCACGCTGGGATTCGATGCGAGTGGGAACCTGGCGTTGTCGGTGCAAGGCGGACCATTCTTCAATTTTGCGCCGATCACTTCGCCCGCGCTGACGAGAACGCCGACGGCGCCGACGCCTGGAAGCAGCGACAGTTCGACGAAGATTGCGACGACGGCGTACGTGCAAGGGCAGGGATATTTGACGGCGGTGGGTCCGTCCACGGCGATGTGGTTCACGCAGCCGCAAGTTTCGACGGCGATTTCATTTTCTTCCACGGCGAACAAGGCGCTGATTTGGGGCGCGGCGCTGACCTATCCGCTTAAGACATCGACTATCGCGTACTACGTGGGAACGGCGGACAATTCGGCGAACACGTACGACATCGGGATCTACAGTTTCTCGGGAAATTCGGGGACGCTGGTGGCGCACATTGGCTCGACGGCGGGAACGACGTTTGCGCCGAGCACAGGGTACAAAACCATGGCGTGGACGAGCAGCAATCTGGTGCTGCAGCCGGGCAATTATTATCTGGCGATCACGTCGAGTTGTACGTCGTCGTGCGCGCAGATTTACGGCGGGAACACCGGGGGATTCACATTTGCAGGAGGAAGTTTGAGCGAGAGCGTTACAACGGGCGGGACGTTGCCGAATACGTTGACGGTGCCGGCCAGTTACAGCTTTGCGGGGACGGCGATTCCGGCGTGGGCGGTGTATTGATGAGAGTCCCCACCCTAAGTCGCCAAGAACGCGACTTTAGGATGGCGCACCCGATTTAAGCAAAACGCAAAGGTCCTTACGTCGGAAGCGTTCGCCCAGGCGACCGCTTCACTTCCTCAGGATGACAGGTCAAAAAAAATGATGAAGCGGTTGTTGGTTGTGTTGATGATGGCGGCGGTGGCGTCAGCGACGACGTACTATGTGGATCCGGCGGGCAGCAACGGGAACAATGGATTGTCGCCGCAGACGCCGTGGCGGACGCTCTTGAAAGTGGGAATTTCGACCTTTCAGCCGGGCGACGTGATTTTGTTCAAGCGCGATGGAGTGTGGAACGAGTGGCTGACGCCGCCTTCGAGCGGGGCGCCGGGGACTCCGATCAAATTTGATGCGTATGGCAACGGGCGGCCGCCGGAGTTTACGGGATTCTATACGACGACAGCATCACAGTGGACGATGACCGGCGGGAATGTCTGGCAGATCGGTTTGAGTGCGACGCAGGCGATTTCGCAGTTGAAATTTGTGCGCTTTGGCACGATGTGGGGAAATCAGCAGAGCCTGTTGGGGCAGCTGGGGCATGACCGCGACTGGTATTACGATCCGACAGCGCAGGTCCTTTATGTGTGGTCGGCGAGCGGAAATCCGGTCAATCACTACGGTGCGGTGACGCCGATCGTGTTGAGCGGGCAGAGCCTGATCGATCTCAATAACGTCAGCTATGTCGAGATTCAGCACATCAAGCTGGACTGGTATGACGGTTATGGCGTGCAGATGCAGGGCGCGACGGATCACGTCTGGCTGGCGAATATGACCGCGGACAGCCAGGTCCCGAATGCGACGGTGCCGATTGGATTTTATGCGCACCCGGGCGGGACGCCGGGCGACATTCACATCTACAACGCGGATGCGCACCGCAACTATGTGGGGTTTCGCTTTGATGGGACGCCGACGGCGATTGAGTTGAAAAACAGCCGAGCGTACGCGAACCGGACTTACGGATTGCTGGACAACACCTCGGCGGTGACGTATTCGTTCTGTCACTTTTATGCGAACAATCTGGCGACCGGAATTTCGACGGATGTGGGCGGAACGCCGGGGCCGATCGATGGCGGAAACAACATCGCGGCCGACACCCCCCCAGCGGTGCGCGGGTTCATGCAATATCCGGCGCGGATCACGGTGACCTACGACGATCCGGGATTGGTTGACGGCTCGCATCAATATATCGAGGCGCTGCTGCCGATGATCCAGTCGAAGGGCGTGCCGCTAAGCATTGCGGTAGTGACCGGTTACGACTTGTCGCAGCAACTGATACCGACGTTTCAGTCGTGGATCAATGCGGGATGGGATTTGAACTCGCATTCGGTTTCACATCAATATTTCGTGTATCCGAATGCTTTCACGATTCAATACACAGGGACGACGGCGTCGAGCGTGACGCTTTCGGTTGCGAACAAAGTGTTCACGATCTCTGCGCCGGGCGATGCGAATGCGCAGGTGAGTTGGAATCTGGCGTCTTCGGGAACGGATTTGGCGCCCAGCGGACTGGACACGCTGGGCGGGCTGACTTACACGCTGAACCAGCGCGGACTGTTTTCCGTGACAGCGGATCCCAATATGAAGACGGCGGTGAAGAGCGAGGATCTGGCGGATGTGCCGGCGCAGGACATCAAGAGTGCACCGTACACGTTGCTTATGGATAAGACGCGGCTGATGACGGATGAACTTGGGTGGGCGCTGGCGTGGATGAATGCGAATTTGACCGGGCTGCCGAGTCATCGCGTATACGTGTACCCGGGATGTTACGAAGATACTTCCACCGAGGCGATTGCGGCGGCGGCCGGTTATGTGGGGGCAAGAGGAACGGGGAGCATGCAGCCATCGCCAAATGCGGCGACGGTGATGGCCAGCGGGATTGATGTGCAGAACATTGTGAGCCAGGGGAGCGTTCCGACGTTTCAGAATCTGACGGACACGCAATTGGCGAACAAGCTACAGGCTCTGGTTTTCAAATCGGCGGTGTGGGGAGTTCCGTACGGAATTTTCTGGCATGTGAATGAATTGTCGGCGCATCAGGTGGGCGTGATGCTGGACACGCTGAAGGCGGCGGGCGCGACATTGATGAGCAATACGCAGCTGGTGAATTATCTGCTGGGGACGCAGCAGAACGCGGGGACGACCTATTACGCGGATGCCGCGCCGGGGGCAGTGGATGTGAGGCCGACGCAGAGTTCGCCGGTGGTTGACCAGGGAGCGGCGTTAAGCGACGAATACAAATACGACTTGATGGGAATCGATCAGACGCAGTTTGGCGCGGGGTGGGAAATTGGGGCGCAGGCGTTTGTGCCGGGATCGGCTGGGCATGCCAGGGGCGGACAGTGAAGCGGCACGACTGAAGTCGCGCCCTTCCCGAGCGCTTTCTTGCTTTGTCACGCAACTTCCCCACCCTGAATCGCAAAAAGCGCGATTCAGGGTGGGGCACCCGACGAAAGAATGAATGGGCGCCGCGCAGCGCGGGGGCGCGCGTGACGACCTTAAGGAAGTGCAGCGGCCTACGGGCCGCTTTTGTTTTGTGCGGCACAGAGAACTTTTTCCCATGACCAAGCGGCTTCTAATTACGGTAATTGGCGCGATGGCGCTGGCGACTTCGGCGGGCGGGCAGACCACGGTGCGCGGGGTTACAACACTGCGGGGAAGCAGCACGATGCAGAACCCGCAGCAGCAAACGTCGTTGCCGACACTGCCACAAGAGTATGTGAACAATCTGGAGTGGATGCCGCCAAACGGTGTGTACGACGTGACGATCGTGCTGGGGCAAACGGCGAGCAACGGCACGAACTATCCGAACACACTGGCGGGGTTGCAACAGGCGCACGCGG
>Ga0335078_10005321_pt1 | contig 19038 bp, 16 predicted proteins | sample Lox_Sample_32_FD_206711 | JGI IMG/M metagenome (GOLD analysis project Ga0335078, IMG submission 206711) | Soil microbial communities from Loxahatchee National Wildlife Refuge, Florida, United States - Lox_Sample_3.2 | ecosystem: Environmental > Terrestrial > Soil > Wetlands | place: USA... | reverse complement strand
GAAGTGGCGTCATTTGCGGCTTTCTGCATGTTCTTGCACCGGCAGCTCGATTATCAGAACCGCTCTGCGATCGGGATTGCAGAGCGCCTACATTCGGCTCCCGTGAGTCTCGACGATCATGCGCTTGCACCTTTCTGGAGACAAAGTTGATCCGCGGTCGTGCGTATCCTTCGAATGACGGTGTGGACGGAATGGTAATCCAGCCCACTTTGCGTTCTTATAGCCGAGACGCATTTCAAAGGATAGAGTTGCGCAGCGCTTCACATGCTGTTCACAAAAAACAGTGAAAGACTCATTAAGACATTGTCGCCGTTCGCGAAAACTCTTGATCCGCGGGCTTTTACGGTCTGTTGGCTATGGGTGAGGGGCCAATAACTGCGAGGATCGTTTTGGGCCCGCTGGCGCCTGGCGTTGCCATCGGGCGGCAACTTCTATTTGCTCTGCGCTTCCAATTCGCTGGCATCGACAGCGACTAGTCTGAAACGAGTCTTCGCTCGATAGGTGCATTCGCGCAAAACTCTTGATCGCGCAAAATGCCCGTCGCTCTTGACGACTCGGGCAGCACGGTCTCGTACGCATAGACGATCCAAGGCTTATCGGATTCGATGCTTACGTAGCAGTCCACGTCGGCGGTCATGTCTCTGCCCGTTAGCGCGACAGGAACGGAAAGAGGTACCAGATGCGCTCCATTCGACGATTCGCGCTGAGTGGAGTGCACTGCTTCCCCAGCGGCGTAGTGTTCGATTGCTCTTGCACATACGACGCTAAGGTCAAGTTCACAGCCGGTGCGTGCGGACTCGTTGGCCGGAGTCCGCGCACTGCAGCCAAGCAGCGCAAATTGAATCAGTATCTGTGCACCGAGACCCAATGTTGTTAGCGAGTTGCGCATTTCTTCACCGAGTTCGTTCTTCTCGCGAACGTTTACGAAGCACAATATCCGCTTCTGCATCAGGTGATGAAATTGGCCTTTGGTCCATAAGCCTTTGGTGCAATAGACTGCGACTGGACTTGAGCGAAGAATCCTCTTTCTCGAACCCGACCGACGAGAAGACCTGATTAGGGCGCTCGCTACTCTGAGCGGATGAATACAAAAGGCTCACAGCGGGTAGCTGCCACCATTGCAGTGCTGCTCATGTGCCTCTGGCAGCCGACAGGTGTCGTTGCCAATCCAGTCGACGAATCGATCTGCGATGCCGCCGCCGATCGCTTCCTTGCAGCAGAGAACTATCCTGAAGCGATTCGTCTTCACGGGGAGTTTCTGCGGAAAAATCCGACCAATGCGCTCGCTCACTATCATTTGGGCTTTGCTGAAGGAATGGTAGGCGACAAAACACAGGAGCTCAGAGAGTACCGGCGCGCCTCTGCGCTTGGACTCTCGCGCTGGGACTTTTTTCTGAACATGGGACTCGCCTTGCTCGATGGCGGAAACCTGGAGTCGGCGACGAACGAGTTGCGGCTGGCCGTTGGACTCAACCCGAGCCGACCCGAGCCGCACTTCAATCTAGGACTGGTCTATGAGCGCCGCGACATGTTGACCGAAGCGGAGCAAGAGATGCGGGCGGCGCTACGCTCGGATCCTACAGAGCTGGATGCCCGAAACATGCTGGGCGTCATTTACGCTCGACAGGGAAAGACCGCGAAAGCCTTCAGCCAATGGCATGCCATGCTTCAAGACGCACCCTACTACAGCGCGGCTCGCAAGAACCTCGCAATTCTTGAGGGGAAGCGGCCTGTCTCACTGGTGACAGGGAGACGACCAATTATTCCCGGCCGTGCAGCAATTCGACCCAAGATCGCTAGGCTGAGTGCAGCAATGCGGCTTTAGCAGGGTATTGATCAAAGGGTTGAATCACGAGCTTGGCTTGGTCTGGTGAGATGACGAGGTGAGTATTGAGGTTGCGGGCGGGTTTCTGCCAAGTTGGGCCGTGACAGGCGCAGCTCGCTGGCGACTCGATTCATCCGCTGGGACAGAGCTTTGCGATTCTCAGCACACCTGGCACAGAATGAGCGGCGGCGGGGTGGCTCGGCGCTCGACCCTCGCACCACGTTTCTCCGAGGACGAAAGTCCTATGGAATCAGTGCGGTCGTTTGACCGGGACGCTCTGGGTCGAACACCCTTTGTATACTCAGGCCATGTTCGCGCTAACCCGTGTGCACGAACTTGCTCCCCAGCATCCCGAATGGACACAACACGAACCGTTCAAGGCCGTTCTCACGAACGATCGTGAGGCGATGGCCAAGTTCTCTGAATCGGATTGGGAGGTTATTCTCGCGGCCACTCACACTGGGATGACCACCGAAGCATTCCAGAAACTTGTGAAGCAGTGGCTGGCAACGGCCAAGGACCCCAGGTTTCATCAGCCTTACACAGAACTCGTCTACCAGCCGATGCTTGAGGTCATGGATTTCTTGCGTGCCAACGGATTCAAGACCTACATAGTCACGGGCGGCGGCCAGGAGTTCGTTCGCGTATATAGTCAGCATGTCTACGGCGTCCCGCAAGAGCAGGTCGTGGGATCGAGTATCCTGACCAGGTACGAGTATCAGGATGGCAAACCGGTACTAATGCGGGAGCCCAAAGTATTTTTCATCGACGACAAGACAGGCAAGCCGATCGGGATCAACCTGTTTATCGGCAAGCGGCCATATGCCGCGTTCGGCAACTCGACCGGCGATCAGCAGATGCTTGAGTGGACCCAGGCGGGGAACGGTGCGCGATTGATGATGCTGGTCTTGCATGACGATCCAGAACGCGAGTACGCGTACGGTCCCGCTGCCGGTCTGCCGGATAGCAAGGTTGGTACGTTCTCTCAGGCGCTGTACGACGAGGCCAAGTCCAAAGGCTGGACCGTCATCAGCATGAAAAAGGACTGGAAGCACATTTTTGCTTTCGAGAAGTGAGGTGATGACGCCGAATAGAGGCGGGGTTATGGCCATTGAGACATTGTCGATGGAACCGCGCTTTTCAACACCCTTGATGCTAGATGATTTTTGCCGAACTGCCCGATGGCGTAACCCAAGGACTTGAGCAATTCCGCGATAGTTGGGTCCTCTACCCGAAATACCGCATTGGGTTCTGGCCCGTGATGAACGCGGCGCGTCTGGCCATGCAGCTTTGCTGGCCATAGTAGTCGGTGAAGGCATCACACAAGAGAATCTTTCGACAGTGCCAGCGCGCAATCTATCGCCTCGAACAAGGCTTTCTCATCTATAGGCTTGAACAGCGCTGCCACTGGATGTGACCGGTCGATCAGCCGCTTTTGTTTCGGCGTCGTTACGGCCGCTGATCATGATCACCGGCAAGCCACGCTGCGATTCATTCAACACACCGATCAGTTCGACACCATTCATTTCTGGCATGTGGACGTCCACTACCATGCATGCATTGGTCTTCGGGATGTCACTAGCGAGCAAAGCGCTCGGCCGATCGAAGCTCATAACGGTGAAACCGGCGGATCGAATCAACCTGGCCGCGGCGGGTAGAAAAGATAAGTCGTCGTCCACCAGCAGGACCGTAGCCCTGGTATGCTTTGCGATCGATCCGACGGCTTTTACTCGTCGTGCCTTCGACTGTTTGGACACTGCAGCTGCGCGCTCCAACTTGCCTGCTTCGCACCGTGGACGCCGTACCTCGCCTATTTATCCGCTCGCCTTCTGGTTGGTGCCGTTGTACCAGAGAGACTTGGTGCCCAGATCACTTGCATAATCGAGAGCCAGCTGGTTGGGCTTCTTTACTGCGTAGTCTGCGGCGGCGGCAAACTGCAGCTTCAATCGGGTGGGTAGCAGCACCTGGTCAAAAGCTATCTCGGCATGCAAGGTGAACGATTTGGCTTCGGCGAGCGTCGAGCACGCGCCACGCAGGATCTTCTCGGCTTCCGGGTCCACATGAGAACTGGCCGTTTGCGGTTGCAACGCAGACGGCGGTCCCTTGCTTGTGGCAGAGGCCGGCGCGTCAACCGTGGCTTGATTCGAAGGCGCGATCACCCCATCAGCTGCGAGAGCTTTGCTATCAATCGTTATGAGTGCTGCGAGCATCATGGAAACCAAGGCGAACGAGAACGAGTTGGTCATCATGTCCGCTTGCTCTCGCCATCCGAATAGGGGACTTTCTGGCGTCTCGCTGAGAACTTAGCGGGTTTGTTCGGAATTGATAGTTGGACTTTAGGCCAATGCGCCGCCCCCTTCTGGCAATTTGGACCAAAGGCCTAGGTCCGGGGTGCTAGGGCAGGCGGGACGACACGAAATTGCAGCAGACGTGGCGTAAGACCTGTAGTTACGGTTGTGTGACAGTCAGGTTACTTATTGCCGCCTTCTAATTAACCTGCCCAAGTGATAAGAATTGCGGCGCACTAGCGCCATTTCCCCCAGCCCATCCGTGCGAGGGAAAGCTGCGCGACGACCATAATGCCCCTTGCTGTGCGGACGCGGGAGAGCACTGACGCTCGCTCCCACTGTCACGGAGAGAAGCTTATGAGCGTTGGGGGAGGATTTTCAGCCTACGCCCTGGAAAGGCTGAGCAAAGATCCGCAGTTTATTCTATATCGCGCCCGCGAGCCCGCGAGTCGCCGACGCGTCCTCCTGTTTGCTCCCGCTTCGGAGAACCTTCCGCAACATATTCTTAAGCGCATCGAGCATGAGTACGCACTGCGCGCTGAGCTCGACTCCGCATGGGCGGCGATGCCCATCGCTCTGGCTCACGACGGGGGGCGCACGATATTGGTGCGCAAAGACCCGGGCGGAGAACCGCTCGATCAGCTACTCGAGCGTCCGTTCGACCTAAGACAATTTCTGCGAATCGCGATCGGGTTGACAACGGCCCTAGCCGCAATGCACGAGCGGCGCATCGTGCACAGAGACATAAGACCCGCCAACATCCTGGTAAATGCAGCGTCGGGCAAGGTTTGGCTTACCGGCTTCGGCGTCGCGACCGGCCCATTGCGCCAACCACAGGCGCCCGAGCCCTCGGCGACCGTTGGGGCCACTCTTGCCTACATGGCTCCAGAGCAAACCGGACGCATGAACCGGTCAATAGACACTCGCAGCGACCTCTTTCGCTCGGAGTCACCCTCTATCAAATGCTCACCGGCACTTTGCCTTTCGTTGCCTCCGACCCTCTCGAATGGGTCCATTGTCACATCGCGCGGCAGCCGGCATCGCCGCATGAGCGAAGGAAAGAAGTTCCTGAGGCACTATCGGCCATAGTCCTGAAGCTTCTGGCCAAGAGCCCGGAGGAGCGTTACGAGACCGCGGCGGGCCTGCGAGCTGATCTCGCAAGCTGCCTGAAGGCTTTGAACGCCGTTGGACACGTTGAACCGTTCGTACTCGGCAGAGCCGACGTGTCGGATCGGTTGGCGGTCCCGGAGAAGCTCTATGGACGCGACCGAGAACGAGCGATTCTGGTCGAGGCATTCGATCGGGTTGTAGCTAGCGGTACGCCGGAGTTCGTTTTGGTTTCAGGGTACTCTGGCATTGGCAAGTCGTCGATCGTTAACGAGCTGCAAAGGGCGATCGTGCCAACCCACGGCATTTTCGTTTCAGGCAAGCTCGACCAGTACAAGCGCGAAATCCCCTATGCAACTTTCGCGCAGGCTTTCCAAAGCCTGATTCGCCAGGTGCTCAGCTGTGCCACCGTCGAGTTCGAAATGTGGCGCGACGCACTTATAGGGGCGCTGCAGACGAATGGGCAGCTCCTGATTAATCTGGTTCCAGAGCTGGAGCTGGTAATCGGCAAGCAACGATCCGTGCCGGAACTCACTGCGCACGAGGCTGAGAACCGGTTCCATCTCCTGGTTCGAGCTTTTATTGGAGTCTTTGCGCGGCCAGATCATCCGCTCGTACTCTTTCTGGATGATCTGCAATGGCTTGATCCTGCGACACTTAAGCTTCTCGAGCACTTGATTGTGCAGGTGGAAGTCCCTCACCTATTGCTCGTTGGTGCCTACCGCGATAACGAGGTTAACGCTTCCCATCCGTTGGCGCTGATGCTGGATGCGTTACGCGGGAGCAAAGCGCGGTTGGTTGAGATCGAGCTGTCGCCGCTCTCGCTTGATGACCTTGGCCGGCTGGTCGCCGATACCGTCCATCAGGAACCTGCGCTGACAGAGTCGCTCGCGCGACTGGTGCATGAAAAGACCGCGGGTAGTCCTTTGTTTGTGGCCCAGTTCCTGACCGCGTTGGCCGAGGAGCGCCTCCTCGAATTCGATCCGAGCATAGCGACTTGGCGATGGGACGTGGATCGCATTCGCGCCCACAGAAGCACCGACAATGTGGTCGACCTGATGCTCGGGAAGTTGAATCGACTCCCCGACAATACTCGTGAGGTCCTCAAAAAACTGGCTTGTCTGGGAAACAGGGCGAACGCCGCCACTCTGGCTGTCGTTCAGGGGCGGTCAGAGGAAGAGACGCACTCGGGTGTGAGCGAAGCCGTGCGGCAGGGGTTCGTTATACTTTCAGGCGATTCGTACGAGTTTGTCCACGACCGCGTCCAAGAAGCCGCCTATTCGCTGATCCCTGAAGAGGACCGCGCACACGTCCATCTGCAGATTGGTCGCCTGCTCATCGCCGCGACACCGGCCGACAAAATTGCCGAGCGTATATTCAACCTCATTAACCAGCTCAATCGTGGAACCGCACTAATCTCCGACTCGAACGAAAAATCTCGGGTAGCCGAACTTAACCTCCTCGCAGCAAGAAAGGCACGGGGCTCGACAGCTTACGCCGCGGCTTGCACCTACACGTCTGTCGGAATGTCGCTGCTGAGTGATGAGGACTGGGATAGCGCGTACGAGCTGGCGTTCGCTCTGAGAGTACTACGCGCAGAATGTGAGTTCCTACGCGGCAACTTCGAGGCGGCGGAAACCCTCGTTTCGCAGCTTCTCAAGAAAGCGAACTCAACAGCCAATCGGGCAACAGCTTATCGCCTCAGGATCGACCTTCACATCATGAAATCGGAGCATACCAAGGCGGTGGACAGCGCGCTCGAGTGCCTGCATGTTCTCGGTATACAGCTCTCCTCGCGCCCCGTCTGGGAACGCGTCAAGACCGAATATGAGGCGGTCTGGCGGAATCTGGGCCAGCGATCCATTGAGAGCCTGGTCGACCTGCCATCCATGACTGATCCGGCGATGCAGGCGGCCATGGGCGTGCTGTCTGTCCTCCATTCCTCAGCCTTCTCCGTCGATATCAATCTGTTCTACCTGTGCATCTGCCTCTCTGTAAATTTGAGCTTGAAGTACGGAACAACTGATGCTTCGGCACACAGCTACGCGTATTTTGGGTTTATCCTCGGAGCGGCCTTCCATCGGTACGCTGATGGTTACCGTTTCGCAAAGCTCGGCGTTGATCTGGTAGAGCGGCACGGTTTCGTCCCCTACAAGGCGAAGGTCTACATGACCATGGCATGGGCTGCGATTTGGACCCAGCCCGTCTCGACCGCACTCGATTTCGTCCAAGCCGCGTTCCGAGCTGCAATCGAAAGCGGCGATCTTACTTATGCTTGCTACTGCTGCGATTGGACGGTAACGGATCTGCTCGCGCGAGGAGATCGCCTCGACGACGTGTGGCGTGAGTCTGAAAAGGCTCTCGACTTCGTGCGGAGAGCCAAGTCCCGCGGGTACGTGAACCGTGTGCTAAGCCAGCAACAGTTCATCCAGAGCCTGCAAGGGCGAAGGTCGACATTCTCCACGTTGAGCAACACGTATTTCGACGAGGCGACCTTCGTGTCGCAGCTTGGCGCCGATGATCGGACAATACTCTGTTGGTACCGGATCCTGAATTTACAGGCGCGATACATCATGGGCGACTATGAAGCCGCCATCGCGGCCGCCGAGCAGGCAAACGGGGTGCTGTCGGCTGCGATCGGCTGTATCCAGTTGCTCGACTACCACTACTATACAGCGCTCGCGATCGCCGCGGTCTTTGACACCTCGCCGTCTGACCGTCACACCGAGTGGCGCGAGGCGCTCAACGAGCACTTGGAGCGGCTTAAAGAGTGGGGGGAGAGCTATCCGCCCACCTTTCTTGACAAATATTCCCTGGTTTCGGCCGAGGTTGCCAGAATCGACGGCAGGGACCTCGACGCGATACACCTCTACGAGCAGGCCATTCGATGCGCACGAATGAATGGTTTCACCCACAATGAGGCTTTGGCCAACGAAGCTGCAGGTAGGTTTTTTCTGAGGCGCAGCTGGGAGACGATCGGTCGCGCTTATCTCTGCAACGCGCGCTCCTGTTATATGCGGTGGGGAGCCTTCGCCAAGCTGGAGCAACTGGACCGGCTGTACCCCGGACTCGAAGAGCAAGCGACGCCGGATGCGAGTGCCACGACAGGTCTGTCAATTCAGGGACTCGATCTTACAACGGTGGTCAAGGCTTTGCGGAAGGTGTCCCGTGAGATCGATCTCGAGAAACTGATCGAAGCGCTGATGGTCAGTGCTCTCGAACATGCGGGCGCCACCCAGGGTCTCTTATTCTTGACCAGGGCGTCGGAGTGTCAGGTCGTCGCCGAAGCCACGACGTCCGGCGATCGGGTTCAGGTTAGGCTCGACCGCTCGCTGGCCGGGCTGTCTGCGTACCCCGAAAGAGTTCTTCGGTCCGTAGTACGAACGCTGGAGAACGTGATTCTCAACGATACTTCTTCGGTAAATCAGTTCTCTGAGGATGAATATCTACAGCTGAACTGCCCGCTGTCCATCCTCTGCCTGCCGCTGCTAAAGCAGCGCGAATTGATCGGTGTGCTCTATCTTGAGAATAACCTGACGTCCGGAGTCTTCACGCGGGATCGACTGGCGATACTTGAATTAATTGCCTCGCAAGCCGCGATCTCGCTCAAAAACGCTCAGTTGCACAGCGACCTGCAAGATGAAAACCGCGAGCGCAAAAAAGCCGAAGATGAACTCCGCCAGAGTGCTCACGCGCTCAGTCAACTCCAGGATGAGATGCGCCTGGCATCGCGTGCCGCGATGATGGGAGAACTGACCGCATCACTTGCGCATGAACTCAATCAGCCGCTGGGTGGAATCTTGAGCAACGCGCAGGCGATGCGGCGGCTGCTCGCCGTGACAAATCCGGATCTGTCCGAGATCGACAGTGCGATCGAGGATATCATCAGCGATAACTCGCGAGCGATCGAAATCATCCGCAACGTTCGAGGCCTCTTTGAAAGGGGCGATACGCGGATGGAACGAACCGATCTCAAGCAGGTTCTGCTCGATGCAGAGCGCATTCTCGCTCCCGACGCCGCGCGCAGAAGCGTACTGCTTAGGCTAAGTCTGCCGGCTTCTCTGCCAAAGATGCTTGGCAACCGTACGCAGCTTCTTCAAGCACTGATGAACCTGGCGGTGAACGCTTTCGATGCCGTGTGCGAGAAGGGCGCCGGGCCGCGGGAAGTTGAAATAGCGTGCAAGAGCGAAGATGGCCGCGTCCACATCGCGGTGAGAGACACCGGTAAGGGTATCGATCGCGAGATCGTGCCGCGCCTTTTCGACGCCTTCTTCACCACCAAATCCGGGGGCATGGGAATGGGCCTCGCGATCGTGCGGTCAATTGTCGAGAACCACGGCGGCCGGATTTTGATAACACGCAATTGCAGCGACGGAGCCACGATGGAAGTCGAGTTGCCTGTGGAGGCCGAACTGGCTATCACGAATTGAATGGCCGAGGAGGCGGTTGCGAACCGAAGATTCGCGAACCAAGGTCACCAATGTCGTCGCGGAGCCGCAAGCAGCTCAATAAGAGTGCAGGTTCAAGCGATCCGTGGAGCCCGCTCATTGCGCAAAGGAGTAGCAGACCGGGTGTTTTGTAACGGTCGGCACCACACAGGTCCAGGCGGACCTCGCAAAAATGATGATTCCGGTTGAACCGACCACTTGGAGCGCCAACTGGGCGTGGGCTCTCCCGCTCATCGTGCTCACCGTCGTCATCCACGTGTGCGGCCTGGCGATTATCAACGGGCGGGTCGTGCATGTACTAAGCGATTCCGCCGAGCGTCGAGGTTTCATGCCCAGGTTCGCGGTGGCCATGAGCGTCGCCGCCCTAATGGCCACCCTTCTGCTCGGAGTGGAAGCGGCTGCCTGGGCTGCAGCGTATCGGCTTTTGGGTGCGCTGCCGGATAACAAGCTAGCGATGCTCTATTCGCTTAGCGCGCTGACGAGCTATGGCCACGCGAATTTGTTTCTCAAGGCGCACTGGCAATTGATGGGCGCCCTGGAGGCGCTGAACGGGATGATGTTATTTGGGCTGACCACAGCCTTTTTGTTCTCGATGATTCAGATGGTCTGGCCGCTTGGAAGCCGTCAGCGGCACAAATAGAACGACTGGCAGCGAGGGCTTCCCCAACGAACATGTCGCCGCTCGTCCAGTCTCAGGGGAGACTACCAGGTCGGTCGCCAAATACGACCAAAGGTCAGCTTGCTGAAAAACCGCGCATCTGAATTTAATGGTACCGCCATTACGCAACGCACGGCGTCTTCAGACCAATGAATAGTTCTATCCCACGAGTATGGGCGACGTCCCAAGCAGCGGCGATTATCGCGATCATGCTCATCGCGGGATGCGGCGTGCCGTCGGTTACAAATGTCACACCCGAGCGCCTGGCCACCGGGGAGGCTCCTGGCCCTGCAGGGACTCAATTTCTCTCCGGTGGCGAGCCGGTTGCGATCGCGATAACGCCGGGCGGCAGCAACCTTTACGCTGCAAACCTACTCGACGGCACTGTCTCGGCTTTCACAGTCAAATCGACTGGCGGCCTTGTGGCAGTCGCTGGAAGCCCGTTCCAGACCGGACTTCATCCGATGGCACTGTGCGTCACGAGCAACGGCCGGTTTCTTTATGTCGCGAGTTCCGGAGGACAGAATGTGTCCGGCTACGCGATTTCCGCTGCGGGCACGCTGACTCAAGCCGGGGCGCCGAGCCCCGCAGGATTCAGCCCGGTCGGGGTCAGCGCCGACGCGACCGGCAATTTCCTCTATGTTACGAGCGCGATCGACAACAGCCTCTCAGCATTTCGCATCGACCAGTCGGCTGGCACGTTGAGCCGAATTGCAGGCTCGCCGATTACCATCGGCAGCGCACCGGTTGCGATTGCCGCGAATCCACGTGGCAGATACGTTCACGTACTGAGCGCCGCCAACTCAACTCTGACGACCTACCTTATCGGAGCGCAAACCGGACAGCTCACTCAGATTGGCCAGAGCCAGACCGGATTTCAGCCGAGCGCTCTGGCGATAGCGCCGAGCGGCGGGTTCATCTATACGGTCAATGCCGGCGACGGTACGATTTCGGAATTGGCGCTGGACCAACAAACCGGCGCAACGCGCACGCTCGCGGGATCGCCGGTGGCAACGGGCCTGAACCCACTCGGGATCGCGATCGATTCACGCGGAAGATTCGCCTATGTGACGAATTTCAACAGCAATGAAATTTGGGGGTACAGTATTGGTGCGGATGGAACACTCCTGGCGCTGCCAGGCCCAAAGACGCTGGCTGCCCCACGCCCGAAGGCTATTGCGGTAACCCCGAACGGCAACGTTCTCTACGTGACCAATGTCGATGCCAATGTAGTGAGCGCTTATGCAATCGGGAACGACGGCCAACTACAGCCCCTCTTTCATTAGAGTTTTCTGCACGGCGAGCAGGCGGACTGGCTTTCGACGCGAACCACGGCCGATCGCTTCGCCTGTGCTCCGCAAATTTATTCGGTCGGCGGCCAGGAACACGCATTGCGAAGGCTTTTGCGTCCGGTTGTCCCTGGTCAAACACCTTGTATCTGCAGATCGGCGTATCAAGATGGTAGCGGGCGTGGCAGACCGTAAAACCCTGGTCGGCGGCTCGAACAGTTGACCGGGCCGCGCGCACGGCAGGAGCCCCCATGTACGACGACGGTGGACCCTGTGGGCAACGCGCTTTCAACATAGTTGCTAATCCGGCGTGCTGCGCAAGCCCAGGGCCGCGACCCACTGGAGGGTGCGGCGGTTGACCGTGGAGGTCGGTCTGTCGGTGGCCACCGCCCATCGCATCTGGCAGGAGTACGGGCTGCAGCCTAACGTTACTGCTATTTACGAAACATCTCACTAGTTGAATCTTCAATTCATCGATAAGATCGACACGAACAAGAAGACCACTTTAGAATACGAATATTAAATCGATAATTATCGATTGAGGGAAGAGTACGATTGTCGATTGGATCTACAACAATCCAACATGGCTGTGGGGGAGCATCCTGGTTGCGGGCTTTACAGCCGTCGCATGCGGCGGGCTACTAATATTTCACCGATTGGTGCATGTCAAATTGCGCCGGGCGCACAACGATCTTGCCGGCTTCACCATCGCCGTCATCGGTGTGTTGTACGCGGTCTTGCTGGCCTTCATCGCCATCGCTACATGGGAGTCCTTCAGCGAGGCGTCCAATATCGTGGAGAAGGAATCGGACTTCGCTGGCAGCATCTACCTCGATACCCAGGGCCTACCGCAGGCTAAGGGAAAAGAAATCCGAGATGCTGTGGCCCGTTACGTCAGCGTGGTCATCGATATTGAATGGCCGATCCAGAGGGCTGGCAAAGTACCCGAGCAAGGATGGAAACCCCTGCGTGAGCTCGACAGTGCGATCGCCACAATCCGACCGCAGAACCTGGGCGAAGCGGTTATCGAGGCCGAGCTTCTCAAGAGCTGGAACCAGCTCTATCAGGCGCGCAGCAGCCGCCTCTCCGCTGTCGAAGGGCATATTCCTGGCGTAGTCTGGTGGATCGTATTCTTCGGAGCCGCGATCACTACCGGCTACACTTATCTCTTCGGCTTCGAACACTTCGGCATGCATGTCATGATGACCGCGACGATGGCAGCTACGCTAGCGCTGGTCGTAGTGCTGATCATTGCTCTCGATTACCTTTTCCTGGCGCGATCAGTGTCACTCCCAACCCATTTATTATGACTCAACAATCCTGGTCCCTTGATAACAAATAGAAACCAGCAATTCTGTGATCTTTGCAAACCGAGGCCGTTATCATGCAAACGGGACCCTTGCGAGGAGTATCCACAAGATTCAGCCTGCAAAGCTTCGATTTTTCAAGGGTTTCGGAGCGGTTTCAAATTGATCCCCGATGAGGAAGGGAGACTGAAATCGATGCTCGCCTCAAACGGCGGGAACATTTAGCTAAGAACCTCTCTCGTCCGTTTCGTCGCGGCGGATATTCGCTCTCGCACCTGCAAGCGTGACGATTTTCGTTGGCCAAGCGGGCACAGTGTATACCTTGCAACGCGCCGCAAGCCGTCCGATGAAGTCCTCGAGCAACTCGCCAAGCTTCTCAAAATGGATGCAGATGTACTCTATTTTCTGGCAGGCCGAGTGCCTGCGGAGCTGAGCTCTGATAGCTTCAAGAGCGCCGAAGAGTTGACTGCCGCGTAGCAGGTCTTTCGGCGCCAAATGAAGCGCAGAAAAGTCCATGAAGATATCTCCGACAGGACCGAGCGGTTTCCCAAGCACCCCTACTGAGAGACCGCGGAACTTGCTCATGGTCGTTACTCCCTTCCGCAGAGGTTCATCGGGCCGCTGGCTGTGATTGAGATTGCTTGGAACGTTCGGGCGGCCCGGCATCATGCCCGGCTTAGTCACCCAGGGTCCATCAGGCTTGCGAATCGAGCAGGGCACGCGCACTTGCCAGGACCTCAGGCGGCAGCGCGTCGGGCGTCTCCACCTTCTAGAGGTGATGGCAGATTTTTTCTATGACCAGCTGGCGGGGGCGGGGCATCGAAGCTCCCACGGTTCGCGCGACTGCACGCTGGGGCCGCCGCCGGCCGGCGACGCTTTGCCGGTGCAGGCGCCGGCGCCGCCTGAGTAGACGCGGCACGGAAGAAAAGGTTGCTGGCGAAGGAATCAACGTTGCTTTGATTCGAGCTTTACGTCGGAGATAGTGGCAAGGGCACGGACAAAACGAAATAAATAAAACGTGTCGCGCGATACGTTGCCGAGCATCTTCGCCAGGTTTCGGAAAGCCTCTTCACATTACGGGAAAGACGACTTCAGCAGGCATCACGTTACATCTCAAGCGTGACGAAGATTGCGCCGATGCCCGATCGCGCTCAGGCGCGTGCCGTATTTATCAGCTAGAAATCGCCGGGGGAAAAAGTTGCTCCGCGCCGTGTGATTTTTACCGGACTTTTCCGCGACATCCCCGAAAAACGTGCCTGGTTCAATCGCTGCGCAGCGGCATGAGGCTTGCCTTGATAAACCCACGACCTGCGTGAAGCGTCAATTACCGAAAGCATGGGAATACCACGACGCGAGCACGACGATGACGTTAGCCATAGGGAGAGCACAATGATGGGGTCGCCCTCTTTGCATTGCAGCTCTGATTCGCAGCGCGACAAAGCGTGCGTTAACGGAGGCAGCAAAGGATCTCACCGGATGCTGCTGACACCTTCGCGAGGGTGCCTGCGTCTCGCATTGTGCGCGCTCGTCATCGCCGGATGCGCGGCCTCGGCTTCCCGGGGCGACGTCAAGAACGTTTTTCAAGCATCAAACATGTCGCCGGAGCAATGCCTGAGCGCCGGTGCGCTTCAAGCGTCGAACGACCCGCAGAGCTATCACATACAGTCCGGTGATCAGTTGGCGATAAATTTCTATCTCAATCCCGAATTCAACGACGAAGTCCCAGTGAGTCCCGACGGCCATATAACGCTGCGGTTGATCGGGTCGGTGCCGGCGGCGGGTCTGACGCCGTCGCAGCTGGCCGCAAATCTCGACAAGGCCTACCTGACCGAGCTCCGCTCGCCCGACGCTGCGGTGATCGTGAAGAACATGCCGGGACGCCAGGTTTATGTGCAGGGCCAGGTCAACCATCCAGGCGCGTTTCCGCTGGAACCCGGAATGACGGCTTTGCAGGCGCTGGCCGACGCGGGCGGAGTGACCTCGGACGCGGCGAACAACAGCGTGGTGCTGATCCGGCGCGACGCGTGCGGCCGGCCGACGGGAGAACGGCTCGATCTGGCGAGCGCGGTCGATAATCCGGACAAGGGCGAGGACGCCGCGCTGATGCCATACGACGTATTGGTAGTGCCGCGCAGCAGGATCGCGAACATGGATCTGTTCGTCCAGCAGTACATCCGCGGCCTGCTGCCGGTCGAGCCATATCTCTCGCTGACACCGGGGATCTGACCCGCGCGCAAGCGTAGAGGGGAATTTGCCCGGAGGAGTGGTACGGCTATGGCAAAGCGCGATTTCAATTATTGGATAGAGGTCCTGTTCCGGCGCAAAAACGCGTTCCTGGAGACCGCCGGGATCGTCTTCGGGCTGGTAGTGCTCGGCACTTTTCTATGGCCGGCGACCTATCGGTCCACGGCCAAGATCTTTGTCCAGAATAATCGCGCGCAGCTGCTGGTCTCACCCGATCTGCAAACCGAGTCTTCGCAGAATCCCGCCATCTTCACCAACCCCGTGAGCGAGCAGGATCTGAATTCCGAAGTCGAACTGCTGACCAGCATTCATCTGATCAAGCTGGCGATCGGAGGGCTCCCGCTGCCGTATGACAGCATGGGTTCGGGACTGCTGCAGGACACCTTCGGCCTGGCCATGCAACTGCCGAGCGCCGGCTACCGGCTGCTGCACGATTCGCCGTCCGTCGACCCGCGTGATCAATGGGCGCTCAAGCTCGAGCGTCATGTCGGCGTTTCGGTAATCAAACGCTCCAACGTCATCGAAATCGATTTCAATGCGCGCAACCCTCGCTGGGCTCACGACTTTCTGTCGCGGCTGATTACCCAGTACGAGGAATATCATGCCGGCCTTTCGAACGACCCCGAAGCGGAACACTTTTTCGACCAGCAGGCACAGCAGCTCAATCAGCGGCTCAACGATTCGGAGGAAAGGCTGCGCCAGTTCGAGGTCAAGACGGGAATAACCAGCCTGTCCGATCAGAAGCAGGCGCTGGTGACGCGGCTCTCCGACCTGCAGATACAGGAGGCCAAGAATTCAACCGACCTCGCCTCGGCTCAGCAGCAGGTCGCCTCTTTGACCAAAGAACTCCAGGGTACGCCGCAACGGATCAACAAGGAGACACGCTCGGTCCAGAACCTCGCGCTGCAGCAAATCAAACCCGAGGTGATGCAGCTTGAGGCCGAACGCGCCGACCTGCTCAGCCGCTACCAGCCCACTAGCAAGCGGATTACCGAGATCGACGCGAAACTCGCCGCGGCGCATCGCATCCTCAACCGCGAAGACCATCTCGAGGTGCAGGAGGCCAGCACCGACCTCAACCCGGTCTGGGTCACTCTCGACCAGAACCTTGAGCAGGCACAGGCCAACGCCGCTTCGCTCCAGGCCAGCCACGAGGTGCTCGGCAAACAGGCCCAAACGATGAACGCGCAGCTTACCGATATGGTCAATAACGGCGTCGAGATCGACCGGCTGCAGCGGCAGGTGACGAACGACAAGGACGCCTACCTCGCGTACGTGCGCAAGAGCGAAGAGGCGCGCGCGGCGCAGGGTCTCAACCTGAACAAAATTCTGAACGTCAGCCTGGCGCAGGCGCCCACCTATCCGCTGAGTCCGGTCTTCCCGGTCATCTGGCTGAATCTCCTGGCCGGCGCCGTTTTGGCCTTCGTCACAGGCTTTGCCGCCGCATGGTGGGAAGAAGAGAGGGATCCGAGGCTCTATTCCGCCGCCGCGGTCGAGGAAGAGAGCGGCATCTCCACCATCGCGGTCCTTCGCAACGAGGCATAAAGAGCGGCGCGATGTACCATCAGCACTTCAAACTGAGCGGCCCGCCGTTCCAGTTCACACCGATGCCGGGCGCGCTCTACCTGAGCAAGACCCATCGAGAGGGTCTGGCCGCGCTGGAGTGGAGCCTGCTCCACGAACCGACCGGGTTCACGCTGCTGGTGGGCGAAAGCGGGATCGGCAAAACCACGCTGGTCTGCTCGATCCTGGCGCGATGCTACGCCAACGTCCGCAACGCCTATATCTCCAGCCCGAAACTGGACTTCGAGCAGATGATGCAGGTGATACTGGCGCAGCTTTTCCGCGCTGCAGCCGGCCAATCGAGGCTTGAGTTGAGCGAGACTTTCCGACAGCTGCTCGACGATCTTACGCCCGGCGAGCGCCTCGCGATAATCATCGACGAAGCCCAGGACCTCGCGGATGAGACGTTGGAAGAATTCAGACTGCTCTCCAATCTCGACACGGGCGCCGAGCGCCGCTTGCAAATCGTCTTCGTGGGCCAACCGGAGCTGACCGAGCGCCTGGCGGAGCCGCGGATGGCCGCGCTCAACGACCGAATCGGCTCGCGCGCGCGGCTTACGCCGCTCGAGCCTGATGAGATGCTCGACTATATCGACAGCCGTCTGCGGACCAAGGGCGGCACGGCAAAAAAGATATTCGCTGCGGCCGCGCTCAAACACCTGGTGCGGCACAGCAGTGGAATCCCGCGCCGCGCAAATGTGCTCTGCCACAACGCTTTGCTGTTCGGCTTCGCGGCAGGCCGCACGAGGGTCAGCCTGAAGATGGCCACCGCCGCGGTCAGCGAATTTGAAGTTCCGCTCGCCGGCAAATCGAGCACCCGCAAACAACCGCAGGCCGCGCCGCAGCCGAAGAGCCTCGCACAGGCAGCGCTCGCCGTGGGTGTTCTCGTCCTCGCCGCGCTCGGCGCTTTATACGCCTGGTCGTCACAAAGCTGGCCAACGTCGCGTGAAACGCACGCGACCCAGCGTGGGGAAGCGCTGCGGCCGCAGACCGCCCCCGTGGTTCCCGAAACGGAAAAGTTGCCGGCACTGCCGCTGCCGGCGCTGGAGACGATCATCGGCGGCTGACATCGCCGAATCGTGGTGCACAATCACATGAGCAAATACTACGAAGCGATCACCCGGCCTCCAGTAGCCGATCGGCCGCCTGAACCAGATCGTGCCGAGGAGATGTCGGGCGCCAACACCTCGCTGCTCAACAGCGGCTACGGCGCGCCTCACTCGCTGGTCACGCTGCCGACCCTGGAACACGTGCCGGCGGCGGTCGCGCGGGCGGGCGCGATCCGCAACCTGACCGAGCGGCTCGCGCCGCTGGCGGTGGTCGAGAGGTCTACGCGATTGCTCGTGACGGGATGCCGTCCGGGCGATGGCGTCTCGACGGTGGCGACCGCGATCGCAATCGATATCAGCCAGCGCCTCGGGTTGCGCACGGTACTGGTGGACGCGCACCTGCGCCATCCATCGCTCCATCGCCTTTTTCAGCATCCCGGCCGCCGAACGCCCGAGCTCGTCCTCGACGGTGCGTTGCAAATCCGCGCAACCGAATGGCCGCGGCTGGAACTGGTGACCTGCTGCGTCTCGAATCCGGATTCCCAGCCGCAATTGTTTGTCGAGTTCGAGATGCTCCTTAGCGCGTATCCGGCCGTGATCGTCGACCTCGGGGTGACCCGGCTCGACGCGCGCATGCTGCCGCTCGCGCGGCCCTCCGATCCTATCCTGATGGTCGTGCGCCAGGGACACACGGAGCGGCGCGAGCTGGCGACGACCGCAAGCGCGCTGCGCACGGCGAGCCGCGCTCCGGCCGGCGTGATCCTCAACGATGCAACCGATCCGGTTGCAAAGCCAATACGGAGACTGTTGGGAAGATGAATCTATTTGCGGATGCGACGGAAGTTGCGGGGGTTCGGGAGCTCGAGCGCAATGGCAGCGCGAATACGCATGCGGTGCGACGGCTGCGCGGCGTCGCGGTGGTCGGCCTGGGTTATTGGGGACCCAACTGGGTGCGCAATTTTTATCAACTGCAGTCCGCCGATCGGATTATCGCTTGCGACCTCGACCGCCGCCGCTGCGAACGCGTCCGCGGCCTCTTTCCCGCTGCCGAAACCGCTTTGCGCTTCGAGGACGTGGTCGCGGATCCGGACGTCGAGGGCGTGATCATCGCAACTCCGGTCAGCAGCCATTACGCGATGGCGCGCCGCGTGCTGGAGGCGGGCAAGTCGGTGCTGGTCGAGAAACCGCTCGCGATGTCGCCGGCGGAGGCCGCCGATCTGATGCGGATCGCGCGGCGGCGCGGCGGCGTGCTGATGGCCG